>Ga0307277_10000093_pt1 | contig 27090 bp, 21 predicted proteins | sample ER_DNA_116_FD_194473 | JGI IMG/M metagenome (GOLD analysis project Ga0307277, IMG submission 194473) | Bulk soil microbial communities from the East River watershed near Crested Butte, Colorado, United States - ER_DNA_116 | ecosystem: Environmental > Terrestrial > Soil > Floodplain | place...
GGGCGCACCGGTGTGATCGTCGAGGAGCACACGGAGATGGCCGAGGTGATCGAGCGGGCGGACGCCATCGATCCGCTCGAGTGCCGGCGCTACGTGGAAGAGCGCTTCTCCAAGGAGCGCATGGTCGCCGACTACGAGGCCGCCTACGTCAAGGCGCTCGAGTCCGTGCCGGCGCCCGCGCCGAGCTAATCCCGCAGGTACGCGAGAACGAAGTAGAGGAGCTGCGTCAGCGCGGCGAGCGCGCCGGCCACATAGGTCAGGGCGGCCGCCGTCAGCACCTTCTGGACGCCCGCCTGCTCCTCCGTCGTGACCAGGCCCAGGCTGCGCAGCTGCTGACCCGCCCGGCGTGAGGCGTTGAACTCAACCGGCAGCGTGACGATGTGGAACGCAACCGCCACCGCGTACACGAGGATCGCGATCGTGATCAGGTTGAGGGCGCCGAGGATCACGCCCGCCATCAGAATCCAGATCCAGGTGCTGGAGGCGATCGCGACGACCGGGAACATGGCGCTCCGAAGCCGCAGCGCCGTGTAACCAGCCTCGTGCTGCAGCGCGTGGCCGCTCTCGTGTGCCGCAACGGCCGCAGCGGCAACCGTCTTCGGCTCGTACACGGGGGGCGAGAGGTGCAGCGCGCGCTTCCGGGGGTCGTAGTTGTCGGAGAGCGCACCGCCGTTAGCGCGGTCGATCGGCAGCTCTTCGAGGCCGTTGCGATCGAGGATCTGGCGTGCGACCTCCGCCCCGGTGAGGCCCGACACGAGGTCGATGTGCGAATAGCGGTCGAAGGTCTTCTTCAGCCACCACTGGACGCCGAGCCCCAGCAGAAGCGTCGGGACGAGCAGGATGATGTAGAGGCCCCAGTCACCCATCGCTCTGATTGTAGGCGGGGCTCAGGAGGTTTTCGAAGTCACGACGCTCGACAGCGCCTGCTCGAGATCGGCCACGAGGTCGTCGGCCGACTCGATCCCGACCGAAAGCCGGACGAGGTTCGGCGGCACCGCGAAGGGCGCGTCCGCCGTCGAGGCGTGCGTCATGCGGGCGGGCTGCTCGATCAGGCTCTCGACCCCGCCGAGGCTCTCGGCCAGCTTCCAGACCTTCGTCTCGGCCACGAGCCGGATCGCGTCCTCCTCGGACCGAGCCAGGAACGAGATCATCCCGCCGAAGTCGCTCATCTGGCGGGCGGCGATCTCATGGCCGGGATGGTCAGCCAGCCCGGGATAGAGCACCTGCTCGACCGCCTCGTGCTCGTCCAGCCAGGCCGCGATTCGGCGCGCGTTCTCCGAATGGCGGTCCATGCGCACGGCGAGGGTCTTGAGCCCGCGCAGGACGAGCCAGCAGTCGAAGGGGCCGGGCACTGCGCCAAGCGACTTCTGCAGGAAGCGCAGGCGCTCGGCGATCGTGGGGTCGTTCGTGGCCACGAAGCCTCCGATGACGTCGGAGTGGCCGCCGAGGTACTTCGTCGTCGAATGGACGACGACATCGGCGCCGAGCTCGAGCGGCCGCTGGAGATACGGGGTGGCGAAGGTGTTGTCGACGACCACGATCGCTCCCCTCGCATGTGCTGCCTCTGCAGCCGCGCGAATGTCGATCACGTTCAACAGCGGATTCGTCGGGCTCTCGAGCCAGACGATGCGCGTGTCGTCGTCGAGATGGTCGCCGAGGCCAGCGCCGACCTCCTCCGCGGAGAGGAACGTGAAGCGGTAGCCCTTGGGCTCGTAGACCCGGGTGAACATCCGGTAGACGCCCCCGTAGACGTCGTTCACCGAGACGACGCGCTCGCCCGGCGAGACGAGGTGCATGAGCGTCGTGACGCCGCCGATCCCGGATGAGAACGCGAAGCCGTGGTCGGCGCTCTCGAGCGACGCGAGGCACGTCTCGAGAGCGGTGCGGGTCGGATTCCCTGAGCGCGAATAGTCGTAGCCCTTGTTCTTACCGACCTCCTCCTGCACGTACGTCGACGTCTGGTAGATCGGCGTGATGAGGGCGCCCGTCGCCGGGTCCGGCTGCTGCCCCTCGTGAATCGCGCGGGTCTCGAAGTCCATGCGCCTGATCGTAGCTAGGAGAAGCCGAGCGTCCCGGCTTCCGCATCCGAGATCAGAAGCGGCTGTGCTCCTCGCCGGATCCCGTAGCCCTTTTCCCAGGGATAGTGGCCCTCGACATCCGGCAGAACGAGCTGGCGAACCGGGAAACCTCCGGCCGTCTCGTAGTACCACTGTGCAGATCCCAAGAAGGCGCCGTACCACTTCGGGTCGACGTCCAAGAATCGGCAGCCGAGTGCTTCGAGGATTCGCTCGTACTCGCGACCGGGCTCGAGTGCTTGACCGCCTGCAACGAGCTCGACAGCTTTCGAAAGAATCGCGTGCGTGGCTTCGGGTGGCGGACCGAACAGGATCAGGTCGGGATGCTGCCACGTCCGGAAAACCCCGATCGTGTAGCCCCAGAAGAGATGTGGCTCGGGGTCCCCCATCCGGGGCGAGACGTACATGAACGACCAGCCGTAACGCTCGACATTGGCGAGAAGCTCACGATCGGCCTCAGAGAGAACCGTCTTGTCAGGCCTCCACTCTCCGGGCATCAGGCGCCGTTGTGGGCGAGGTATTCGAGGAGATCGGCGCGGGAGAGCAGTCCGACGGGCTTGCCCGCTGAGGCGACGATGACGGCCGAGTTTCCCGCCTCGAGGGCGGAGAAGACCGTGTCCACCGGCTCCCGCATCTCGACGGCGCGGAGCGGCGGGTCCATGGCGCTCGCCACTTCCTCGTTGAGCGTGTCCGGGTTGCGGAGCACGCGGTCGAGCAGACCACGCTCCTGGATGGAGCCGATCACGTCCGCGAGGGAGTCGGCCGGCTCGTGGCGGACGACCGGGATCTGCGAGATTCCGTAGCGGTGCATGAGGTCGACCGCCTCGCCGACCTTGCGGTGCGACTCGACGAAGATGAGCGGCGGCACTTCCTCGTCGGCCTGCCGCTTGAAGGACAACACTTCCTCGATCGTCGGCGCAGGCGCGTGCCGGTCGACGATCCCGTACTCGCGGAGCCAGTTGTCGTCGTAGAACTTGGAGAGGTAGCCGCGGCCTCCGTCGGGGATGAGCGTGACGATCGTCGCCTCTGGGCCGAACCGCTCGGCCACCTCGAGCATGGCCCAAACCGAGGTGCCCGAGGAACCGCCGACCAGCAGCCCTTCCTCGCGGGCGAGCCGCCGCGCGGTAACGAACGAATCGCGGTCGGAGACTGTCACGTACTCGTCCACGACGGAGGGGTCGAAGGTCTCGGGCCAGAAGTCCTCGCCGATCCCCTCCACGAGATAGGGATGGACCGTCTCCGAGGAATAGATAGAGCCTTCCGGGTCGGCGCCGACGACGAGCAGGTCCGGCTTGCGCTCCTTGAGGAAGCGCGCCGCGCCGGTGATCGTCCCGCCGGTGCCGACCGTCAGCACGAACGCGTCGATCTCCCCTTCGGTCTGCTCCCAGATCTCGGGCCCGGTCGTCTCGTAATGCGCCTGCGGATTGGCCGGGTTCGAGTACTGGTCGGGCTTGTAGGCGCCCGGAACCTCCTCCGCGAGCCGCGCGGAGACCGAGTAGTAGCTCTCCGGAGACTCCGGCGGCACCGCAGTCGGGCAGATGACGACCTCGGCTCCGAAGGCGCGCAGCAGCGAGATCTTCTCCTGAGCGACCTTGTCCGGGAGGACGAAGATGCAGCGGTACCCCTTGAGTGCCGCGGCGATCGCCAGGCCGACCCCCGTGTTGCCGCTCGTCGGCTCGACGATCGTCCCTCCCGGCTGAAGCTTCCCCTCCTCCTCGGCGCGGTCGATCATCTTGAGCGCGATCCGGTCCTTGACGCTGCCGCCCGGGTTCATGAACTCGAGCTTGGCGAGCAGCGCCGGCCCGCCATCGCGTCCGAGATGCTGCAGCCGGACGAGCGGCGTCGAGCCGACGAGGTCGAGCACGGTCGGGTAGTCGCGCCCCATTCCTCTCTAACGATAAGCCGTCGGAGCTACCGCTCCTAGATCCCGACTCCGACGAGCCTGAAGAGCCAGACCGCGCTCGTGTACCAGACTCCGACCAGCACGGAGAAGAGGAGACCCCCGGCGGCGGGGAGCACCCACACGGGGAAGCGGTGCAAGCGCACGATCAGGACCTTCGCGGCGAACGCGCCATAGACAGCGCAGCCGAGCAGCGAGTGGGCGAGCACCCGGCTCGTGGCGTGCTGGAACCCGAGCTTGAACACGCAGTGGTAGGCGACGGGGAGCGTGAGAGCGAAGGCGAGCCGTCCCGTCCAGCGGTGGAAGGCCGGGATCCAGGCTGGCCGCCGCCAGGGCAGCTTGCGGAAGATCCAGGCTGCGGTGACGAGCTGTGAGAGCGCGAGCAGGAGCGCGGCGCTCGCGAACCAGGCCTTCAGGTGGAGCGTGTCGCTGAAGAAGAGCTGGAAGTAGCCCTTGTTCGGATCGACTCGCTCCCGTGCGACGAGCCCGACCGTCAGCGCGACGAGCGCGAAGGCCGAAAGCGGCGCAACGAGCCACACGGCGCTGCGCGTCGGCGGGCGTGACTCGGCGCTGAGCTCAGTGGCGGAAATGTCTGCGGCGAGTAAACACCATCGTCGCCCCGGCTTCCTCCACTGCGGCCACGACCTCGTCGTCCCGCTTGGAGCCACCGGGCTGGATGATCGCCCTGATACCGGCCTCGAGCGCGAGTGCGGGCCCGTCGGGGAAGGGGAAGAACGCGTCGGAGGCGAGAACGGCGCCCTCGAGCGAGTGCTCCTGCTCGCGCGCCTTCTGGAGCGCGAGGCCGACGGCGTCCACCCTGCTCATCTGACCTGCGCCGATGCCGATCGTGCGCAGGCCGCTGGCAAGCACGATCGCGTTCGAGAGCACGTGCTTGCACACCCTCCAGGCGAAGAGGAGGTCGCCCCAGCCCTCCTCGTCGGGCGCATGGCCAGCCACGACCTCCATGCCGGCCCGGTCGTCCACGTCGGCATCCGAGTCCTGGACGAGCAGCCCGCCGAGAACCCGGCGGTAGTCGCGCTCGCCGGGAGACGTTCGTCGCCGCTCCCGATCCTCGAGAACGCGAGTGCCAGGTTTCTCAGCGAGGATCGCCACCGCGTCCGCCGTGTACTCGGGAGCGATCAGGACCTCGACGAACTGCTGGTTGAGGCGCTGCGCCACGGGCGGGTCGACGCGGCGGTTGAGCGCGACGACCCCCCCGTAGGCGGAGAGCGGGTCGCCGCTGTAGGCCTTGTCGTACGCCTCACCCAGCTTCGCTGCGACCCCCACGCCGCAGGGATTCGCATGCTTCACGATCGCGCACGCCGGCAGCTCGAACTCGCGCAGCACCGCGCGGGCCGCGTTCAGGTCGGCCAGGTTGTTGAAGGAGAGCTCCTTGCCCGAGAGCTGCTCTACCCGGGAGAGCAGATGGCGGCGCGCTCCCGCCTCCGAGTAATAGGCCGCCCGCTGATGTGGGTTCTCGCCGTACGGGAGGTCGCGATCCTTCTCGAGCGAGACGATCAGGCGCGGCGGGAAGGTCTCGCGATCGGCGAACCAGCGCGCGATCGAGGCTTCGTAGGCAGCGGTGTGGGCGAACGCCTCGGCGGCCAGGTCCCGGCGCGTCTGGGCGCTCAGGTCGCCATCGAGCCGAAGTTCGTCGAGCAAAGGGCCGTAGCGAGCGAGCGAGCAGATGGGCGCGACGTGCACGAAGTTCTTGGCCGCCGCCCGCAGCATCGCGGGCCCGCCGATGTCGATCATGTCGACGGCTTCCTCCTCGCGCACGTCCTTCTTGGCCGCCACCTGCGCGAACGGGTAGAGGTTGACGCAGACGAGGTCGAACGGCTCGATCTCGTGCTCGGCGAGGGTCTCGAGGTCCTCGTCCAGGTCGCGTCGGGCGAGGATCGCGGCGTGGATGCTCGGGTGGAGGGTCTTCACGCGCCCCCCGAGGAGCTCCGCCACGTCGGTGAGCTCGTCCACCGGCGTGACGCTCAAGCCGAGCTCGGAGATGAACGCTGCGGTGCCGCCGCTCGCGACCAGCTCGACGCCGAGCTCGGCGAGACCGGCGGCGAACTCGTCCAGCCCGGTCTTGTCGAAGACCGAGATGAGGGCTCTCTTCATGAACTCAGGAGCGTACGAGGCCTGCCAGATAGAGGCGGACGGCCTCGGGGAGGAGACGGTGCTCGACCGTGCGGATGCGCTCGTAGAGCGAGTCGGCCGTGTCGCCGTCCTCGATCGTCACGGGCTCCTGGGCAAGGACCGGCCCGCTGTCGACGCCCTCGTCCACGAGGTGGACCGTGACCCCGGTCTCCCGGACGCCTGCCGCCAGCGCCTGGCCGACGGCGTCGAGGCCGGGGAAGGCGGGGAGGAGGGACGGGTGGACGTTGATGGCAGGGAATCGGGCCAGGAACCCGGCCGTGAGGAGCTGCATGTAGCCTGCGCAGACAACGACCTCGACGGCTTTCGCCTCCAACCAGTCGGCCATCGCGAGGTCACGCTCCTCCCGGGACGGGAAGTCCTCGAGCTCGAAAACCGCGGTGGGAACGCCAGCATGCTCGCCGCGCTCGAGCGCCTGCGCGGCTCCTTTGTTCGAGGCGATCGCCGAGATCGGAAGCCCCGCGTCGAGTAGCGCCTGCAGGTTCGTGCCGGTGCCGGAGACGAGGACGCCGATCACACGAGCCTTCCGATCACGTTCCCGGCCTCGGAGTCGCGCTCGGGTACGACGGCGCACATGCCGATCCCGAGATTGAAGACCCGCCGCTGCTCCTCCTCCGGCACCCCGCGCTCGGTCAGCCAGGCGAAGACAGGCGGGCGCTCCCAGGCATCCCACTCGATCTCGGCGTGAATCCCCCCAGGCAGCACGCGGGGCAGGTTCCCGAGGATGCCTCCGCCCGTGACGTGCGCGAGCGCCTTCACCTCGGCTCGTCGCCGCAGCTCACGAACGTCCGCAACGTAGAGGCGGTGCGGCTCGAGCAGGAGGTCGGCGTCGAGCTCCTCGTCGCCGACGAGCTGCCGCACCAGCGTGAAACCGTTCGTGTGCAGCCCGGAAGAAGGGAGGCCGAGGACGATGTCCCCCGGCTCGCAGCGGGAGCCGTCGATCAGGTCGGCGCGCCGAACGAGGCCGACGCAGGTGCCCGCGAAGTCGAGCTCGCCCTGGCGGTAGGTCCCCGGGAGCTCGGCCGTCTCCCCGCCGAGGATCGCACAGCCGGCCTCGCGGCAGACGGCAGCAGCGCCCTCGACGAGCTCGGCGACCTCCTCGAGATCGAGGCTGTCGGAGGCGACGTAGTCGAGGAAGAAGAGAGGATCCGCTCCGGTCGTGAGCACGTCGTTGACGCAGTGGGCGGCAAGGTCGCGACCCGCATCGAAGAGCCGGCCCGCCCGCCTGGAGAGCATCAGCTTTGTGCCGACTCCGTCCGTGGTCGCCGCCAGGAGGCGCTCCTCGTCCAGCTCGTACAGGCCGGCGAAGCCGCCGACCTGGCCGCCCGTGGAGGCCACCGCGGCGCGCAGCCGCTCGACGATCGCCTCGGCCTTGCCGAGACTCACTCCTGCAGCCTCGTACGAGCTCATCTCCCTCGCCGCCCTGGCTCAAGCCTGGCGAAGCCAGGCTCCGCCAGCGGCTGGCGTGCCTGGCGGCAGGATGCGGCGCCCTCGAGGCTAAGCACGTGTCTACTTGAACGCGGACGCGTGTCCGTCGCCCCTCGGGCTTGCCTCCCTTGCCAGCCACGCCCGAGGAAGATGAGCGAGCTCACGTCATCACCTCGGCGACGAGCTCGGGGCGGCCATCGGGGCCACCCGGCAGGAAGCGGACCACCGTGTCGCCTACGGCGACCTCGGCATGGGAGCGCTCGAGGTCGAGGATCTCGGCGAGCGCGACCGCCTTCTCCTCCGGGTCGCTCGCCCGGAGGTGGATCTCGTCGAGATGAAGCTCGTGCGCCTGCGAGAGCGCCTCGTCGATCCAGTCGCGCGGCGGGTGCACCTCGAGCCGGTAGCCCGCCTCTGTGGTGACGAACGTGCGCTTGCCCGGATGATCCTGGATCTTCAGGCCGAGCTCGTCCGCCCGGTCGATCACCGTCTCGTACTCGCTCTCGTCGAGCGCGATCCCGAAGTGGTCGACCCGGGGCACGTCCCAGTGCCCGGGCTGGAGCACGACGTTGACGGCTCCGCGGGTGAGCTCCACGAGCCGAAGCCGAAAGCCCATCTCGTCGAGGGCCTCCCAGGACGTCCCGGGCTCGAACCACTGCGAGTTCTCGCCGCGCCAGCCGTAGCGGCCGATCAACTCGAAGCCGAGCTTCCCCAGGTAGCGGCCTTCGAGGGCGCGCACCTTGCTCGTCACCAGGTGGTAGTGGAAGAGATTCAGCGCGCTGAATCCTAAGAGCTCGCTACGGCATGAAGTCTGAGCTCCATGCCGGAGCGAACTCTCAGCGCAGGAATTGACGGCCCCGCGCGGTACTAGGGCTGACTATGTCCACCCAGCAGACACCTCCGCCGCCCCCGAACCAGTCCTACGGCCAGCCCTACTACGGGATGCCGCCGATGCCGAGCCTGAACGGCGAGCTGATCGTCTTCGTGCTCGTCTGGGTGATCGTCTTCATCGTCACCCTGGCCTCCGACACCGTCGACTGGCCAGGATTCGTCACCGCCTCGGTCATCCTCGCGGCCGCGTACATGATCTCGCGCGGAATCGCCAAGGCCGGCAAGGTCCTCGAAGGGCAGTAACCTGCAGGTCCGGCTGGAGCCGGCCCTGCTGCGCTTTTTCGGACGCGGCGTCCAATAGCGTCCGCCTGTCGGTTGCCTCGGAGCGGCCGGCAGCGTAGGTTTTTGGCCCCAGCGTCGAAACCTCCATGCTGACGGTCAAAGACATCGCTGAACTGCCCGAGCTCGGCTTGACCGTCGCGGGTGGATCGGACGGGCTGGACAACGAGGTCAGCTGGCTCCACGTCTCGGAGCTGACCGACCCGACACAGTTCCTCGAGGGGGGCGAGTTCCTCCTCACGACCGGGCTCGGCGTCGCGGACATGGCGACGACGCAACGCGCCTACGTGCGCCGGCTTGCGAAGCACGGGCTGGCGGGTCTCGGGTTTGGCGTCGGGTTCGGCTTCGCCGAAGTGCCGGCGCCGGTCGTCGAGGAAGCGAACAAGCTCTCGTTCCCGGTTCTCACGGTGCCGTACGAGGTTCCGTTCGTCGCGATCACGAAGGCGGCGGTGACCCACCTCGCGAGCGAGCAGCTCGAGCAGCAGACGAGGGCCCTCGCGGTCCACGAGCGCCTCGCGGAGGCCGTCCTCGAGGGTCGCGGGCTCCAGGCACTCCTCGCGATCGTCTGCAACCACCTCGACTGCAGCCTCGCCTTGGTGGACGAGCACGGACGCGTCGTGGCGGAGCGCCATGCCCGCAAGCGTCTACCGTTCGACGGCGCCTTGGCTCTCCCGGTCGTCGCGGGCCGCGAGCTCGCCACTCTGAAAGCGGCGCGCGAGGGCGCTCCGTTCACGGAGTACGACCGGCTCGTCCTCCATCACGGCCAGACGGCTCTCGCATTCGAGCTCTCTCGCCGCCGTGCGGTGAGTGCGGCGGAGCTGAGGCTCGCCGGCGACCTCCTCGAGGATCTGGAGGACGACCGCCTCGACGAGCGCGAGGCCGCCCGGCGCATGGCCGCGTTCGGGCTCGAGGCCGACCGCGATTACTCGGCGCTCCTCGCAGTGCCGCGAAACGGCCTCTCGAGCGAGCGCCTGCGCGAAGAGGTGGCCGAGGAGCTCGAGCGCCAGAACGTTCCCTACCTCTCGACCTCACGCCGCGACCGTGCGGCGTTCCTCGTCGGCGCGGGGGGCGAACGAGAGGCGCTCACGCTCGCCCGGCGGGTCGCGCAAGCCGAACCTCTCGCCCGAGTGGCCGTCGGCCGCCCGGCACGGGGGAGCGCACTCGGCCGCAGCCTCGTCGAGGCCCGGGCTGCGCTCGACGCCGCGAACGGAGATGTTGCCTCGTATCGAGACCTTGGAGCCCTCGAGCTCCTGCTCAGTCTGCCCGACGCAGCTCTCGAGGCGTTCGTCGACCGCGTCCTCGGTGACGCCGCGGAGAACGTCACCCTCGTCGAGTCCCTGACCGCTCTCCTCGATGCGGGGTGCCGCTGGAGCGAGGCAGCGGACGAGCTCGGCGTCCATCGGCACACGCTGCGCTACCGCATGGACCGGCTGCGTGAGCAGACCAACCGCCATCCCGACAATCCAGAGCAGCGCATGGAGCTCTGGCTCGCCGTCAAGGCCAGGCAGGCAGTCGCCGCCCGCAACGGAAGGAGCGCGTCTTGAGCACGGACCACCTCTGGCGCCATTTCACCGCGGCGGGTGCGCCGCAACTGGTGATCGAGCGCAGTGAGGGCTGCTACATCTGGGACCGCGAGGGCAACCGCTACTTGGACGCGCTCTCGGCTCTCTACTGCGTCAACATCGGCTACGGCCCGTGGCCCGAGATCGCGGAGGCGGCCGAGAAGCAGATCCAGCAGCTGCCGTTCTTCACGAACTGGGTCGGCTTCGCGACGCCGCCTGCGCTCGAGCTCGCCGACAAGCTGACCGAACTGCTGCCGATCGACGTGGGCCGGATCTTCTTCGTCGGAGGCGGCTCGGAGGCGATCGAGACTGCGCTCAAGGTCGCCCGGCAGTACCACCGGCTCCGTGGCGAGGCGAGCCGCTACAAGTTCGTCACGCGCAGAAGCGCCTACCACGGGACGACGCTGGGCGCGCTTTCGATCAACGGAAGCCCTGCGCTGCGCGCCCAGTTCGAGCCTCTGCTTCCGGGCTGCCTGCGTGCGCCGATGCCCTATCGCTACCGCTGCCCGTACTGCTCGGAGGAGTCGCGCTGCACGCTCCAGTGCGCCGACGAGATCGACGGGATCGTCCAGAACGAGGGCCCGGAGACAGTCGCAGCGGTCATCCTCGAGCCCGTTCAGAACTCGGCCGGGTCGATCACGCCGCCGGAGGGCTACTTCGAGCGTGTGCGCGAGATCTGCGACGAGCACGGCCTGCTCCTCGTGGCCGACGAGGTCATCACCGGCTTCGGCCGCGTGGGCGACTGGTTCGCCACGACCCGCTACGGCATCGAGCCTGACCTGATGACCGTGGCCAAGGGGATCACGTCGGCCTATGCGCCCCTCGGCGCCGTGATCGCGAGCGAGCGGACGATCGAGCCCTTCTTCTCCGAGCCGAAGGCCGCCTTCACGCACGGGATCACGTTCGGGGGGCATCCGCTCTCCTGTGCGATCGCGCTCGCCAATCTGGCGGTCTTCGAGCGCGAGGATCTCGTCGGGCGCGTCCAGCGCTACCAGGACGAGTTCCGGGAGCGCTGCGACGTTCTCCTGGAAGAACATCCCATGGTCGGCGACGTGCGCGGCGACGGCTACTTCTACTCGCTCGAGCTCGTCAAGGACAAGGACACGAAGGAGACGTTCACGCCCGCCGAGCGGGACGACCTGATCAAGACGTTCATGCTCCCGCGCACCCGAGAGCTCGGCGTCTACATGCGCTTCGACGACCGCGGCGAGACCTGCGCGCAGTTTGCGCCGCCACTCGTCGCGGGGCCCGAGGAGTTCGACGAGATGGTGGGAGTGCTGCGCCAGGTGCTCGACGAGGCCTGGGACCGTGTCAATACGAGAGCGGGGGTGTGAGAGCATTGGCGACGACCGTCAGGACCTTGCAGAACTTCATCGGCGGCGACTGGGTGGAGGCGACCGGGGAGGAGTCGCGAGAGATCGTCTCCCCGGTGAGCGGCGAGAGGCTCGCGGACGTCCCGAATGCGAGCGAGGAGGACATCGCGCGCGCGGCGCGCGCCGCCCGCGCCGCCCAGCCCGGCTGGGCCGCACGGACCGCCTGGGAGCGGGCCGAGGTGTGTCATGCGATCGCCGACCTGATCGACGAACGCAAGGAGGACTTCGCCCGCGAGCTCTCGCTCGAGCAGGGGAAGCCCTATGTCGCCGAGGCCGTTCCCGACATCGAGGAGACGGCCGAGAACTTCCGCATCGCGGCCGAGGACGTCAAGCGCATGGAGACCGCCGTCATCCCGTCGCAGGACGCCAACAAGCGCATCCTCACCTTCCGCAAGCCCAACGGTGTCTACGCGGGAATCACGCCGTGGAACTTCCCCACGCTGATCCCGGTCGAGCTGATCGCCCCCGGGATCGCCGCGGGGAACACGATCGTGATGAAGCCGTCCGAGTGGACGCCGATCGCGATGGCGAACTTCGTCCAGATCATGGCCGACGCAGGGCTACCCGACGGGGTCGTCAACGTCATCTACGGCGACGGGCGCGTGGGCGAGCGGCTGATCCAGGACGAGAACATCGACTGTGTCGGTTTCGTGGGCTCCCACACGACGGCGGAGAAGATCGTGCGCGCTGCGGGGCTCAAGCGCTCGCTGATCGAGGCGAGCGGAAACGGGCCGGTCGTCGTCTGCGCCGACGCCGACCTCGAGGCGGCGGCGAAGGGCGCCGTCTTCGGCGGCTTCTTCTGCGCCGGCCAGGTCTGCTGCGCGACCGAGCGCGTGCTCGTCGACAAGCGCGTCCACGACGACTTCCTGGCCGCGGTGGTGAAGGAAGCCGAGGGCTGGAAGCTGGGAGATCCATTCGACGACAACACCCTCGTCGGGCCCATGAACAACGAGCCGACTGCGCAGAAGATGGACCGCCACCTCGAGGACGCGCTCGACAAGGGTGCGGAGATCGTCGTCGGCGGCTCGCGAGACGAAGGCCGCCCGACCGAGCTCTACTACCAACCGACCGTCGTCGACAACGTGGGCGTCGACACGCTCATCAACCGCGACGAGACCTTCGGGCCCATCGTCCCCCTGATCACGGTGGACTCGGACGAGGAGGCGCTCGCCGTCGCGAACGACTCCCACCTCGGGCTGCAGGCCGCCGTGTACACGCGCAGCCTCAAGCGCGCATTCACGTATCTGGACAACCTCAGGGTCGGGAACGTCGTCGTCAACGACTCGACCGACTACTGGGAGGCCCACGAGCCGTTCGGCGGCGCCGCCGGCACGCGCACGGGCTGGGGGAGGATCGGCGGGCGGTACACGATGCTCGACATGACCGACCTGAAGACGGTCGTGCTCGACGTCGGCGGTCTCGAGTAGTTCTTGGCGTTCGCCGTCCTCTTCGCGCTCGCGGCGCTCGACTCCGCGGGCTACAGCATCATTGCGCCCGTCGTCCCCGAGATCGGGGACGCAACCGGCGCTGGACCGGGGGTCATGGGCGTGCTCGTCGCTTCGTTCGCGGTCGGCCAGATGGTCGGCTACCCGCTGGCCGGCCGAGTGCTGCAGCGCAGGCATGCCCTCGCGGTCCTGCTCGCCTCGCTGGCCCTCATCGTGCTCGGCGACCTCGGCTTCATCTTCGGTGAGAGCCTCGGCGTCTATTTTCCCGCCCGGCTCCTGCAAGGGATCGGCGCGGGCGGTCTCTGGATCGGGACGGCTTTCGCGATCATCGAGCGCTATCCAGGCGAGGAGTACAAGCGGCTGACCGGCATCCTCGCCGCGTACGGAATCGGCGCGATCGCGGGGCCGGCGATCGGTGGTGTGGGGGGAATCCGGGCGCCATTCGCGCTCCATCTCGTCCTGGTCACCGTGATCACGCTGGCGCTCGTCGCGATCGGCACCCCGAAGGAGCCGGTGAAGTTCGGGTCCGACCGCGCGGCCCTCAGGACGCCGGGTTTCTGGCTCGCCTCGGCAGGGATCCTGATGGTCTCTCTCACGCTTGGAACCTTCGACGGGCCAATTCCGCTCCACTTCGCCGAGCAACTGAGCCAGGCGGAGATCGCCGCGCTTTACGTGCTCGCCGCGCTCGTCTCCTCGGCGGCTGCGACCTTCGCCGGAAGGATGGCGCCCCGCCCGGTGCTTGCGGCGGCGACCGTCGTGATGACCCTCTCGATAGCGCTCGGCGGGGCGACCGAGACGGTTGGATTCTGGGTGCTCGTGGCCGTGCTTGCCGGAGTGGGTCTAGGCGCGGGTGAGGCGGGCTCGCTCGGCGTCCTGCTCGAATCGATCGGCGTCGAGCGCATCGTTCTCGCCATGGTCGTGTGGTCGCAAGTGTGGGCTGTGGGCTATCTCGTCGGGCCGGCCGTCGGCGGGGGCGTGGCGGAGGCGCTTGGCTACGGAGCCTTGGGGGTCGTGCCGCTGGTCGCCAGCACGTTCGTCTTCGTCGGGTTTGCGCGGCTCCGATCCGAGCCCGCCGCATCGGTCTGATCTTCGAAGCGGAGCTTCGCCAGCTTGAGGTCCTCGGGGATGTGCGTCGGGTAGCTCCGCGTCAGGCACGCGCGGCAGAAAGTCCCCTCGGGCCGGCGCGTCGCCTCTTGCAACCCTTCGAGGGAGAGATAGGCCAGGCTCGTCGCTCCGATCAGCTCACGCACTTCGTCGACCGAGCGCGAGGAGGCGACGAGCTCGTCCTCGTCGGCCATGTCGATGCCGTAGAAGCAGGGAGAGACGATCGGCGGTGACGACACCCGCACGTGCACCTCGAGCGCTCCCGCCTCGAAGAGCATCGCCACGATCTGGCGCGTGGTCGATCCGCGCACGATCGAGTCGTCCACGACGATGACGCGCTGGCCGGCGACCTCGGAGAGCGGGTTGAACTTCGACTTGATCCCGTGCTCGCGCAGCGCCTGGTCGGGCTGGATGAAGGTGCGCCCGACGTAGCGGTTCTTGATCAGGCCTTCCGCGAAGGGGATCCCGCTCGCGCGCGCGAAGCCGATCGCGGCGGGCGTGCCCGAATCGGGAACGGCCATGACGAGATCGGCTTCGGCGGGAGCCTCCGCCGCCAGCCGCTCGCCCATCCGCATCCGCGCCCCGTGGAGCTCGACGCCGCGGAGCTCGGAGTCCGGCCGGGCGAAGTAGATGAACTCGAAGATGCAAAGCGCCCCGCTCGACTTCGGCTCGACAGCCTGGATGCTGCGGCAACCCTCTCCGTCGACGACCACCAGCTCACCGGGTGCCAGCTCCCGCTCGACCTCCGCGCCGAGCAGGTCGAAGGCGCAGCTCTCGGAGGCGAGCAGCCAGTCGTCGTCCAGGCGCCCGAGCACGAGGGGCCGGATGCCGTCGGGGTCGCGAAAGCCGATCAGCTTGTCCTCGGAGAGGAGCACCGCCGAGAACGCTCCCTCGATGCGCGCCATCGTGGAGGCGACCGCCTCCTCGAGCGGGCGCTCGTCGCGCGCGATCAGCGCCGCGATCACTTCGGTGTCGGAGGTCGAGTGAAGGCGCGTGCCCTCGTCGACCAGTTCCGCTCGCAGGGCGCTCGTGTTCGTGAGGTTTCCGTTGTGGCCGAGGGCGACGGTTCGAGCCCGTCCGTGCTGCACGATCGGCTGCGCATTCGCCCAATGGGTCGAGCCGGTCGTCGAGTAGCGCGTGTGGGCGATGGCCACCTGCCCGCGCAGGCCCCGGAGCTTCTGCTCGCTGAAGACCTGCGTGACGAGACCCATGTCCCGGAGCACGGTGAGGCGACCGCGGTCGGAGACGGCGATCCCCGCAGACTCCTGCCCGCGGTGCTGGAGGGCGAAGAGGCCGAAGTAGGAAAGGCGCGCTACCTCCCGCTCGGGGCCGTAGATGCCGAAGACGCCGCACATCAGGCGTCCGCTCCGTAGGCGGTCTCGAGGTCGGGAAGCGGGATGCCGAACAGTTTGTCCCCGCCGGCGACGCCCAGGCGTCGGTGCGGAACGCTGTCGAGGAGAGAAGCATCGTCCGCGGACAAGGAGACGACCGCTTGGCCGCCCCCCTCGCCGAACCAGGGAAGCGCGTCTCCGTCGAGCTCGATACGCGCGCCGATGCCGGACGCCAGGGCCAGCTCGGCGAGCGCGACGGCCAGGCCGCCCTCCGCGGCATCGTGCGAGGCGCTCATCACGGGCGCCGAGCGCCAGAGGAACGTGATCAGCGTCGCCTCGCCCGCCAGCTCGGGCTGTGGCGGGCGCCCCGAGGGGCCGCCGAGGAAGAGCGCCTGGTATTCGGACCCGTCGAGGCTGAGCTCGGGCGCGCCGACCGCGTAGATCTCGTCACCATCCCGCCAGGTCTTCGGAACGAGCCTCACGTCCGCGACGAGACCGACGCAACCCACGACTGGAGTCGGCCAGATCGCCCGCCCGTCCGTCTCGTTGTAGAGCGAGACGTTCCCCGAGACGACCGGGATTCCAAGCGCCTCACAGGCCAGGGACATGCCCTCGATCGCCTCCTCGAGGTCCCAGGCGACCTCGGGCTTCTCGGGATTGCCGAAGTTGAGGCAGTCGGTGACGGCGAGCGGCCGTCCACCCGCACACGCGACATTGCGGGCCGCTTCCAGAACGACCGCGGCGCCACCCGCACGCGGATCGAGCGCTGCCAGGCGGCCGGCTCCGTCGAGGGAGACTGCGAGCCCGCGCAGGGAGGGCCGTAGGCGCAGGACGGCCGCGTCGAGGCCCGGACGGCGCACGGTTCTGGACCCCACGAGATGGTCGTACTGCCGATAGATGGGAGCCCGGTCGCGGACGTTGGGCGAGGTGAGCAGATCGAGCAGTTCCTGCGCGAGCGCCTCGATGGGAACCTTCGGAATCGGGTCCGCCAGCGCTCGCGGACGGGTCTGCACCGGGTAGCGCGGCGCTTCCTCGGTGAGGAGCTCGACGGGGATCTCCCCGACCACCTCTTCTTCGAAGAAGGCTCTGAGCAAGCCGGACTCGGTCACGACGCCGATTGCCGAGCACTCGAGCTCCCACTTCTCACAGATGGCCGAGACCTCCTCGAGGCGATCTGTGATGCAGACCATTCGCTCCTGGCTCTCCGAGATCACGATCTCAATCGGGTCCAAGTCCGGCTCCCGCAGGGGCACGCGGTCGAGGTGGACGTCGAGCCCGACCCCGCCGCGGCCCGCCATCTCGGCGAGCGAGGAGGCGAGCCCGGCCGCTCCCAGGTCCTGCAGCCCCTCGACGAGGCCGCCCTCCACGAGCTCGAGGCTGGCCTCGATCAGCTTCTTCCCCGTGAACGGGTCGCCGATCTGCACCGTGGGGCGCTTGTCGTCGTCCTCGTGGGAGAGCTCCTGGCTCGCGAGCACGCTCGCGCCGCCGATGCCGTCGCGGCCGGTCGTCGCGCCATAGAGGACGACGAGGCCGCCCGGCCGCGTCGCGCTGGCGCGGACGACGCGCTTCGTGGGGACGAGGCCGACGCACATCGCGTTCACGAGCGGGTTGCCCGCGTACTCGTCGGCGAAGAACGTGTCGCCGCCGACAGTGGGGACGCCGACGCAGTTTCCGTAGTGGCCGATCCCGGAGACCGCCCGCTCGAAGTCGAACTCCGGCCGCCCGAAGCGGAGGCCGTCGAGGAGGGCCACCGGCCGCGCGCCCATCGCCACGACGTCGCGGAGAATCCCCCCGACCCCTGTGGCCGCGCCCTGGAAAGGCTCGACCGCGGAGGGATGGTTGTGGCTCTCGACCTTGAAGGCGACCGCCTCGCCCTCGCCGAGATCGACCACCCCCGCGTTCTCCCCGGGCCCCTGGAGGACGCCGGCGCCCTCGGTCGGGAAACGGCGCAGGAGGAGCGCCGAGTGCTTGTACCCGCAGTGCTCCGACCAGAGGAGGGAAAAGACGGCCAATTCGAGGTCGTTGGCCTCGCGGCCGAGCAGACCCCGGATACGGTCGAACTCCCCGTCGGTCAGGCCGAGCGCGCGGTGAAGCGGCTGTTCCGCGACCGAGCTCAACAGAGGTCCCCACCTTAGCGCTTTGCTCGGATCTCGACGGGTAGCGTACGAGCGTGGTTCGCGGCTACGTGCCCTTGCTCCTCATCGTCGCCGGGATCTGGGGGGCGTCGTACCTCTTCATCAAGGTCGCGGTGCGAGAGATCGAGCCGACCGCGATGATGGACCTTCGGCTCGTCTTCGCCGCCCTCGTGCTCGTGCCGGTTCTCGCCTTGCGCCTCGGCCCTCGCCGCGCGGCTTCCGAGCTTCGCTCCACGGGTGTGGGCGCCTTCATCCTCGGGGTTACGAACATGGCGTTTCCCTTCGTGCTCATCGCCTGGGGCGAGAAGCACATCGACTCCGGAGTGGCGGCGATCGCGAACGCGACCGTGCCGATCTTCGTAGCCCTCCTCGCGATTCGCTTCAACCCGAGCGAGCGCGTGCGGGGCTGGCGCCTGGTCGGCGTGGCGCTCGGGCTCGTCGGCGTGGGTGTTCTCACCGGCCTGCATCCGCAGGGTGGCTGGTGGGGGGTTGCGGGCACGCTCGCCGTCGTGGTCGCATCGCTCTCCTATGCCTCCGCCAACCTCTTCGCTCAGCACCGTTTCCCGGGAGCTGCTCCACTCGTGATCACCACTGCCTCGACGCTGGCGGCCGCGCTGGTGTTACTGCCTTTCGCGTTGGTCCAGCTCCCCGACGAGATGCCGAGCTGGAAAGCGATCGCCTCCGTGGCCGCGCTCGGGATCGCCGGGACGGCGCTCGCACTGCTCTTCTTCTACGCCATGCTCAACCGGTACGGAGCCTCACGGTCCTCGCTGGTCACATACCTGCTGCCCCCGTTCGCCCTTTTCTACGGCGTCGTCTTCCTCGACGAGCGGGTGAGGTTGAACGCCGCGCTCGGCCTCCTCCTCATTCTCGCGGGAGTCGCGCTCGGATCGGGCTTCCTGCAACTCGCTCGGCGGCGAGCGGCTGCTCCGGCGACCCCGAGGCCGTGAACGAGCCGCTGGTCGGCGAGGGTTTCGCCCTACGGCGCGCGACCCTCGATGATCTCGACTTCATGGCCGGTCTCGCGGGCCACGAGGACGTCGAGCCTTTCATGGCCGCTATCTCGGCGCGCGACCCGGACGCGATCCGCGAGGAGATCGAGCAGGCCACCGCGGAGCCGAACCACCACGGCCGCTTCATCGTCGAGGTGGAGGGGGAGCCTGCGGGGGTGATGGCGTTCGAGGTCGCCAACCGCCGCAGCCGCATCGCCAACCTGCGTGGCCTGATGCTCGCGCCCGAGTTTCGCGGCCGAGGCATCGCCGACTCCGCCGCGCGACTGCTCGTCCGGCACCTGATCTTCGACCTCGACTACCACCGCGTGCAGCTCGAGTGCTACGGGTTCAACGAGCGGGCGATCCGTCACGCCGAGCGAGCCGGGTTCGTGCGGGAGGGCGTGAAGCGCAAGGCCTACTGGCGGCATGATGAGTGGGTGGACGGCGTCCTCTTCGGCCTCGTCCGCGAGGATCTCGAGTGACGAACCCGAGGCGGGTGCTCGTGATCGGTGCCGGCCTCTCCGGGCTCGCGGCCGCCTACCGTCTCGAACGCGCCGGGGTGGATGTTGCCATCCTCGAGGCTCGCGACCGGGTCGGCGGACGGGCCTGGCGGCTTCCGGTCGGCGATGCGTTCTTCGACGCGGGCTGCGAAGCGCTCGACCACGAGCACGCGGCTCTGCGCTCGCTGGCGGCCGAGGTCGGTGTGGCGGTCTGGGAGGCGCCGCCATGGTCGTCCGATCCGCCCGAGGACCTCCAGGGCAGCGATGCCGAGCTCTTCGAGGAATTCGAGCGGGAGGTGGGCGGCCTTGCGGGCCGCGTCGATCCGGATCATCCGGATGAGCTCGAAGGCGCGGCGGAGCTCGACGCCAAGTCGCTGGCGGGCTGGTTGGGGGACCGGCGGGCGTCTGCACGCGTGCTCGAGGCGGTGGAGAACTGGATCGCAGTCGCGTCGTCGACGGTCCCGACGAAGGAGATGTCGCTGCTCGCCTACGCCGTCAAGCTCGCCGCGGGAGCGGCGCCGACGGGACTCACGTTGCGTTTTGAGGGAGGCCCGGGCGCGCTGGCCGAGAGCCTGCTCGCCGAGCTCGGCGGCCGCGTCGAGTTGGGGAAGGCGGTTGCCGGCGTCGAGGAGGACGGAAGTGGGGTCGCCGTGCGGTTGCTCGACGGGACGGTCGAGCGTGCCGAGCGCGTGATCGTCGCGGTGCCGTTGACCTCGCAGCGGGACCTTCGCTTCGCTCCCGCGCTCCCCGAGCATCGGCGGCGGGCCCTGGCCGAGGCCCTCTATGGGCGTGTGCTCAAGGAGGCCGCGGTATTCGACAGTGAGGCTCGAGTCCCGAGCCCGGAGCTCTCCGCGGACGGTCATTTCTACGCCGCGGCCCACGACCCGCGCCTCCTCATTCGTTTCGCCGGTGCCGGTGCGGCACGGCGCGAGGTCGACCTGGCGGGGGTCGGGCCCCGGCCTGCGGCCCAGGTGAGAGTCGACTGGTCGGCCGAGGGCTGGACGCGGGGCAGCTACCTCATCCTCGGGCCGGGGCAGCTCCTGCGGTGGGGGCAGCGGCTGGGCGAATCGCACGGACGCGTCCACTTCGCCGGCGCGGAGCGCTCGACGCTCAAGAGCTACATGGAGGGAGCGGTGCGTGCTGCTGACGAAGTCGTCGTGGAGGTGCTCGAGGCTCTCTAGTCCAGTCCCAGGCGGCTTCTCCTGCGCTGGAATGCGACCCTGACCCACGGTGACTACGCTGCAGCATGGAACTGATCCACACGTGCTACCGGGTGACCGATCCGGATCGCTCCGTTGCCTTCTACGAGGCCCTGGGCTTCGAGATGCGGCGCGAGCTTCCGATCCGCGACGAGGCGGTCAACTACTTCCTCGGCATCCCGGGCAAGGACCTTCCGGAGCTCGAGCTGACCTACAACTTCGAGAATCCGGAGGACGGCTACGAGCTCGGCACCGGCTACGGCCACATTGCGGTCACGGTCGACGAGCTGGACGCGACGCTGGCCGCTCTCGCAGAGAAGGGCATCGAGCCGGAGCGACCGCCTTACACGGTGCGCGAGGGCGGCTCCCGCATCTGCTTCGTTCGCGACCCGGACGGCTACCGGGTCGAGCTGATCGAACGCGGCGGCTGACCGAGCGACCTCGAGAGGAAGCGATTCGAGGGCTAATGCCCGGCCTTCAGGCCTTCGGCGCCCTTCGTCTGGTTGACCCGCGAGAACGCCAAGCGCAAGATGTGCTGCCCGGTTCATCGACAGGGGCGTTGCGGCCTTGAACCTCGAAGACCCTCTCCCACCTACCTCGGAAGCCGGGATCCGGACCTTCCTGATCGCGGACGTCCGTGGCTACACGCGATACACCCAGGAGCACGGCGACGAGGCTGCGGCGCGCCTTGCTGCCTCCTTCGCCGAGATCGTCGAGAACGTCGTCGACGGCTCGGGCGGCCGACTCGTCGAGATCCGCGGGGACGAGGCGCTCGTCGTCTTCGGCTCCCCGCGGGACGGGATACGCACCGCCATTGCGCTTCAGCATCGGTTCGTCGAGCGCATGCGATCCGAGGACCCGCTTCCGCTGCGAGTGGGCGTCGGTCTCGATGCGGGCGAGGCTGTGCCGGTGGATGGTGGCTACCGCGGCGGCGCGCTGAACCTCGCCGCACGCCTTTGTAGCATCGCGCAACCGGGGCAGGTCCTCGTCAGCGAAGGCCTCGCCCATCTCGCGCGCAAGGTCGACGATACGACGTACGTCGACCGCGGTCGCATCAGCGTCAAGGGCCTATCCGAGCGGGTTCGCGTTTACCAGGTCTCGTTCCCGCTCGTCATGCCTGCCGACGAGCCGGCGTCACGCGGAATCCGCACGACCCTGGTCCTAACGGCTGCGGCCGTCGCAGCCATCGCGATCCTGGCCGTTCTCGTCGCCCTTCTCACGACGGGCTTCGCGGGCTCCGATCCGCCTAAGCGAATCGAAGAGAACGCGCTGGGCGCAATCGATTCCAATGGCGCCAAGCTGGCGAGCCAGACACCAGTCGGTAACGGGCCCACCGCCGTAGCCGAGGGGCTCGGGTCGGTCTGGGTGGCGAATAGCGTCGACGGTACGGTGTCCCGAGTCGAGCCGGACCGAGAGGAGCGTCCAGTCATCCAGGTGCCGGGGACGCCGGGTGGCATCGCCGTAGGCGAGGGGGCCGTCTGGGTGACCGATGCGACCGGCCACACGCTCTCCCAGATCAGCGCCGATTCGAACACCGTCGTTCGCGACGACATCGCCGTAGGCAACGGCGCCGGCGCCGTCACGGTCGGAGATGGAGCTGTGTGGGTTGGGAACGCGCTTGACGGCACCGTGTCGCGAGTGGATCCCGAGCGCGGGGTCGAGACCGACGTCGTGCGCGTCGGCGGCCGTCCCGATGCGCTCGCCGCCGGCGCTGGGTCGATCTGGGTCACGAATGGGGACACCGCGAGCGTCAGCCGTATCGATCCTCGTAAACGCGTCGTCGTTCAGACGATCCCGGTCGGAAACGGCCCGCGGGGAATCGCGGTCGATGGCGAGGCCGTCTGGGTCGCGAATGCCCTCGACGGCACGGTCTCGAAGATCTCGGCGGCCACAGGTTCGGTCACACGAGTCGAAGCCGTGGCCGCCGGGGTCTCGAGCACAGTCGCCTCCGGGGGCGCTATCTGGGTTGCGAGCCCGCCGGAATCCAAGGTCTTCGGCATCGACCGCGAGAGCGGACAGGTGACCAACACGATCGAGATGGGGAGTAGTCCGAGCGCGCTTGCCGCGGGTAAAGACGACACCGTCTGGGTGGCCGCACTGCCGCCCGCGTCGCGTCATCGCGGCGGGACGCTCGTCGTCAGCGCGTATCTGTCGGGGTGCAACTGCCTCGACCCGGCCTTCGCCTGGCAGGCCGACGCGTGGCGTGCGCTCTCGATGCTCTACGACGGGCTCGTCGCCTACCGCAAGACCGGGGGGGCGCCAGGGACGACTCTCGTCCCCGACCTGGCCGTGAATCTGCCGAGCCCCACCGACGGCGGGCGGACGTACCGCTTCCAGCTTCGCAGGGGACTGCAGTATTCCGATGGCAGTCCGGTTCGGGCGAGCGACTTTCGTGCGTCGATGGAGCGGCTGCTCAGGTTGAACGGCGTCGGCGTCCCACCTTTCTACGGCGGGATCCTCGGCGCTGAACGCTGCTCCGCGCAGCTCGGCCGTTGTGACCTGCGGAAGGGGATCGAGGTCGACGACACGGCGGGCACCGTCACCATTCACCTCGCTGCGCCGGACCCAGACCTGCTCGCCAAGCTGGCGCTTCCATTCGCGTTCGTGCTTCCCGCCGACGCACCGGAGCCCGATCAGCCCGTAACGGATCTCGGTCATTTTGGGGACGTCGGCACGTACAGGATCCCGGGCACGGGCCCTTATGTGGCGGCGTCGTTCGATCCCGGGCGTGAGCTTCGGCTCGAGCGCAATCCCCGGTTCAAGCCTTTCGCTCCCGATGCCCAGCCGGACGGCTACCCCGACCAGATTGTCATCAGGATTCTGGGTGACGGGAACGATTCCGAGCGAAGAAGCGCAGTCGGCGAGGTGGAAGCCGGGAAATCCGACTGGACGAGCGGACTCTCACCGGAGGAGATCGAGCGGCTCGCTGTTGGGAACGCTGCTCAACTCCACACGACGCCGGTGGGTGGTGTCCAGCATCTCATGCTCAACACGCGTCGCCGGCCGTTCTCCGACGTCCGCGCTCGCCGCGCGCTCGCGTACGCAATCGACCGCAATCGCCTTGCGATGCTCGCCGGAGGCGAGCTGGTGGCACGGCCGACCTGCCAGGTCCTGCCGCCGACCGTGCCGGGATACCGCCCCTACTGCCCCTACACGGTCAATCCCGCCGCTGGGATCTGGAGCGCCCCCGACCTCACTCGCGCGCGGCGCCTGGCAGTGCGCTCGCACACCCTCGGAGAGCACGTGGTGATCGCAATCCAAGCGGGGGCCCCCGCCGACCCGCATCTCGCTGCGTATGTCGCCCGTGTCCTCAGACGGGTGGGCTACCGAGCATCGGCACGTGTCGAGGAGGACACGTTCGGCGCGATGTTCGACCCCGACAGCAACGTGGACGCCATGAGGCTCGGCTGGCTCCAGGACTACGCCGCGCCCTCCAATTTCATCGAGCCTCTCTTCACCTGCACGGCCAATCGGGAGGGTGGTATCAACGTCTCCCACTTCTGCGACCCGCACCTCGATGCACTCATTTCCCGCGCTCGAACAACGAAGAACGCGGGTGCCACGGGCGAGGCCTGGGCGCGGGTCGACCGCCTGCTCGTGGACGAGGCTCCCGCCGTGCCCCTCTACGCGTTGCGTGAAGCCGATTTCGTTTCGAAGCGGGTAGGCAACTACATCTTCAATCCCCAGTTCGGCGTCCTGCTCGACCAGATGTGGGTGCGGTAAGTTCCGATCGCGCTCCGAACGCTTGTCCTCCATGGCCAAAAGCCGTGGTAGGGTCAGCGCGTCGAAAGAGGTGGGGCCATGAGCGCCAGCTGCCCGGCGTGCGGATTCCTCAACGCGGGGGACGCGGCATTCTGCGGGCGTTGTGGCGCGGCATTGGGCATGACGTGCCCGGCGTGCGGCGCAGGCCCGCACCCGGCGGGGCTCTCCTACTGCACCGCTTGCGGCGTCGAGCTCGAGCACCAGGGCATCCCGCTCGAGCGGAAGATCGTGAGCGTTCTGTTCGTCGATCTCGTGGGCTTCACGGGCCTCGCGGAGAAGCTCGACCCGGAAGACATTCGCCGCCTACTCGATCCCTACTACGCACAGGTCAGGGAGGAGCTCGAGCGTTACGGAGGCACCGTCGAAAAGTTCATCGGCGATGCCGTCATGGCCCTGTTCGGCGCGCCGACTGCGCATGAGGACGACCCGGAGCGAGCGGTCCGTGCGGCCAACGCCGTGCGCGAGGCAGTCACCCGTTTGCGCACGGAAGACTCGCCGGAGCTGCGCGTTCGAATCGGCGTAGCGACGGGAGAGGCCGTCGTCGCTATCGGCGCGATCCGTGCCAGCGGAGAGGCCATGGCCCACGGCGACGTCGTCAACACAGCGGCACGCCTCGAGGCAGGTGCGCCCGTCGACGGGATCCTCGTGGACGAACGGACGTACCGCGCCGCTCGCTTCCAGATCGACTTTCACCCCGCGCCGCCGTTGCGTGCGAAAGGCAAGGCCGACCCCATCTCGGTGTGGGAAGTGGTGGCACCGCGCGGCCACATCGGAACCGATCGCCTTCGCCATTCGCGGGCGCTCGTCGGTCGCGCCCACGAGGTGGACGTCCTCGTGAACGCGCTCGCTCGCGTCGCTGTGGGCCGTGAGTCGACGCTCGTGACGCTCGTCGGCCCGCCTGGAATCGGGAAGTCCCGGCTCGTCTGGGAGCTCTTCCAGCGGATCGAGCAGGGCGTCGAGCTCGTCTTCTGGCGCCAGGGCCGATCGCTTCCCTACGGCGACGGCGCGACGTTCTGGGCTCTTGCGGACGTCGTCAAAGCGCATGCCGGGATCCTGGCGACGGACTCCGTCGCTGTGGTCGAGGAGAAGCTGCGGCTCGCGGTGGAGGACGTGCTCCACGATGGCGGCGAGGCGCGGTGGGTTGCCAAGCATCTGGCTCCTTTGGCCGGGCTCGCGCTTCCGCGTGAGCTTCGCGGGGATCACCGTACGGAAGCATTCGCGGCGTGGCGGCGGTTCTTCGAAGCGATCGCCGCGCGCAGGCCGCTCGTGCTCGTCCTCGAGGACCTGCACTGGGCCGACGACGGCTTGCTCGACTTCATCTCCGACCATCTTGGAGCTCGCTTTCAGGGCGCCCTCCTTGTCGTCGCGACTTGCCGTCCCGAGCTCTTCGAGAGGCGGTCGAGCTGGGCGACCGGCGGCAAGGCGGAGACGCTCGCAATCGAGCCGCTCTCGGATGAGGAGACATCCCGTCTCGTTGGGGACATGCTGGATCCCTCCGCGCTTCCCCCGGAGCTCGGGTCCGCCCTCGTCAGCAGGGCAGGGGGGAATCCCTTGTACGCGGAGGAGTACGTGCGGATGCTGCTCGACCGCGATCTGCTTCGGATGGGAGACGCAGCCTGGGAGCTCACCCCGGCGGACCTTCCGCTGCCAGAATCACTGCAGGCGATCGTCGCCGCACGCCTCGATGCGCTCCCGACCGGGCAGAAGGCGCTGATTCAGAACGCAGCCGTCGTCGGCAAGGGCTTTTGGCTCGGTGCTGTGGCGGCCGTGGGCGAGCAGCCGCGCTGGTCCGTCGAAAACGATCTCAACGAGCTCGAGCGGAAGCAGCTCGTCCGCAGCGAGCCCGACTCGATCGTACGTAGCGAGCCGCAGCTCTCGTTCCTCCACGTCATCGTCCGGGACGTCGCCTACGGTCAGATCCCGCGCTCGCTCCGGGCCGAGAAGCATCGGCGTGCAGCCGAGTGGATGGAGTCGCTTTCGCCTGACCGGACGGAGGATCGGGCCGAGATGCTCGCCCATCACTATTCGAGCGCGCTCGAGTACGCCAGGGCAACGGGGCAGGAGGTCGACGGTCTCCTCACGCCGACCCGCATCGCCCTTCGCGAGGTCGGCGACCGTGCGCTGGCGCTCAACGCCTTCGGCAAGGCCGCGCGCTACTTTGCCGACGCCCTCGAGCTATGGCCGGCGAGCGAACCGGATCGAGCCGAGGTCGTCTTCAGCCTGGGGAATGCGCGCTTCCACGCGGACAGCGCCGGCGCGGAGCTTCTCGAGGAGGCGCGCGACGCCTTCCTGGCAGCCGGGCGTCTCGAGCAGGCCGCCGAGGCGATGCTCCTGATCGGTGAGCTCCTCTGGATGCGCGCCGATCCTGACGCGTTCCGCCTGTTCGACGAGGCGGCAGCGCTCCTCGAGGATTCACCACCCTCGCCTGTGAGGGCCTACGTCCTCAGCAGCCGAGCCCGCTTTCTGACGATCGGCGACGAGAACGAGGAGGCAATCAGGGTCGGCCTGGAAGCGCTCGACATGGCGGACGATCTGGAGATCGAGGACGTCCGAGCTCATGCGCTCGACAGCCTCGGGCGCGCGCGGGTGCGAATCGGCGACGCTGGGGGACTTGCGGATCTGGAGGCGAGTATCGCCATCGCAGTCTCCGTAAGCTCGCTCGAGAGCGTTCGCGGTTATGCCAATCTCGGGAACGCCCTCGTCGACGCGGGCGAGCTCGAGCGCGCTTTCGAGGTGTACGAGGAAGGCAGGAACGCTGCGAATCGCTTCGGAGACGCCGACCGGATCCGCTGGTTCGACGAGGAACGCATGTACGAGGCGTACTGGACCGGTCGCTGGGACGAGCTCGCACGGCTGGCGGATGGCGTGATCGAAGCGGGTTCTGCGACCGCGAGCGAGATGGATGCCCTGCTCCTCCGCAGCAGAATCCGCGCTGGCCGCGACGAGGGCCCTGCGGCGCTCGCCGA
>Ga0307277_10000094_pt1 | contig 26950 bp, 25 predicted proteins | sample ER_DNA_116_FD_194473 | JGI IMG/M metagenome (GOLD analysis project Ga0307277, IMG submission 194473) | Bulk soil microbial communities from the East River watershed near Crested Butte, Colorado, United States - ER_DNA_116 | ecosystem: Environmental > Terrestrial > Soil > Floodplain | place...
CGGCTACGGGCTCGACGAGCTCGTCGAGCGCTCCCTGTCGCGCGGACGCGTCTCCGGCTTCGCGGGAGGCGACGAGCAGAACGCGATGGTCCAGCACGCGGTCAGCGAGGCCACCGGCACGAAGGAGAAGCCGAAGCCGAAGAACGACGTCTCCGAGCGCGACGTCGTCGTCCTGGGCTCCGGCAACCTCGGGCTCGTCTACCTCATGGAGATCGATCGCCGGCTCACCGGCGAGGAGATCGACGCGCGCCATCCCGACCTCATCCCCGCCCTGCGCGCGCACCCGCATATCGGCTGGCTGCTCGTCCGCTCGGCCGAGCACGGCGCAGTCGTCCTCGGGCCCGACGGCGTCAGCTACCTCGACGAGGGCAGGGTCGAGGGCGTCGATCCGCTCGCGCACTTGTCGCCCACCGCGGCGCGTCATCTGCTGCGCACCGACGGCTTCGCGCACGTCGCCGACATCATGGTCGGCAGCTTCTACGACCCCATGCTTGACGAGGGCTGCGCGTTCGAAGAGCTCATCTCGTTCCACGGCGGCCTGGGCGGCCCGCAGACCCGCGCCTTCATCCTCGCCCCCGCGCGGCTGCCGCTCCCGGCGGAGCCGATCATGGGCGCGGCGGCCGTGCACGGCGTGCTGTCGGGCTGGCGCGCGATGCTCCAGGGCGCGCCCGCGGAGCGGGCCCGCCTAGCCGACGCGACGCCCGGCGGCGGCCAGCAGCTCGGGTCCGAGCTCGCTGAGCGCGGTGGCGGTGACGAAGTCACCGGCGAGCAGCCTGCCGCCACTCCGTGACGCCGCGTCCTCGAGCGCGTCGCTCCAGACGTGGTCTACGAGCACGGCAGCCAAGGCGGCGCCTGGCTCCAGCGCCGCGCCGAGCTCGCGCACGACCTCGGCTTCGCCACGCAGCGCGCGCTCGGTGGCTCGACGGCGCTCGCTCTCGTCCAGGCGGAAGTTGAGCAAGGGCCCCACCACCCCGCCGGCGCCGTCGCCCTGCAGGTCGATGGCGTCGATGTCGCCCGACTCGGCGTCGCGCCTGACGAAGAGCACGTCGAGGATCCGCAGCGCGCCGCCGCTCTCGAGGCGCTCCAGAGCGCCGACGAGGCGGCCTTCGAAGTCCGCCTGTGGCCCGAAGCCGTAGAGGAGCAGCTGCCTCACAGGTCGAGGGTGACCGACCCGCCTCGCTCTCGCCTCACCCGGATGAGATGAACCGGCCGCATCCGGTGGTGCGTCCACGCCTGTGACACGCCACCCTGCACCATTGCCGGCGCGCGACTGCACAGCGAACCTCACAGCGTGAGCTACGACGAGACCCGGACGCCTGCCGGCCCCGCGCCGCCGCCGCCGAGCTACGTCCCAGCAGCCGCCGCCCCGCAGCCGAAGTCCGGCACCAGCGGATGGATGATCGCCTTCACCGTCGTGCTGGTGTTGGCGCTCGGCGGGCTGGCCGCGGCGATCATCTCCAAGGGCGACTCGGGCAGGACGACCGCAACCACCCCGACCGTGACCGCCAAGACGACCACCGTGCAGAGCACGACGACCGTCACGACGCAGGCCGCCCCCGCCAACGTCACCGTCGCCCCCAACGTCACCCTGAACTCGAGCGGCGCGCCGGAGCCCGTCCAGACGAGCACCGCCGCGAAGACGACCAGCACGCCCTGATGCCGTCGAGCGCGACCTGTATCTCACTCAGGTCGTCGCCAGCCGCGAGGGCGTCCCCTCCGGGTGGGCCTCTTTCGGGTGCGCCTCCTTCCAGCGGTCGATGCGGTACGCGCGCCAGCGGCGGATCACCCACAGCGTGCCCACGATCCCGTTGACTCCGAGCAGGACGTTGTAGACCACTTGGAAGCGCACGAGGTCGGCGCCGGTCGGCAGGCCCACCCACGCGGCGGTGTCGGGCCAGCCGAAGGTCCACCCCTCGCCACCCAGACCCTGGCTCAGGCGGATGGCCCACCCGTAGGACTGATCCCAGAGGGCGTGGAGCGCGACCACGCCGAGGTATGTCCACGCGACGCGCCGATCGAGACGGAAGTGGCCGGTCGACCACGCCGATGCGAAGATCGCGCCTCCGAGGATGGCCGTCCAGGTGATGTGCCCGAACGGAGCGAGGACCGCGCGAAAGGCCTCGGTCTGGAGGATGTCGAGGATCGGGTGATCGTCGGTGTGCTGGACCAGGACCTGAAGCGCGTAGCCCGCGCTCTCGAACGCGGCGAAACCCGCGCCGACCGTCGCGCCGAGGACCATGCCGTCGCGCGGCACGCGCACGCGGACGAACTGGGCCACGGCGAGGAAGATGAGCGCCTTGCCGCCCTCCTCGATGACGCCGACCAGGATGTTCGTGGCGACGTGGTCCGGCAGCACGTAGACCTCCGTGGTCCCGGTCATCACGACGCCGACGGTCCCTCCCGTCAGAAAACCGAGCATGAGGGTCTCGGCGGAGAGCTGCGCCTCGCGCGGCAGCGAGAGGACCAGGAGCACCGTGCAGACGGGCACGAGGAAGGTGCCGAGCATGATGACGTTGGGGACGAGGATCGTGTTGTCCGTGAGCGCGGTGGCCAGCGCTCCGGCCCCCCACACCAGCGCACCGATCACCAGCACGAACAGCCACAGGCGCCGCGGGACGGTCAGGGGCGCCGCGCTCCCTTCGTCCTCCAACGCTCCAGCAGCCATCTCCAAGCCCGCTCGATCCGGTCAGCCTGTTCGACGGCGAATGCCGTCGTCGACGGCGGCGACCGTCGCGACGTAGGCGACGTGCGTGCCGACGCTCGTGGCCATGACGTCGGCAGGCCAACGCCACGGCGGGGGCGTGTGGCCCAGCAGCGGGAACAACGTCACGGTGGCCGTCATGAGCGTGCCGCCGAACGCCGCGCTCGCCCACGGCTCGCCCACGGCACGGCGCAGCACCCCGTGCAGGAGGCCGAACGCGGAGCCGTAGCCCCAGCGCAGCGCGAGCCCAAGCTCGCGATCGCCGCGGGCGGTGACGTTCGGCAGGTGCATGACGCTCGCCACGATCTGCCCCGGGACGAGCGAGTCGTCGTAGTCGAGCTGGCCCTCGTGGCTGCGTCGCAACCGGCGCTCGGCCGCGTAGGCCGCGGTCAGCGCCGCCGTGCCGGCGGCGCCGGCGCACACGCTGCGGATGGGCCACGCCAGTCCCATGATCCGTCGATCCAACCAAGGCGCGCCGCTGGTCGCATCATCCGTACCGGGTGATCGGGCGGCGCGACGGATCACGCAACTGCGGTATCGACTGCGCGGCCCGCGATCGCCAGCATGGTGGGGGTGTCGCCCAGGACGCCCAACCCCCCGCGCGTCCTGATCGTGGACGACCAACCGTTGTTCCGGGGCATGGCGCGCAGGGTGCTCCAGTGGCGCGGGTACGTCGTCGCGGGCGAGGCGGACTGCGCCGACTCGGCCATCGCGGCCGCCGAGCGCCTTGCCCCGGACGCGGTCCTCCTCGACGTCTGCCTCGGGGAGGACAGCGGCTTCGAAGTCGCCTGCGCGTTGACGCAGGCGCGTCCCGAGCTCGCGGTGCTGCTCGTCTCGAGCATCGACTACCGCCAGTGCACGCCGCTCCTGCGCGGGTGCGGCGCACGCGGGTTCGTGCTCAAGTCCGAGCTCGCCCGCGTCGACCTGGCCGATTTCTGGCCGACACTCGGCGCCTAGCGTACGCCGGCGGCCTGCGCGTTCTGCGTGGGACCGATCAGCGCCCCGACGATCCACAGCACGGGGAAGATGATCCCGACGAAGAACAGGAAGTAGTGGCCCTTGCGCAGCGTCGCCAGGCCAAGCAGGAAGAACAGCGTCAGATACAACGCACCAAGCAGGATCCAGAGCACTATGAGTGCCTCCTTCGGTGGTTTTCAGGAGTCTGGACGTGCCCGGCGGGGAGGGAATCATCCGATTCGGGTGACCATCCGCTGAAGCGGCGTCCCTAGGCTCGGTGCATCGCACCCTCCGCGGATCCTCTGGCCCTGCTGAGGAGTCGCAGTTACGTGCAGCTCCTCGTGCTCGCCGCCATCATCGGCGTGCCGGTCTCGGCGCTGGCCTACGGCTTCCTCAAGCTCGTCGACGAGCTCCAGTCGGCGTTCTTCACCAGCCTGCCGAAGGACCTGGGCTTCGATGCCGCGCCGGCGTGGTGGCCCCTCCCCCTGCTCGCGGTGGCGGGCATCGTCGTGGCCCTCGCGATCAGCCGCCTACCCGGCACGGGCGGGCATTCGCCCGCCGACGGGTTCCACGCGGGGGGCGTCACGCGACCGATCGACCTCCCCGGCATCCTGCTCGCCTCGCTCGGGACGTTGAGCTTCGGCGTCGTCCTCGGCCCGGAGGCTCCGCTCATCCTCATGGGCAGCGGGCTCGGTGCGCTGGCGGTCCGCCTCGCCGCGCGCGACGCCCCGCCGACGGCCACGACCGTCATCGCCGCCGCCGGCAGCTTCGCCGCCATCAGCTCGCTGCTGGGCTCCCCGCTGCTCGGCGCGTTCCTGCTCCTGGAGGCGTCCGGCCTCGGCGGCCCGATGCTCGGCCTCGTGCTGGTCCCGGGACTGCTCTCCGCGGGAATCGGGATGCTCGTCTTCATCGGCCTGGACTCGCTGACGGGCTTCGGGACCTTCTCCCTCGCCATAACCGGGCTGCCCGCGTTCGGGCAGCCCACCGCCGTGATGTTCCTGTGGGCGCTCGTGTTCGGCGTCGGCGCGGCGTTCCTGGGCCGCGCGATCGGAGCGCTGGCCCTCGCGGTACGCCCCCACGTCGAGCGGCGCATGCTGGCGTTCATGCCCGCCATCGGAGTGCTCGTCGCGGGCCTCGCCATCGGCTTCGGGCAGGCCACCGACAAGAGCTCCTCCGAGGTCCTGTTCTCGGGGCAGTCGGCGCTGCCGGGCCTGGTGACGAACGCCGCCGAATGGTCGGTCGGCGCCCTCCTGCTGCTCGTGGTCTGCAAGAGCCTCGCCTATGCGCTGTCGCTCTCGAGCTTCCGCGGCGGCCCGGTCTTCCCGGCGATGTTCATCGGCGCCGCGGTCGGGATCGCCGCGTCGCATCTGCCGGGCCTCACGCTGGTGCCCGGCGTCGCCATGGGCATCGGGGCGATGTGCACCGCGATGCTGACCTTGCCGCTGACCGCGACGCTCCTGGCGACACTGCTACTTGGGACCGACGGCCTGAACGTGATGCCGCTCGTGATCGTCGCGGTCGTCGTGGCCTACGTGACGTCCGCGCGGCTTGCCCCGGCGCCCGAGGCGGCGTCGCCGGCGACCGAGCCGGCCGCGGGCCCCGCGGCCGACCGCAGCGCCGCGGCCGTATAGATGGGGTCGGCATGACGGACACGACGGCGCCCGGCGCCACCGAACTCCCCGAGGGCTGGGAGCGGGTCGCCGCCGACGGGCCAGGCCCGTTCGTCACGAGCGAGGTCCTGCGCGCCCCGGACGGCAGCCTGGTGCGATGGCGCTCGCGCCTGCACCGCAAGGGGCGCGCCGGGCCGCGCGACGGGGTCTGGTGGCGCCCGGACCGCGTCTCGTGGTGGATGGGCTTGCTCTTCGCGATCGGGTCGGCCTGCTTCGCGCTGGCGGCGATCGTGTCGCAATGGGCGTCGGTGTCGCGCCCGGCCATCGGCGTCACCTATTTCGTGGGATCGATCTTCTTCACGGTCGCGGCCTACCTCCAGTTCAGCGAGGCCGTCAACGTCGAGCACGGCCCGGTGCGGGGTGCCGCGAGTCTGCGGTGGAGGCCGACCTCGTGGGAGCCGCGACGGATCGACTGGCTGGCGTCGGCCATCCAGCTCGCGGGCACGCTGTTCTTCAACGTCAGCACGTTCGCGGGTATGAAGCACGGCTTCGACGCCCGCCAGAGCAACCTGCGGGTGTGGACGCCGGACGTGTTCGGCTCGATCTGCTTCCTCGTCTCGAGCGAGCTCGCCTACGCCGAGGTGTGCCACCGCTGGGTCTGCCTACGCGCGCGGTCGCTGTCGTGGCGGATCGTCACCCTGAATCTCGTGGGCTCGATCGCCTTTGGCGTCTCGGCCGCGACGTCGCTGATCGAGCCGTCGACCCAGGAGCCCGTCAGCGCCGCGATCGCGAATGCCGGCACCGCCGCCGGGGCGCTGTGCTTCCTGGCCGGCGCCATCATGCTGCCGCTCGAGGCCGCACAAACGGGCTAGTGCGCTTCATCCCCTCCGGGTGATGAGGCGAGGCGGGCGGTGAGGTTTCATGGAGCCATGAGCGCCACCCACGAACCCGTCGACACCCACGGCGACCGTTACGGCAACGCCTTCCTGCTCAGCGACGCACCCGACCACAAGCTGCCGGACGTCGGCATGCCCGCGGTCGATGCGATGCGGCTGCTGGGCGAGGAGATCGTGCTCGACGGCATCCCGTGGCGCAACCTCGCCACGTTCGTGACGACGTGGATGGAACCCGAGGCGCAGCGGGTCATCGCCGAGAACCTGCACCGCAACTACATCGATCACGCCGAGTACCCGCAGACGGCGGAGATCGAGCAGCGCTGCATCCGGATGCTCGCCGACCTCTACCACGCGCCGGGCGAGACGACCGGCACGCGCACCCAGGGGTCGTCGGAGGCCATCATGCTCGGCGCCCTGTCGCTGAAGTGGAAGTGGCGCGCGCGGCGCGAGGCCGCCGGCAAGGCGACCGACCGGCCGAACCTCGTCTTCGGCGGCGACGTGCACGTCGTGTGGGAGAAGTTCTGCCGCTACTTCGACGTCGAGCCGCGGATCATCCCGCTGCAGTCGCACAAGTTCACGATCGGGCCCGAGGACGTCGAGCCCCATCTCGACGAGAACACGATCGGCGTCGCCGCGGTCCTCGGCACGACCTTCACGGGCCACGCCGACGACATCGTCGGGATCAACGACCTGCTCGTGCGCCTGCTCGAGGACCAGGGGATCGACATCCCGCTGCACATCGACGGCGCCAGCGGCGGCTTCGTGTGGCCGTTCCTCTACCCCGACTCGCCCTGGGACTTCCGCCTCGAGCGGGTGCGCTCGATCAACGTGTCCGGTCACAAGTACGGGCTCGTCTACCCGGGGCTCGGCTGGCTCGTCTTCCGCGAGCGCAGCGACCTTCCCGAGGACCTCGTCTTCTACGAGAACTACCTCGGCCAGCGCGACGCGACGTTCACGCTGAACTTCTCGACCGGCGCCGCCATGGTTCTCGCGCAGTACTACAACTTCGTCCGCTACGGACGCGAGGGCTACCGCGTGATCATGGAGACCATGCAGGCCAACGCCCAAGCGCTGGCCGAGAAGGTGGTCGAGAGCTCCGACTTCGAGCTCGTCGGCGACCCCGGCGCCGAGCAGCTGCCGCTCGTCGCCTTCAAGCTCGCCGAGGAGCGCAACTTCGACGAGTTCGACGTCGCCTCCCAGCTGGCCGCCGAGCGCGGGTGGATGGTCCCCGCCTACACGCTGCCCCCGAACGCCCAGCACGTGACGATCATGCGTGCGCTGGTCAAGCAGACGCTCGGGCACTCGCGCGTCTCGACGCTGGCCGACGACGTGGCCCATGCCGTGGCGACCCTCTCGGCCAAGGGCGGTCTGCATGAGATCGACCGCCAGCGCGTGAAGACCGGCACGGGCTACTGACCCCGACGGCGTCGCCGACGCGCTCGGTGTCGCCGTGACGAGCCGCCTGCGCGAGCTGCTCAAGGCCATCCGCGACGGCGACGAAGCGATGGTGGAGGCGGCGGTCCTGCGCATGAGCCGCTCGCGCCGCTGGCTCGCACCCGTTGCGCTCGCGGTGGGAGCCCTCGAGATGCTGTTCGTGGGCGTGAAGCTCGTGTTCTCCAACTGGCGCCTGACCGTGGTGCAGATCCTGCCGGCGATGTGGATCTGGCTCGCGATGCTGGACCTCAAGGCCCACGCCCTACACGGGAGGTCGTTCCATGCACTCAGCGGGCCGATCGTCATCCCGCTCGTCGTCCTGGTCGCCGCAATCACCGCGGCGGCCTTCTTCCTCAACGCGGTGTTCGCGTTCGCCATCGCAAGGGCGGGTCCGCCCGAGGTCCGCGCAGGCTTCGCCGGCGCCCGGGGTCATCTGCGCGTGGTCCTGGGATCAGGAGCCGCGGTCGGTCTCCTCCTCGGCCTGTCGACGATCGTCGTCACCCGCTGGGGACGCCCGTGGTTCAGCCTGTCGCTCGGCGTGGTGATCGGGCTGCTGATGGTGTGCTACGTCGCGGTGCCGTCGAGCCTCATAGGCCTCGACAAGCCCACGATCTCGAGAAGGGACAAGCTGACCGCCGGCGCGGTGAGCGGAGTGCTCGGCGCCGCGGTCAGCACGCCGCCCTACCTGCTCGGTCGCATCGGCATCCTCATGCTTGGCTCGCACGCGCTCTTCATCCCCGGCATCGTCATCGTCGCCGTGGGGTTCGCGTTACAAGCGGGCGCGACGGGCGCGGTCAAGGCGGTGAAGCTGAGTGCGCATCTCGTCGCCGGCGGCGCGAGCAGCGCCGACGCGCCGCGGCGGCCGCTCGGCGAGGCCGAGCAGCCGCCGTGAGGAGGGGCCGCGGTCAGCGGCGGCGCGCGACGCGGCGCGAGGTGCGCCGGGCCACTCTGCGTGATGCGAACATCGTTTGCTCCGATCGTCGTAACCGGGTGAACAGGGCTCAGGCGGGCTGGCGGCTCGTCTCGGCCGCGTGCAGCTCCTGCGCCTCCTCGCTGGAGAGCAGCCCGATCTCGACCAGGTCGAGCGGGCTGATGAAGCCGTCGCTGATGCGGAAACCCCCGGCGCGCGCGATCGCGTCGCGCAGCGGCACGGCCCAGTGGTGCTCGAGCAGGATCAGCGCGGCCGCCGAGTCGTTGGGGATCTCCTCCAGGACGTCCCAGGCCTCGTCGTCGGTGAACACGCTCACCCCGTCGGCTCCGGCCTCGGCGCCCGCCTCGGCGCCGGCGACCATCCCCTCCTCGCCCTCGATCCCGAGGCCGATCAGCGCGCCGACCTTGCTGCCGAACTCGATCGCCTCGTCCTTGGAGAGGTTGCTCAGATGCTGAACCTCCATCTCCCCCTGCGCGTCCTTGTGCACTGCGAGCGCATCGATGACACGCACCGTGTCGCTCTCCTTCAATCGCTCGAGCTCGGCGACGATCTCGCCGTGGAACTCGGGATGCTGGAAGCCGAGCACAATCAGCTGCACCGGTCCAATCGCCATGGCTGCTCCTTCTCGTTGCGTGAGCGGGCGGCTTCCCATCGTCGCCCGCCGGCCGGGAGTGGACATCACCCGATGCGGATGATCTCCTCGACGAGATCGAGCCCCTCGGCACGGTGCGTGATGAGCAGGACCGAGCGGTGCCCCGCAGCGGCGAAGACGTCGTCGACCAGCGCGCGTGCGGTGGGCGGATCGAGGTGCGCCGTGGGCTCGTCGAGCACCAGCACGGGAGCATCCACGAGCAGCGCCCGCGCCAGGACGAGCCGCTGTCGCTGGCCGCCCGAGAGCTCGCGCCCCTCCTCCCCGACGGCCGTGTCCAGCCCGTCCGAAAGCCCGGCGACCCACGACCACAACCCCGCCCTGCGCAGCACCCGTTCGACGTCCTCGTCGCTCGCGCCGGGCCGGGCGAGGCAGACGTTCTCGCGGATGCTGGCCGAGAAGAGGTGCGAGTCCTGTCCGGCCACCGCGATCACGCGGCGCACGTCCTCCTGGCGGTAGTCACGCAGGTCGCGTCCCGCGAGCGTCACGCGCCCCGCCTCGGGGTCCAGGAAGCGCAGGAGCAGGTTGACGACGGTGGTCTTGCCGGCGCCGCTGGGGCCCACGAGCGCCACGCGGCAGCCCGGCTCGAGGCGGAGGCTGACACCGTCGAGCGCCGCGCGCTCGCCGGGGGCATAGCGCGCGCGCACGTTCTCCAGCGCCACCGCGAACGGCCACGACGGCGCCGGCAACGGCGCGACGGGATCGACGACCGCGGCCTGGCGATCGGCGAGGTCGAGCACCCGGCCGCCGGCCGCGAGCGTGACCGACAGCTCGCGCGCGGCGGCGGCGAGCGGCTGGACCGCCTCGAAGGACGCCAGCGCGAGCAGGGCGAGCATGGCGATGAGGACGCGGTCCAGATGCCCGTCGGCGGACGCGCGCACGGCGACGGCGAGCACGCCCGCCACGGTCGCGCCGACGACCGCCAGCCCGGCGCCATCGGCGAGGCCGCCGACGAGGGCATCGCGGCGCGCGAGCCGAACGAGGGCGCCGTCGGCCGCGCGCAGGCGGGCCTGCGCCTGCGCCGCGCCGCCGTAGGCGACGAGCTCGGGTGCGGCGCGCAGGACCTCGACGAGCTCGGCGGACAGCTCGCCGCGGGCCGCGGCCTGGCGCCGTCCGCCGCGACGGCCGAGCCAGCCCGCGAGCGCCGGGACGATCACCCCGCCGGCGACGAGGCCGACGGCGAGCACGACTCCGGCGGCGGGCAGGAAGGCCGCGGCGACGCCGACCACGACGGCGCCGGCCAGGAGCGCGACGAGCGGCGGTCCGACGGCGCGCAGGTGCAGGTTCTGCAGCGCGTCGACGTCGGCGACCATGCGCGCCAGCAGGTCGCCGTGGCGATAGCCCTCGAGCTGCGCCGGCGCCAATGGCTCGATCTCCCGGTACACCTGCACGCGCACGCGGCCCAGAACCCGCAGCGCGAGGTCGTGCGAGGCGAGCCGCTCCAGATAGCGGGTCAGCGGCCGCGAGAGGCCGAAGAAGCGAACCCCGACGATGGCCACCGTCAGCGACAGGACAGCGGGGCGCTCGGAGGCCCGCGAGATCAGGTACCCCGCGGTGGCCATGAGCCCCGCCCCGAGGATGACCGTGAGGGCGCCGAGCCCGGCGGCGAGCGCAGCCCGCGGGCGCGGCGCGTCCGCGAGGCCCAGCAGCCGGCCCAGGGTCGCGGTCATGCCGCCCACCGCGCCGGCGCGGGGACGGCCGCACCAGCCTCGAGCCGCACGATGCGGTCGGCGTGTGCCACCACCTCGGGGCGGTGGGCGATGAGCAGCATGGTCCGGCCAGCGCCCAGGCGCTCGACGGCGCGGCTCACGTGCTCCACGCTCGCGGGATCGAGATCGGCCGTCGGCTCGTCGAGGATGACGAGTGACGGATCGCCCAGGAAGGCGCGCGCCAGCCCGATCCGCCTGCGCTCCCCCGGCGACAGCGGCCGCCCACCGTCACCCACGAGCGTGCCGTAGGCGCTGGGCAGCGCGGCGACGAAGGCGTCGGCGCCGGCGAGGGCTGCGGCCGCGCGCACGGCGCGATCGGAGGCCGGCCGCCCGAGCGTGATGTTGTCGGCGACGCTCCCGCGCACGAGCGCGGGGTGCTGGGGCACCCAGGCGACGAGCCCACGCCACTCGTCGGCCCGGCAGCCCGCGAGGTCGACGCCGCCGACGGTGACGCGACCGGCCGTCGGCTCCAGGAACCCGAGCAGCAGCGCCGCCACGGTGCTCTTGCCGGCGCCGCTCTCGCCGACGAGGGCGACGGTCTCGCCGGGCGCCAGCTCGAGATCGAGCCCGTCGAGGACGAGGCCAGGACGAGCCGGATACGAGAAGGCGACGCGCTCCAGGCGCACGGGCGCCGCCGCGGGGCTCGGGACCGCCCGCGGGCCTCCCGCGCGCGCCGCGGCCGGCGCGTCGAGCAGCGCGAGCATCCGATCGGCGACCGCCAGGCCGTCGGCGCTCGCGTGGTATTCGGCGCCCAGCCGGCGCAGCGGCAGGTACAGCTCGGGCGCGAGCACGAGCACCGTCAGCCCGGCCTGCAGGCCGAGCCCCCCGTCGGCCAGCCGCACGCCGACCGTCACCGCCACGAGCGCGACGCCGAGGGTGGCCGCCAGCTCGAGCACCGTCCCCGAGAGGAACGTGAGGCGCAGCGTCCCCATCGTCGCGCGGCGGTGGCGCTCGCTGACCTCGGCGATGCGAGCCGCCTGCGCGTTGCCGCGATTGAACGCGCGCAGCGTCGGCAGGCCTCGCACCACGTCGAGGAAGTCCGTCGACAACAGCCGCAGGGCGTGCCAGCGCTCGCGGGTGCGCTGCTCGGTGGCGCGGCCGATCAGCCACATGAAGACCGGCACGAGCGGCAGCGTCACCGCCATCACGAGCGCCGTCTCCAGGTCGACGGTCGCCACCCAAGCCACGACGACGAACGGGACGATCGACGCGAGCACCACCTGTGGCAGGTATCGGGCGAAGTAGGCCTCGAGCGCCTCGACCCCCTGCACGGCGGCCGCGGCGATCTCGCCGGACTGCGTCCCGTCGGCCGCGGTCGGCTGCGTCGCGAGCCGGCGCGCCACGAGCGCGAGGCGCAGCTCGGAGAGCACGCTCGACGCCGCGCGCCGGCCCGCGACCTCCATGCCCCAGGCCAGCGCGCCGCGGCCCGCGAACGCGAGCGCCAGCGCGACCGCGTCGCGTCGCAGCTCGGTGGCCGGCACGCCCGCGAAGGCACCGGCGACGATCCGCGCCAGCAGCGTGGCCTGGAGCAGGACGAAGGCGGTCGTGGCGACGCCCAGCGCGGCGTCCACGATCAGCAGCGGCCGCACGGAGCGCGTGCGGCGGACGAGGCGCGGATCGAGGGCGCGCACCCGGTCCTCAGCCCGTCGGCGTCCCCGCCGCCCTGCGGTCCAGCGGCTCGACCGGCGGGACCGCCGGCGTCTCGCCGCCGAGGCGCGCGCGGAAGACGTGATAGGTCCAGCCCTGGTATAGCAGCACGACGGGCGTGAGGATCGCGGCCACGACGGTGATCACGCTCAGCGCGTAGTGCCCCGCCGCCGCTCCGGACATCGTGAGGCTGTTGGAGAACGAGGGGTGCGAGACGAGCACGCGCGGATAGAGCGTGGTGAAGATCGTCGCCACCCAGAGGACGGTCGCGAGCCCGGTCGCGACGAACGCCGCACCGCTGCGTCGCCGAGCCACGAAGACGACGGCCGCCACCAGCGCCGCGGCGCCCAGCGCGGCGGGCAGAACGGGCGGGAAGACGCTCTTGTCGTTGCGATCGACGCCGACGGCCACCGTCCACGCGAGCATGGCGCCGACCATGACCGCCACGGGGAGGGCCAGCCGCCGGGCCGCCGCGCCGGCGCGAGCGCGCAGGTCGCCGCTCGTGCGCAGCGACAGGAAGGTCGCCCCGTGCAGCGCGAACAGCGCCACGACGGCGATCCCGGCCAGCACGGTGTAGGCGCTGAAGAGGTCGAGGATGTTGCCGCTGTAGTCGCCACTGGAGTTCAGCGGCACCCCGTGCACGAGGTTGGCCAGCGCGACTCCCCACACGAAGGGCGCGCCGATGCTGCCCACGGTGTTGGCCCAGCGCCACGTCGTGCGCCAGCGGGGATCGTCGCTCTTCTCCCGCCATTCGAAGGAGACGACGCGGACGATGAGCAGGACGAGGACCAGCAGCAGTGCGAGGTAGAAGCCGGAGAACATCGTCGCGTACCAGGCCGGGAAGGCCGCGAAGGTCGCGCCGCCGGCGACGACGAGCCACACCTCGTTGCCGTCCCACACCGGGCCGATCGTCTCGAGCATCGTGCTGCGCTCGCGCTCGTCGCGGGGCAGGAACGGCAGGAGAATGCCCACCCCGAAGTCGAAGCCCTCGAGCAGGAAGTAGCCGCCCCACAGGACCGCGATCAGGCAGAACCAGAAGATCTGAAGGCTCATCAGTAGCCCAGCGCGGGCACCGCCGCGGTCTCCTCGCGCAGCGCCGGCGGGTCGAGCCGCGCGTAGCGGCGCATGAGGACGAAGTCGACGACGCCCAGCACGACGTAGAGCACGACGAAGACGCCGAGGCTCGCGCCGATGGTCGCGCTCGAGACGTTGGGCGAGTGGGCCTGCGACGTCTTCAGCAGGCCCTGCACGATCCACGGCTGGCGCCCGACCTCGGTCAGCACCCAGCCCGACGCGGCCGCGATGAAGGGGAAGGCCATGGCGACGACTGCGGTCCACAGGAACCATCGCGCGGACTCGAGCTTGCGCCGGCGGTACAGAAAGGCGCCGACGGCGGCGACCACGAACATGAGCGTCCCGAGGTAGGCCATGATCCGCATCGCCCAGTACGCCGTGCGGATCGGCGGCATGTAGTTGCCCTTGCCGTACTGCTTGGACTCCTGCTGCTGGAGATCGTTGAGCCCCTGGACCTTGCCATTGAAGGACCCCGTGGCGAGGAACGAGAGCAGCCTGGGGACCTGGACGACGAAGCTCGGCTTCTGGTCGTCCTGGGAGAAGCCGCCGATCTGGAAGAGCGAGAAGCCGGCCGGCTGCTCGGTGTTCCACAACGCCTCGCTCGCGGCGATCTTCATGCCCTGCTGGCTCGTCACGACGATCCCGAAGCGGCTTCCGACCGTGAGGTTGACGAACGTCACGGGGACGGCCACCACGAGGGCCAGCGCCGCGGCGCGCCGGAAGATCTCGACGTTGCGGCCCTGCAGCAGGTGCCAGCAGGAGACGCCGAGCACGACGATCGACGCGGTGGTCAGCCCCGCGAGGATCGTGTGGAACATGGCGCGCAGGGCGAACTCGTTGGAGAGCAGCGCCCAGACGTCGGTCAGCTGCGCCTCGCCGTCGACCAGCTTGTAGCCCACGGGGTGCTGCATCCACGAGTTCGCGACGAGGATGAAGAACGCCGAGAGCCACGTGCCGAGGCTGACCAGCCAGATCGTGGCGAGGTGCAGGCGCGGCGACAGCCGATCCCAGCCGAAGATCCAGAGCCCGAGGAAGGTCGCCTCGAGGAAGAACGCGGCGAGGCCCTCGATCGCCAGCGGGGCGCCGAAGACGCCGCCCACGAACTTCGAATACACCGACCAGTTCATCCCGAACTGGAACTCCTGCACGAGGCCGGTCGCGACCCCGATGGCGAAGTTGATGAGCAGCAGCGTCCCGAAGAAGCGCGTCAACCGCAGCCAGGCGTCGACTCCGGTGCGGTACCAGGCCGTCTGCATGATCGCCACGAGCGGCGCCAGCCCGAGCGTGAGCGGGACGAAGATGAAGTGGTAGATCGACGTGGTCGCGAACTGCGCGCGCGCCAGGTCGACCGTCGTGACGGCGAACGGGGTCACCGTGCAGCCGTCAGGGGCTCCGGCGCCGCGTCCTCTTCCCAGTCGATCCGTGCGGCGTCGGAGCGGTCGAGGACCTGCGGCCCACGCGTCTTGCCGAAGTAGTCCCAGCCCCAGTTGACGAAGGCGTCGATGCGGTTGCGCACGCCGGTCATCAGCATGGCGTGCACGCCCAGCCACGACGAGAAGGCGATGACGCCGTGCAGCTCATGGCGATGGGGACCGACCTCGGCCACCGCGGCGCCGCGGCCGATCATCGCCATGATGCCCTTGTCGTGGTAGTGGAAGGCCTTGCGCGGCTTGCCGGCGAAGTCGGCCAGCAGGTTGTCCGCCGCCGCGACGCCGCTCTGCAGCGCCACCGAGCCCAGCTGCGGATGCGATTGCCCGTCCGGGCTGGGGATGTTGGCCACGTCGCCGACGACGTAGACGCCCGGGAAGCCCTCGACGGTCAGGTCGGGCTGCACGTCGATGCGCCCGCCGCGGCCCTGCGGCAGCCCGGCCGCGCCCGCGAGCGGCGGGGCCATGATGCCGCCGCCCCAGATCACGCACCGCGTCCTGATCGACGAGCCGTCGGCGAGGGTCACGTGCCCGGGCCCGATCTCGGTGACCGCCACGCCCAGGTGCAGGCGGACGCCCTTCTTGCCGAGCACCTTGGACACGTAGTCGTGGGCGCTGTCGGAGAACGCGCCCAACAGGCTGTGGCCGAGGTCGACGACGTGGACCTGCGCCGCCGTGACCGCGAGGTGGTGGTACTCGGTGCTCATCGTGTCGTGGATGAGGTCGGACAGGGCCCCGGCGACCTCGACGCCCGTCGGTCCCCCGCCGACGATGACGAAGTTCAGGGCGCCCTGATCGATCAGGCTCGGGTCCCGGTCGGCGTCCTCGAAGACGCCGAGGATGCGTGAGCGCAGCCGCTGCGCGTGGTCGAGGGAGTAGAGCGGGAAGGCGTGGTCGTCGGCGCCCGGGGTGCGGAAGAAGTTGGGCTGCGATCCGGCGGCGAGAACGAGCGCGTCCCCGGAGAAGACGTCCCCGTCGGTGGTCGTCACGCTGTGCGTCGGCGGATCGAGCGACGCGACCTCCGCGAGCTTGACGTCCACGTTGATGCGATCGTGGAAGAGCTTGCGCAGCGAGTAGGCGATGTCGCTCGAGGCCAGCTGCGAGGTCGCCACCTGGTAGAGCAGCGGCTGGAACTGGTGGTAGTTGTTGCGGTCGATCAGCGTGACCCGCACGTCATCGCGGTCGGCCAGCCGCCGGACGCACCCGACGCCGGCGAAGCCGCCGCCGACGACGATCACATGCAGCTGCCCCTCGGTCAGGTCAACCGACATGCGCCGGCTCCGATGCGGCTCGCGGTGCGCCCATGCGCTCGAGGAGGTGGTCGCCCACGCGGACGGCGTTGGCCATCGCCGTCAGCGCCGGGTTGACGGCACCGATGCTCGGGAAGAAGCTCGTGTCGACGACGTAGAGGTTGTCGACCTCGTGGGTCCGGCAGTCGGTGTCGAGCACGGAGTCGGCCGCGTCGGTCCCGAAGCGGCACGTGCCCGCCTGGTGCGCGCAGCCCGCCACCGGGATGTCGTTCTTGAGGTAGGCGTGGCGCGGGAGCAAGTGGTCGTGCTGCATCCCGAGGTGCTTGAGCATCGACTTGAGCTCATGCAGGAGGCGCTTCTTGGGCACGTCGTTGGTCGCCCTGTAGGTGAGCGCGATGCTCCCGTCGTCGCGCAGAGTGACCCGGTTGTCCGGCACCGGGAGGTCCTCGGTCGAGAGCCAGAAGTCGACCGCGTGTCTCGCCACCTTCTCCAGGGTCCACTCGGGCGCCAGGCGGGTCTGGATCGGCTTCTCGCCGCGGTACATCTCGGCCGACGACTTGCCGACCATCTGGATGTTGCCCAGCGGGTAGTCGACGTCGTCGGTGCCGAAGTAGAAGTCGTTGAGGCCGAGCGTCTTCTGGAAGACCGTGGGGTTGGGCTCTTTGGAGAGCGCCAGCACGGCCACGCAGTTGTGGAACATGTAGTTGCGCCCCACCTGGTCGGACCCGTTGGCCAAGCCGTTGGGGTGGGCGTCGCTGGCCGACGCGAGCAGCAGCTTGGCGCTGTTGGCCGCGCCGCACGAGACGACCACGACGTCGCTCGTGTAGGTCTCGCGTTCGCCGTCGCGCTGCACCACGACGCCCGTGACGGTGGTGCCCGCGTCGTTGGTCTCCAGGCGCATGGCCTGCGCGTTGGTGAGCAGGGTGACGTTGGGGTGCTCGAGCGCCGGGCGCACACCGAGGACCTCGGCGTCGGACTTCGCGTGCACCAGGCAGGGGAAGCCGTCGCAGGTCGAGCAGCGCACGCACGCGCTGTGGGGCATGTCGTCCTCGGCGAGCATGACGCCGCAGGGCGCGTGGAACGGTTGGTGCCCGGCCGCCGCGAGGTCGTCCGCGAGCTGCTGGATGCGCGGCTCGTGGCTCACCGCCGGGAACGGGTACGGCGCGCTGGCGGGCGGCTCGGTCGGGTCCTCGCCGCGGGCGCCGTGCACCCGGTAGAGCTGCTCGGCCCGCGTGTAGTAGGGCTCCATCTCGTCGTACTCGATGGGCCACGCCGGCGAGGTGCCGTCGTGGTGGTGCAGCAGGCCGAAGTCCTCCTTGCGCAGGCGGTACAGCGCGGCGCCGTAGAGCTTCGTGGCGCCGCCGACGCAGTAGTGCACCTGTGGCTGGAAGGACTCTCCGTCGCCGTCGTACCACGTGTCCGCCGAGACGTAGCGGTTGTCCACGAAGACGTCCCGCGCGAGCCAGTTCTGCGGCTCGCGCGGGAGCCAGTCGCCCCGCTCGAGCAGGAGGATGCGCTTCCCGGAGGGGGCGAGGTGCCGGGCGAGCGTCCCACCGCCGGCACCGGTTCCGATCACGATCACGTCGTAGTCGCTCATCAGCTCAGCTCCTCAAGCCGCTCGGCGACGATGATCCGGCCGGCGGCCTCGATCAGCGCCAGATGGGAGAACGCCTGCGGGAAGTTGCCGAGGTGCCGACCGGTGTCGGCGTCGAACTCCTCGGCGTACAGCCCCAGGGGCGAGGCGACGTTGAGCAGGCGCTCCATGAGGTCACGTGCGCGCTGGCGCTCGCCGATGATGGCCAGCGCCGAGACGAGCCAGAACGAGCAGATGAGGAACGTGCCCTCCTTGCCCGACAGGCCGTCGTCGGTCTCGCCGGTGCGATAACGCAGCACGTAGCCCTGCTCGGTCAGCTCGTCGGCGATGGCCAGCACGCTCGCGCGCAGGCGCTCGTCATCGGCGGGCAGGAAGCCGAAGAGCGCGGCGAGCAGGGTCGAGGCGTCGAGGGCGTCCGTGGCGTAGTGCTGGCGCAGGACCCCGCGGCTGTCGACGCCGTGCTCGAGGATGTCGGCCTTGATCTCCTCCGCGGTCGCCGCCCACGTCGCCCTGAGCTCCGGGTCGCCGCGGATCTCCGCCAGCTTGGCCGCGCGGTCCAGGGCCACCCAGCCCATGAGCTTGGACGAGACGTAGTGTTGGGGCTCGCCGCGCGCCTCCCAGATGCCCTGGTCGGGCTCGCGCCAGACCGCGGTCGCGCACTCGGCCTGCGCCTTCACGATCGGCCACAGCCGGCGCGGCAGCCGCTTGCTACGCCGCGTGTGCAGCAGGATCGAGTCCAGCGCCGCGCCGAAGACGTCGTTCTGGCGTTGGTCGAAGGCGCCGTTGCCGACGCGGACGGGGCGCGCTCCGGCGTAGCCTGAGAGGTCGTCGCGCGTGGACTCCGTCAGATCGCGACGCCCGTCGATCCCGTACATGATCTGCAGCGCGCCGTCGCCGTTGGCCTCGAGGTCGGCGACGAACTGCATGAACTCGTCGGCCTCCCAGTCGAGGTTGAGGAAGTGCAGGGCCTGCAGGGTGAAGGTCGAGTCGCGAATCCACGTGTAGCGGTAGTCCCAGTTGCGCTCGCCGCCCGGCGTCTCGGGCAGCGACGTGGTCAGCGCCGCCACCGTGGCGCCCGTGGGCATGTAGGTCAGGCCCTTGATCGTCAGCGCCGAGCGCTGAATCGGCGTCATCCAATCGTGGTCGGGAAGCCGGGCGCGGGAGAGCCACGTGCGCCAGTAGCGGGTCGTCTGCGCCATGCGCGCGTTGGCGTCGTCGAGGTCGGCCGGCGACGCGAGCTCCGCGGCCCACGACAGCGCGCAGTAGAGCTCGTCGCCCGCGGTGAGCAGGTGCCGGGCGCGCACGGCGTTGCCCTCGATGCCGAGGGCCATGTCGGTGCTCAACCTGATCGTCTGCTCGGCCCCGCTGGCGTCGGCGGCGTGGCGATCGTCGCCCACGAGCGCCCACTCGGCCGGGATGCGCCCGTAGTCGAAGACGGGCTCGCACACCAGCTCCACCTCGACGTTGCCGTCGATGCAGCGCACGGTGCGGACGAGCAGGTGCTCTGCGTCGTCGTCGGTCGGCGGGCGGGTGTGCGGCGTGATGGTGTCCTCGGAGCGGCGCGGGCCCATCGTCAGCGCGTCGCGCACCACCACCCAGCCGCTCGGGGTGTGCCACGTCGTCTCGAGGATGTTGGTCCCCGGCTCGTAGCGCCGGCTGGACGGGACGCTGATCCCGAACGGGGCGAGGCGGAAGTAGCCGGCCTGGCGGTCGAGCAGCGACCCGAACACGCTCGGTGCGTCGAAGCGCGGTACGCAGAGCCAGCCGATGCCGCCGTCGGGTGCGATCAGCGCGCCGGTGTGACAGTCCGAGAGGAACGCGTACTGCGCGATCGGCGGGAACGGCGAGGGCGCCGCGGCGCTCTGCGGCGTGGTCCCCGTCTTGCCGTCGACGGCGGTCATGAGCCGACCCACGGGTCGTGCCAGCGACCGTAGCCGGCCAACAGCCCGTCGGCCTCCCCCGGGCCCCACGAGCCCTTCTCGTACGGGTGCACCGGCGGCGGCGCGTCGAGCAGCGGCTGCATGATCCGCCAGGTCTCCTCGACGCCGTCCTGGCGCGTGAAGCGCGTCGAGTCGCCGCGCATGGCGGCCGCGAGCAGCACCTCGTAGGGCGTCGGCCCCTCGCCGCCCTCCTCGGCGAACTCCATGTCGAGGCTGATCTGCTCGGGCTCGGCCGTATGGCCGCGCTGGGCCTCGACGAGCAGCCGCACGCCGGTGGCCGGGTCGAGCTTGACCACGAGCTGCATGGGCTCGGGCTCGCGCGCGCGCAGCACGTGGAAGCCGACGCGCGGCGGTCGCTGGAAGACCAGGCGCAGCTCGGTCTGCGTCACCGGCATGCGCTTCCCCGTGCGGATGACGATGGGCACGCCCGACCAGCGCCAGTTCTCGATGTCCAGGCGCAGCGCCGCGTAGGTCTCGGTGGTCGAGTCCGCCGCGACGCCGTCGATGTCGCGGTAGCCGTCGTACTGGCCGCGCACGTACCGGGCGGGGTCGGCCGGCGGGATGGCGCTGAACAGCGTGTGCAGCGCGTCCTTGAGCGCGTCGGCGTCAGGGTTGGCCGGCACCTCCATCGTGGCGGCGGCGACCACCTGCATGAGGTGGTTGACCACGACGTCGCGCAGGGCGCCCACCGGGTCGTAGAAGTGGCCGCGATCCTCCACGCCGAAGCTCTCGGCCATGGTGATCTGGATCGAGGAGACGTGCTCGCGCGTCCAGATCGGCTCGAACCCGACGTTGGCGAAGCGCAGGTAGAGGATCTCCGCCACGCCCATCTTCCCGAGGAAGTGGTCGATGCGGTAGAGCTGGGACTCGTCGATGTACTGATGGATCTCGTCGGCCAGCGCACGGGCCGACTCGAGGTCGTGGCCGAACGGCTTCTCGACGACGACGCGCGCCCCATGGGTGAGACCCGCGTCGGAGAGGCCCTTGACGACGTTGCCGAAGAGGAAGGGCGGGATCTCGAGGTAGAAGACCGGCGCGTGCGCGTCGTGGATCGCGGCAGCCAGCCGCTCGAAGGTCTCCGCGTCGCCGAAGTCGCCGGAGATGTACGAGAGGCGCGCCGCGAAGCGGTCGAACATCTCGCCGTCCACCGTCTCGCCCGTGGCCTCGATCGACGTCCGCGCCCGCTCGCGCAGGTCGGCCACCGTCCAATCGTCGACCGCGACGCCGACGATCGGGCAGTCGAGCAGACCGCGGCATTCGAGCCGGTACAGCGACCGGAAGGTCATCTGCTTGGCGAGGTCGCCGGTGATCCCGAAGACGACCAGGACGTCGGCCGGCCGCGCCTCGTCAGTCGTGGTCCGGGCCGCCGCGGTGCGCGCGTGGGGTCTGACTTCCGTGGTCATGGGTCCGCCTTGTGAGCCGTGGTCGTCGTGGCGGAGATGCTTCCGCCCGCGGCAGGGCTGGTCATCACCCGATGCGAATGAAACGCGCTGCCCGCCGGCGCGGCGCCCTGATTCAGCTTCACCCGGACCGGGCGATGCGCCGCCCCCCGAGCCGGCCTACGGTCGGGCGATGGGCTTCCTACGCAATCGCGGCGACCAGCAGGTCGGCGAGCGGTTTCTCATGCGCGAGAAGCTGCTGGCGATCGGCGACGACTACTGGATCGAGAACGAGCAGGGCGAGCGGGCCTACAAGGTCAACGGCAAGGCCGTCCGCTTCCGCGACACCTTCGTCCTCGAGGACGCCTCGGGCGGCGAGGTCGCCCGGATCCAGGAGCGCAAGCTGAGCATCCGCGACAAGATCGCCATCGAGCGCGGAGGCGACACCGCCGCGACCGTCCGCAAGGCACTGGTCGGGATCCGTGATCGCTTCGCCATCGACGTCGAGCACGGCGACGACATGAAGGCGCACGGCAACATCGTCGACCACGAGTACGAGATCGAGCGCGACGGCGACACCGTCGCGACGATCTCCAAGAAGTGGTTTCGCGTGCGCGAGTCCTACGGCGTCGACATCGCTTCGGGCGAGGACATCCCGCTCATCCTCGCGATCACCGTCGCCATCGACGCGCTGACCAGCCGGGACTGAACCCGGGCGCCCGGACACCCCGAGCGCCCGGACAACAGCTCAGGCTCTGAGCGCCCTCTCGTCCTCGCCGTAGATGAAGATGCCGTGGACGATGTAGATGCACAGGAAGAAGATCGCCAGCGACCACCACGGGTAGTTGCCGCCGATCGACAGCAGCGCTCCGATCGCGCCGAGGCTGCCGCCGATGATCCCGATGACCCGGCCGTAGGTGTTGCCGGCCATCAGCGAGAAGCCTCCGGCGAGCTGGATCACCCCGAGGATGATCAGGACCCATCCCATGGTGTTGAGGTTGGTGAAGATGTAGCGCTTGTCGTTGACGAAGATGTTCGCGCCGTCCAGGGCGCCGATGCCGTAGATGATGTTGAGCGTGCCCGCGATCACCAGCAGCGTTGCTGCCAGTAGGGCTCGACCGGTTCCTCGCATGCGTGCCTCCTTTAGTTGACCGGCTCTCATTAGAGATGCGCGACGAAGGGCTCGCATCACCCTTATTGGACGAACCTTCCACGTGCGTACGCCCTTGCCGGTGCTGGGCGCGCGTGGTCGGATGGGCGTCAGAGCTGTACGACGAAAGGAGCGGCTGATGTGCCGCTGGCTCGCCTACTCGGGATCTCCCGTTCTCCTCAAAGAAGCGCTGTACACGCCGGCGCACTCTCTGGTCGACCAGAGCCTGCACTCGCGCCTCGGCGCCGAGACGACGAACGGCGACGGTTTCGGCGTCGGATGGTACGGCGATGGCCCGACCCCGGGCCTCTTCCACAGCATCGAGCCGGCCTGGAACGACCGCAACCTGCATGAGCTCGCCAACCACGTCAGCTCATCGCACTTCTTCACCCACATACGAGCGGCGATCGGCAGCGCGGTGCAGCAGACGAACTGCCACCCCTTCCGCCACGAGCACTGGCTCTTCATGCACAACGGCTACATCAACGAGCTCGGGCTGATCAAGCGCGACCTCGTGCTCGCCGTCGATCCGTCGCTCTACGCGCAGATCGAGGGCCAGACCGACACCGAGGTGCTGTTCTACCTCGCGCTGACCTTCGGCCTGCAGGACGACCCGCCGGCCGCGATCGAGCGCGCGATCGGGCTCGTCGAAGCGGTCGGCAGCCGGCTCGGGGTGCCCCATCCGTTCCAGGGAACCATCGCCACCACCGACGGCGAGACCACCTGGGCGGTCCGGTACTCGAGTGAGGGCAAGTCGCGCTCCCTCTACTACACGACCGATGTGCCGACGCTACGCAAGCTGTATCCGGAACGGCAACTGCTCCAGGAGCTGTCGACGGACGCACGGCTGATCGTCTCCGAGCCGCTCGGCGACGTCGCCGGCGTCTGGAACGAGGTGCCCGAGGCGACCTGCGGCGTGGTCGGCCGCGGCCACGACGAGATGCGCCCGTTCCGCCCGAGAGCGCCCTCGAAGTCGGCGCTCGTGGTGGCCTGACGCCCGCGCCCGCGGGCTCTACTCAGGCGTCCGGACCACGAGCACCGGGCGGTGCGTGTCGTGCAGCAGCTTGCGGGAGGTCGAGCCCAGCACCCGGGCCTTGATCCCGCCCAGGCCGCGCGAGCCGACGACGATCGCGCGGGCGTCGCGCTCTTCGGCGATCGCGATCAGCGTCCCGGCGATGTTGACCGCGTCGGGCACGGGGAGCGCCTCGGCCGTCGCGCCCAGCTCGCGCGCCAGGCGCGCGCCGGCCTCCGCCACGTCGCCCGCATGGCCGGACTGGGCGTGGTCGATCGCGGCCACCTCATCCGGGTCGGGCACGTAGCCCATGCTCGGCTCGCCGGCCGGTGGCATCATCGTCACCATCGCCAGCCCGGGCTCCCACACGCTCGCGACGATCAACGGGCGATGACCGAACAGCGCCACCGCCTCGCGCAGCGCGGCCTCCGCCTCTGCGGAGCCGTCGTAGGCGAGCACCACCGGGCGGACGTCGTCGGATGCAGTCATGCCCGACAACGCTATGCCGCCCCGCCGGCCGGACAATCATCCGGATCGGGTGAGATGCGCGGCCGGGCCACTGGCTAGCGTCGCGAGGCGATGCTGCACTTGCGCGTGTTCGGCGCCGCGCCGGTGATGGAGCGCGTCGCCGAGAGCGTTTCCGCACTACCGGGCGCCGCGCACGTCACGCGGACGGATGCCGGCGACGGGGCCGGCCAGGCTCTCGTGACCGCCGACGTCGACCCCGTTGCGGCCGACGCGGCCCTGCAGGCGCTCAACGCGCTCGGCGTGCCGCCGGACGACATCTGGCTGCTGCGTGTGGAGGGGCTGCAGCCCGGGCGCCTGAGCCGGCGGCGCGAGAGCAGCGCGGTGGTCTGGGCCGACCTGCTCGGCCAAGCCGGCGAGCAGGCCCGGCCGGTCGCGCGCTTCCTGATCCTGATGGCCGTCGCCGGCGTCATCGCGGCCTACGGCGTCTTCTACGGCAACGGGATACTCGTCGTGGGGGCCATGGCGGTGAGCCCCGACTTCCTGCCCATCGCCGCGACGTGCATCGGCCTGGTCGCGCGGCGTCCGCGGCTCGTCGGGCGCGCGTTCTGGACGCTGACCGCGGGGCTCGGCACCACGGGCGTGACCGCGGGCCTGCTCACGGTCCTGCTCGACGCTCTCGATCTCCTGCCCCCGAGCTTCCAGGTCGGCGAGAACGGGCTGGCCGGGCTCACCACGGTCAACAGCTCGACGTTCGTGGTCGCCCTGGTCGCGGGGGTCGCGGGCATCCTCGCCCTCGAGACCCGCGCGGGCGCCGCCGTCGGGGTCGCCATCTCGGTCACCACGATCCCGGCGTCGGCCTACCTCGGCGTCGCCGCGGGCGTCGGCGAGGTCGGCAAGGCATCGGGCGCGCTGGCCGTGCTCGCCATCAACGTCGCGATGCTGCTGGTCGGCGGCTCGCTGACGCTCGTGGCCCAGCAGGCGCTCACGCGCCGTCGGCCAGCGTGATCGAGAAGCCGGCGTCGTAGCTCTCGCCGGGCGCCAGCAACGGCAGCGCGGCCCCGCCGTCGACGAGCGCGTTGGTCGGTGCCGTCATCGGCTCGAAGGCGATCACGTCGTCCTCGGAGGGAGCGAACACCTGTGCGTAGGGATAGCCGGTCAGGAACGCGAGCTCGATCCGCCGGTCGTTCCCCGCAAGGACGAAGGGCGCGCCGTCGGCGGGCGCGACAAAGGCGTCGTCGAACGTCCGGGCCCCCAGGCGGCCGGCGAACACCTCCGCGTCCACCCGCTCCCCGGTGGGGAGCATCTGCGCGTCCAGTCGCAGCTGCTCGCGGACCGGGACCTCGATGTGCCAGTCCTCGCGCGCCACACCGGGCAGCCGGAGATAGGGGTGGTAGCCGAACGCGATCGGCACCGGCCCGTCGCCCGGCGCCCGCACGGTCGTGGTGATCGTCAGCCTCGGCCCGTCCAGCGCCGCCTCGAAGCGCAGCTCGTGGGCGAACGGGAAGGCCGCCAAGAGCGCCTCGTGGGCGGCGAAGTCGAAGCGGGCGGCCAGCAGCGCGCCGTCAGCCAGCGCCTCGTGGCGCTCGACCTCCCAGCCGGTCGCCGCGGAGAGCAGCCCGTGCATGGGCAGCCCGTCGGCGTCCAGGCGCACCGGCGTGACCTCCGGGTCGATCGTGACCTCGCGGCCGGCGACCTCGAAGTGCTTGCGACCCACCCGGTTGGCCCACGGATAGAGCAGCGGGATGCCCATGGTGGCCCGGTCGTCGACGTAGGCGCGCAGCCCCCGCCGCTGCCCGAGCAGCTCGTCGCCGCGATGGCGCAGCGAGCACCCCACCATCCCCGCGCCGGGAACGAACGTCGCCTCGATGCCGCCGACCGCGGCCGACGCAAGGGTCAGCGCAGCAAGGCCGTCGACGACGCGCGAGCCGATCATCCGGTTCCCACCAACGCGATGACCCGGTCGCCGGCCTTCACCGGCGGCGACTTGCCGGCGGACGCGACGCGCAGGTCGCCGTCCGCGCTCACCACGAAGAGCGCCAACGCCCCGTCGGACACCGCGCCGTTGACCGGGCCCTCGACGAGCCGCGCACCCGCCGCGAAGCGCCGGCCCAGCTCGGCCGAGGTCAGCATCTCGGTGCCGAGGATCCCCTGCTCACCGGCCGGCGCGAACAGGTCGGTCTCGTCGAGATCAGGGGCCGCGCGGTACACGCGGCCGTGGCCGAGCTCGGTCCTCAGCGCGAGGGCCGCCAGCGCGTTGAAGTCGTCGTTGCCGGTCAGCAGCAATGCGTCGGTCACGTCCTCCAGCTCGGTCTCGCGGCTGATCGCGTCGAGCATCATCTTCCCGCGCTCGGCCGTCAGCCCCACCGCGCGCGCGGCTTCCTGATCGACCGCGCGGCCACTCCACAGCCGCACCCCGAACCCGGCGCTCTTGAGCGATGCCGCGATCGCGCGCGCCCACGGTGTGCCGCCGACGACGAGCACCACCCGACCCGTGGCCTCGGCGACACCCAGCAGCCGCGCGACCGGCGCCGCGGTCAGGCCGTAGATCACGACGGTGGCGAAGATCGCCACGAACACGATCGGCAGGATGTGCTGCGCGCCGGGGACGTGGGCCTGCTCGAGCTCGAGCCCGAAGGCCGATGCCGTCGCCCCCGCCACGATCCCGCGCGGCGCCATCCAGGCGACGAATGCGCGTTCGCGGAGACCGAGCCCCGAGCGCCAGGTCGCCAGCGCGACCGCGAGCGGGCGGATCACGAGGACCATGATGGCGACCAGCGCGAGCGCGCCCGGCAGCACGGCGTTCACGTCCGACGGCGACACCGATGCGGAGATGAGCACGAACAGGGCGCCGATCAGCATCTGCACCAGCGTGCCATGGAACTCGAGCATCAGCGAGACGTCGATCCTGCGCTGGTTGGCCAGGGCGGCGCCCATCAGCGTGGTGGCGACGAAGCCCGCGTCCTCGCGGATGAGGTCAGCGCCGACGAGGGCGGCGGCCACCATCATGAGCACCGCCGGGACCGCCTGCCGCGGAACGGTCCGCTGCGTCTCCTGCAGCAGGGCCCACAGGACCGCGGCGCCGAGCGCGCCGACCGCGGCGCCCACCAGGATGCTCAAGAGCA
>Ga0307277_10000095_pt1 | contig 26871 bp, 4 predicted proteins | sample ER_DNA_116_FD_194473 | JGI IMG/M metagenome (GOLD analysis project Ga0307277, IMG submission 194473) | Bulk soil microbial communities from the East River watershed near Crested Butte, Colorado, United States - ER_DNA_116 | ecosystem: Environmental > Terrestrial > Soil > Floodplain | place: USA...
CATGACGCTGGACGAATCGACGCCTGCTCCAGGCGACATGACCATCGACACCGCGACCCGGTACCACAAGGGTGACGTCGTCACCTTCAACGGCCACACCTACGCCGCGCGGATCGATCAGCCGCTCAATGACCCGAGCGACACCACCCAGTGGGAAGGCGAGACGGACTCGCTGGCCGCGTCGCCGTCGAACGACGACGGAATGAACAAGGACAAGTGGACGGCGGGCACCGACTACCTCGCGGGTAACTTCGTGCTCGATCCGTTCCACACGCCGGGTCAGCATCACTACCGCGCGCTCGTCGACCACCCGAACACGTCGACGCACCCGTCGGCGAACCTCGCGCAGTGGGCCGCCGCCGATTGGGTCGCCGGGACCGATTACCTCGAAGGCGCCATCGTCTTCGACACCGACGGCAACCGCTACCGTGCCACCAAGGACCACCCGCTGACCGCGGCGAACAAGCACCCGAGCGCGAACGCCAACGACTGGCACGGGATCTCGAAGGGCGGCAGCGCGCAGGGCAGCGCGGACACGGTCGCGTCCGGCAACGACGTGGGCGGCGCGCCAGGGTTCAAGAACGTGCTCATGGGCACGAGCGCGCCGGCGCCGGCCGCATGGGACTCGACCGCGTCCTACCTCGCCGGCGCCAAGGTCGTCTACAACGGCCACTACTACAAGGCCACGGTCGACGTGGGTCCGTCCGCGATGAACCCCGCCGACAACACCGTCGCGTGGACGACCGACAGCGACGCCACGATGAACGCGAGGATCGCTACGAACACCGCGACCGGCTCGTCGCGGATCGCGGGCGCGGCGCCGGACTCCACCTCGGCCGCCAGCTCCGCCCTCACACGCGCGCCGAGCACGACGGTCCCGCCGGGCACCTTCGCCGCGATCAACGGAAAGGTCGTCGCCGGTCGCAGCGTGCACGTTCGCGCGAACGACAAGCTGGACGTGCTCGGTCTCGCGGGCGCCGTCGCCGGCGGCTTCGTCGGCGTCGGGGCGGCCGTGCTGATCACGAACGTCCAGAGCGCCACCGAGGCCAAGATCGGTCCCGGCGCCGACATCACCGCCGGCACCGGCGGCTCGGCTGTCGTCCTCGTCGACGCGCGGATGGACGAGGACGTGACCGCGATCGCCTTCGCCGGTACCGGCGGATTTGTCGCCGTGGGCGCGCAGGTCGTGGTCCTGAACGACACCGGCACGCAGCGGGCGCACATCGACGATCTCGCCCAGATCCGCCGCGCGGGTGGCGGCGTCGACGTCACCACCGATGCGGACCGTCACATCAACACGTACGCCATCGGCATCGGCACCGGCGCGTTCACGACCGGCGCCGCGGTCGCGTACACGAAGGTCACCGGCAACGCGATCGCCGAGGTCGGCAACGTGACGCTCGGCTCCGCCGGAACGGTCGGCCACTTCAACGTGCGGGTGACCGACGACATCACCGCCCCGACCCTCGCGATCTCGGTCTCGGCCGGCGTCGGCGTGGGCGTCTCGGGCGCGCTCGCCTTCACGAGCCTCGGCGGAGTCGCGCGTGCGTCGTCCGGCGCGCACGGCCCGGTCGGCACCGGCGGCGTGATCATCGCCGCCGACGCGACGCATGACATCTCGTCTCACACCATCAACGTGGCGACCGGCGCCGGAGCGAACGGCGTGACCGTCTCGCGTGTCACGAACGGGCGCTCGACCGAGGCGAACGTCACCGCGACCGGCAACATCACCTTCGCTGCGCCGGCGCCGGTGACCGTGCGGTCGGCCGCGACAAATCTCGCGGACTCTCAAGCGCCCGGCGGCGCGGGCGGAGGCATCGCGATCGCGGCGATGCTCGCGTTCGCGACGGTCTCCGGGCACACGACGACCACCGTGAGCGGCTCGTTCTCGGGCGCGAGCTCCATCACGATCCAGTCGCTCGGCGAGAACGCAGCCACGGCCACGGCGATCGTCGGGACCGTCGCGCTGATCGGTCTCTCCGGTGGAGTCGCGAGCGCGACCGTCTCCGACACCGCAAACATCGAGACGACGATCGCGTCGACCTCATCGCTCAGCGCGTCGGGGTCGGTCCTCATCGAGGCGAAGACGCAGGGTGGTCACAACCGCGCGATCGGCATCGCGAACGGCGGCGGCTTCGGTGCCGCCGTCAACGCGACCGTGATGATCGCGCTTTCGAACATGTCAGGCGCGGTGCGCGTGCGGCTCGACGGCGACGTCACGACGACATCGAGCTCGGGCTCAGCCGTCACGCCGGCGATCGGGATCCACGCCAACGGCACGAACTTCGCGCACGCTGACATCCTCGTTGCGTCCGGAAGCATCGGGTTCTCGGGTGCCGCGAGCGTCGACGACGCCGAGATCCACGACACCGCGGACGTCGAAGTCGTCGGCGGCTCGGCGTCGCAGCTCTCGGCAAACGGGCTCGTCCAGATCACCGCGATCTCGAACAACCACGCGAAGACGCACACCATGCTCGCGTCCGGCGGCATCCTCGCGGTCGGCGTCTCGGTGCCGACGGCGAAGGTCGACGGCGGAACGACCGTCGACATCGACGGCGACATCACGAACTCGTCGGCGATCTCGGTCACGGCAACGAGCACCAACGTGTCAGACGTCGGCTCGTTCGCGGTCGCGGTCGGCCTGATCCCGATCGCGGTAACGATCGCCGACTCGCAGATCGGCGTCGGCGCTGTGACCGACGTCACGGTCGGCGCGAACGCTTCGTACTCCGCGCCAGGCGGATCGATCACGATCGCGGCCTCGTCGGCGAACGACGCCTCATCGTCGGCGACGAGCGCGGCCGGCGGTCTTCTCGCCCTTGGGCTGATCAAGTCGCTCGCCGTCGTCGCGGGCGAGACCCTCGCGACGTTCGACGGCGACGTCCCGCTCACGTCCACGAAGACCGCCAGCCTTACCGTGCGCGCTCGCGCTCAGAACCAGACCCGCGTCGACGCGCTCATCGCGCAGATGTCGCTGTCGCTCACCGGCGGGATCAACCTCGCGAACGCGCTCGTCACGTCGGACGCGAGGACCGAGGCGCGGATCCTGAGCGACTCGACCATCAACGTCTCAGGCGCGGTCACGGTCGACGCGGCGCTCGACATAGATGGCGACGGCCACGGCAACTTCGCGATCGCGAAGCTCGGGAACATCGGGATCGGCGCGATCGCACTCGGCGGCACAGCGTCACGCGCCAAGGTCGGCGGCGCCGTCCGCGCCCGGCTCGACGGTGACGTCACCGGCTCGGGCTCGATCGCCGTGACCGCGAACAGCGTGAACACGGCCGAGGCCCGCACGCTCTTCATCGCCGCCGGTCTCGGCGCCATCAGCTTCACCGACACACGCGCCGAGATCACGGCCGACGCCGCGACGGAAGCACTCGTCGGCGCCGCGGCCAGCCTGACGTCGGGCGGGATCACGGTGACATCTCAGTCCGCGAACCACACGAACGTTTCCGCGAACGGCTTCTCGCTCGGGTTGGGATCGCTCACCGAGACGCTCCCGCGCGCCTACGTCCGCGCGGCCACGAACGCGCGGTTCGCCGGCACCGTCGTGAGCGCGACCGGTCTCACGGTCGGCTCGACGAGCGACAACGACGCGATCGTGGTAGCCGAGACGATCGGCGTGTCGGTGTTCGGCGCCCACGACTCGCAGGGTGTCTCGAAGATCTGGGACACCGCCGACACGGAGGGAAGCATCACCGGCTCGGTCACGCTCACGAGTGGAGCGGTGAGCGTCTCCGCGACCTCGGGCGACGACGCGAGCACGACGCTGAACGGTGTGAGCGGCACAGCCATCAACCTCGGGCGGACGCTCCCAACGGCGGACGCGCTCGGCGAGACCCGGGCGTTCATCGGGCAGGGCGCGAGCGTGACCGCGAGCTCCGCCAACGTGACGGCCTTCGGCACGACGAACGCCACGGCGATCCTGAAGGCGACGAACATCGGGCTCCTGCTCACGGTCGCGCAGCTCACGCCGACCGCGACGGCCGGCGGCGTCGTCGAGGCGTTCATCGGCCAGCAGGCCGGGTCCAACTCCACGCTCGCATCGTCGGTCCATGTCAGCACCGGCGCGATCGTCGTCAGCGCGGATTCGTCGATCCACTCGGTCGCCGAAGCGCATGGCGGTGGCGGCGGGGCGCTGTCGGTCACCGTGATGCAGCCGAACGCGAACACAACAGGGATCACGCGCGCGTACGTGCGCGACAACGTCGACGTCCGTGCGGCATCGCTCAGCGTGAAGGCCGGGGACTCCGGGAACCGTGTCGAGTACGGCGCCACTGCGACCTCGTTCGTCTTTGCGATCTCGCTCGGCGGCGGTGCCGGCGTCACGCCGCAAGCAAACGCGAACGGCACGGTCGAAGCATTCCTCGGCGCGCCTACCGACCGGAACGGCGTGAGCGGGACGCCGACGATCGTGGTCACCGGCCCGATCGACGTCAACGCGTACTCGAACCTTGTGGCGACCTCGGAGGCCCGCGGCACGGCGATCTCCGCGGTCGCTGTCAACATCCTTCTTCCCGGCGCGACCGTGGGCAACACAACGCGGGCCTTCGCGGGCGGCGGCGCCAACGTCACGGCCGCCTCGCTCGTCATCGATGCGAACGCGCTGACCAGGGCGGATGCGACCGCTCGTGGCATCGCCGTCACTCTGGTGGCGTTCGGCCTGACCCACGCGACCGCGCTGATCCAGAGCAACGTCGACGCCTTCCTTGGGAAGCGCGCGGACGCGACGCTCGATGGCACGTACGTCGTCCTCTCCCTCACCGGTCCGGTGACGCTGCGCGCGACCTCGAGCAACACCGCGAACGGCATCACGACCGGCGCGGCGTTCGGCATCGCCAGCGTGTCGCTCCTCGACCCGAGCGCGACCGCGAACGGGAATACCCGCGTCTACATCGGGCCCGAGACCCGCCTCTCCGGCTCGTCGGTCACGGCCGTCGCCTCCGGAACGTCGCTGACGAACGCCACGGCGACCATCGCGAACATCGGCCTCCTCGGTTCGGGTGTTGGCGTGACCTTGACGTCGCAGATCGGCCACGACACGCAGGCCTTCATCGGCACGAAGTCGATCGTCACGATGACCGGCGCCGCTTCGTTCACGGCGACCTCGAACGCCACGGCGAACGCGACGACCTCGGCGGTTGCGGGCGGTCTCGTGAACATCGGCGTCTACGGTCTGACGGCCCGCACGACCTCGCGCACGCGCGCGTACATCGCCGATCAGGCCAAGGTCACCGCCGACAGCGTCGTCCTGAGCGCGACCGGCACGAGCTCACCGATCGTGAGCTTCAGCTCGACCGGCATCTCCGCGTTCGGCGGCAGCGGCGTGACGCTGCTCGCCGAGGACACGAGCACGGTCGAGTCGTACATCGGTCTCGGGACCGCGGGCGCGGGCTCCGCGGCGAACCCGACCGAGGTCACCGCAAGCGCCGGCGGGATCACGATGAGCGCCGCCGCGAACGCGACCGTGTCGCCGTCGCTGAGCCTGCTCGGGCTGGCGCTCTTCGCGAACGTCTCGATCAGCACGACCACGGCACGCTCGAGCCCGACCGTGCACGCGTTCATCGGTGACCAAGCGATCGTGAACGCGACCGGCCTCGTGCTTCTCGACACGTCGACCGAGATCCACACCAGCGCGGTCGGCGAGGGCTTCAGCGGGTCCTTCGGGTTCTCCGGCCAGGGTGGGTCGTCGACCGCCGAGGCGTCACCGACCGTGAAGTCCGAGACGATCGGCACCGTGCACATCAACTCGGGCGGCGTCACCTTGCGCGCGCAGTTCAACCCGACGACCGGCGCCACCACCGCCGCCAACGCGTCGATGGTCCTGGGCGGCATCGGTCTCCTCGCCGGCGTGGCCGGCGGCGAGGCGTTCGCGACGTCGAGCCCGACGGTGGAGGCGCTGGTCGCGAGCGGCACCACGGTCGTCTCGACCGCTCCGGTGTCGCTCTTTGCGGCGGCCTCGAACACCTCGGCCGCATACGCCTCGGGCAGCGCCGGCGGCCTCGTCGGTCTCGGCGCCGCACAGGCGACGGCGACCGCGAGCGGCTCGGTGAAGGCGCACGTCGCCGGCGACATCGTCGGCGCGAGCGGCGCACCCGGCGCCACGAGCGTGACCATCCAGACCGACTCGCGTCCGCGCGCCGACGCGTCGGCCCAGGCCGTATCCGGCGGTCTCTTCGCGGACTCGCAGAACGAGTCCCACGCGACCGCGAGCCCCGAGGTCAAGTCCTACATCGAGGGCTCGTCCCGCATCGTGACCTCGGCGAACCTCTCGATGTCGGCGATCGCGCGGCCCGAGGCCGACGCGGCGACGCACGGCGTCTCCGGTGGGCTCATCGGCATCGGCGGGTCCGAGTCGTCCGCCACCGCGTCACCGACGGTCGAGACGTACATCGGCGATAGCGCGTCGATCCAGGTCGGCGGGACGATCTCGCTCAGCGCGACGAGCGATCTCCAGGGCGAGAGCGGCACGCCGCCGCCGGACTACCACATCGAGGACGTCAACCCGACGCTCGACCTGCTCCACGTGACCGGTCACGGGCTGCAGAACGGCGACACGATCGAGTACGACAACACGAACCAGAACGCGGCGAGCTGCACAGCCGCGGCGGCGATCGGGGGCCTCACGCAGCTCGACGAGAACGGCGCGCTCATCAACGGCGCGCGGTGCGTGGATCCGGGAACCGAGAACGCCGTCATCATCCGCCGCGCCTACAACGTGCTCCGCTACGACGCGGACCACATTCAGCTCGGCTCGCAGTTCAGCGCCGTGCCGTGCGGGACCAACACGCCGTCGTGCGTCGACGCCGCCCACGACACCATCCTCTTCGGCGCCGCGCACAACCTCGTCTCCGGCGACAAGGTGCGCTACGACGCGAACGGCAACATCGCGGTCGGCGGCCTCAACCTGTCGTCGGTCCTGTATGTGCTCGTCCTCGACGACAAGACCATCCGGCTCGTGGCGACGCAGAACCAGGCCGTGAACCCCGCCGCGTGGATCAAGGCGTTCGCGCCGACGGACGTGAGCGGAAGCGCGATCGCCCTGGCCGGCGGCAACGTGCCGACCCCGGGCACCCCGGTCATCTACCACGCGCCGCAGCCGTTCGAGTTCTCGAGCGGACAGGTCGACGTGCCGTCGCAGAGCACCGGCGCGGCGTGCCCGTCGCCGTCGACCGACACCGGGTGCTTCAACTTCTCGGACGCGGCGAGCTCGAACCAGCTGGCGTTCATCGATCCCGCAACCGGACTCGTGACCCAGCACCATCTCGTGACCGGCGACAAGCTGCTCTACCACGTGCGCAGTGGCGACGGCCTGCCGGCGCGTCCGATCGGCGGGCTCGCCGATGGCGGCATCTACCGGGTCATCTACGTCAACGACACGACGATTCAGCTCAAGTTCAACGACCTCACCGTGAAGAATGTCGACTTCGTCCGCAGGGCCAGCGGCGGCGACCAGATCATCCGGATCGACGGAACGAGCTGGGCCGGGAGCGGCTTCGGACAGGGCCAGACGCTCCTTATCCAGACGCCGACGAGCGGCGGCGGCAGCTCGCTGAACAACAGCACCACTTACGAGATCGCGGCCGTCTCCGGTGCGACGCTCACGCTGAATGTGTCGAACACCGTCACCGCGACCCGGATCACCGCGCCGGTCGTGTTCTTCGTGGTGCCAGAGACTGTGAGCTGCGGCAGCGGCTGCACGGACACGATCTTCCACAACCGCATCCGCCGGACCGATGGTCTGTCCTGGACGGCGAACACGAACTTCGCGGCGGGCCAGGACTTCCTCGTGAGCGGGACGACCGATAACGACGTCCTGTACACGATCGACCACGTCCTCACGACGACGTCGACCAACGACACGCTCGAGGTCGACGAGGACGTGACGGCCGAGACCTCAACGGGGGCCACGTTCTCGAACCCGGTCCGCAAGCAGTTCGACGAGGACGTCATCGTCCTCACCCCGGCGAAGGCCTCGATCGCGGCATCGACGGACTTCGCGGGTTCAACCGCATCGGTCACGATGACTCGCCATTCGGGCGGCGACTGGGCCAACCTCGCCACCGCCGCGCGGATCACCGTGACCGGCACCGCGGGCACCGGTGGGGATCCCGTGAACAACGACGGGCTCTACAAGGTCACAAGCATCGTGGGCGCGGTCATCACCGCGATGCGGTGCGCCGACTCGAGCTGCACCACGGCGTCCTCGATCGGCATCGTTGGGACGAACTTCCCGAACACGTCGATCACCGTGAGCGCGTACGCGCCGTTCACCGCGAGCGTGCCGGTGACGTTCATCCGCGGCGGCGCCGGCGGGAACGACCAGATCGTCCGCAGCTCCGGCAGCTGGCTCAACGACACGACGTTCGGGCCCGGCTCGCAGATCCACATCGTAGGCACCACCCCCGTCGATGGCACCGCGTCGAACGACGGGTTCTACGACGTCACCGCCGCGACCGGGTCCACGCTGACGCTAGGCGGCGCGAGCCGCGTCAAGGCGACGGACGTGACGACGACCTTGTGGTTCTACAACGAGGGCTCGAACCACTTCATCCAGCGGACCGACCACGGGGTGTGGTCGCTCCTCACGAACTACGAGCCCGGCAGCCACATCACGATCGGCGGCTCCGGGAGCAACAGCGGGAGCACGTACACGGTGACCGCCGTCTCGCTCGACACCCTGACCGTGTCCACGGCCGTGATCGACGAGACCGTGTCGGCGAGCGCGACGTCAGGCCCGGTGACGGCGACGATCACGCAGAACAACCCGCACCGCTCGGGCGACGACACGCACAGCTTCATCCGCGTCGGCGACGACCCGCTGCACTACTCCAACTTCGGCGGCGGCTCCCTCGTCGACGGGCAGACCTACTACGTGGTCGCCTCGGGTGGCGCAGGCCACGTCGGCCTGGCGCTCACGTCGGGCGGCACCGCGCTGACGTTCGACAACCCGAGCAGCCTGCGCGCGGACGCCCGTCACACGATCGAGCCGACCGTGCCGCTCACCGCATCCAGCGGCACGCACACGCTGCGCATCGACATCACCGGCGGGACGACGAGCACGCCTGGGTCGACGGCCGTGGTGCAGCCGCAGCACATCACCGGCGCGGGCGGCATCCCGCTCGCGAGCCTCCTGAGCACGAGTGGCGACGGCCTCTCGAAGGCCCAGTCGACCGGATCCGGCGGCGGCTTCGTGGGCGTCGGCAACAACGAGGCGAACGTGACGACGAGCCCGAACGTCTCCGCGCACATCTCGACCGACGGCCTCATCACCGCCGTCGCCGACGTCTCGATCACCACGCTGGCTCGCACCAACAGCGCCTCGTCGTCGCGGAACGACACCGGTGGGTTCGTCGGCATCAGCGGCGCGAACGCGAGGGTGAACGGGACGGTCACGAGCGACGCATACATCGACGAGGACGTCCGTCTCGTCGCCGGCGGCAACCTCACGATCTCGGCGACGTCGAACGCGAACGGCGCGGGTCAGAGCCGGTCGCGCAGCGGCGGCTTCGTGGGGGTCGCCGAGGGCGACGCGCGCGTCCGCCTGAACTACTCGACGACGGCGACGATCAAGAGCAACGCCGACGTCGTCATCGGCGGTCGCGCGAGCCTCGTCACGAACGCCGGTGGGAACGCCGACGCGAACGCGTACGCCAGCGGCATCGGCGCGGGCGGCGACGGCGGCTCTCACACCGAAGCCTTCTTCGACACCGCGTTGAGCCAGGCGACCCTTGGGTCCGGCGCGTCGCTCATCGCGAAGTCGGCCTCGCTGAAGGCGCAGACCACCGGCCTGCGGATGTTCGCGCACGGCGAGGCGTATGGCGCCGGCTTCTACGCCGAGGGCACCGACGACTCGTACGTCGGCGGCACGAGCACGACGAAGGCGGTCATCGAGACGAACGCCCTCCTCACCGGCCTCGAGGGCGTCGACCTCATCGCGCGCGTCGACCAGGTCAACGCCCGCGTCGAGTCGTTCGCGCGATCGACGGGACTCTTCGGATACGTGCGCGCGAGGGGCCAGAACGATTCGATCGTCCACGCGAACGTCGAAGGGGCGATCGGCGGGCCGCTGCGCCAGCCGCCCACCGGGCTGCCGAACCCGGGCGCGCTCGTCACGGCCGGCCCGCGCGCCGGCGTCGAGCCGACCGATCCGATCGCGTCGGCGCGCCTCGCGCTGTTCGTGGACACGAAGCTCGGAACCGTGGATCAGTCGCGGAGCGCGCGCGTCAGCCGGCGCTCGCTCGCGGCAGGCGGGACGCGCGGCGGCAACGACTCGAGCAAGGACGACGCGATCACGTTCGACACGGACGTCCTGATCCTGTCCGGACGCACACCCTCGCTGGTCGTCGGCACCGACGATTCGATCACGGCGGTGAACGTGACCGCCTACATCGACGGCAACGGGCGGATCTTCGTCGAGAACATCGTGAACGACGGCATGCCGGGCCACGCCGGTCCAGGCGACGTGGTCATGCGCTCTACGTCCGTCGGCGGCACGGGTGGCACGTGGGTCTTCCGCGACACGCTGCAGGCCGTGTACATCACGAACCTGTCGAACCGCGACCTGATCCTGAACAGCATCGACGTGCTCAGCTCGGCGCAGCCCCTCGCGTGGCTCGCGAAGACCGACCCGTCCGGGGCCGCGGCGCCGATCCGGTTCGACATCCGGCGCGACCAGGCGCCGACGGTCATCGACATCCGCAACATGACGGCGTCGAACATCTTCATCAACGGGAAGATCGAGAACCCGATCGGCGTCACGTCGATCTTCAACGCCGGCGGCGACGTGCGCTCGACGAAGGTGCGCGGCAGCACGACCTCGTACGGGCCGCCGGTGACGCCGCCCGACGGCCGCACATCATTGATCCGAACGAACATCCTGCGGGTCGACGTGCCGCTCGGCAGCGTCGGTGTCGGCGCGACGCAGCGCCTCAACGTGGATATCGTCGACGCGAGCGGCGTCCCGGCCGGGACGACGTTCCGCACCGGACGCGTGAGCCCGATCAGCAACGCGATCTACCTCGGGTTCGAGAACCAGTTCTACAACGGCCAGCTCGTGCAATACACGACGACGGACTCATTCGCCGAGCTCGTGCCGGGCCACTACTACGTCGTCCTCGTCCAGCCCGATGGGATCAGCATCAAGCTCGCCGAGACGGCCACGCCGACGACGGCGATCGTGCTCGATCGCTCGTCATCGGTCACGCTCGGCGCGCACACCCTCACGCCGGCGCTGCGGTTCACGGTGAAGGCGCCGACCGACAACGCGTATCTCGATATCGCCGCGCACCGCCGCACCGGCGGAACCGGCACGTACACCGTGGTCGTCGACGACATCACGACCGGTGGCACCACCGATCTCCTGCTGCGCAGGAGCGACAACGACCCGGGCACGACGCTGACCGCGGGCATCAAGGTCAAGTTCCCGGAGTCTCCGGGCGAGGGCGACTTCTGGAACCACTTCACGCCGAACGACCCAACGAGCCCACGTCCGCCGATCGACCCGGGCTTCGGGCTGGGCGCGACCGTGACTCACCCCGAGACGACGTACGACTTCCGTCAGCTCGACACGAACGGCAACCGGATCCTGCGCGGCATCCGGGCGGGCGGCGACATCATCATCCGCACCGTCGATCCCGACACGACCGTGCCGTTCGACCCAACGGATGAGCCGGAGCCGAGCGACCCGACCGTGAACATCCGCGGGATCGTCGAGATCGACACGACCGGCCACATCGACGTGCTCACGAACGGCTTCATCTCGCTCTACGAGGCGACCGGCGAGATGCGGGTCGGTCGGATCAAGTCGACCGGCAGCGACGTTCTGCTCCTCGCGCCGGCGCGGATCATCGACGCGCTCAACGATCCGACGCCGTCGGCTGACGCCGACGTGACCGGCACGAACATCACGATGTGCCCGGCCGTTCAGCTGCCGACGGCCTTCCACACGCGCACCGTCTCGAACCCCGGCTGCGTCGCGATCGGCGGCTTCGTCATCGGTGGCGTGGGCACGACCGACAACTTCCTCGAGATCAACGTCGACGTGCTGAACGGCTCGCCGCTCGGCGTCCTGCGCGTGTACGACACCTTCGGCTCGTCGACGCCGGGCGTGTTCCTCACCGACACCGCGCTGAACATGCCTATCGACCAGGTCATCACTAATGGCGACGCGTCGCTGGTCACGCTCGGCGGCTCGATCGTCGACGGCCGCAACAGCGGCGCCGGCGACAACACGTCGACGGGGGCGGCCAACGTGATCGCCAACAACGTCTCGCTCGACGCGAACGGCGGCAGCGTCGGAATGGCCCCGACGACTGGGCCCGACGCCACGGGCAACGACCTCAAGATCGACTCCGGCCACCTCGTCGATCCGAGCGTCGTCGGCGCCGAGGCCGACAGCTCGATCTACCTGACCGAGACCGAGGGCGCTCTCAACCTGCGACTCGCGAGGGCGATCGGTGGCGACATCCGTCTCACCGTGCGCGAGCACGCCGGCACCGGCGACGACCTCAACCTGCTGCAGCCGATCGGGACGATCCTCGTGGTCGAGAACATGCCGCGGCCTATCCCGCACGGTCTCGTGCACGCGCTCGTCGGCTTCGTCCTGCTCCGCGTCGGCGACAACATCACGACCGGCGACGCGGCGCCGATCGCGACGGACACGACGGACGCCGCCGGGAACGTCCAGATCCTCGCCGGTAAGTGGATCGACGTGTACGGCGACTTCGGCGATCTCGACGCCGACCGCGGCACGATCATGAACCTGCACGGCACCATCACGCCCGGCGCGCTGAACGCCGCTCCGCGGTCCCCGGCAGTCTCCACGTTCAACTGCGTGACCGACGCGAACGCGCCGCAGCGCTCCTGCAACGTCACGCGGATCTTCGGCAACGGCGACGCCGACACGTTCAACCTCGAGAAGACCTACCTCGGCGGCAAGACGCGCCTGTACGGCAGCAACATGGCGACGCCGTACGTGACGCCGATCGCGGCGACCGCGCCGCGCTGCGCCACCGGTCGGACGTGCGACGACTTCATCAACGTGCATGAGCTGCAGTCGATGAACGTCGCGGCCGGCCACACGCTCACGCTCGACGGTCAGGAAGCGAACGACGTCTACGTCATCACGACCTCGGGCAGCGGCGGCGCGTCGCGCAACTACGTGATCAACGTGCTCGACACCGGCGCACCGGACGACGGCGTCGACGAGCTCATCGTCTGCGGCGCCGACTCGACCGGCGACACGGCGATCGTTGCGAACCGCGACTGTGACGCCGCGGTCCGCGTGGCGCCGACGAGCGCGAACGACCTGTTCCTGCTCCGCCGCACGTCGTACATCGCGGCACCGACGCTGCCGACAGCGTCGACGACGGCGAACGAGCTCGCGGATCGGTCGGCCTTCGTGGCCCTCCTGCACGCGACGCTCGCACAGGCCGCGCCGACCGGCATCACGCTCCTCGGGGCGACCGCGTTCGACGTCGAGCGCATCAACTACGACACCGCCATCAACGGCCGGCTCAAGGTCTACGGCCTGGGCGGCAACGATTCCTTCTATGTCGACGACAACAGCGCGATCACCACGCTCGACGGTGGCAAGGGCAAGGACGACTTCCAGATCGGCCAGATCTACGGCTTCAAGCGAGACGGGCTGGAGCGTCCGCAGGGCGTCGGCAACACGAGCGGCGGCTCGCTCACGCCGCAGGACGTGTTCGCGACGGTCGCGACAACTCGTGGCTGGCTGTCGCCGGGCGCGAGCCAGCCGCTCGTCGCCAAGGGTGGCACCGGCGACGACACGTTCACCGTGTACTCGAACCAGGCCACGCTCCGTCTCGAAGGCGAGGACGACAACGACCTCTTCGTGGTCCGCGCGTTCGCGCTGGCCGAGACGGTCGGGAGCTGCGGTACGGCCGCGAACCCGACGCCGAACGATCCGACCTGCCAGATCCGGTGGATCAACGCCGACGATCAGATCGCGATGCCGCGCCTGACGAACGGGTTCTCGACCGCGGCCGAGACGGACATCCGCACCGGCGCCGGCAACAACCAGGTGGAATACAACATCAACGCGCCCGTCTCGATCGACGGCGGCAACGGCTTCGACAAGGTCGACATCCTCGGCACCGAGTACGCCGACCACATCGTCGTGACCTCGCGGGCGATCTTCGGAGCCGGCCTCTCGGTGACCTACGCGAACGTCGAGGTGCTCGAAGTCGACGCCCTGGAAGGCGACGACACGATCGACGTCCTGAGCACCGCACCCGGCGTGCTCACGCGGGTCATCGGCGGGCTCGGCAACGACACCATCAACGTGGCCGGTGACGTCGCCGGCGACGTCGTCTCGCGGAACATCGAAGGGACGAGCGGGACGATCAACCACCTCGTGAAGTCCGCCGACGCCATCTACAACGGCCTGCTCGCGGACGGCATCGATCTGAGCGTGGCGCGTCCGAACCAGGGCCAGGTGATCGTCGAGGAGACCGGCGGCTTCACGCAGGTCCGCGAGCTGGGCTGCGTCTCGCTGACCGGCACCTGCATCCGCGCGCTGGACTCGTACAACATCCGGCTCGCGACGGCCCCGACGCAGACCGTGTACGTGACCGTCTCGGCGACGATGACCGGCCAGGAAGAGCAGCGGTTCGGCGACAGCTTCCTCGTCGCGACCGGTGTTGTGCCCACGGACGGCGCGCCGTTCACGCGGCACCCGACGGTGAACGGGTCGGACCGGCCGACGCCGCAGCGCGCGATCGTCCTGGTGTTCAGCACCGATCCGACGTCGCCGAACTACTACCTGCTCGCGCACCCGGTGTACGTGTTCGCGGTGGACGACACGCTCGCCGAGGGCGACCGCGTCGTGATCTCCGCGCAGTCCGTCATCAGCCGCGACCCGGGCTTCGACCACGCGACCGTCCGCAACGTCGAAGTCAAGGTCGTCGACAACGACCAGGCCGACGTCCTCGTGACGCCGCGCGACGCCGCAGCGCAGCCGGACAACACCACGATCGTGCTCGAGGGCTCGTCGACCGCCCCGGTGACCGAGGTGACCGACCGCATCGACGTGCAGCTCGCGAAGGAACCGACCGGCGACGTCGTCGTGCGGGTGGCGCCGAGCGACGGCCGCGTGTGCCTCGCGGGCACGGGCGTCACCGCGGCCGACCCGAGCTGCCCGGTCGGCGGCACGACCTACACCATCCGGTTCACCGCCGCGACCTGGAACAACCCGGTCCAGATCTTGGTCCGCGCGCGCAACGACTTCGTCGCGCAGGACCCGCACAACACGACGCTCGTCTTCACGATCCTGTCGAGCGCCGACGCGGCGTACTCGGCGGCGATCCGCCGCACGGTCGACGTCCAGGTCATCGATGACGAGACGCCCGGCGTGTTCCTGCTCGAGAGCGAAGGCCGCACGCTCGTCACCGCCTGCGGCAACGCGCTGTGCACGATCCCGGGCACCGGCGACAGCTACACGGTCCGCCTCACCAAGGCGCCGACGGCCGACGTGAAGCTCGCGGTCGTCACCGACGGCCAGACCGATGTCACGACGGGCGGCTCGATCGCGCTCGAGGCGGTCGGTGGCACGCGCGCGATCCAGCTCTTCGCCGGGAACATCGGAACGACGGCGACCACGATCACGCGCGACGTTGGCGCCGAGCTCGGGAGCTTCATCGACGAAGGCTTCGCGATCGGTCAGACGATCCGCGTCACGACCGCCGCCGGAACGAGCGAGTACCGCATCACCGCACGCACCGACCAGACGCTCACCGTCACGCTCCTCTCGGGCCCGGCCGCCTCCAACGGCGCGTCGACGATCAGCAACGTGGTGGAGCGCGGCACGTACGGCGGCTCGGTCGCCTACAGCGACGTCCTGGACACGACGACGAGCACCACGAGCGGCGTGCTCCGTCGGAGCGACGGCTCGAGCTGGCTCGACAGCGGCTTCATCGAAGGCCAGCTCGTCCGCGTCGCCGGACTCGGCACCACCACGTTCAAGATCGAGCAGATCTACGGCAGCGCCGCGAACAAGCTCGACCTCGCGCGCCTCTCGACGGTCATCGGTGCGACCGGCACGAGCGCGTCCGTCGTCCAGTGGGCGCCGGTGATCACGTTCACCGCCGCGAACTGGTACCAGCAGGTCATCGTGCCGCTGCTCGCGGATCCGTTCTTCGACATCTCGTCCGACCGCGCGAATCTGAAGACGTTCCCGAAGCGTACGCACCTGCTCTCCGGCATCCGCGGTCCGCTCGCCGTCGAAGGCGGCACGACCACGGCCGACCGCTCGATCAAGACGCCGGTCCTGCTGCCCGGTGAGGGCAACGCGCCGCCGTTCCAGGTCGCGGCGCAGCCACCGGAGTGGCAGATGATCGACACGCTCAACGTCTTCGCCGACGGCAGCAAGGAAGACCTCGTCGGTCAGATGACGTCGACGGCGATCACGGGCCTCAACATGACGGCCGATCTCGACCTGCGGTCGCTCTGCACCGGCGCGTGCCCGTTCGGCGAGCCGGGCCTCTACCCCGGCGGCGTGAGCTACGGCACGATCTCGCTCGACGCGACCGGGCACTTCCAGACGGACGGGAACGCGTCGACGATCGAGGTCCTGAACCTCTTCCTCGGCTCGGGGAACGACCGGTTCACGATCGTCAGCACGCTCGTCCCGGCGCTCGAGATCGCGAACAACGGCGCTCCGGGCTGCGTCGGCCTCGCGTGCGCGAAGGTCGCCTCGCATGGCGGGATCACGACGGTCCACGGCGGCGGCAACGCGCCGCTCCAGATCACGGGCACCTTCGACACGACCGCCTCGGCGGGCTCCGCGCCGGCAGCGATCACGCGGCGCGACGGCGTCGACTGGACCACCGCCGGGTTCGCGATCGGACAGCAGGTCAGCCTCGGCGGCGCCGTCGCGGGCACGTTCGCGATCACGGGCTTCGCCGCCTCGGCGCTCGGACCGAACAGCACGATGCTCGTGCTGCAGACGAGCGGCGCGACCCTCACGACGGCGAGCGCGCGGGCCGCGACGGTCGCGGTGACGGACGCGCTCTCGGTGACCGGGCCGTTCGACGTGACCGCCGGCGCGGTCACCCGGCGCGACGGCCAGCCGTGGCAGAGCCTCGGCTTCGCAGCCGGGCAGAAGGTCGCGATCGGCGCCTACGGGTGGCGGACGATCGTCGGCTTCGGCAACTCGTCCTTCGGCGATGGGACCGCGATGCTCCTGGACTCGGCGCTCAGCGTCGGCACAGTCACGACGACGGTCGCTCGCGCGAGCACCGACCTCACGGTGTCCGCGGTCCGCATGGGCGGCGACACGATCACCGTGACGGGCGGCGCGAGCACGACCGCCGCGGGCGGCCCGAGCTCGCCGCTCGTCATCTACGGCGACACCACGCAGGACGGCGTGTGGTACGCGGGCCGGACCGACGTCATGTCGCTCGGGAACTTCGGACCGAAGCCCTCGCCGCACGAGGAAACGCTCGTGACGATCAGTCGCTCGGGCGACACCGGGATCGTGACCCGCACCGACGGCCAGTCCTGGGTCGCCGCCGGCTTCGCCGTCGGGCAGGAGATCACGGTGAACGGCGTTCTCTTCGGAACGATCAGCCGTACCGCGACCGGGCTGAACCCGACCGCCATCAACATCTTCAACCTCACGTTCCTGACGCCGGAGTTCGCCGCGATCCCGACCCCGCAGCTCAAGACGCTCGCGTCCCAGCGTCGCGTCGGCAACGACCCGCGCTTCGTCTTCCCGCTGGCAACGGCCTTCGCGAACAGCGGGAACGACGTGATCGACGCGCGCGGTGCGTTCTCGTCGGTCGCGGGCGGCTCGCTGCCGACCGTCGGGATCACCGCGTACGGCGGCCCGGGCGACGACACCATCTACGGCTCGCAGACCGGCGACCACCTCGCCGGTGGCTCGGGCAACGACCGCATCTACGGCGAGCGCGGCGTCGACATCATCTACGGCGACGACGGCTTCAACGTGAACGTGATCACGCGCGACCTCGTCGACGTCACGGTGAGCGCGAGCAGCAAGCCGAACGCCGATCCGCTCGTCGCCGGCCGCGACCTCCTCTACGGCGACGGTGCGGACAGCACCGCCTCGGCCAGCGCCGACGACTACGCGGACGTCATCTTCGGCGACATCGGGGTGGTCCAGCAGGACGAGGCCGGCCCGCGCGACACGACGCGCGTGCCGCCCGCAAAGCCGCAGCGCATACAGACGACGGCGATCAGCTCGCTGCGGAACGTCGAGTCGAAGGTGGTCCAGAACGGCGCCGACGACTTCATCTACGGCGGTCTTGGCCGCGACGTGCTCATCGGTGGACCGGGCAGCGACGCGATCGACGGCGGCGCCCTGGACGACCTCGTCTTCGGCGACAACGTCACGCTCACCTGGCGCCTGAATGACATGACGAGCCTGCGGTTCCAGACCCTCATCGGTACGCGCCTCTACAGCCGCACCGACCTCGACGTGCTGACCAACCCGTCAAGTTCCTACGACAACAGCGGCCAGCTGCTGGTCGACGGGATCGCGCGCGACTTCCGCAGCCCCGACCCGACGATCCCGTGGTGGGCTGAGTACCAGGTCAGCGACACCTACCAGAACGCGTCGATGGATCTGGGCCTGAGCGGCGTCGGCAGCTTCGGCAACGACTACATGGCCGGCGGAGCGGGGAACGATCTGCTCTTCGGCCAGCTGGGCAACGACACGATCCAGGGCGACGGCTCGATCGACTTCATCTCGACCAACGGCGGACGCGCCGGCGCCTTCCGCACGCCGGGGGGCTGCGTCCTCACGGTCTGCGACCCGACCGGACCGCTCACGGTGTACCCCTCGGCCGAGGCGACGACCGACGGCGACGACTACATGGAGGGTGGCGCGGGACGCGACGTGGTCTTCGGCAACCTCGGCCAGGACGACATCGTCGGTGGCAGCTCGACGTTCTTCGGTGTCGCCACGACGGTCCTGAACCCGCAGCTCCGCGGGGACCTGCGCCCGGACGGCGCGGACTTCCTCTTCGGTGGCGCGGGCACGCAGATCGACCGCAACGATCTGGACACGCCGCTCGGTACGATCGCCGCCGACGCGCACGCGCGCGACGCGGACACGATCGTCGGCGACAACGGCAACATCATCCGCATCGTCGGGATCAACCACAGCGACGTGTGCCCGCGGTTCCCGACGCCGTGCTCTCCGACGTCATCCACCGGGCGCTACGTCACCTTCAACTACGACAACTACTCAACGACGGGGAAGATCGTCGTCCGCGGCGTCACGCTGCTCGACTACACGCCGGGCGGTCCCGACTTCGCGTGCAACACGCCGATGCCGCTGCCCACGTGCATCGGTGACATCGGTGCGAGCGACGAGCTGCACGGAGAGACGGGCGACGACACGATGTACGCGGGCAAGGGCGACGACGTCATGTACGGCGACGCCGGCGACGACGACATGATCGGCGGCTGGGGCTGGGACTGGATGTCCGGCGGCACCGGTCAGGACGGCATGCTCGGCGACGACGGCCGCATCTTCACGAGCCGCAACACGACGACGGGTGAGCCGCTGTACGGTGTCGCCGGCCTGCTCGCCTCCGACCCGGACACGCGCTTCAGCAACGGGACCGTGATCAACGAGCTGATCTACACGCCCGGCAACATCCAGATCACGACGATCAACCCGCTCAATGCCCTGAACAAGGCGTTCGACATCACGCCGTTCAACCTCAAGCCGAACGCCGCGGGCGGCGACGACCCGCTGTTCCGGCCGCACTACGCCGACGACATCATGTACGGCGGTCTCGGCAGCGACTTCATGCACGGCGGCTCGGGCGACGACGCGATCTCCGGCGCCGAGGCGATGACCGAGTCGTACGGCCAGAACATGACCTCGACCGGCGCAGTGGTCGGCGTCGTGCGCAGCGACTGGACCCGGCCGTACAACGGCGGGAACATGCTGAACTGGGGCGCGGACTCGGACAGCTGGCACCAGGATCACCGCGGCCGCGGCGGCGAATTCGCGCTCTACGACGAGTTCGACCCGCGCCGCATCGTGCGCCTGAACGACGACGGCTCGAAGGTCACGTCCGGCACCGGCGGCAAGGAGTGGCTGCTCAACTTCGTCTCCAACGAAGGCCCGCTGTTCCCGGCTGGCACTAGCCCCGACGGCGTGCCGTACCCGGCCGTGAACAACGACGGTGCCGACGACATCTTCGGTGACCTCGGCAACGACTGGCTCATCGGTGGCACCGGCAACGACACCATCTTCGGCGGCTACGGCAACGACCTGTCCAACGCGGATGACAAGCTCGGGACGACCGGCGCGACCGACGACGCTCCCGACACGGCGCCGACGTACGAGGACCGCGTCTACGGCGGCGCGGGCCTGGACATCCTCATCCTCAACAGCGGCGGCGACCGGATGATCGACTGGGTCGGCGAGTTCAACAGCTACATCGCGCCGTTCGCGCCGTTCGGCATCGCCGCGGTGAGCCGCCAGGTGCCGCCGATGCTCTACGAGTTCCTCTACGCGCTCTCGAAGTCGATGGGCGCCGACCCGACACGCACCGCGGAGACCGGCAACGACGCCGCGCGCAACGGGGAACCGGACGGCGAGCTCGGGCTCATCACGCAGAAGGACCACGGCCTGTGGCAGTCGCAGACCGGCGGCCCGACCGACCCGCAGCCCGGCAACATCCCGGGTGGCCGCCGCGACGTCCTGCGCTCAGCGGACTTCAACGACGGCTCGCTCCACTCGTTCGCGGTGGACAGCGGGGTGTTCGCGGTGACGGCGGGCGCTCTCACGGTGACGGCGGCGAACACCAACGGCGACGCGGCCGCGGTCTTCTACCAGGACGACTACCTGCCGATCTACTACGAGATCGCAGCGAGCGTGACGCCCTTCAAGCCGCTCGCCGGCTACAAAGCGAATGCGTACCTGCTCTTCGACTACTGGTCGCCGACCGACTTCAAGTTCGCGGGCATCGATGTCTCGACGAACAAGGTCGTCCTCGGCCACCGCTCGGGCGCCAATTGGATCGTCGACTCGTGGACGCCGTACCAGACGAAGGGCGACACGGCCTACCAGCTGCTGATTCAGGTCAACGGCACGTCCGTGACGGTGAACATCGACAGCAAGAAGTCGTTCGGCTACATGTTCGGCCCGCGGATGGTCGACGGTGAGGCGAACGGTCTGAACAAGGGCATGATCGGCGTCGGCTCGGACCAGGCGCGAGGATCGTTCGACAACGTCGCGATCCAGGTCGCGCAGCCGACGATCACCCTCGACAACCTCGAGGACTACAACGACGGCGTCGCGAACCTGTACACCGGCGCGACGACCGGCACCTGGGCGATCGTTCCGGCCACCGCCCCCGACAAGGACTACGTCGGCACGCCGGCCGCAGGCACGACATCGATCGCGACGAAGGACGCGGATCTCGGCCTGACGAAGGGCCTGAGTTCGGACTCGTACCTCGAGCTCTCGACGACGGTGAGGACCGGGACGACGTCGCTCGTCGGCACCGCCGGCATGATCTTCGACCAGTACGCCTCCGACGACTTCAAGTTCGTGGCGATCGACCTCGCGAGCCAGCGCGTGCTCGTCGGTCACGCCGACCCGCGCCGCGGCTGGACGGTCGAGACGGCGATCGCGCGCACGTTGCTCGCCAACACCGACTACCAGCTGTCGCTCTCGCTCAAGGGCGCGTCGGTCGCGATCACGCTGAACGGCCAGTACGTCACGACCTGGGGCTACAACTCGGCGGTCGTCGACGGGAAGTTCGGCCTTATCACTCGCGGCGCCTCCGCGACGTTCGACAACACCCGGATCCGCACGAACGACCGCGCGTTCGCCGCGCCCGGCTCCGCGCTCACGGCGGCGGTCCCGTCGGGCAACCGCACCGAGACACGGCGTCTCGATGAGGCCGCGCTCGTCCCCGTCCTCGCCGCCGCGGAACGCACCTGGATCGCGTCGGGCGCGGACCCTGCGGGCTTCGACGGCGTACGTATTGCCGTCGCCGATCTCTCCGGCGACCAGCTCGGGCAGACGATCGGAAAGACGATCTACATCGATATCGACGGGGCGGGCAACGGCTGGACCGATGCCGCCCTCTTCGCGGTGGTCGAGCATGAGCTCGGACACGTGCTCGGGCTCACGCACGAGGACGGCGCCGACCACGCCGTCATGAACGCGGTCCTCTCGATTGGCGACAGCGCAGGTAGGCCGACGGCAGTCGCGCCTGCGCCGGCGCGCATGCCCCTCGTGGCGCCCGCGCTGCCTTCCGCGCTAACCGCCCTCGTCGCCGTCCGCCCGATCGCCGCGCCCGCTGTGCCGGCGCAGCCGGTCTCGTTTGCGGTGCCGTCCGCGACGATCCCGCTCGCCAAGCTCGTCAGCCACGTCGCGATCGCGCCGCGCTCGGTCACCGGCATCCTGAGCGGCCTCGTCGGCTCGCTCTGGTTCGGCCCGACCGAGGTCGTCGCGGCAAGCGGCGATGCGCTGACCGCCGGCTTCATAGAGCGTCCCAGCAGGGCGGTTAGATTCAGGCCGACGATCTTCTAAGAGGGGTCCGCGCGTGTACGCGCTCTACCTCGAATCCGGCCCGCAACACAAGAAGACGCTCGCCCACGTCCTCGACCTGCTCGGCTGCGTCGTGCAGGGCGACACCACCGACGAGGCAGTCGCCGCGACCCCCGCTGCGATCCGCGCCTACCGCGTGTACCTGGCGCGTCACGGCGAAAAGGTCGACGACGACTCGAAGATCGAGACGCGGATCGCAGAGCACAACACCGAGGGCCTCTTCTCGGGTCAGGCGATCTGGCCGCAGGACCTGAAGCCGCTCGCTCCGGCAGCGCTCGCGCGGTACCTCCGCTGGCTCGACTGGTCACGCGGGGATCTGCTCTCGCTCACCAAGCAGATCGACGAGAAGGATCTGCGCGCGAAGCCGGCGAAAGGCCGATCGCTGCGCGACATCCTCCTGCACGTCCTCGACGCCGATAAGTCGTACGTGTACGCGCTCGTCGGCCCGCTGAAGTCGATGGGCGAGCCGACGAACGCCGCGGACCGCGGCGACCTCGACCTCCGCGTCGCCTTGAAGGAGGCGCGCGCCGCCGCCATCGATCGCTTGAAGACGCTCACGCCGGCGGAACGCGCGAAGGTTCGCAGGTCAGGGCAGTCGACGTACTCCGCATATCGCGTGATTCGCCGGATGCTCGAGCACGAGTGGGAGCACCGCCGCGAGATCGCGACGCGCCTGGGACGCGACGCCTAGCGCGAGCGCTGCACCGGCAGCGAATCCGTCACGTCGACCCACTCGTCCCCAACACGGCGGATGACTGCATCCCGACCACCGGAAACGACATACGCGTTTCCCAGCGCATCGACGGCAATTTCGGTGGCGTGGATCTCAGTTCCAGACCATGTGACTCCGCGGTCACGGCTTTCGAGCAGCGCACAGCAGCCTCGTCCAAAGATCGCGTAGACATGGTCGTCGTCGCTCGGGTCGAATCTGACGCTCCAGACCCCGGCGTCCGCCGAGCCCGGCCCCGTGTCCGTGTACACCGTCGTCATGACCGTGCCGCCATCGGTCGTGCGGAGCAGATCCTTGCGACTTCCCACCAGCACGAGGCTCGCGTCGCGCGGATGCACGGCGAGTCCGCCCGGCTCAGCAAAGCTCGCGGTCGCCACCGTGGCCATGAATGTCCACCGCTCTCCTCCGTCCTTGCTTCGATAGAGGCTCCGGTTCGTGAGCACGTAGAGGAGACCCTTCTCCGACGATGTCGCGATGTCCTGCACTTCGCCCGGCGCGCCGATGTCGGTCCAGCTCGCGCCTCCGTCCATGCTGCGGAGCAAACTGCCGTTTCGACCGAGATACAGGATGTGGGGATCCCATCGGGCGATCGCGAACACGGTTGGCCCGTACGAGACCATCGACCGCGGGCGCGGCCCCCGATCGGGTGGCCCGACCCGTGCGACCGCTCCGTCGGCAGCGACCCGGTCGAGTCTCGGCGCCCAGATGTCGCTGTGAAGGACATACAGCGAATCATCCTCGTGTGGATCCGCGATGAGCTGGCCAGGCATCGGTGAGACTCGGCGCCACGTGCCGCCAGCTTCCAACCGGTAGACGCCATCGGATGCCTTTGTGTACTCGACGGCCGCGTACACGTCCCCCGAGCGATCGATCGCGATGCTGTTGATTGATGGCTGTGGCGGGCCACTCGTCGCAACGATCGACAGCGCAGCTACAGCAAGGGCGGTGGTGCGCAGAAAACGACGTGGCCGAATGGCAGGCCGGCGCATGCGCGCGGCCCACGCCGCGTACGACAAAGGCAGAGTGCAGAGTGCCGCGAGATCCGTCGGGTCGGCGGTAATGAGGACGGGAAACCCGATACCCGACGCCAGAGCCAGCAGGGGCGCGGCTGTCGTCTCAGAAAGCTTCAGCGCCGCGAACGCGGCGGCAACCGCGAAATAGTTGACGCACGCGACCGCGAGGGGCCTCCGACGAAGCGCGCCGAAGGGCATCACAAATATCGCAACGAGCACGACATACGGCGCGAAATAGAGACCTGCAAAGTCGCTCAGCTTCCCCGTCATAGGAGACGGCCACAGCTGCTTCAGGAGGTGGTCATTGATCAGAAGGACCGCGATCGCGACAAGCGAGAGCGGACTCGCGAGTGCCGCCAGGCTCGCGCTCAGACCCACCGATTGACTCGATCGCCGGCCCATCCATCTTCCGTAGCCGGGGCGGCGGTCGCGGGTTCGAATCAGGCCCGGACCGGTACCCGGCCGATCGCGTTCACGATGAGATCGGCGAGCGGCGCCGCAAGGGCGCGCTCGCGATCGGCGCGGGCGTCGTACCCGCAGATCGAGATCCCGCGCACGTCCGCCACCGCGAACACCTGACGCAGGACGAACGCGAAGTCCTTCATCGTTGGACCGCCGACGGCGGCGAACGCGACCGCAGGGAACTCGCGCGGATCGATCACGTCGACGTCCACGTGCACCCAGACCGAGCGGCGGCGTGTCCACGCGACGAGACCCGGCGCCTCGGGATGCTCCCGGTCGAATGCGATCCGCAACACGCGGGATCGTTCGAGGTTGGTGATCTCGCCGCTATCGAGCGACCGCGCGCCGACGAGCGCGACGCGGTCGTCCGAGATCTTGCGCGCGCCGGGGAAGAGGAGCGGCGCGACCGAGCGGCCGCACAGATGAGCGAGGACCATCCCCGAGATGTAGTGCGACGGTGTCGTCGCCATCGTGTTGAAGTCCCCATGCGCGTCGAAGTACACGAGCGAGAGCTCCGGCTCGGCGGTAAGAGCGCCCGACAGCGCGCCGGCGATGACGGTGCACTCGCCTCCGAGGACCGCGGTCGTCGCGCCATCGTTGAAGGATGCGAGGACGCCGTCGGCAAGTCCGCGGCAGGCCTCGCGCGCCGCGCTCAGCCAGCGTTCGCGTGGATTGAAAGGAATGCGCACGCGCTTCTCTGCTCCGAGTCGATCCACGAGGAGGGCACCCAGGGTCGCCGGCGCTTCCTGCAGCCCCATGAACCGCTGCTCCGTGACCACGCCGGCTTCGAATAGATGGAGCGGGCGAGCCGCCATTTCTGGACGCATGCTAGCCATGCCGCCAGGCGGGCGACCCGCCCGCGAGCGCCCTCTAACGAGTGATGAGACCGGTCTGATTGAGCGCCAGGCAGATGATCGCGATCGCGGCTAGCGGATAACGAGACCAACGTCCGGAAACGAGCATAAGGATCCCGCAGACGAGCGCGATCAACGCAAGGATGAGTGGAATCGTGAGCGCCGGCATGTGCACCTCCCGAGCGCACGAGGTCGGCGATCGCTGACCGCCGCCGCGGTCAGTCTATGGTCGTGAGCAAACGATCGATCGCGGCGAGTCCTGAATGCAGGATGCGCGACGGCATTCCGAATCCGATCCGCAGATGCCGCTCCGCGCGGAACTGGATGCCCGGCACGATCATCGTGCTGTACTCGCGGATGAGACGGTCGACGAGCTGCATCGAGTCGATGGGGTACTGGTAGCTGAAGAAACAGATCGCGCCGGCGGCCGGCGGCGTCCAGTGCAGCACCCGCGAGTGGCCCGCGGCCCAATCCTCTAGGAGCGGCCACCGTTCATTGATGAGGAACCGCGCGCGTTCGAGAAGCTGCTTGCGCCGCTCGAGCGCGATCTCGGTGAGCCCCTCGGACAGCGTGGCGGGCGCGATCGTGGTGTAGTCCTTTATCTCGAGCGCCGCTTCGATCCGCGCGCGAGGCGCCACCATCCATCCGACGCGCAGCCCCGGAAGCCCGTAGACCTTGGAGAGTCCGCCGGTCACGAGGATCCGCTCGCCGCGGCCGCTGAACGAGGGACTCTCCTCCGCGGAGCGCTCGGCTCCGCGGTAAACCTCGTCCGAGAGGATCCACGCGCCGTGTTGATCGGCGATCCGCACGACGCTCTGCACCTCGGCCTGCGACAGGACCTGCCCGGTCGGGTTGTTCGGTTGGCAAACGCAGATCACGCGCGTGCGCGGGTTCACGGCGGTGGCGAGGGCGTCGATGTCGATGGTCCACGCGCGCTCCTCGCGCAGCCAGACCTCGCGCACGCGCGCGCCGAGCGCTGTCGCGATGCCGTGCACCTGCATGTAGTTCGGCATGACGACGACGACCTCGTCGCCCGCGCTGACGAGCGACGCGAGCGCGAGGAAGTTCGCCTCGCTCGTGCCGGTCGTGATCATCACGTCGTCCGCCTCATGCCCGGGGTGAATGCCTGCGATGAGCGCGCGCGTCGCCTCGCGCCCGACCCCCTCGGCGTAACCGAGCCTCGTCTTCATCAGCTCCTTCGGATCGCGCGTGATCTCCTGGAGCGTGAGCGCCTCGACGCCC
>Ga0307277_10000096_pt1 | contig 26779 bp, 27 predicted proteins | sample ER_DNA_116_FD_194473 | JGI IMG/M metagenome (GOLD analysis project Ga0307277, IMG submission 194473) | Bulk soil microbial communities from the East River watershed near Crested Butte, Colorado, United States - ER_DNA_116 | ecosystem: Environmental > Terrestrial > Soil > Floodplain | place...
ATTCGCGGGAGGTGATCAGCTTCGGCTTCTGGTTCGGCGACGACCGCTTCGCCGCGCCGGCGTTCTACGCCTACACCGCCCCGGAGCCGCCCGGGCTGGCCGACCAGCCACTGGAACCCGAGGCGGCCTGGTGGGACCCGCGCGACGGCAGCCACCTGGCCGTCCTGCGCTATGACGACGCCGGCGCAACCAGCGACCCACGCGCCAGCGTGCTGGAGTTCTACGAGCGCGCCTACCAGGCCGGGGCCCGCCTGGCCGGCTGGGACATCGGGCGCCTGGCCTGCCCCGGCGGGACCACCGACCCACGGCTGCACCGACCCCAAGACCAGTCATGAGAGCAGCCACCCCAATGACATCCGACACACGAGGCATGCGCGAACCCTTGACCCGGATCCGAGGAGGCATGATGGACAAGGACCGGGCGCGAGCCCTGCTTGCTAGCGAGCGAGCCCGGCTCCAGCGGCTGCAGGCCAATACCGGCAAACCGGAGGCGGCCGAGCTGGGTGACGAAGTCGACGACGCCGACCGGCGCAATGCCGAGGACACCGGCACAGCCGTCGACCAGCTCCTGCAAGCACGGTGGGCGGCGCTCGAGCGGGCCGAGGCGCGGCTTGCCGCCGGCAGCTACGGTCGGTCGGTGCGCAGCGGCCGGCCAATCCCCGACGAGCGGCTGGAGGCCGACCCGCTGGCCGAGCTGACCGTCGAGGAGGCGGCCGCAGCCGAACGCGGCACGCTCGAGGAGGGCCATGACGAGGTCGGGTTGGTGTCGGCCAGTCATCCCTTCGAGGTGCTCGCCGACCCCGATATCACCCCGGAGGAGGAGCAGGCCAGCGAGGAGGACGACGACGAGGAGCCTGCCCCCGAGCCGAGCCTGGGCATCCACATCGAGCGCGACGACAGGACCCGGTAGCCCGGCAACAGAGGTTCCAGCACAGCGCCAACGACCAAGTCAAACGCCCCACCAGGTGCGATGCCGTGCCAGTGGCTGCCCCGGTCGGGCGCCACCAGGCCATGCTGCGACGACGTTTGCTCAGCCCTCTTCGAGGAAGGCGAGCAGGTCGACGTTGAGCTGCTCCTGTGGGTGGCGAACAGACCGTGCGGGCGCCGGATAGACCTTCAGGGTCGCGTCCCTGACCAGCTCGACGGATCGCCGGGCCGAAGCGTCGATGGGCACGATCTGGTCGTCGCCATGGACGATCAAGGTGGTGCCGCCACAGGGGATGCCGGCCGCAGGCCCTCCCGAAAGCGCAGCCGCGACAGCACTCGGGGCGCGGTAGGGGACAAGTGGGGCTAAAGTAGCTTGAGACGCAAGCAGTCACCGTAGGAGGGCGCTGATGAACCGAGGCGTGAAGGCATGGCAGCTGCCGCCACGGTTGATCACCGGCGCCTACTTCCTCAACGCCGGGCTGTCCAAGCGGGACGCGGACGACGCCACCGCCGGTCAGCTTCATGGCTTTGCGTCGGGGACCTACCCGGTCCTCGGCAAGTTGGATGCCAAGCGGTTCACCGGCCTGCTGTCCGCGGCCGAGATTGCCATCGGCGCGGCCCTGGTCGTGCCGGTGGTGCCGGCTTGGCTGGCCGGGGCTGGGTTGACCGCCTTTGCCCTGGGCACGCTCGGCTTGTACCTGCGGACCCCCGGCATGCGACAGGAGGGTTCGCTGCGCCCCACCCAGCAGGGCATCCCTCTTGCCAAGGACGCCTGGATGGTTGGGATCGGGCTCGCCCTGATGATCGACGAGGTCGCCGGACGCGCGAGCCAGTCGTGATCGACTACTTGGCGAATTGAGGATGTCCAGCTGAGCAGTCCAAGACACGCCAAGGCGAGTCAGAACAACTCGGCAAGCCAGTTATCACTGCGGCAGGCAAATGGTGTGATCCATGAGGCAGCCGCATACCGCGTCATTGGGTGATCGAAGAAGCGGACCACGACCTGTGGCTGGCGCTGCCGACGACGCAGATAGCCATGCAGCTCCTTGCGAAGCTCGCTCGCCGAGCGGGGAGGTCGCCGGCCCGCGGCGTTGGCCTTGACGTCATGGTTCAGCAACTCCACCGGGTTCAGCTCTGGGCTGTAGCCGGGCAGAAAGTGCAACTCGATCCGGTCGGCATGGCGGCCAACCCAGGCGCTGACCAGCTTGGCCCGGTGGACTGGATGGCCGTCCACGATCAGGTGCACCTTCTGCCCGCCGCAATCGCGCAGCAGCCGACCCAGGAAGTCGATGAACACCGGGCCGTTGAACGAGCCCACAAACAGCCGGAACCGCAACATTCCCGCAATCAATGGGGTTCACCAGCGAGATGATCTAGGTCGCAGTCCAGCAGCTCGGGCTCCACACCCCCGCCCGGGTCTGAACAACGGAGCGCCTAGAACGGACCGATTTCGCCCCAGCCAGCTGACTGCCCCAAACCAAGACACAGCCGCGCGATGCATCGTCTTCATCCTCGAGGTCGGATGTCCCGGGGCCAGCCGAGCTCCGGCGGGTAGAAGCGGTTAACCTCGCCGTGCTGCCACGCCGCCTTCACCTTGGGGTCGGACAGGTCCCAGTCCCAATGGTGCTTCATCAGCACCGCGCGCAGGTCCTGGCGCAGCTCCTCAAGGGTCGGGCGACCGAAGAACCAGTAGCCGTTGTAGATCTTGTAGACGATTAGGCCGGGCTCGCACACGATGGTGTGCGGCACCATCTGGTTGTGGATCGGGTCGGTGTACTCGGCGATGTCGAGATCCCGTTGGACGATGCGGCCCGGATCGGCCAGGAACGGCCATTCGGCGCCCACGCCGGAGCGGTAGTTGAAGGTCTCCTGCGGGTCGCTGGTGGTGATGGTCACCAGCTGGCAGTAGCCGACCCCCGGCTTCATCTCCCGCCACAGCTCGGCCAGGCCCTGCTGCTGGCGCTGGTCCTTGGCGGAGTAGGCCTCGCGGGCCAGCACGATGATCATCGGATCCTCGCCCTGCAACTCCGACAGCCGCCGCGGCGTGCCCGTGTGATCGGGCAACTCGTAGTCCGGGAACGCCGACCCGACCGTGATGTCAGCGCGCATCGCCCTGGCCTCCTTCACTCGTGGATGGAACAGACAAGGGAACTAGAACGCGCCGCCGCGGCGAAGCCTCCGAGGGCGCCCGTCGGGGTCGATCGCAACCCGGTACAGGGGTGGCACCCAGCGGGCTTTGAGGGCCGGGGCGAGCGGCACCTGATGGGGCAAGATGCGACCCGGTGGCCGCTGGCCGACCCGGCCTTGCCGGTCCCAGGCCTGCAGCCTGGCTGCGGTCGACTGCCAGGCCTGGAAGCCGGCAACCGGGTCGAGCAGGTCGGCGTCGTCGTCCTGGCCGCGGCCGAGGTGCTCGCACCACAGCCGCAGCCGCAGCTGGCGGGCGAACACCCGCGCCCGATCCCCGAGCCCCGCCGGGTCGACCGGCTCGCGGAGATCCGGGCGCTGGTCCACGACGGCGCAGGCGACCTCGGAGTCATGGGTCCAGGAGCGGCGGTTAAGGTTGGCCGAGCCGACCAGCGCCCACACGTCGTCGATCACCACCGCCTTGGCGTGCACGTAGATGGGGGTGCCGTGCTCGTTCTCGAGGTCGTAGACGGCCACCCGCGAGCCCCCAGCCTGCCGCAGGTGCTCGATGGCCCGCCACTGGGCGGCGCGGGCGGCCCGCCCGGAGATGCGCCCGTCCCGGTCGGGATGGCGCGGCACCACGACGATCATGCGCAGCTCGGGCGCGGCCCGCAGCGCCGTGGCCAGCGCCTGGGCCACCAGCCTGCCCCAGAGATACTGGTCCTCGATGTAGACAAGGGCTCGCGCCCGTGCCAGCGCCTTGAGGTAGGCCCGGGCGATGCTGCGCTCGCCGTCGGGGGCGAACGGGCTGGCCCGGCGCCGGGCCGGGTAGGTGCGCAGCACCTGGACCACATGGGAGCCGACCGTCGGTGGTGGCAGCCGCCGCTGCAGCAGCTCCAGCCGGCGAGGTTCGCGGCTGAGGCGCCGCCACATGGCCCGCAGCGGGTTGCGGTGGTCGGGTGGGGTGCGGTCCTCCCAGCGTTCCCGGAAGGTGAGGTCGACGTCCAACACGGCCGGGCCTTGCAGCTCCAGCTGCAGGTCGTGCCAGGGCGGTCGTGGGCCGTAGCGGGGATCGATCCCGACCGGATCGCGATCGCCCAGGTGCTCGGGGGTGTCGTGACGGCCGCGGGACAGGTCGATCCCACCAACGAACGCCAGGCAGCGCCCGGTCCGGTTTGGGGTATGGACGACCAGCAGCTTCTGGTGGTGGCTGCCGAAGCGCCGCACCCGCTGGTCGGCCACCAGCTGCCCACCGGCCCGGTTGACCATCGTGCTCAGCACCCGGTTGGCGTCCTGGTTGAAGTGGACGAGGGCCGGGTGGGAGCGCCAGAGCAGTCCCCGGATGGCCACCCCCCGGCGGGCCAGCCCGGCCAGCAGCGGGCCCAGCTCGCTGCCCGGGCCGACCAGCTGGCGGGTGGCGTCGATGCGCCAGTCGGTGAGATAGACCCAGTCGCCGGCGTCCAGGCCCGACAGCAGCTCGTGCAGCCGGGCGAAGTAGGCCGCCCCGTCCACGTGCACGGTGACGTGGTTGCCGATCGTCCAGGCTCGGCCGCCAGCGCGTGCGGCGTCGATGGTCGTGGCCGGGTTGCCCCGCTCGGCCGAGCTGAGCAACCAGTCCGCCGTCACGTCCGGGGCGGCGATGGTGCCCGGCTCGCCTCCCGCGCTCACTGCTGGGGGCGTTCTTGGTCCTCGGCCAGGTCCAGGGCGAGCACGCTGGCCAGGAGCAGCAGGTCGTCCTGGCCAGCAGCGACGTCCACGGCGTAGGTGTCGCGCATGCTGAACCAGCGCTTGGAGACGGTCGCGACCACCTGCTCGCCGCGGCGGATGGTGAACTCGTGGTCGAACAGGTCCCCGGCCATCTCCAGGTCGTCGGGGCCGGGCACGTCGATGGTGAACCGGTCGCCGAACGGGGTGAACATTCGCTTGCGGATCTCGGCGGCTTCCTCGCCGCCGATGGTGACCTTGTAGGTCGGCCGCAGCGAGGCCAGCTTGCGATGCACCTGGGCGACCTCCCGGCCCTCGGGGTCGCGGATGACCAGCCGGTTGCGCAGGCTCAGCACCTTGCCGTCCACGTGGAAGACGGGCCGGCCCTGCTCGTCGGTGATGTCGGAGTCCTCGCCCAGGCGGAAGAACCGCTCGCGGATCAGGTACATAGGCTGACCTCCCAGTGGACGACGCGCCCGAGGGAGCGCCTGCTGCGGCGGAGCCGGCCGCAGCCGCCGGGACCGGCGACGCTCCGGCACGATGTTCCCCCACGGTGCCGCCGACCGGAAGAGGCAGGGCCAACCCCGCAGCACCGGCACGGGAACTGACCCCTGGAGGTGACCGTCGGCCTGCCGAGGTTCATGATCGACCAGCCATCGCCCCGGGTGCCGGGTGGCGGCGGCGCGTCCGCGCCCAGGCGGTGGCCGCGATGCTGATCGGCCTGCCCACCTGCGGGCTGGAGTTCCCTTGAGTGGAGTTATCACGCTGATCTGGCAGCGCGACAAGGCTGGAGACAGCCCTGTCTGCCACCGCGCCGGCCGCCGTGCCCGCGCCGCCGGCATGGCGGCATCGGTCAGGACGCGGCGCCGGAGGTGGCGGCCCACTCAGCCAACGGCACGCTGACCACGACCATGCCGTCCTCAAACCGAGTGGTTGCCTGTGGCGCGACCCGGCCGATCAGCCGGCGGATCGCGCCGTTGCCCGACTCCATGATCCCGACCGCGGTGCTCATGCCCTGCTGGGCGAGCAGATTGAGGATCGCCCGGACCAGCAGCGTGCCAACCCCGTGGCCCTGCCAGGCGTCGTCGACCCAGACGGCGAACTCGGCGGTGCCAGGCCCGACTGGCGCGGCGGAGGCCAGCCCGAACACCTTGCCGTAATTCTGCCGATGGCAGGTGTCGCGGGCGACCAGGGCCAGCTGGCCGTGGGCCCCGGTGAGGATGTCGTCCAGATAGCGCTGGGGGAAGACCGACAGGGAGCCATGGAAGCGCTCGCGGCGGGTGTCGGGGCTGCTGCGGTCGAACAGCTCCAGCAGCGCCTGGCGATCCCCGGGCCGCAGGTCGGCGGAGATGACGCAGGACAGCTGCTGCGGTGGAGTCGCGGCCCGGTCCGCGTCGGTCTGGACCAGCACATGTGAGGTCGGCGTGTAGGGAGGCTGTGGTTGAGTCATCACGGCCTCCTGGAGGGTTGCCGAGTCGCCCGCCGGCGAACGTAAGGGGGTCGCTTGGGGCTTATTCTGCTCCCCTTTAGGATTACGAGATGGCCTGCGCGTAGAGACATCTCTGTCTGGCCCTTGGTTTGGGGGCCGATAGGGTCGGGTCCGCTTGGGAGTGATGGCGGGCTGCTGGCAGGTGGCCCGCCAGCGGTGGCTTCGGTAGCAGCTGAGCAGCCAGGCCACCGCCACATCCGGAGCAGCGGGGCCCCATGTCGCCAAGCGTGATCATCGCTGCTTGCGCTCTTGGTCCTCGGCCAGGTCTAGGGCGAGGACGCCGGCCAGGAGCACTAGGTCGTCCTGGCCGGGAGCGACATCCAGCTCATAGGTGTCAGGCATGGTGAGCCAACGCTTGAAGATGGTCGCCACCGTCTGGTCGCCGCGGCGGATGGTGAACTCGTGGTCAACCAGGTTGCCGCGCACCTCCAGCTCGTCCGGGCCGGGAAGGTCGATCGTGAAGCGGTCACCGAACGGCGTAACCAGGTGCTTGCGGATCTCGGTGGCCTGCTGGCCGTCGACCGAGACTTCGTAGGTAGGCCGGTGTGCAGCCAGCGTGCGGAGGACTTGGGCGACCTCCTTGCCGTCGGGGTCCCGGAGAACCAGCCGGTTGCGCAGGCTCAACGCCGTGGCGTCCACATGGAGCAGAGGCCGGCCCTGGTCGTCGGTGATGTTGGAATCCTCACCCGACCGGAAGAACCGCTCACGGATCAGGTACATCAGTGCCTCCCTGGCTCGACCACGGCCGTTGCCGTGCCTGCACGTCTCGGTCAGGTGAATCCTGCCGCGGCTGGTTGCATGGTGGTTGCAGAGCGCCATGGCCGGCCGTGTCCGAGCTGCGTTACGCCCGTGCCACAAGTTGCCTGGCAAGGCGGCCGCTGTTGGCGAAACCGGACCGCAGCTCCACCGGGATTGTGACGATGATGCGGTCGAGCGCCGCCTGCGCCTGCGCGGGTGGTGCCACCTCGGCCAGCAGCAGATCGGATCCGGTCAGCAGGGCGACGCGAACGGCCTCCTCACGCTGGCCCAGACGGGCCAGCGCCAGGGCCTGGTACTTGGGTGACTGCCGGCGGCGCGCCAAATCAAGGAGGAGCTCGGCGCGGGCCGGCTCCAATCGAGCAGCGATCTCAGCCTGACGCAGCTCAGCCCGGGCGTGAAAGGGCAGCCGCTGGTCCAGCAGCGGGACGGCCGCCTCGACTAGTGCCGCCGCCTGCGACTGGTCCCCGTCCAGCAGGCAGGAATCCGCCAGAGCAAGCTGGGCGTGCAACGACTGCTCCAGCTCCAGCATGCCGCTACCCGACCGGGCTCCTTCCAGGGCTCGCTCAGCCAGGTCACGAGCGCGATCAAGCTCACCAAGCTCGCGCCAGACCCACGCCAGGGTGGTGTCGACCCCGGCCCGGTAGTAGGTCAGGCCATAGTCGTCCAGCAGCCGCTGCATCCGTTCCAAGGTGCGGAGCGCACCACCCAGGTCACCTAGGTTTGCCCTGGCCAGGGCGGAGAAGAACATGCTCAGCAGCAGCGGGCGAAGGGCACCGGTCCGCTGGCACGCTGTGATCGCCTGGCCGAGCACGCGGCGGGCGTCGTCGAAGCGGTCGTTGTGCTCCAGCAGCGCGCCGAGAAAGCCCAGCGCTGTCGCAGCGGTTGCCGGATCGGGGTCGGCAGCCAGCGCCTCCTGGTAGGCGGTCGAGGCACCCTCGAAGTCGCCGTCCCAGTGGCGCAGCCGGCCCGCCAAGACCAGAGAGCTCGGCGAGGCGGCCGGGGCGGCGGCCGCCTCCTCGGCCAGCTCACTCGCGCGGGCCGCAAGTTCTGATGCGGTGTCGGTGTCGCGCGCATAGTAGGCGGTCCATCCCAGCCGCTCCAGCGCCCTGGCCTCCAGGCGAGCGTCGCCAAGCGCCCGGGCCAACTCCAGGGCGGCGACATGGTCGTCGCGGGCGCCGTCGTAGTCAGCCAGCTCCTCGCGAACCTCACCTCGCCGCAGCCGCAGCTCTGCGACCTGCTGTTGGAGGCCGTCTGCCGTCGCGGCATCGAGCGCCTCGCCGAAGAGGCGCTCGGCATCCTGTAGGGCGAACGCCAGCATGGCTTGCTCGGCGGCCTGCGACCAGGCCGAGGCGGCCGCGGCCCAATCGCCCGCTGCGGCATGGTGGCCGGCGACGGCTTCGGGTGCTCCGGCAAGGAGTACCGCGGCCCGCCGGTGGCGGCTCTTTCGCACCGGTGCCGGGGTGGTCTCGTACAGCACCTCCCGGAGCAGGCCACTGGTGAACGTGAAGCTTGTACCGCTGATGGCGAGCAGCCGGGCGAGCAGGGCACGCTCGGCCAGCCTGCCGGCCAGCTCGGCGTCGATCTGACCTAGGCTGGCCACCAGGTCCAGGTCGAAGGTGTGTCCGGCGACGGCCGCAACCCGCAACAGCTCCTCGACCTCTGGACCGACCTGCCGGATTCGTGTCTGGACGGCCGCCTGCAGCGACTCGGGGACTGCCGCCTCCAGATCACTGCTGGGGTCGCTGAGCAGCCGCAGCGTCTCCAGAACGAAGGCGGCGTGCCCACCGGTTGACTCGAACACCTCGGCGGCCCGACCGGCCACGCCCATCCTCGCGGCCAGCTCGGCCACCTCCGAGGCCGACAGGGGGCCGAGCTCAATCGTGCGGCCGACCTCGCCCAACGCCGATCGTGCCTCGGCGCCGCTGTCGCTGGTGACCGTTGCCACCAGCAGGAGACGGGTCGTTGGCAACCGTCGCGGGAGGAAATGGACAGCCTCGACCGTCGACGCGCTGGCATGTTGCAGATCCTCCAGCCACAGGAGCAACGGCTGGCGTGCCGCTAGACGCTCAAGCAGCACGGCGATCGCCTCCAGCGAGCGATGGTGCTCAAGCTCGGGGGCAGCACGTTGGTACTCGACCGGCTCCAGCAGCCGGCCGAGCCAGGGCATGAGCTCCAGCAGGGTGCCGTTCCAGCCGTCGGCGAGCTGGCGCACCAACTCGGGGGGCAGTCCGGCAATGCCGGATCTGACCGCCTCCAGGAGCGGCCGCGCGAAGAGCGAGCGTTCGGCCTCGTAGCAGCGGGCAGGGGCGACCATCCCGCCGGTCGATTCCACCAGAGCGGCCAGCTCCGTGACCAGCCGGCTCTTGCCGGCCCCAGCGGCCCCAGCCACGAGCACCAGTCCGGCGCGGCCGCTGGCGGCCGCTGCCCAGGCCGACCGCAGGTTTTCGAATTCTTTCTGTCGGCCAACCAGGCCACCGCCTAACCGGCGGGAGGTGACTGGTCGTTCCCGAGAGACTGAGACTGGCTCGCCGCGCAGGATCGCCAGGTGCAACTGGGCCGTCTCGGGAGCTGGGTCGGCGCCGAGTTCCTCGGCCAACCGCTCGCGGAGGCGCTCGAAGGTGGCCAGCGCCGCCCCCGGCGCGCCAGCCACCTGCTGCGCCAGCATCAGCGCCCGCTGGGCCGCCTCATCAAGGGGGTCGTCGACCACCGCAGCCTGCGCCAGATCCAGGCCTCGCTGAGGCTGGCCAAGCGCCAGCGCCGCGGTCCAGGCGCACTCCCGGACCCGGCGCAACAACCGGGCACCATCCCGACGGGCGTCATCGACCCAAGCAGCCTGGGGCTGGTCGGCGAGGACCTCCCCTCTGCCGACCAGCTCCAGCGCGCGACCGGCAGCCACCGAAGCAAGCGACGCATCACCGGCGGCAAGGTCAGCTTCCGCTTCTTCCAGGAGCCGGGCAGCTTCGTCCAGGTCCACCCGGCAGTCGGGATCGCCGGGCCATAGGTATCCACGCCCAGTGCCGACGATGCGGTTGCGGCCCACGATCCGACGCAGCCGGCTCACCAGCGACGCGACGTTCTGCTCGGCCTTGGCCGGTGGTGACTCAGCCCACAGCGCCTCCACGATCGTGTCGGTGGGCACCAGGCGACCGCGTCGTGCCAGCAGCAACGCCAGGAGCGTCACCGCCTTGCCGGCGGGAAGCGTTGCGGGGCGGGGATCATCAGCGACGAAGATAGCGAGGCCGCCGGCCAGGGTAACCCGCAACGACGGGGATGCCGGCTGCATGGCATCAGCCATTCATGCCCCCATACCCACGCGGCAGCTCGCTCTGCCCGGATTGTAGCGTTGGGCCTGCCCGCCGAGAGTCTAGATGGTGTGGCCGCACAGCACCGCAGCCGCCACCGGGGGTGCCATTGCACAGCCGCGCAACCGCTGTGCAATCCCTTGGAGGACTGTGCCATCACGCAGCTACAGCCGCTGGAGGTGACCGAGATGACGGAGCAGGTGGCACAGCTACCAGAGCGTCGGCTTCCCGGGCGGCGCCTAACCCGAGGGGTCATCGCGAGGGCGCTGCGGCGCGACGACCAACATTCCGACGATCCGCGTCCCGATGTCAGCCAGCCACCAGCAGGCATTGGACCGTCGCTTGGCAAGCCACTCCGTCGCAATCCAGGCGGGCACGGCGCGAGCCGGGCAAGCTCACGCAACGCCACCAACTCGGCTCGCCGACAGCACCGCAAGCAGACCATCCACACCCTCCAGGCCGTCATCTCGGCTGCGGTGGTAGTTGGCGTCTTCGCCTTCGCGGTACCCAAGATCGCCAGCTACGGCTCGGCCTGGGCAGTCGTGCAGCAGCTCACCTGGACCGAGGTCGGCCTGCTGTTGATCGTGGCCGCCTTCAACCTGGTCACCTACTGGCCCCGGGCCATGGCCGCCCTACCCGGCCTCGGGTTCTGGCAGGCAGCGGTTCGCTACCAGACCACCATCTCGGTCACCTACACCATGCCCGCCGGCGGCGTGGCCGCTGTGGGAATCTCCTATGCGATGCTGCGCTCCTGGGGATTCTCCCTCGCCGAGATCACCCTGGCCGAGCTGCTCGACGGCATCTGGGATGTGTTCGCCAAGCTCGCCATGCCGCTCGCCGCCGTTGCCCTGCTCGCCGCGACCGGCAGCCACAAGCTGTCCCTCCTGGTCCCCGCACTCATCGGGCTGGCCGTGCTGGCCGCTGCGGTGGCCGGGTTCGGGCTGCTGATGTGGCGCAAGGCCTACGCTCGCTGGCTCGGCGAGACACTCGGCACGGCGGTGTCGTGGCTTCGCCAGCTCGCCCATCGGCCGGCCGTCGCCGGCTGGGGGGAGGCGGCGGTCCGGTTCCGGCGCCGGTCCAACGACCTGGTCGCCCGCCGCTGGCCAGCGCTCACTACCGCCACCATCGTGAGCCATCTCGGGCTCTACCTGATCTTCCTGGCCACCATCCGAATCGTCGGCGTCACCCCGGCGCAGGTCAGCTGGGCCGAGATCCTGGCCGTCTTCTCGCTCGGCCGGCTGCTGTCAGGCCTGACCCCAGGTGGGATCGGGGTTGTTGAACTGACTTACATCACCGGCCTGGCACTGGCCGGTGGGGACGCGATCCGGCCCCAGGCGGTGGCCGCCACCTTGCTGTTCCGCCTGCTCACCTACGGGCTGGAGATTCCCCTCGGGGCCGTCACCTACCTGATCTGGCAGCGCAAGAAGAGCTGGCGCAAGCCCCTGCACCCCACCGCGCCGGCCGCCGTCGCAGAGTAGATGGTTGACGCGGTAATGGATGTAGGCGATTAGGCTGGCGGTTGTTGGGTGAGAGGGTCGAGAGATGTCGCTGATGGGGAGTGTGCTGCTGCGGGCGACGGGCCCGGGTGCGGTGAAACGGTTCGACCGTGTCAGCCGCGACCCCATCGGGTCACAGCATCGGCTGCTGCGCGAGATCCTGGGGACCAACGCCGACAGTGCATACGGCCGGCGCCACCGCTTCGGAGCTCTCAGCACGTTCCGTCAGTTCCAGGAGCGGGTGCCGATCGCCAGCTACGAGGACCTCGAGCCGTACATCAAGGCGGCCATGGCCGGGCAGCCCAACCAGCTCACCAAGCATGCGCCGGTGCTGTTTACGACCACCAGCGGGACGACCGGAGCGCGCAAGTACATCCCGATGACCCGCGAGAGCCGCCGGAGCAAGGCGCGTGTCACCTGGTTGTGGCTGGCCGCCCTGTACCGAGATCACCCCGGCATTGTCGCTGGCAGGATCCTCAGCGTGGTGAGTCCCGAGGTTGAGTCGTACGCCCCCAGCGGCGTCCCCTGTGGGGCCGAGTCGGGCCACGCCTACCGCACGATGCCTAAGCCTATCCAGTCGATGTACACCGCGCCGTACGCGGTGTTCTCCGTCAAGGACTACGAGGCCAGGTACTACACGCTGCTGCGGTTGGCCGCCGGCCAGGACATCAGCGCCATTGCGACGGTGACCCCGGCCACGATCGTGCTGTTGGCCGAGCGGCTGGCCGCCCATGCCGAGGCGATCATCCGCGACGTAAGGGACGGCACACTGTCGTCTGACTTCGCGGTGCCGGCCCAGCTGCGGGCGTCGCTGCGGCTGCGGCCGGATCCCGAGCGGGCCCGGCGCCTGGAGCGGGCGGTCGCGGCCGGCGACGGTGTCCTGCGGCCGGGGCTGGCCTGGCCGGGGCTGGCCGCGATCGGGTGCTGGAAGGGCGGGACGGTCGGGAGTTACCTGGCCCACTTCGGGACCTACTTCCCCCAGCGACCGCCGGTCAGGGACCTGGGCTACTACGCGACCGAGCTGCGCGGGTCGGTCCCCCTCAGCGACGAGGGTGACGCTGGTGTAGTCGCCGTGGGGACCAATGTGCTCGAGTTCTCTCCCGCCGACGACGGTCAGCCGCAGGGCCGGGACCTGCTGCCGATCGAGCGGCTGGAGGTCGGCCAGCGCTACTTCGTCTACGTCACCAACGCGTCGGGGCTGTACCGCTACGACATGAACGACATCGTTGAGGTCGCCGGCATGTACCAGCAGACCCCGCTTATCCGGTTCATCCAAAAGGGGAAGGGAGTGGTGTCAATCGCGGGTGAGAAACTGTCCGAGGTCCAGGTCATCGCCGCGGTCGACGAGGCGCTCGCCAGCTTGCCTGGCCGCTATCAGTTCATCGCGGCCGTCGCCGAGATGGTGGACGCAACTACCCCGCGGCTCGTCTTCCTTGTCGAGTTGCACGACCCGATCAGCGACCACGACGGCTCGGATCTCGTCGACCGGGTCGACGCGGCGTTGAGGGACCACAACCTCGAGTATCAGCGCAAGCGAGTGTCACTGCGCTACGGCGCCCCCGTCATCCGGGTCGTACGCGCCGGCGAGTTCGACCGCTACCGTCGACGCATGGTCGAGACCGGCCAACGCGCCGACGGCCAGTTCAAGATCCTGCGCCTCACCAGCGACACCTCGTTCGCCGCCGAGTTCGCCGCCGAGCGCGACCTGGTCGGCAGCGGGGAGCGGACCTCGGCCTGACCCTCGAAGGAGGCACAGATGCCCAGCAAGGTCGCGATCAACGGGCTCGGCCGGATCGGTCGGGCAGCCCTCAAGCTGGCCCTCGAGCAGCCGCAGCTCGACGTGGTGGCGGTGAACGAGATCGGCTCGCTCGAGAACATGGTCTACCTGCTCAAATACGATACCGTGTACGGGCGCTACGAGCGCCAGGTCGAGGCGGTCGACGGCAAGCTGGTCATCGACGGCCGGCCGCTGGTGTACCTCAGCGAGCGCGATCCGGCCCAGCTGCCCTGGGCCGACCTCGAGGTCGACCTGGTGCTGGAGTGCACCGGCCGGTTCACCAACCGCGAGGACGCCGACAAGCACGTGCGCGCCGGGGCCAGGTGGGTGGTGCTGTCCGGTCCCACCAAGAGCCCGGACGTGCCCACGATCGTCCATGGGGTCAACCGCCCCGACGGTGAGACCCAGATCATCTCCTGCGCCAGCTGCACCACCAACAACATCACCCCGCTGGTGGAGATCCTTGATCGGCACTTCGGCGTCGAGAAGGCCGTGCTGACCACGGTGCACGCCTACACCGCGACCCAGGCGCTGGTCGACAGTCCCGGCGGGGCCAAGGACCTGCGCCGCGGCCGGGCCGCCGCCCAGAACTTCGTCCCCTCCAGCACCGGGGCGGCCACGGCCACCGCTAAGGCCCTGCCGGCTATGCAGGGCCGCTTCGACGGTGTCTCGGTCCGCGGCCCGGTGGTTGTCGGGTCGATCTCGGACGTCGTCTTCGTGGTCGGGCGGGATACCACGGTCGATGAGGTCAACGACGTGCTGCGCCAGGAGGCGTCGACCGACCGCTACCAGGGCGTGCTCGGCGTAGCCGAGGAGCCGCTGGTCTCGGCCGACATCGTCAAGGACCCCCGCGCCTCCATCGTCCAGCTGGACCTGACCCGGGTGGTCGGCGGCAACCTGGTCAAGGTGATGAGCTGGTACGACAACGAATGGGGCTTCACCAGCCAGATGATCCAGGTCGCGGTCCAGCAGCTCGGCCTCGACGCGCCCGCAAGAGTGTGAGCGGGAGATGCAGCGCGGGGCCGCCGGTGTAACGTCGCGTCGGGCCGATGGCCAGCCAGAAGACCCTGATAGGGCGCGCCGTCGAGCGCGCGACACTCGGCCGTCTGCTCAACGCGGTGCGCAGGGCTGACAGCCGCGTCCTGGTGCTCCGCGGCGAGCCGGGCGTGAGCAAGACGGCGCCGCTACGACGCGATCGGCTCGGCCCCTGACCTTCGCGTCCTGCGGGCGGTCGGCGTCGAGTCGGAGATGGGGCTCCCGTTCGCCGCCTTGCATCAACTGTGTGCGCCGGTGCTTGATCGGCTGGGCCGCCTGCCCGGTCCCCAGCAGGCTGCGCTGCGGGTGGCGTTCGGCCTGAGCGGCGGGAAGGCTCCGGATCGCTTTCTGGTTGGGCTGGCGGCGCTCAGCCTGCTGTCGGAGGTGGCCGAGGAGCCAGCGGGTCAGGGGCGCCTGGGCGTCGCAGTCGACCGCCAGGGTGCGGCGGCCGGCCCGGGCGAACCCGCCGCCAGGTTGACCGCGGTGACCGTCTTGCCGACTCCGCCGTTATGGTTGGCGATGGCGAGGATGACCGTCACGAGCTCCCTCCCCCACCGACCAGGCGGATCGGTGATCGCGGCTCGACGGGGCGGCGGGCCCGGTCAAGCCGCTGGCGCCGGGATGTTGCGACGCCGCGTGGTCCCGACGTTGCGAGGTCGAGACCTTGCGTGGTCAGGACGCATGCTGAACGCCAGCATGACCTGGGAGAAGCCCCGGAACAACGCCAAGAAGCCCACCCAAAACAAGATCAGGTAGGTCCGCTGGGCCAGGCCAGACACCCGATCGAACTCCGACACCCAATAGCTGGCGGTGGAGTATGCCCATCGGCGCAACGGCGGGATCACCCTCACCGAACAGCTCTGCGAGGTCAGCAGATCGAACTCATGGCCCTTGAGGCGCGCCTTGACAAGCACCGGCCGAGGATACCGGCAGGATGGCTGCGGTCGGCGTACCGGCAGGGTGATTCCGCCAGAACCGCCACAAGGAGCAGCGGCCACTGCCTATCGGTCGACGTGGCCTCGGAGAACAGATTGCCTTCGACTGAAGTCGGCTAGCCAGTTAACGTTACTTGCTGGCACCAGGCGGCGTAGACGAGGCCGGCCCGCAGCGTGGGGTCGATCTGGGCCCAGGCGTGGCGCAGGCTGGTCGCCTCCAGCCGGTCGCCACGTACGCGCAGCAGCCCGACCCCCTCGCCGACGGCCCGCAGCAGCTCCACCGCGTCGCGTTGGGCCAGCGTGGACCCGGAGGCCGTCGGCCTCCGGGTCGTGGAGGTCCCCCGGGTCGTCGGGGTGAGGCCGGCGGCCCGGGCCGCGACCCGGGCCTCGGCGGCGGCCAGGCGACCCCCGGGGAGCAGGGCGAGCCCGTGACGGTCTGCGGCCAGCTCGACCAGGGCGTCCAGGCGGGCCAGCAGCCCGCGGTCGGCGGATGGCACGGCGGTCCCTTTCATGAGGTGGGAGGCAGGGCGGCCGCAGCCTGCCACGCCGCCCCGCCCGTCAGAAGGGGGGTGCGGCAATCTGTGGACGAAGCCAACGGCAACCCTGAGGGAGTGGGGCACGTGACGCAGATGATCCGTCTGCTCGGTCCGCCGGCGATCCAGCGCGACGGGCGGCCGGTGCGTCCGCCGCGGGGCCGCAAGGCGTGGGCGCTGCTCGCCTACCTGCTGCTGGCCGACCGCCCGCCCAGCCGCCGGCACCTGGCCGAGCTGCTGTTCGCCGACGCCGACGACCCGCTGGGGGCGCTGCGCTGGACCCTGGCCGAGCTGCGCCGGGCCCTGGGCGCGCCCGGCCTGTTCGGTGGGGACCCGGTGGCCAACGGCCTCGCGCCCGGCCTGGAGGTGGACGTGCTCAAGCTGGCCGCCGAGCCGGCCGACCCGGCGTCGCTGCTGGGGCTCGAGGGCGAGCTGCTGGAGGGCGTCGGGGTCGCGGCCAGCCCGGCGTTCGAGTCCTGGCTGGTGGTGGAGCGGCACCGGATCGCGGCGGTGGTCGAGGCCCGGCTGCGCCATGCCGCCCTGGGGCTGCTGGCCGGCGGCCGGGCCGGCGCCGCGGTGGCGTACGCGTCCACGGCGGTGGCCCGCAACCCGCTGGAGGAGGGGAACCACGAGCTGCTGGTGCGCTGCCTGGCCGCGGCCGGGGACCGCCCGGCGGCGTTGCGGCAGGTGGCGGTGTGCGAGGACACCCTGCGGCGCGAGCTCGGGGTCGAGCCGTCGCCGGCGCCGCGGGACGCGGCCGACGCCTCGGCCGGCGCACCGGCGGGGCTGCCGGTCAGCGGCCGGGCCGCGGTGGCCAGCCAGCTCGAGGCGGGCCGGGCGGCGATCGCCGCCGGCGCCGTCCAGGCCGGCATCGACTCCCTGCGCCGGGCCGTCGCCGACGCCGACGCCTGCGCCGACCCGGCCCTGCAGGGGCAGGCCCTGGCCGCCCTGGGCGGCGCGCTGGTCCACGCCGTCCGGGGCCGCGACGAGGAGGGTGCGGTGGTCCTGCACGAGGCCATCCGCCTGGCCACCCTGGCCGGGGACCGGGAGACGGCGGTCACCGCCCAAGGGGAGCTGGGGTTCGTCGAGGTGCAGGCCGGCCGGCGCCAGACCGCCGAGGCCTGGCTGGCCAGGGCCGAGGCGCTGGCCGACACCGACGTCCAGCTCGCCCCGATCCTCGGGGTGCGGGGCATGAACGCCTCCGACGTCGCGGATTACCCGGCCGCCTTCGAGCACCTCCGGGAGTCGGTGGAGCGGGCCGAGCGCGGCGGCGACGCCCGCCAGCAGGCCTGGTCGCTGTCGCTCCTGGCCCGCGCCCACCTGCTGCGCGACGAGCGCAGCCAGGCCGCCTCCGCCCTCGGCCGCTCCCTGGAGCTGGTCCAGCAGCAGCGGTGGATGGCCTTCCTGCCCTGGCCGCAGGCCCTGAAGGGCGAGCTCGAGCTCCGCGCCGGCCGCCTCGCCGCCGCCGGCGAGCGGTTCGAGCACGCCTACGCGCTGGCCTGCCAGCTGGGCGACCCCTGCTGGGAGGGCATGGCCGCGCGTGGCCTGGGCCTGCTCCGGGCCACCGTGGGCGACCATGCCAAGGCCACGGCCTGGCTGGAGGAGGCGCACGTCCGCTGCACCCGGGTCAGCGACCGCTACCAGTGGGTCCGCGGCCACGTCCTCGACGCCATGGTCGCCACCGCCATCGACCAGCACGACCACGCCCGGGCCGGGCCGCTGGCCGACGGCCTGGCGGCGCTGGCCGCCCGCGGCGGCATGCGCGAGCTGGTCGTCCGGGCCCACCTCCACCGCGGCCGCCTCGGCGACCCGACCGCCCTGGCCTCGGCCCGGTTGCTGGCCGGCAGCATCGACAACCCCGCCCTGGCCCGCCTCCTCGACGGCGGCCCGGGTCGCCCGTGACCGCCATGGACGAGCGCCGGCCGCCGGACGACCCGGTGGGCTTCTTGCGCCGGTACCAGCAGGCATGGAACGACCTGGACCTGGACCGCGCTCTTCCTCCCCCGAGGTTGCCCGCTGCGCGCTGGTCCACCTCGGCAGCGGCGGCGCCGCTCGGGGCGGACGGTCATGGGGTCAGCGGTCGGCCACCGCGAACAGCTGCCAGTCGCCGTCGACGCCCTTGAGGCGCCGGCTGCCGCGGTCGGCCAGGGCCACGTCGGAGCCGGCGACCAGGTCGTGGACGGTCCGGGAGACGAGGATCTCGCCCGGGCCGGCCTCGGCCATGATGCGGGCGGCGATGTGGACGGCGATGCCGGCGACGTCGTCGCCGCGCAGCTCGACCTCGCCGGCGTGGAGCCCGGCCCGGAGCCGGAGGTCGATGTCGCCGAGCTGCTCGCGCAGGCTGACCGCGCAGGCGATGGCCCGCCCGGGGCCGTCGAAGCTGGCCAGGAGCCCGTCGCCGGTCGTCTTGACCACCCGGCCGCCCCACCGCTCGACCAGGCGGCGGCCCAGGTCGTCGTGGACCTGGAGCAGCTCCCGCCAGCGGCGGTCGCCGAGCTGGGCCGCCCGCTCGGTCGAGCCCACGATGTCGGTGAACAGCACCGTGGTCAGCACCCTGGTGGTGGGGACGTGCTGGCGCACCCCGGTCAGGAACTCCTCGATGTGGCCGAGGGTGAGCTCCGGCGTCTCCCAGGTCAGGGGGCCGTCGGAGCCGGGCAGCTCGACCAGCCGGGCGTCGGGGAGGTGCTCGGCCAGGTAGCGCCCGTGCTCGATCGGGAGCAGCGGGAAGTCGCGGCGGTGCAGGACCAGCACCGGCGCCTGGACCAGCGGCAGCAGCGGGCGGACATCCACCTGGAACAGGGCCCGCAGGATGACGTGGACCGTCCGGGGGCTGGCCATCGAGCGCTGCATCCTGGCCACCCAGCGCCGGAACCGCTCGTCGCCGGCCCGGCTGGGGATGGCGGTGGTGATCGGCTCGGCCGTCCCCCAGGTGTCCTCGACCCGGGAGATGATGGCCTCGGCCCGCTCCGGCGGGATGCCGATCGGATAGTCGTCGGCGGCCACGTAGCGGGCGCTGGCGTTGCCGAGGACCAGGGCGCTGGTCCGCTCGGGCCGGGTGGCGGCGAAGAACAGCGCCATCGGGCCGGCCTCGGCGGTCGTGGCCATGAGCGCGGCCCGCGGCGAGCCGGCGGCGTCCATGACCGCGGTCACCTCCTCGGCATAGGCCTCCCAGGGCGGCGGCATGGGCTCGGGGATGGGGTCGGAGGCGCCGGTCCCGCGCCGGTCGAACAGGATCAGCCGGGAGAAGGAGGCCAGCCGGCGCAGGAACACCGCGGTCGGCGGGTCCTCCCACTGGAGGTCCACGTGCCCGAAGGCGCCCATGGTCAGCACCAGGTCGGGCCCCTCGCCGAGCACCTGGTAGGCGACCCGGTCCTCGCCCAACCGCGCGTAGGTCGTCTCGGGCTGCACGCCGCTCCAGATGTCCGCCGTCCGTCGCAGGATTCTACTAAGGTGGCGGCACCGTGCCCGTCTGGATCTGCGCGACCTGCGCCAACCACTACCCGGAGACGTCGTCGCCGCCCGGGGTCTGCGTCATCTGCGCCGACGAGCGCCAGTGGGTGCCGGCGTCCGGGCAGCGCTGGACCACGGCCGAGGAGCTGGCCGCGGCCGGCCACCGTGGCGACGTCCGCGAGGTCGAGCCGGGCCTGCTCGGGATCGGGGTCGACCCGCCGGTGGCCATCGGCCAGCGGGCCCTGCTGGTCCGCACGGCCGAGGGGAACCTGCTCTGGGACCCGCCCGGCTACCTGGACGAGGCGGCCGTGCAGGCGGTCAGGGACGCCGGCGGGCTGCGGGCCGTCAGCGCCAGCCACCCCCACTTCTACGGGTCGATGGCCGAGTGGAGCCGCAGCTTCGACGCCGAGGTGCTGCTGGCCGAGGCCGACGCGGCCTGGATGACCCGGCCGCCCGAGCGGCCGCCGGTGACCTGGTCGGGCTCGCTGGCCGTCCTGCCCGGGGTGACCCTGGTCCAGTGCGGCGGGCATTTCCCGGGCAGCGCGGTGGTCCACTGGGCCGAGGGGGCGAGCGGCGCCGGGGTGCTGCTGAGCGGCGACACCATCTTCGTGACCCCCGGCGAGGACCGGGTCACCTTCGTGCGCAGCGCCCCCAACCGGCTGCCCCTGCCCGAGCGGGACGTCCGCGGGGTGGTCGAGGCGGTCCGGCCGTACGCGTTCGACCGCATCTACGGCGGCTGGTGGCAGCCGGTGCTTCGCCGGGACGCCCGGGCGGTGGTCGAGCGCTCGGCCGAGCGGTACATCCAGTGGCTGCGCGGCGAGGCCGAGGACCGGTGACCGCCCGCGCCTGGCTGCTGTTCGCCGCCGTGTCGGTGGTCTGGGGGATCCCCTACTTCTTCATCAAGGTGGCGGTCGAGGCCGGCGTGCCGCCGGGGTTCGTGGCCTGGTCGCGGGTGGCGCTGGGGGCGGCGGTGCTGCTGCCGGTGGCCTGGCGGCGGGGGGCGCTGCGCGGCCTGGGTGGCCGCTGGCGGGCCGTGGCCGCCTACGCCGCCTGCGAGGTCGCGCTGCCGTTCCTGCTGATCGCGGCCGGCGAGCAGCGGGTCGCCTCGTCGCTGGCCGCCATCCTGATCGCCTCCATGCCCCTGATGGTGGCGCTGCTGTCGCCGGAGGACCGGCCGACCGGGCTGCGGCTGGTCGGGCTGGTCGTCGGCTTCGGCGGGGTGGTCGCCCTGCTCGGGCTCGACGTCGCCGGCCGGGCCGGTGAGCTCCTCGGGGCCGTCCTGATCCTGGTGGCCACTCTCTGCTACGCGACCGCGACGATCATCGTCAACCGGGGCCTGGCCGACCTCGACCCGCTGGGGCCGATCGCGGCCAGCCTGGCCCTGGCCACCCTGGGGCTGGTGCCGGCGGTGGCCCTGGCGCCGCCCGGCGGGGTGCCATCGGCCGAGGCGCTGGGGGCGCTGGCCGTGCTCGGCTTCGTGTGCACCGCGCTCGGGCTGGTGCTGTTCTTCCGGCTGATCGTGGCGGCCGGGCCGAGCCGGGCCAGCGTCATCACCTACGTCAACCCGCTGGTGGCGGTCGTCCTGGGCGTGGTCGTGCTGGACGAGCGGGTCGGGGCGATGTCGCTGGTCGGGCTGCTGGCCATCCTCGGCGGCTCGTGGCTGTCGACCCGGGGCCGCCGGGCGGGGCCCGGACACGAACCGACCCCGGGCCGTGACGGTGGCACGGGCGCCGGGGTCGGGGGTCGGTGGGCTTGACCGGCCGGGCGGCTCATCGCGCGAGCAGCGCGTGGACCAGGACCCGCCACTTCCGCCGGACCGGGGCCTGGTCGGCCTCGGCGTGCCGCCGGGTGTGGAGGACGCGCTGGTGCCGGGCCCGCTGGGCGTCGGCCTGGAGCTCGGCGACGCGGTCGGCGGCCAGCTGCTGCAGCATGTACACGTGCATGTCCTGTTCACCTCCTCTCGCTTGCGGGCTCGTCAGCAGGCCTCGGCCTGGGCGGCCGGCAGCTCGGCCGGGAGCGGGGGCAGCGGGTGCTTGCGGGGACGTCCCCGGGACCGCTTGAAGGGGACGGGTCGGCCGTCGACGAACACCTCTCCACCCCACACGCCCCAGGGCTCGCCGCGCTCCTTGGCGCCCTCGAGGCACCTGGTCCGCAGCGGGCAGGGGCGGCAGAGCAGCTTGGCCAGCTCCAGCTCGCGTGGTGACTCGGAGAAGTAGAGGTCGGGTCCCGCCTGCACGCATGGCAACGCTCGCCCGGGCGGGAACAGCTCCAGGGTCTGCATGGTCGGGTCGCTCCTTGTCGTCATCGTTGACGGGCGGCGGTTGGTGGCGGATGCGGGCAATAAGAAAGGCCGTGGGGTTCGCCCACGGCCTTCGCGGTTTCGGAGGGACCGTTGAGGTCTGCTCCGGGGAGGTCCCGTCAGGTTGGTACCTCCCGTCGATCCACCGCGAAGGCCTGGCGACCGTCCTGGCCGCCGTCGTTGACGGCGACGCCGACGGACGTGGCGATCAGGCCGAGGTCACGCAGCTTGGTGCCGATGCCGGCCGGCTCCGGGCACACGTCACCCAGGCACACGTCACCCTTGGGCCCGGTGAGGGCTGCCCATGGGGTGAAGAGAAGCCGGTCGATCACAACGGGACACCTCCTTGGCCGACGCCAGTCCTTTGGGACCCGGCCAGCACTCGACGGACCTTCCGCCAGGTGCCTGCCCAGGCTGGCAGACCCCGGAAGGCCGGTCAAGCGATTATCGGAGGGAAGTTCCCGAGGCCTCAGTACACCGGGACGCTGCGGTCTACGGTCTTGGCCCAGGCGGTGATGCCGCCGCCCAGGTGCCTGGCCGTGGAGAAGCCCGACTGCTTGAGCAGGGCCAGGGCCTCGGCCGAGCGGACCCCGGACTTGCAGTACAGGACCACCGGCTCGGTCTGGGGCAGCTCGGCCAGGTGGTCGGGCAGGGTGTCGAGCGGGATCAGGGTCGCCCCGGGCAGCCGGTTGATCTGCCACTCGGCCGGCTCGCGGACGTCCACCAGCTTGAGCTGCTGGCCGTCGTCGAGCAGCGCCTTGAGCTGGGCCGGGGTGAGGGTGGCGCCGGCGGCGGCCTGCTGGGCCTCGTCGGAGACGACGCCGCAGAACTCCTCGTAGTCGATCAGCTCGGTGACCGTCGGGTGCTTGCCGCAGACGGCGCACTCGGGGTCCTTGCGCACGGCGATGTCCTTGAAGGACAGCTCCAGGGCGTCGTAGATGAGCAGCCGCCCGACCAGCGGGTCGCCGATGCCGATGAGGAGCTTGACGGCCTCGTTGGCCTGGAGCGAGCCGACGGTGGCGCAGAGCACGCCCAGCACGCCGCCCTCGGCGCAGGAGGGGACCATGCCCGGCGGCGGCGCGGGGTACAGGCAGCGGTAGCAGGGCCCGTGCTCGGCCCAGAACACGCTGGCCTGGCCGTCGAAACGGTAGATCGAGCCCCACACGTACGGCTTGCCCTCGAGCACGCAGGCGTCGTTGACCAGGTAGCGGGTGGGGAAGTTGTCGGAGCCGTCGACCACCAGGTCGTAGTCGCGGATCAGCTCGCGGGCGTTCTCGGAGGTGAGCCGGGTCTGGTGCAGGGTGACCCGCACGTACGGGTTGATCTCGGTGATCTTGTCGCGGGCGCTGTCCAGCTTGGGCCGGCCGATGTCGGAGGTCCCGTGGATGACCTGGCGCTGGAGGTTGGAGGCGTCGACCACGTCGAAGTCGACCAGGCCGAGGTGCCCGACCCCGGCGGCGGCCAGGTACATGGCGTTGGGGGCGCCGAGGCCGCCGGCGCCGACGAGCAGGACGCTGGCGTTCTTGAGCCGCTTCTGCCCGTCCATGGCCACGTCGGGGATGATCAGGTGGCGGGAGTAGCGGGCGATCTCGTCCCGCGACAGCTCGGCCGCCGGTTCAACCAGTGCTGGAAGCGCCATCGTTCCGTCCAAGTCCCTCTTGATCGCTCGGCTCTCTCAGATCGCGAAGCCCATGGCCCGGAGGGCCATCTTGCCGTCCTCGGTGAGCCGCTCGGGGCCCCAGGGGGGTGACCAGACCCAGTTGATCTCGACCTCCTGGATGTCGTCCAGGCCGACCAGGGCGGCGTTGGTCGCGCCCTCGATCATGTCGGTCAGCGGGCAGGCCACCGTGGTCAGGGTCATGTCCAGGCGGACCTTGCGGCCCTGGTCCTCCTGGTCGACCCCGTAGACCAGGCCCAGGTCGACCACGTTGACGCCCAGCTCGGGGTCCTCGACCTGCTTCATCGCCTCGAGGATGTCGGTGTCGGTGGCCATCTAGGTTCTTCCTTCCTGTGTCTCGCCCCGCGCGGCCCGGACCGCGGTCTCGTCCTGCTCCTCGCCGTAGACGGTCTCGCCCCCGCCCTGGCCGCCGGCGGCGCGGGCGGCGGCGTCCTTGAACGCCATCCAGCCGAGGAGCGCGCACTTGACCCGGACCGGGTAGCGCGCCACTCCCTTGAACGCGATCCCGTCCCCCAGCAATTCCTCGTCCGGCTCGCCCTCGCCGTGCATCAGCCGCCGGAACGCCTCGGCCTGGTCCAGGGCCTCGGGCAGGGGCCGGCCCAGCACCTGCTCGGTCATCACCGAGGCGGCCGCCTGGGAGATCGAGCAGCCCTTGCCGTCGACGGCCACGGCCGCGACCCGGTCGCCGTCCAGCCGCAGCCCGAGCAGCAGCTCGTCCCCGCACACCGGGTTGTAGTGGCGCACCTCGACCTGGGCGCCCTCGAGCCGGCCCGGGTGCCTGGGCTTCTTGTAGTGGTCGAGGATGATCTCCTGGTAGAGGTCGTCGAGACCCATCGCAAGTCCTCCGCTAGGCGAAGAAGCGCCTGACCTTCTCGAGGCCGGCGACCAGCGCGTCGACCTCCTCGGTGGTCGAGTACAGGTAGAAGGAGGCCCGGGTGGTGGCCTGGACCCCGAGCCGGCGCAGCAGCGGCTTGGCGCAGTGGTGGCCGGCCCTGACCGCGATCCCGTCGGAGTCCAGCACCTGGGCGACGTCGTGTGGGTGGATGTCGCCCAGGGTGAACGAGACCATGCCGCCGCGGTGCTCGACCTCGGAGGGGCCGTAGACAACCAGCCCCTCGATCTCGCCCAGGCGCTTGAGGGCGTAGCCGGTGACGTCGACCTCGTGGGCCCGGACCCGGTCCATGCCCAGGGCCTGGAGGTAGTCGACGGCCGCGCCCAGCCCGACCGCCTCGGCCACGTTGGGCGTCCCGGCCTCGAACCGCCACGGGATGTCGTTCCAGGTGGACCGGTCGATCTCGACGTCGCGGATCATCTCGCCCCCGCCGAGGAACGGCTCCATGCCCTCCAGCAGCTCCTCCCGGGCGGCCAGCACCCCGACCCCCATGGGGCCGAGCGCCTTGTGGCCGGTGAACCCGAGGAAGTCGACCCCGAGGGTGTCCAGGCGGACCCCGGCGTGGGGCACCGCCTGGGCGGCGTCGGCCAGGACCAGCGCCCCGACCCCATGGGCCCGCCCGGCGATCTCGGCCACCGGGTTGACGGTGCCGAGCACGTTCGACATGGCCGACACGGCCACCATGCGGGTGCGTTCGCCGAGCAGGCCGTCCAGGGCCTCCAGGTCGAGCAGGTAGTCCCCGGTGACCGGCACGGCCCGGACCCGGGCCCCGGTCAGCTTGGCCACCAGCTGCCAGGGCACCAGGTTGGAGTGGTGCTCCATCTCGGTGACCAGGATCTCGTCGTCCTGGCGGAGGTTGCGCAGCCCCCAGGCGTAGGCGACCAGGTTGATGGCCTCGCTGACGTTCTTGGTGAACACCGTGGCCCGCTCGGAGGCGCCCACGAAGCGGGCCACCTTGCCCCGGGCCTCCTCGAACAGGTGGGTGGCCTCCTCGGCCAGGGTGTGGACGCCCCGGTGCACGTTGGCGTTGTGGCGCCGGTAGTAGTCGTCCATGGCGTCCAGGACCTGCCGGGGCTTCTGGCTGGTGGCGGCCGAGTCCAGGTAGACGAGCGGCTTGCCGTTGACCCGGCGCTCCAGGATCGGGAAGTCGCCGCGGACGGCGGCCACGTCCAGCGGCGCGCTCACGGTTGTCATCGGGGCCTCCTGGAACCGGGTCTCAGGTGGCGGGGTCGCCACGCCAGCGCTCGTAGCCCTCGGCCTCGAGCCGGTCGGCCAGCTCGGGGCCGCCGGACTCGACCACCCGGCCGTCGATCATCGCGTGGACCACGTCGGGGGAGATGTAGCGCAGGATGCGGGTGTAGTGGGTGATGAGCAGGACGCCGAGCTGGGGGCCGCGAAGCCGGTTGACGCCGTCGGCGACCACCCGCAGGGCGTCCACGTCCAGGCCCGAGTCGGTCTCGTCGAGGATGGCCAGCTCGGGGCGGAGCAGGGCCATCTGGAGGATCTCGTGGCGCTTCTTCTCCCCGCCCGAGAAGCCCTCGTTGAGGCTGCGCTCGGCGAAGCGGGGGTCCATGTCGAGCAGCCGCATCTGCTCGCGCAGGTCCTTGGCGAACTGGCGCACCGGGACGTCCTCGCCCCGCACCGAGTTCATGGCCGTGCGCAGGAAGTTGGTCACCGACACCCCCGGCACCTCCACCGGGTACTGCATGGCCAGGAACATGCCCATCCGGGCCCGCTCGTCGGGGGTCATGGAGAGCACGTCCTCGCCCTTGAACTCGACCTTGCCCCCGGTCACCCGGTAGCGGGGGTGGCCGGCCAGGGCGTAGGCCAGGGTCGACTTGCCGGAGCCGTTGGGGCCCATCAGGGCGTGGACCTTGCCGGCCTCGACCGTCAGGTCGACACCGCGCAGGATCTGCTTGTCCTCCACGTTGACGTGGAGGTCCTCGATCACCAGGGTCGCGTCAGGCATCGGTTGTTCTTCGCTCCTCATGTGTTCAGGTCGTCGGCCAGCTTGGCCCAGTCGTCGGGCAGGTCGACCAGCACGTCCTCGCCCTCGACGCGCACCGGGAAGATCTGCACCGGGCGCACGGCCGGGGGCGAGTCGGGCTCGCCGGTAAGCAGGTCGAAGCGGCTGCCGTGCAGGGCGCACTCGATGGTGTGGTCCTCGATCCAGCCCTCGGACAGCGGGTACTCCTCGTGGCTGCACACGTCGATGACGGCGTGGACGCCGCCGTCGCGGGTGCGGATCAGGGCGACCGCCTCCTCGTCGCCGAGCTCGACCCGGAACCCCTGGTCGGGTTCGAGCTCCGAGATCCCGGCCAGCCGCACGAACGGCATCAGCCGCCCTCCTGGCCCAGCGGGGGGCCCCCCACGGGGGGC
>Ga0307277_10000097_pt1 | contig 26728 bp, 29 predicted proteins | sample ER_DNA_116_FD_194473 | JGI IMG/M metagenome (GOLD analysis project Ga0307277, IMG submission 194473) | Bulk soil microbial communities from the East River watershed near Crested Butte, Colorado, United States - ER_DNA_116 | ecosystem: Environmental > Terrestrial > Soil > Floodplain | place...
ACCGAACGGGTAGACCTTCACCGTCTCGCGCCCGCCGTTCGCGGCGATCCGCGGGGTGCTGCGGCGCTCCATGGCTTCGGCCGGCATCCGCGACGGCGCGGAGGTCGTGACCGAGAGCTCGCCTGAGGCGTCCCTCGAGCGGATCTCCGGCGCGACGGGCGAGCCGAGCAGGATCGCGTCGACGGTCTGCGCGACGTCCTGGTAGAGCGCGACGCGCTGGTACGCCTGGATCTCGACGAGGGTCTGGAACGTCGGCGGCGCCTTGCGCTCGAGAACGCTCTTCTGGGTGCCGCGGCGGCGCGCCTCTTCGTCGCCGAGCGTCACGGTCTGAACGCCACCGACGAGATCGGAGAGCGTTGGGTTCAGCATGAGGTTCTCGAGCGTGTTGCCGTGAGCGGTCGCGATCAGCTGCACGCCGCGTTCGGCGATCGTCCGCGCGGCCCCGGCTTCCTGCTCGGTGCCGATCTCATCGATGACGACGACCTCGGGCATGTGGTTTTCGACCGCTTCGATCATCACCGCGTGCTGCAGCGACGGCGCGGCGACCTGCATCCGCCGCGCACGGCCGATGCCCGGATGCGGAATGTCGCCGTCGCCGGCGATCTCGTTCGAGGTGTCCACGATGACGACGCGCTTCCCCATCTCGTCCGCGAGCACGCGCGCGACCTCACGAAGCAGCGTCGTCTTGCCGACGCCGGGCCGGCCGAGGAGCAGGATGCTGCGGCCCGCCTCGACGACGTCGCGGATGATCTCCATCGTCCCGTAGACCGCTCGCCCGACGCGGAGCGTGAGGCCGACGACCTTCCCCGCCCGGTTGCGAAGCGCACTGATGCGGTGGAGCGTCCGTTCGATGCCGGCGCGGTTGTCGCCGCCGAACTGCCCGATGCGCGAGATCACGAAGGCGATGTCCTCGGCGGTCACCTCGCGCTCGGAAAGGATCTCCTCGCGACCCGCGAAGCGGGCTTCGGGTATGCGTCCGAGGTCCATCACGATCTCCAGGAGACCGTCCAACCCGTCGAGACCGCGGACGCGCTGGACAAGCTCCGGGGGCAGGGCGTGAAGGATGGCGTCGAGCTCGTCGGTCGCGAGCAACTCTCTGGTCATGTCATCGACCGTCGAAGCGGACGGCCACGCCCCAGATTCGTAACTCGATAGAGCATACCTGCGCACCCTGTCCCTAACGACGTTGCAACGTCATCACAAAGAGGGCGGGCCAGCCGAGAAGCTTTCGGGCACGCTCGTACCGCTCCGCGAGCGGCTCGTCGACTGAGTGCTCGCTCAGGGCGACTATCTCGAGTCCTCCCTCGATCGCACCCATGACGTAGTCGGACACCGTCGCGACGTACGACCGCGGGCGCACCTCGCCGGTGTCGTCGTGGAAGTTCGCACTGATGCCTTTCTGGAACATCGCCGGATGCATCGCGGTCACGACGATCCGCCCGCCGGCCCGAGCGACCCGCCCGAGCTCGCGGAAGAACGGAGCGGGCTTCGCGATGTGCTCGAGGACGAGCGCAGAAAGCACGCGGTCGAACGAGCCGTCCGCGAAGGGGAGAGGCGCCGTCACGTCGTGGGCCACGAAACGGATTCCTCCCGCACCAGGTTTCGCGCGCGCCTTCGCGAGCATCTCCTCCGAGAAGTCGAGCGCGGTAACGCGCGCGCCCGCCGCGGCGAGCTTGATCGCGTGCCGTCCCGTGCCTGTCCCGACATCGAGGATGTCGAGTCCCGCGACTCCGCCGAGGGCGCGATCGACCTCTGGCTCCTCCAAAGTGAGAAGCCAGTTCCCCATCGTGTCGTAGATCGCCGCCCAGCGGTCGTAGCCCTCCCGCGTCGGCAGGACGCGCGGCTCACCCACTACGTCAATGGTGACGGAGCCGGCGCCGATTGGAACATCCGTACACCGACCACGACCGACTCGTCGGCGAGCGGCTTTTGATGGTCAATGGGCGATGGTCAATTTGCGCGATGCGGGCGCGCAGGCCGCGCGATTAGGGTCGCCGGCCAATGGGCGAGGGTTGGCGGGGCACGCCGTCAGTTCGGCGGCAACGGTTCTCACCGCGGGAGTCGGAGATCGTGCGCCTTATCGCGCTCGGTCTAGAGGACAAGGAGATCGCGAACAGGCTTGGCATCTCGCGCCGGACGGTCCGCACGCATCTCGAAAGGCTCTTCGAGGACCTGGACGTTCATTCGCGGGCGGCGGCGGTCTACCTCTGGCTCGGATCAGGTGTAGCGCGCGACGAAATTGCGCCGGTAGGCGACGACGGCGAGCAGGCCGAAGACGGCGAGGTAGCCGCCCAGCGACACGACGTGCTCGACCGCGACGGGTTGCCCGGCGGCGAGATCCCAACCGAGCTTCGCGTAGCGGTAGGCGGGAGTGAGAACGGCGATCTGCTGAAGAGCGCTCGGCATCATCTCGACGGGAGTGAAGACGCCGCCGATCATCGCGAGCGCGAAATAGAGCCATAGGCTCGCGGACCAGGCGGTGTCGGCGTCGAAGAGATACCCGACGCAGAACGCCAGCGCCACAAATGGCAGCGCGCCGAGCACCAGGACGGCCGCCAGCGCGAGCCACGTCGTCACCGGTAACGCGCCGGGGCCGTTGATGGCGATCCCGAGCGCGAACATCGCGAGCACGACGCCGGTGCTTGCGACGAGAGCGGCGACGACCTTCGCGCCGAGGACCACGCGCATCGTGACCGGGGTCGTGAGCAGGAGGCTGAACCAGCCGCGCTGCCGTTCTATGGCGATGCGCCCAGCGAAGCTGATGAGGGTCGCGGCCATGACGCCGTAGGCCGTCGAACTCACCAGGAGGAAGATGCCGCTTCGACCGATTCCCGCGACCTCGGTATCTCCAAAGAGCGCGCGGAAGAAGATGTAGAAGGTCGCGGGCAGGAGGATCGTGAAGAGTAGGTAGCGCGGGTTTCGGTAGAGGCGCCGCAATTCCATCGCGATCTGCGCACTCAGCGCGCTCACGTCGATCGCTCCGTCAGCGCGACGTACGCGTCCTCGATGGACGGGCCGGTGATCGCGAGCTGATCCAACCGCACGCCGCGGCGTGCGAGCTCGGCAACGACAGCGGCCGGGTCCTGGGTTCGGATGTTCACCATTCCCCCACTCACGTCGACGCGTTCCGCTGGAAGGCCTGCGAGCGGAGCATCGCCGCCCGGCGCCGCGAAGCGAACCACGCTCGATCCGCCCACCGCGCGCACGAGGTTGTCGGGCGTGCCGTCGAAGACGACACGGCCCGAGCGAAGCACGAGGATGCGAGTCGCCAGGGCCGCCGCCTCGCTCATGTCGTGCGTCGACAGCACGATCGTCCGGCCCGCGCCCGCGAGATCGCGGACGTACGACTGGAGCGCACGCCGCGACTCCACGTCCATGCCGGCGGTGGGCTCGTCCAGAAACAGCAGCGCGGGATCGCCGGCGATCGCCTGACCGAAGAAAAGACGCTGGCGCTGACCGTGCGAGAGCGCGTCAGCACGGCGCCGCGCAAGCTCGGAGAGATCTGCGCGGCGCAGGATCGCGTCGCGATCGAGCGGGGTCGGATAGAAGCTCCGGAAGAGATCGATCGCTTCGAGAACGGTGACGTGGTCGATAGGCTCGCAGTCCTGCAGCATCACCCCACGCCGCCGCCGGACCGCGAGATCGTTCGGAGGCAGCCCGAATGCGCGAACCTCGCCGGACGTTGGCCCGCGGAGACCGACCATGAGCGAGATCGCCGTGGTCTTTCCAGCGCCGTTCGCTCCGAGCAGCACGACAGTCTCGCCGGCGGCGATCGTCCAGCTCACGTCGGATAGTGCCGTCACCGATCCGAAGCAGCGCGTCACGTGACGCATCTCGATGGTCGCGGACGGCGCCGCCATCAGAGCGCGACGAAGATGAAGAAGGTCAGATGCGCTGCGAAGAGCGGTGCCAGCGACGGCTCCGCCCAGAACAGGGACGCGTGCACCAGTCCGACGACGAGCGCGCCGCACGCGGCGGGCAACGCGCTGAACCAAGACGGCATCTTCGGCGCTTGCGCGAGGATGAAGAGGGCCGTCGTCAGTCCGATCGCTACGCCAGGGCCGAACGGACGAAGGAGCGTCACACCAAGCCCGCGGAAGACGAGCTCCTCTGCCATGAGCGGGATCATCACGACCGCGATCGAAAGAGGCAACGGGCGCATGCGCATGACATGGTCGTACAACCGGATCCAGCCGGAGCGGCCGACGATCCGCATCTCGGAGGCGATCTGGTCGTCGCGCATGCCGCGAAGACGGAGCGGGGCGAAGCCGGCGATGGCCGTGGAGGCCAAGACGAGAGCGACGCCCGCTTCCGCGACGCCGAGTAGGGCCCCGAGTAGGACGAGCTCGGGTGTGGCTCCGCCGAGCGGAGACAGCGGTGACAGGCCCAACGAGGCGCAGGCGACGGTGTACGACACCATGCCGAGGACGCCGAAGGCGGGAAGGCCAACGATCGCGCGGACGTGCTCGATGGGGTAGGTCGCGGCCTGCGGGAGTCGCGGGGCGACCCGGCGCGCCACGAGCTCGGCGGCGCCGATGATCGGGCCGTACTGGAGCCACGCCGCGACGGCGAGGACGAGCGTTGCCGCGACGAGGACCTCGAGCGACGCCGTCACGACACGAGGTGCCGAGCCGGGAGGGGCGCCACGCGCTCGATCTGTCTGGAGAGCGCACGCATCGCGAGCGCGTTGAAGCCGGCGTGCGCCACGCACGGAGCGAGGAGCCCGCCCGACACGGCGAGCAATAGAAGGAAGAAGCTCCCCAGGACCAGCTTCGCCACGACCTGCGACCAGCCGAACCCGCTGTGGATGAGCGCGTAGGCCACGGTCGTCACGAAGACTGCGACCACCCCGCCCGAGGTCGCCGTGAGCAGCCCGAGGAGCACGAACCGATAAACAATTTCTTCAAGCCAGCCGCCGATGACGGCGATAGCCGAGCCAGACGCGAGCACGGGAGCGAGCGGAGCGCCGGAGCGCAGGCGCGCGGGCCGCCGAGGGTGCCACGTGTTCCGCCGAATCCAATCGACGATCGCACGGTCGAGCATCCACGCGACTGGTATCCCGCCGATCCCAAGCGCGAGGCTGGTGGCCGGATGTGCCGACCACGCACCGACGAATGCCGCCGGGTCGAGGGCCATCGTGGTGATCGCGATCGCTGCGAGGAACCCGACGTAGAGCGGCACGGTCACCCGGTTCGAGGTGATCCTGGCGATGGCGACGATACGGGTCGCGACCACCAGGGGAGCGACGCTTCCGAGAACGAGGAGCGCGGTCAGGTACGCCGCGTTCGGATCGTCAGGGATATGGATGGGGATGGGCATAGCCGGCCCGTCCATACGCCGCGTACCGCGGGTGGCCGAGACTCGGGAAGGACGGCAGGCACAGGGGAAGCGTGTCGGGTGACCACGCCCGAGCCACGACGAAGGCGAGGTCCTTCACGTCCGGCGTGGTGAAGTCGAAGAGCGCGAGGCGCTTGCCCGTGATCGCGAACTGACCGAGGACGTAGGCGACGTCGTCATCGACCGACCCGGTGCGGTAATCGGGAAGGTCGTCCGCCGCGATCTGCGGTTGCAACGGAAAACGCGCGTCGACGATCGGCGAGTTCTCCGGCAAGCCGTAGTACGCGACGTTCTTGTCGAGATCCCCGAACGAGCCGAGGTCGTCTCTTGGAATGTCTTCGATCGTTCCCGAGAGGAGCACGCTGATGAGTGCGAGATGCGCGATCGCCGATGCCTCCAGGTAGGCCTTGTACATCGCGCGCTCGAGATCGAGGTCGCAACCGACACCGACTCCACGCGCGGGAATCTGTCCTTCGGGACTGCGGGCGACGGCGGTCACGACGTGCGCGCCGAGATCCGGGTTGCGCAAGTAGTGGAACGAATAGGTCACGCCGCGCGGCGGGAGGTCTCGCGCGAGGAGCGCGTCGATCGCTCGCGTGCGGTGACCGGACGCGATGCGCGGCAGGCGCGCGTCCGAGTACCAGTACCCCATCGTCGTGTCGATCTCGATGAGCTCGAGGAGCGCCGAACGGAGCGCGCGTGGCAAACGCGTATGCGCCGCGGACCCAGTGGTCACGGCCGCCGTGAGCCATGGCTCTCCGTCGGGATGACGCGGGACGTACCCGACGACGCAGGCCTGGGCCGGCACGTACACGTCGGCGCCGTCCGCTGGATCGAAGCCTCGGACCCACGACACGCGGTCCTCGTCGCGCCACGAACGGAAGGGGAACCCAGGCTGCGCGAACTGTTCCGCGGTGAAGGGCCGGACCGCCTCGGGTCCGAATGCGCGCAGCCCGAGCGCGCGCATCTCGTCATAGGTGCGGAAGACGATGCGCTCGCCGAGGTAGGAGACGAGTGCCATGTGCGTGTAGCGCTCGAGGGTTTCGCCGAGCGCGCGAATGAGAGCCTCCTCGGCGTACACGCCGTAGCCGCCGATGTGGTACGAGAGCGGGTGCTCGAACGCAAGCAGCCGATGGACCGCGACCATCTGCCCGACGACCACCTGCAGCTTCGGCATGACGCCATCGCGCAGCGAGAACGCCAATGATTTGTCGAATCCACAGACCGGGCTGACCATCCGGTCGAGCAGAGCGCGGACGTTCGCGTCGATGCCCGCGCCGCGCTCGAGCGCCGCGACCGCGCTCATCTGCTCGGAGCGGCGACGCGTCGCTCGTTCACGTAGCTGCGCAGATCGAAGTGCAGCTGCTCCTCGCTGCGCTCGATCTCGGGGACGCACGCCCGGCACGACGGAATGCGCAGGAACTCGTTGAACGAGAACTCGAGGGCCGGGAGATAGATCGAGAGGACCTTTCCGACGGTGAAGTTGGACCCGCCTACGAGATAGCCGCAGATTTCGAGACCGGCGAGATTGGCCAGTAGGCCCTCGATGGGACGGGGCAGGCGGGGATGTGCAGGCCGGACGAGCCCATCGGCGATCGCGCGCTTATACGCGACGTAGCTCGCGTGCTCGCGGATCGCGAGGCTCATCCGCATCTCGAAGCACTCGTAGCAAGGCGAGCGGTGCGGCACGAACGTGGGGCCGACGAGCGCGAATGGACCATCGAGCGCGACTTGCATCCAGGGGATGCCGTAGTGCAGCGCGACGCGATTCGCGTTCTGGAGGACGATCGGGTTCACGACCTCCGTCGCGATGACCAGGAAGCTCCCTCGCAGGCTCGCGAAGCGTTCGAGCCAGCGAAGAGACTCCAGACCGTCGGCGTGTGGCGCGACCTCGACCTCCCGGAGCGACGCGGCCAGATCCTCATCCACGGGGAGGGCTTCCGCCAGCTCCCCGATCGAGGCGGCGACCGCGTCGGCAAGAGGCCCGTGCCCGACCACACGGACCGAGGGAGCGGGACGTGCCTCGGGGCTCGCGCGCGAGCCGATCCCAAGGATGCGGAGATAGCCGTCCGCGGGGGCGGGGCCGACCAGGACCACGCCCATTCCGGTGAGGTCGTCGACCACCGAGCGGACGTACGCGGAATCGACGCCGAGCTCACGCGCGATCTCCTGCGTGGTCCGCTTGCCGTCGAGCATGTCGATGACGTCGAGAAGGCGCGGCGGCGCGGATTCGTCGGTGAGCGTGACCGACCGCGGATTCCACAGCCCTGAGCGAAACTCGACGACGCCGCGCGAGTGCGCGACGACCGCGAACTCGGGACGAATGCGCGGGCCGGCGACTTCCATTTCTTCAGCTCCCACTTGGTGGAACTCCGACGAGGATGGTGTGAACGATCGCGTGGGTCGCGGGGCCGAGTCGCAGCGCGTCGAGCATCTCGCCGTCGTAGAACCCGGCGCACTCGACGCTGCCGAAGCCCAGCGCGGTGACCGCGAGATGGATGCTCTGCGTGATCTCGCCCGCCTCGACGTAGGCGTAGCGGACGCCGCGATCCCCGTACTTGCGCATCAGCTTCTGCAGCCGAAGCACGAGCACGACGATGGCGTTCGCCGCGGTGATCGAGATGAGCTCGTCCGGGAAGGAGAAGGCGTCGCGGACGGCAGGGACGGCCTCGGGACCCTGGACCTGGTAGAGGCGGTCGCGACGCGCGACGTAGCGGTAGAGGCCAGCCGGAAGACCGGTGATGCGCTGCGCCGAGATGTACAGGTCGATCGGATAGAGCCCGCCCGGGGACGGCACGCTCCGGAAGAGGACCCTCGCGTGCTCTCCCGAGTCGCCAAGGTCCGTCTCGCCGTAGCCGGTGATGGCAGCGGCCGCGCGAACGATCGCGGCGAACCGCCGAAGATCGATCGGGTCGCCGGTGAAAACACGTCGGCTGCGCCGGCGCGCGAACGCCTGATCGAGCCGAAGAGGCAGCGGCTCGGGCAGCGGCAGGGCGAAGGAATCGAGTGCCGGAACCGTCTCGAGACCGTCGTTCGCGAGCATGCGGATGACCGGCTCGTCGTAGTAGGCGAGCATCGAGAGCTCCGTCTCGCGGTCGTTGCGCCGAAGCTGCGTGTTCAGGAGAAAGGTCTCGCCGATCCGCGGGCCGGACTCACCCGTGAGGGTCGAGCGATAGCGAAGAGTGTTCGTGCGCAGCCCCGTCGCCGCCACGCGATGGTTGAAGGACTTCGTCGCGTTGACGACGAAGGCGGCGACACTCGCCTCGCTGCGCCCTTCGTGAGCGCCTTTGGCTTCGGCCATCGCTGACCACCCTCCCGGGACGGCCGCCCTTGGCCGTCAGGTGCGAAGATCGCTGTTGTTCGTTCGCGGTTACGCCTTCAGATCGACCGGACTCACGCTCGCGCAGCAGCAGCACGATGTTGACGACGAGCCGTGGCCGAAACAGGTCGAAAGACCCGGGGCGACGGCGAACTCGCCGAGCTCCGCCGGATAGAGCAGGTCTTCGCGGTACAGGGTCCGGTACTCGGTGAATGTCGAAACGCGCACGCTCATGGTTCGCCTCCTTTCCGAGGAGCGATCGTGGAGCGTCTCCCTGTGTCCTCGACAGTCGGCAAGTTGACCGACACGTCGAACGCCGCGGCGCGTGGTAGATGTACGGCGCAGAGATGGTCCAGCTCCAAGCGTCCTCCGCTCCGTCGCTGGCGCCCAGCGATCGTCGCGCCTCGCCTGATGCGCGCTCGTACTCGGAAGTGCTCGACCGAACCGGTGCGCGTAGGAGCGCCGTGCTGGTCCGCGGTCTCCGGAAGACATACGGGGCGGTCGTCGCCGTCGACGACGTATCCCTCGAGGTCACGGGCGGAACCATTTTCGGCGTCATCGGGCCGAACGGCGCGGGCAAGACGACGCTCCTCGAGTGCATCGAGGGCCTGACCAGCCCGGATACCGGCGTGGTGCGCGTTCTGGACTTGGACCCTGCCGCCGATGGACAAGCGCTCCGTGAGCGGATCGGCATCCAGCTTCAGAACTCCGCGCTTCCGGATCGCCTCCGGGTCGGCGAAGCCCTCGCGCTCTTCCGTAGCTTCTACCGGTCAGCGATCCCCACTGAGGCGCTTCTCCGCGACGTCGGTCTCACCGAGAGCGTTCGGGTCCCGTACGCAAACCTCTCCGGCGGGCAGAAGCAGCGGCTTTTCATCGCCCTCGCCCTGCTGAACGACCCCGAGGTCGTGTTCCTCGACGAGCTCACGACCGGCCTCGACCCGCAGGCCCGCCGCGCGGTGTGGGGTCTCATCCGCGAGATCGCGGCGCGTGGCAGGGCCGTCCTCATGACGACCCACTCGATGGAGGAGGCCGCCGAGCTCTGCGACCGCGTGGCCATCATCGACCACGGCCGGGTCCTCGCGAACGACCGTCCTGATGAGCTGGTGCGGCGGCTCGGTGCCGAGCACCGCGTGAGCTTCGTCTGTCCCGGCTTCGATCCGGCGGTGCTGCGCGCGGTCCCCTCGGCGACCCGCGGCGATGTGCTGAACGGTCACGTGGTGATCCAGAGCCGGAGTGCGGACCTAGTCGCCGAAGTGGTCGCCGCGCTCAACGCGGCGGGCTTGCGATTCCGCGATCTGCAGCTAACGCAGCCCTCGCTCGAGGACGTCTTCCTGTCGCTCACCGGCCGCGAGCTGCGCGATTGAGCGCGTTCGTGGCACTCACGCGGAGCGGCGTGAGGCTGTATCTGCGCGAGCCGGCCGCGGCGTTCTTCACGATCGCATTCGCTCCGATGCTCCTCGTGCTGTTCGGGTTCATCTACGGAAACGCACCCCAAGCCGCGTTCGGAGGCCGGGGCACCGTCGATGTGTCGGTGCCCGCGTACCTGGGGGTGATCGTCGTCACGGTCGGACTCATCAGCATCCCGATCGGCTCATCGACGGAGCGAGAGCGCGGCGTCCTGCGGAGATATCGGGCCACTCCGCTCCGTCCGATCTCGTACATCGCGGCCGACGTGACGCGCTACTTCTTGATGGCGGCGCTCGGTGCGGGGCTCCTCGTCGCCGTCGGCAAGATCGTCTACGACGTTCGCTTCGACGGCGACCCACTGGTCGCGCTCGCTGGCTTCGCGCTCGGATCGCTCTCGTTCTTCGCGCTCGGCTACGTCCTCGCGAGCGTCGCGCCGAGCGCGCGCGTCGCGCAGACGGCCGGAATGGTGCTGGCGTACCCGATGATGTTCCTCTCGGGAGCCACGATCCCCCTCGAGAACCTGCCCGAAAGCGTGCGGCGGTTCGCGGAATTCCTTCCCCTCACGCACGTCGTGACACTGCTGCGCGGGCTCTGGAACGGGGACGCGCTCTCCATGCACGGCGCTGACATCGCGATCCTCGCATTCGTGCTCGTCGTCGGAACGGCCCTCGCGGCGCGCGCGTTCCGCTGGAAGTAGCGGTCGCTAGCGGACGACCGCCGGGGCGAAGGCGCGCTCCTCGACCCGCTCGGCGAGCTCCTTCGTGAAGAGCATCGACGTCGCGATCTCGCGAAACCCCTCGGCGAGGAGGGCTCGCGCGACGTGTTCCTCGTACGAGCGGACGGGCGAGGTAACCGGCTTCCCGGCAGGGAGCGCGCGCGCCGTCGCCCGAAGCAGATCGCGCGCGAGGTCGACGTCGCCGTCCGCCGTCCGCACCTTGCATACGTGCGGATGGCGCTCCAGGCCGCTGAACGAGAGCGCGAAGGCGCGCGGGCGCGACTCCTCGCCGTCGATGAGCGCTGATTGCCGGTGCATCGCAAGGGGATTGCCGCCGACGAGGTGCGGCGGGTCATAGGCGCCACCCCGGCGGCTCACGTCGAAGTCGGAGAACGAGAGCTGCTCCGCGCGTTGGACCGCACGCGGTGTGGTCATCGCATAAAAGCGGTAGAGGTCGTGCGCGTCACGTCCGGTCGCCTCGCGTGCTGCGAGCTGCGGCACCGGCGCCATCACCGCGGTCCGCGTTGCGACGTACCAGGTCTCGCGCGTGTACGAGTAGAAGCCGGCCTGAAAGAAGGTTTCGCGCGCGAGCGCCTCGTCCGGCACCGCGGCGAAGATGCGGTGCATGCCGGCGCGCGCGGCTGCTCCGCTGATGCCCGAGAGAAGGCGGAACGCGCTGTCGGCCCCGCCCGGCTGCTGTAGCGCCGCGAGGATGAGGACGACCCACTCGGGACGATTGCCGTCGTAGACGAGCGCGCTCGACCGAAGCTGTCCGCGGTACTCCTCGAGGAAGACGCGAAGACGCCCACTCATTCCGACGAGACCGGGAAGAAGGCGCGTCCAGCTCGACACCGCGCCCGCGGCGAGCGGAACGGGGAGCGCCGACGCCATGATCCCGCTCGGTTCGCGCAGGGAGCTCGCGAGTAGAGCGGAGACGCGGCGCAGGTCGAGCGGTGTCGCCGCTCTCGCTGGCACTAGCTCTTTCCGAGCGAGAGAAAGTACCTGTGGAAACGCTCGTCGTGCGTAAGCTCGGGATGGAAGCTCGTCGCGAGGAGCCGTCCCTGTCTCGCAGCTACGACGGTGCCGTCGGCGAGACGGGCGAGGATCTCGACGCCCGGTCCGACGCGGCTGATCCGCGGAGCGCGGATGAACACCGCGTGGAACGGCTCCTCCCCGAGCGCCTTCACGTCGAGGTCCGCTTCGAACGAGTCGATCTGACGACCGAAGGCGTTGCGTTCCACCGTCATGTCCATGAGCGACGCGAGCGGATGTGGATGACCCGGGACGTCTTTCGCGATGAAGATCGCGCCGGCGCACGTGCCCCACACGGGCATGCCTTGGGCGACGCGGTCCTTGAGCTTGTCGATGATCCCGTACTGGCTCGCGAGCTTGCCTATCGTCGTGCTCTCGCCGCCGGGGATGATCAGCGCGTCGATCTCATCGAGCTGCTCGGGCCGTCGGACATCGACCCCTTCCACGCCGAGCCGATCGAGCGTGGCAAGGTGCTCTGCGAAATCGCCCTGGAGACCGAGAACGCCGGCGCGCGCGGTCAGCGGGCGGCGCTCACCAACCGCGGACTGCAAGTCGTTCTGGGGCGGGAATCGAGTCGAGCGAGAGACCGCGCATCGCCTCGCCGAGTCCGCGCGAAACCTCGGCGACGAGCTTGGCGTCGCGGAAATGCGTGGTCGCTTCGACGATCGCCTTCGCGCGGCGCGCAGGATCCGCCGACTTGAAGATGCCGGAGCCGACGAAGTTTCCCTCGGCGCCGAGCTGCATCATCAGCGCGGCGTCGGCGGGGGTTGCGATGCCGCCGGCGCAGAACAGCACGACCGGGAGCTTTCCGTCCTTGGCGACCTGGCGTACGAGCTCGACCGGCACTCGATATTCGTCCGCCTTCCGCTCGAGGGCGTCCGGGCCGAGCTCGGTGAGCTGCGCGATCCCATCGGTGATCGCGCGGATGTGCGTGACGGCTTCGACGATGTTCCCCGTTCCCGCCTCGCCTTTGCTGCGGATCATCGCCGCGCCCTCGTTGATCCGGCGCAGCGCCTCACCGAGCTCACGCGCGCCACAGACGAACGGGACTTTGAAGGCGTGCTTGTCGATGTGGAATTTGAGATCGGCCGGCGTCAGGACTTCGCTCTCGTCGACGTAGTCGACGCCGATGGCTTCGAGGACCTGCGCTTCGACGAAGTGGCCGATGCGGGCCTTCGCCATCACCGGGATCGTGACCGCGTCCATGATCGCGTGGATCATCTCGGGGTCGCTCATCCGGGCGACACCACCGGCTGCGCGGATGTCGGCGGGGACGCGCTCGAGCGCCATGACCGCGACCGCTCCCGCGTCCTCGGCGATCTTGGCATGCTCGGCGGTGACAACGTCCATGATCACGCCGCCCTTGAGCATCTGGGCGAGCCCTGTTTTCAGGCTCCAAGTGCCCTTGGAGCCGTTCTTGTCGGGTGTGGACTGAGAGGCCATCGGAACGTCAATCGTACCGCGCTGACCCTAGAATCTGAACATGGGCGTAGTCGACGCGAATGTGCTGGTCTTAAACCTCGACTTTCAGCCGCTCAACGTGTGCAACGTCCGGCGAGCGGTGGTCCTCCTTGCCAAGGAGAAGGCGAGCGTCATCGAGCAGAACGGCCACCTCGTTACGAGCGAGCGCCTCTCGTTCCCCTCGCCGTCGGTCATCCGGCTCGCCTACCACGTGAAGCGTCCGCGCCCAGTCGTGAAGATGACGCGCAAGGAAGTGCTCGTCCGTGACGATCACACCTGCCAGTACTGCGGTCGTCGCGGACACGACCTGACGCTCGACCACGTGATGCCCCGTCATCGTGGCGGTCAGCACGTGTGGGAGAACGTCGTCGCTGCGTGCAAGTCGTGCAATCACCGAAAGGGCGGACGCACGCTCGCCGAGGCACGGATGACGCTCCTGCGCCTCCCCGTTCGGCCCCCGGCGACTCCGCAGTACCTCTACTCGTCGTACGTGCGCGCAGGCGAGCGCACGTGGTCCAAGTTCATCGGTCTGGACGAAAGCGCCGTCGCGTCTTAGCACGCGACTTGCGTCACATCACTCGGCGATGAAGCTCCTTTTCACCAAGCGTGCGTACGCGCGCGTCGGCGGGTCCGAAAGCCTCGCGTACCAGTTCGCGACGCGTCTCGCCGCTCGCGGTCACGACGTCCGCGTCGTCTGCGCGCAGGCCTTCGACGACCGGCGAGTGTTCACGAACGAAGGCGTCGAGGTCGTGCAGGTGAAGCCGCGCGGCGGTTTCCTCGGGAGCGTCGCCGACGCGTCGACGCTCATCGACCTCATGCGCACCGACGTGCTCGAGTGGTACGCGGAAGATCGCGAGGTCATCCACAACATCGGTCGCGAATATCTCGACAGCTCTCTCGAGGTGGCCGCGGCGCTCGGAACCCCGATCGTCCTCACTCCCCTCGCGCATCCAGGGCAATTCCACGGCGGCGACATGCCGAGCGACTTCGCCCGGTACCGCCGCGCCGATGCGATCACGACGATGACCGACTGGGAGAAAAGCTGGTTCGCGAGCGAAGGGGTCGACGCCGCGCGCATCGTCACGACCGGAATGGGACCGAATGCGGTGCGCTCGCGCGACGGGCTCGCGTTCCGCGCCGCGCACGGCATCCCCGCGGACGCGCCCCTCGTCCTCTACATCGGACGCAAGGAGCGCTACAAGGGGTACATCCACATTCTCGATGCCGCCGAGCTCGTGTGGCGACGGCATCCGGATACGCGCTTCGTGTTCATCGGTATCCCCGGGTTTTACTCAAGCTTCTTCGACGAGTTCGCGCGGTACGCCGATGAGCGGATCGTCGACATCGAGCGGGCGAGCGGAACGGAGAAATCCGCGGCCCTCGACGCGTGCGATGTGTTCGCGATGCCATCCCTGCACGAGACCTTCGGCCTCGGCTATCTCGAAGCCTGGCTGCACGAGCGCCCGGTCGTCGGCGGTGACATCCCTCCGCTCCGCGAGGTGATCGCCGACGGCGTCGACGGCTTCTGCGTCCGCCAGCGCGCCGACGACGTCGCAAGTGCGATCCAGGGTCTCCTCGACGACCCCGAGCTTCGATCGAGGATGGGCCACGCGGGGTCGGCGAAGCTGCGGGAAAAGTGGGACTGGGAACTCGTGATCGACCGCGTCGAGGAGGCGTACGCCCGAGCGCTCGCTCACGCCCACGCTGACGTCGGGGAGGCGCTCGCCTAGATTTCGACGGCGCCATGCGCGTCGTTATCGCGAAGAAGCTCCTATCAACGGTCGGGGGATCCGAGGCACAGGCGCGCGCCCTGGCTCGGGCTCTGGCGAAGCGCCGTCACGACGTGACCCTTGTGGGTCTTCGACCCGCCTGGCGGCGACCAGGCATACCGCTCGACGTCTACGCCGCTCCGCCGGGACCTGTGGAGCTGCGCCACGAGGGCATTCGCTATCTCTACCTGCCCGTTCGCGGCGGGCGGCTCGGCGCCGCCCTGGATGGGATCCTGCCCACCTCGCTCGTTGCCGACGCGGACCTCGAACACGCGGTCGCCGGGGCGCACGTCGTTCACTCGATCGCGCGCGAGTGGGCCGGATCGCTCGAGCGCGCGGCGCGCACGAACGGGGCCGCGTTCGTCGAAACACCCCTGGTGCATCCCGGCCAGCGCTTTTCGGGCACCTCCGCCGGCGACGTCGCGCGTTACCGTCGCGACGACGCGGTCATCGCGCTCACGAAGTGGGAGTCGGAGTGGTACGCGTCGCGTCGCGTGCGCCACGCGCACGTCACCGGCGTCGGTCCGATCATCGACTGGCTCCCCGAGGTGCCGATGGATCCAGCGACGGTGCTGTTCGTCGGCCGGAAGGAGCGATACAAGGGGTACCACGCGCTCCGCGAGGCCGCGAAGATCGTGTGGCGGTCCCGTCCCGAGGCGCGGTTCGTCGCGATCGGGCAGGACGCGTGGACCGCGCGCTTCGAGCGACGGTTCAAAGACGAACGCTGGGTCGATCGCGGGATCGTGAGCGAGGCCGAGAAGGCCGACGCCTACACGCGCGCGACGATCTTCGCGATGCCCTCGGTGCACGAGACCTTCGGACACACGTACCTCGAGGCCTGGTACGCCTGGCGACCCGTGATCGCCGGTGACATCCCGGCCCTCCGCGAGGTGGTTCGCGACGGGATCGATGGTCTGGTCGTGCCGCAGCAGCCGGACGCGATCGCTCGCGCGATCCTTACGCTGCTTGGGGACACGTTGCGTGCGCGGCGGATGGGCGAATCAGGACGCTTCCGGCTGCAGGAAAAGTGGACGTGGGATCTGGTCGCCGAGCGGACCGAGCGCGCCTACGAAGCGGCGCGCGAGCGAGCCGCTACCCGATAGCGTCGAGGATGCGGCGGGCGGCGAGCGGAAGGTCGGGCGCGAGCGAATAGAAGGACCAGATGCCCCGCTTATTGACCTCGACGAGGCCGGCCTCGCGAAGCTTCGCCATGTGATGCGACACCGTCGGCTGCGAGATATCGAACGTGGCCGTGAAGTCGCAGATGCACACCGGCTCTTTCGCGTCGCGGAGGCAGAGCGCGATCTGCAGGCGGGTCGGGTCGGCGAGGGCTTTCAGGATCTCGCTCGTCTGTTCGACCTTTTGCGGGCGCGCCTTCAGCGTCGGCGGGCAGCAGACGCCACGCTCGCGCTCCGGCAGGACCATGAGCTTTTCCACAAACAATGAGTCTCGCAGACCCATTGACGAACGTCAATGGATTCGCTAGCGTCCCATCGACGCCCGTCTATGCGTCGGAGGTGCCGGTGTGAGCGACATTCAGGAAGCCGTTCGCGAGCGTTATGCCGCCAAGGCGCTGCAGATAGCCAACAGCTCGAGCTGTTGCGATACGACCTGCTGCGGCGACACAGGCTGTGGCGACGGATACAGCGCGCAGGACCTCGCATCGGTCGGCGTCGACCCCACCGCCAGCCTTGGTTGCGGCAACCCCACGCTCCTGGCCGACCTCCGGCCGGGCGAGCGCGTTCTCGACCTCGGCAGCGGCGCCGGGCTCGACGTCCTGCTCTCAGCGCGGCGCGTCGCACCGGGTGGGCACGCCTACGGGGTGGACATGACCGACGAGATGCTCGCGGTCGCGCGCGAGAACCAGTCGAAGGCCGCGATCACGAACGCGTCGTTCCTGAAGGGAACCATCGAAGCGATCCCGCTGCCCGATGCCAGCGTCGACGTCGTCATCTCGAACTGCGTGATCAACCTCGCCGCGGACAAGCGCGCCGTGCTGCGCGAGGCGTATCGCGTCCTCGGCGCCGGCGGACGGTTCGCGGTCGCGGACATGGTCGCCCTCGCAGAGCTTCCGGCGGAGGTCAAGCGCTCGCTCGACCAGTGGGCCGGCTGCGTCGCGGGGACGATCTCGATCGACGAGTACACCGCGGCGCTTCGCGACGCCGGTTTCCGTGACGTCGACATAGAGATCACACGACAGACGCGTCTCGACGGCGTGGACGGCGCGATCGCGAGCGCCTACATCCGCGCCCGAAAGGAGGTCGTCGCATGAGCGAGCCCTGCTGCCCCGCCCCGTGCTGCCCCGCACCAGACTGCTGCCCGCCGGACGAGGCGCCCTGCTGCTAGCCAACTAGAATCCATCGCACCCGAGTGCGAGATGTGATCGGGCAGCGTCGCCTCCTCGCCCGTCTGGGCGAGAAAGCTCTTGAGGGCGACGTGGCCCATGCGTACGAGCTCAGCGGCCCGCGGTCGATCGGCAAGCGAACGGTGGCGATCCGGCTGGCGCAGACGCTCCTCTGCACCACCGAGCCACGCATCGCCGGAGGCTGCGGGACGTGTCTTGCCTGCCGCAAAGTCGAGCATTTCACGCATCCCGACGTGCGGCTGGTCACCCGGCTCATCGATCTCGACAAGGACTCCGACAAGAAGTTCATCGCGATCGAGCAGATCCGCGAGATGCAGCAGGACCTCGCGCTCCGGCCGCTGGAGGGGAGCTGGCGGGTCGTCATCATCGACGACGCCGCCGATCTTTCCGAGCACGCCGAGGTCGCGCTCCTGAAGACGCTCGAGGAGCCGCCGATCCACGCGGTCCTGCTCCTCCTCACGCCCACCCCCGCGCGCCTGCTCGAAACGATCCGCTCCCGGCTGGTGCCACTCCCCCTCCGGCTCGTGCCGACGGCGGAGATCGCGGAAGGTCTACAGAAGCGCTTCGGGGCCGACGGGCGCCGTCACGCGGCGGCGGGCGCCGGCCGCCCCGGGCTCGCGATCGCGCTCGCGAGCGACGATGCCGCGCGAAAGGCGCGCCGGCTACTCGAGGCGGAGTTCTACAGGCTGGTCGGGAGCGGGCTCACCGCCCGCTTCGGCTGGGCGGTCGATCTCGCCGAATCGGAGCGCGACCCCCAGAAACGCAACGACGCGATCGAGTCGCGCCTCGTCGGATGGAGCGAGCTCGCGCGGGACGCCGCGGTCGCGGCACACGGCGCGGACCGCGCGCTCCGGCCGGACCGGGCGCGCGAATCGACCGCACTCGCGAATGCGGTCGGTCAGCGCGAGCTCGTGGACCTCGCCCTGTCGCTGGACCGGTGGCGGCGAGACGTCGTCGAGTCGAACGTGAACGCGCGCATGCTCCTCGAACTGCTCGCGTTGAAGCTTCCGTACGCGGCCGCGTTCGCAGGAGGGTCCGCATGATCACGCCGCGCACGGTCATCGGTGCCCGTTTCATGAAGGCCGGCCGCATGTATTTCTTCGAGACCGGCGGCGTGAACGATGTCGATCTGAACGAGTTCGTGATCGTGCGCACCGAGCTCGGCGAGGATGCGGCCCGCGTCGCGATCCTGCCGACGGACTCGCCGCTCGTGATGATCGATCCGCCCCTCGGCACGGTCGTGCGCAGGGCGACCGGCGCGGACCTCTTCACGATGAACAAGCACAAGCGGATGGAGGAGGACGCGACTCGCGCCGCCGCGGAGATGGCCCGGGCGCGGAACCTGCCGGTGAAGATTCTCGGAGCCGATTGGCAGTTCGACGGCTCGAGCCTCGTCTTCTTCTTCTCGAGCGCCGAGCGTCCCGACCTCAGCGAGCTGAACGCGGCGCTGGCCGCGCACTTCGGCACCCGCATCGAGTTCCGGAAGATGGGCGCGCGCGACGAGACGAAGGTGATGACCGGCGTGGGCACGTGTGGCCGCGAGCTCTGCTGCTCGTCGTGGCTCGACAAGTTCTCGAACATCTCGATCCGGATGGCCAAGGAGCAGGACCTCCCGCTCAACCAATCGAAGCTCACCGGCGTGTGCGGCCGCCTGAAGTGCTGCCTCATCTACGAGCTCGAGACATATCAAGAGGTGAAGGGCAAGTTGCCGAAGCTCGGCGACACGTTCCACATCCCATCATGCGTGAGCGGGTCCTGTGGAACGTCTGGTTGCGCCACGACGCAGGGCGTCAACGTGGTCAAGGAGTCGATCGTCGTCGGGATGGTCGACGGGGCGCGCAAGGTGTTTGCCGCGGACGAGCTCGGTGTCTCCTTCGCCGACGTCCCCGCGCACACCAAAGGCGTCGGAACCTACGGGAGCGATGAGGTGCCGCGGCAGGAGCGGCCGACGCCAGTCACCGAGGCCGGCGAGGGACAACGGAAACGCCGCCGGCGCCGCGGCAAGCGACGCGGGCAGAGGCCGCCGAGCTCTTAGCCGGCGACCTTCTCTTTTACCTACTCCCCCTCTTCGCGATGAGATCGCGTGTCAGCTGCGCATGACCGACGTGCTCCGCGGTATGCGAGACACTGTGGATGAGGCGGTCGCGGACGGTCGTGCGCGATCCCGGCCAGCTGCGGAACGGCGGATCGCGGTCCTCGTCGAGCCGGCCCTCGAGCCCCGCGAGCGCCTCGTCGATCCTGCTGCGTACCTCGGCCGCGCGCGCGGCAAGATGGCCGGAACCGCCGGTCGCGGCGAACTCCGCGTCGCGATTGCGCACGACCGTCTTCCCCGCCGCATTTCCGACGACATGCTCCTCCGCCGATCCGACGGCGTGGGTCACGAGCACGAGTAGTGAATTCGCGCCTGGAACCGGTGGCTTCCAGTTGACGGCCTCGTCGTCGAGATCGGCGATCGTCTTGAGGAGGCGATCGAACTCGTAGGCGAAGCGGATGCGGAACGACTCGATCTCTGAGGATGCCATCAGCGCACGCGACTCACGACGAAGTCGGCAGCGTCACGCAAAGCGTCCCGCTCCGGTCGCGCCGGAAGGCGGTCGAGCGCGCGCAGGGCGGCATCGTGGAAGGCGAGCGCACGCTGGCGGGCCCGTTCGGGGCCGCTCGATCCACGGATCTCCGCGAGCAGGGCGCGCACGTCGGTCTCGGTCTTCGCCGGCGCGAGGATGCGCGCCTCGAGCTCGCCCCGGTTGCCGTCGCGCTCCTCGACCGCATAGATCATCGGCAGGGTCGGCATTCCCTCGAGGAGGTCGTGCCCGACGGTCTTTCCGAAGTCCGTTTCATCGCCGACAAGGTCGAGGACGTCATCGGTGATCTGGAATGCCATGCCGAGGCTCGTGCCGAACGCGCCGAGAGCCGCGACGTGATCGGGCTCCGCATCGGCAAGGAGCGCCGCACCCTGACTGCAGGCGGCGTAGAGGGATGCGGTCTTGAGCTCGATGCGGTCGAGGTACGCCGACTCGCTCGGGAGCGAGGGGGTCGCCGTGATCTCGCCGAGCTCTCCGTCGCAGAGCGCGAAAACGGTTTGCGCGACGATCGCGATCACCTCGGGCTTCGGCAGCACGGCCGCGAGCGCGTACGCCTTGGCGAACAGGTAGTCCCCCACGATGAGCGCGACATCGTCGTTCCATTTCGCGTTCACGGTCTGGATGTTCCGGCGCATCTGGGCGCGATCGACGACGTCGTCGTGCACGAGAGACGCGGTGTGCACGAGCTCCAAGGATTCGGCGAGGTTCAGCACGACCTCGCGGTCCGCTCCCGGGCCGAACCGCGACGAGAGGAACACGAGCGTCGGCCGCAGGAGCTTGCCCGGTGTCGTGAAGAGGTGCGCCACCGCGTCGCGGAACACCGGATGCGCGCTGCCGCCGACCTCGAGAAGGCGACGCTCGAGCTCGCGGAGCTCGCCCTCGACCGGTGCGTAGAAGGAAGTGCCGGTGACCGCCCTCACACGGCCGAGTCTACGGACGAATCCGCGCTTTGCTTAGGGCTTCTTTGTCGGTTTTGGGGTCGGCGTCGACCGGCCGGGCGGCTGCGTCGGATTCGGTCCAATGCTCGATCCTGGCGAGGGCGATGGCGCCTCGCTCGGCTTCGGCGCGAACCCGCAGATCCGCCAGCTGAAGCGGCCGTTGTAGCTGTAGGCACCCGAGACGGCGCCGGAAGCCCACCGGTTGTAGTCCGCCTGCCAGTCGGAGAACGGCGCGCGGAGGTTGATCCCGCACGACGTGTAGAAGTTTCGGTCGTCGGTCGTCGGCTCGGTGCCCTGCACGTACTGCTCGGTCCACCGGAAGCCCGCGGGGCAGTTCGGCCCTGGCAAGAGGCCCGAGCCGTTGCCACCGAACTTCGAAGGGTTCACGCAGACGACCTTGTCGACGATCCCCTCGGGGCGCGCGTACCAGTCCGGCGGCAGGCTGCTGACGACCGTCTTCATATAGTCGCGCCAGAGAATTCCAGGCCCGAGAGCCGACGAGATCCCATGCATTTCCGAGTTGTCGGAGTTCCCCATCCAGATCGCCGTGAGCCGCTGCGGAACGAACCCGATCGCGAGGACGTCCTGCAGATTGTCGGTGGTGCCCGTTTTGAGGGCGGCGGTGCGACCGATGGACGTGAACGACGAGAAGACGAACGAGCCGTTGGGGCCCGTGTCGGTGTTGTCCTTGAGGATGTTGGCCATGACCCAGGCGTAGCGCTGATCGATCACCTGCCGGCCCTCGGGCTTGGAGTAATCCTTCACGACCTTGCCGGCTGGGTCGACGATCTTGAGGATGTAGGTCGGCTCGACACGCATGCCCATGTTCGCGATGACCTGGTACGCGCTCGCCATGTCGATCAGACGCATCTCACCCGCGCCGATGCCGAAGGAGAGTCCGAGACGCGAGCGGTCCCAGTCGCGGTTGATGCCGAGCTGGTGGATGGTGTCGATGATCGCGTCGACCCCGACGGTCCGCGTGACCTGCAGCGCCGGAAGGTTCAGCGACTCGCGCAGGGCCTGCCGGATCGTGACCGGTCCGTGCTGCTCCTTCGTCGCGTCAACCGGGCTGTAGCTCTTGCCACTTCCGTCCGGCATGTTGAATTGAATGTCGTACAGCTGCGTCGACGCGGTCATGCCCGCCTTCAGCATGCCGGTCAGATACGTGAAGAGCTTGAAGGTCGAGCCCGGCTGGCGGTACGCGATGCCGGCGTGGTCGTAGTCGCCCTGCACTTGAGGCGTGTGCATGTAGTAGTCGTAGCTTCCGACGTACGCGAGGATCTCGCCGGTCCTCGGATCCATGGTGATGAGCGCCGCGTTGTTCACGTTGCTGCCCTTGAGGGCGTCGACGTGCTGGCGCACTTCTTTCTCGGCGAGCTGCTGCATGTTCCAGTCGAGCGAGGTGAAGACGTCATAGCCGCCGCGATAGGCTGCCTTCTCGCCGAGCACCTGGACGAGCTGCTCGCGCACGCGGAAGGTGAACCACGGCGCGTAGAGCGACGTGGTCACTGGCTTGACCACGATCTCCTCATTCTTGGCCGCCTCGGCTTCGGCCGCGGTCGCGTAGTTGTTCTCGACCATCGCGTCGAGCACGAGCGTGCGGCGGGCCTTCGCACCTTCCATGTTCTGGATCGGGTCGTAGTCCGAGGGTGCCTGTGGCAGCCCCGCGAGGAGCGCCATCTGGCCGAGCGTCAGCTGGTTCAGGTCGGTGACGCCGAAGTAGGTGGCCGCCGCCGCCTTCAGGCCATAGGCCTGGTTCCCGTAGTAGATCTGGTTGAAGTACATCTCGAGGATCTGTTCCTTGCTGAAGGTGTGCGTCGCCTCGACCGCGAGGATGGCTTCCTTGATCTTCCGCGTGAACGTCGGATCGTCACCGAGGAGGCGGGTCTTGATCAGCTGCTGCGTGATGGTCGAGCCGCCCTGGGTGATCCGGCCGCTCGCGCTGTTCACCTGGATCGCGCGAATGATGCCGGCGATGTCGACGCCAGGGTTCGTCCAGAACGTCTTGTCCTCGATCGCGACGGTCGCGTCCTGCATCCGCTTGGGTACGGCGTCGATGGTGATGAGGTCGCGCCGCTCATCGGAGAGCGTATAGAGAAGGTGCTCCCCGCTGCGGTCGTAGATATGGGTCGTCAGCGGGACGGGCACGGTGGCGAGGTCGCTGGCGGCGGGCAGGTCCGAGGCGAAGTAGCCGAACGTCGCTGCAGCCGCCACTCCAACGAAGGCGAGGCCCGACAGCATGACGGCCGTGAGGATCCCCGCGAACGTGCCGACCGGACGCACCGCGCTGACGCGGCGCGATAGACGACCGCCAGCGCGATTCGGAAAGCGGTATGCGCGGTAGGCCCGGCCGGGCGTAATCCCCTTGATGGACATGGCTGTTTAACGCTCTGGATGCACGGTTCGTGCCATTAGCCGAGACAGGGGTCGTCTAGTGCCGCGCAAAGCGTCCGTGCAGACGAGCGCTGACCGCGGCGAGGCCCGCCGCCGGGCGCGCGTCGAGGACCGCCCGGAGCGAGTGCTGCACCTCGCGCGCGTCCCCTTCCCATGCCTCGATCAGCCCGCGGTCCTCGGGCCGGAGTGAGTTCGCGGGGCCGCGGCGCTCCATCGCGGACTCGGTCTCGGACATGCGCTCATACAACGCAGCAACAGCCGCCGCCGTTGGGCGCGCGCTCCGCTCCAGGGTCGCGCGATGGCGCGCGAATTCTCCGTTCTCGAGCGTCACCGCCTGCTTCGTCTGATCGAACATGGTGGTGAGCTCGAGATTCGCCGCGAGCTCCCGGTCGACGGCGCTCACGGCTAAGCCGATCCGGCGACGCTCGTCGGGGTCCGGCGAGAGCGGTCGCGCCAGCCATCCGACCGCAGCCGCGGCCGCGGCGAGGATCGCGGCGACGAGATAGAGCACGCACCCATCGTCGCACGGCGCCGCTGTATGCATCGCTAGCGTGTGCTTGATACATCTCATGTATGATGCAGCGCATGCTTCGCGCGCGCGACCGGACGCTCGCCACGCCCTACTTCCCCGTCGGCGGACCGGTGCCCGCGGCCGACCTCGTCGGTCGCGAGACGTATTTGAGGAGGCTCATCGAACGGCTCGAGGATGGCCAGCACGTCCTCATCTCCGGTCCGCGGCGAATCGGGAAGACGTCGATCATCGTCGAAGCGCTCCGCCGGATCCGTCGTCACGGCGCCTACACGGCGTACGTCGACTGCCTCGGCGCGACGGACATCCGCGGGCTCGGCGAGCGTCTCGCGGACGCCATTTTGGGCAACCTCTCGGGCGTCGAGCGCAGCTTCGAGCACGCCAAGGCCATCGCGGCCGGGATGCAGCCGACCGTCAAGGTGAAGTACGAGCACGTCGAGCTCGCTCTTCAGCTCGCTCGCGAGACTAACGCGCAGCGTTTCTTTGAGGGCGCCCTGGATCTTCCGCAGGGCCTCGCAAAGCGATCCGGCAAGCGGGTCGTCGTGGTGCTCGACGAGTTCCAGGCCGCGGGGCGCCTCGGACCGCGGGTCTTTGACGTGATGCGCGCTCGCTTCCAGGCGCACCGCGGCGTGAGCTACGCGTTCCTGGGCTCGGAGCAGGGCATTCTCGAGGAGCTCTTCAGCGCGAAGGGCCACGCCTTCTACCGCTTCGCTGTGCCCCTCGATCTCACGGACGCGGGCGGGCACCGCTTCGGCATCGATCCCGACGACTGGCTCGAATACCTGCGCACCAAGTTCGCGACAAAGAAGATGACGATCGACGACGCGAGCATCGACCGCCTGCTGGACGCGACGGGCGGCCACCCGCAGGACACGATGCAGGTATGCGCGGCGCTCTACTACCTGATGCGCGACGCTGCGGCTCGAAGCGTGTCCTCCGACTTTCTCGAGGTCGCCTACGAACAGGCGATGCGCGAGCTCGAGCGGCCGTTCGCCCTGCACTGGACCGAGCTCGGATCCCACAAGTACCTGCAGCAGGTCGCGAAACGCATCGCACACAAGGCCGTGCTCTACGCCGCAGACGCGGAGGGCGCGGCGGTTCCGCGACCCGAGGTCCTGCGCGCCCTCGCCGCGCTCCAGGAACGCGGCCTCGTCGTGCGGCTGGGCCGCGGACGCTACGACTTCGTCGAGCCGATGTTCGGAGAGTACGTGCGACGACTCGACGAAGGGCTCATTGGAGCGGGTACTCTTCCGACGCGATGAGCCGTCGACCACCGCTCGAGCTTCGCGCAGGGACGAAGATCATCTTTGGGCCCGACCGCCGTGTTGGCGAGCTCGTCCGGTCCTCCCCGAACGGGGAGGAGTGGCTCGTGAAGGATCGCTTCGGGAAGTTCTGGGTCGCGACGAATCACATCGTTCTGGAAGACGAAGAGACCGCGACGCACTGAGCGCCGCGGTCTCTCACGTTCGCGTTATGCCCTGTCGCGTCAGGCGACTACGCCGCGCCGGCCGCCCATGGCACGCCAGATCAGGAGCACGATGATCGCGCCGATGATCGAGCCGATGATGCCCGATGCGTTCAGGTCGAGCGACTGGTTGAACACCAGCGCCGCGAGCGTCCCGCCGACGAACGATCCGACGATGCCCAGGATCATGGTGCCGAGCCAACCCATCGGGTCCGGACCCGGGACGAGAGCGCGCGCAATGAAGCCCGCGATCAGTCCAACGATCAGGAAGACGATGATGCCCATGCAGACACCTCCGTTTTGTTTACGGGTCTCGTGTCTGCAGCAACCATGCCGTCTACGGGATGGATGCACCGGGCTTTCCTGGGCACGGTCGCTGTACCCCCGAGGCGAATCGAACGCCTGTCTACGGCTCCGGAGGCCGCCGCTCTATCCGCTGAGCTACGGGGGCGGGCGAAGGTCAATTCTAGGTCGGCCCAACTGATAGCGTGACCTCGCAGATATGACCACGGGAACGGCCGCCCGCGAGCGCGACAAGGAGCTGTCGCTGGTTCAGCACCTCGGGGAGCTGCGAAGCCGGCTCGTAGTCTCGGCCATCGCACTTGTCGCGGGCACGGCGATCGCGTTCTTCTTTGCGACGCAGCTCGTCCGCATCCTGATCATCCCCGTCGATTGCACGTTCATCCCCACATACACGTGCCATGTGCCGCCAACGACCCTCATCTCGCTGAGTCCGACCGAGAACTTCACCACGTACTTCCGCGTCGCACTTTTCGCGGGATTCGCGCTCGCCATGCCGGTGATCCTCTACGAGATCTACGCGTACATCGATCCGGCGCTGCTCCCGAAGGAGCGGCGATTCATTCGGCTCATGGGCATACCGGTCATCGGCCTCTTCGTCGCGGGGATGCTTTTTTGCTACTTCGTCCTGCTTCCCAACGCGATCAAGTTCCTGATCACGTTCGGCGACGAGAACATCCACAACGAGCTGCGAGCGGCCGACTACATCTCGTTCGTCACGATCTTCATCCTCGGCATGGGCCTGATCTTCGAAGTGCCCGTCGCGATCTTCGCGCTCGTGAAGATCCACGTCATCACGCGGCAGTGGCTCGCCAAGCAGCGCCGCTACGCGGTGCTCGTGGCTTTCCTCATCGCCGCAGTCATCACGCCGACACCCGATCCGTTCAACCAGACGCTGGTCGCTATCCCGATGTATCTCCTGTTCGAGCTTGGCCTGTTCGTCGCACGCTTCGCCTGAGCTCTTCGAGGCGCGCTTTCAGCCTCGCCTCCGCGCCGAGATCGGTCGGAACGTAATAGCGCCGGCCCGAGAGCGAGTCGGGTAGGTAGGTCTCGTTCGGCGCGACGTGCCCTTCGAACTCGTGCGCGTACTTGTAGCCCCGCCCATACCCGAGCTC
>Ga0307277_10000098_pt1 | contig 26688 bp, 26 predicted proteins | sample ER_DNA_116_FD_194473 | JGI IMG/M metagenome (GOLD analysis project Ga0307277, IMG submission 194473) | Bulk soil microbial communities from the East River watershed near Crested Butte, Colorado, United States - ER_DNA_116 | ecosystem: Environmental > Terrestrial > Soil > Floodplain | place...
AGCGCCAAAGTCGAGCGCCTCGACAAGCCAGCCGAGCAGAACAAGCCTGCCGAGCAGAAGAAGAACTGACCAGCGCCGGGTTGGGTATTCGCCGATCTCGTCGCGACCGCCAGTCTCGCCAAGCCGACGCCATTATTCGCTGTCCCGTTACGGCGCCGCTTAGCGGTGGCGAGGGCGTGAAGCCGTCGATTGGATTGGCTATACCGCTTGGCTGCCCTTGGCCGGCTCCGGCCACGATAGAGAACATGCCATGGCCTCCTCCGTCTCGCCGCTTGCTCCCGCGCAGTTTCCCGAAATGCCGCCCGTGGAGGGCGTCAGGCTGGCAACCGGCGCGGCCGGAATCCGTTATCCGGGACGCACCGACGTGCTGCTGGCGCTGTTTGACCGGGGCACCACGGTTGCCGGCGTATTCACCCGCTCGAAATGTCCATCGGCCCCCGTCGACTGGTGCCGCGCGCATTTGAAAGCCGGCGCGGCGAGCGCGCTCGTCGTCAATTCCGGGAATGCCAATGCCTTTACCGGAAAATCCGGGCGCACCGCGACCAAGCTCACTGCCGACATTGCCGCCAGCGCCGCCGGCTGCAAACCCTCGCACGTGTTTCTGGCGTCCACCGGCGTCATCGGCGAGCCGCTCGACGCCACCAAGTTTGCCGCCGTCATGGATCGCCTGGTTGCGAATGCCGCGCCCGGCGCCTGGCACGAGGCGGCCAAGGCCATCATGACCACCGACACGTTTCCCAAGGGCGCCGCAGCCATGGCGCGGATCGGCGCCGCGCCGGTCACCATCTGCGGCATCGCCAAGGGCGCCGGCATGATCGCCCCCGACATGGCCACCATGCTCTCCTTCGTCTTTACCGACGCGCCGATTTCGGCGCGCGTGCTGCAAAGTTTGCTCAAGCAGGGCATCACCGACACGTTCAATGCGGTGACGATCGACGGAGACACCTCGACCTCCGACACGCTGCTGGCGTTCGCGACCGGCGCCGCTGCGACGCGCGGGGCACCGAGCATCGCAAACGTATCCGATCCGCGGTTGCCGGCCTTCCGCAAAGCCTTCGACGCCGTGCTTGCCAATCTCGCCGAGCAGGTAGCGCGCGACGGCGAGGGCGCGCGCAAGCTGGTCGAAATCATCGTCGAGGGCGCTGTGTCCAAACCCTCGGCGCGGAAAATCGCGCTGTCCATTGCCAATTCTCCGTTGGTCAAGACCGCTATTGCCGGCGAGGACGCCAATTGGGGCCGCGTGGTGATGGCGGTCGGCAAGGCCGGCGAACGTGCCGACCGCGACCGGCTTTCGATCTGGTTCGGCGGCATCCGCGTCGCGCACCGGGGCGAGCGCGATCCACGCTATGACGAGGCGGCAGTCTCGGCGGAGATGAAGAAACCCGAGATCACGCTCAAGGTCGCGCTAGGGCTTGGTCGCGGCCGCGACCGGGTGCTGACCTGCGATCTGACCAAAGACTACGTCGCCATCAACGGTGACTATCGCTCCTGAGCGGCGCGCGAGGTTGCTCGGTGTCCCCATCCATTCCTCGCGGCGCTGCCGCTGATGGTGATCCCTCATCGGCGGAGACCTCGGCAATCGGCGCTCTGGCGCCCTCGATCTAGAAGCTCATGAGCGTGAACCTCGTCCTTGTCGCCGCCTGCGCGCTTATCGATCCGGACGCCCGCGTGCTGATCGCGCAGCGGCCGGCCGGGAAGCCAATGGCTGGGCTATGGGAATTTCCCGGCGGCAAGGTCGAGGCCGGCGAGCGGCCGGAGAATACGCTCATCCGCGAGCTCAAGGAGGAACTGGGAATTGTCGTCGACGAGACGTGCCTCGCTCCGCTCACCTTCGCCAGCCACAGCTATCCGGATTTCCATCTGTTGATGCCCCTCTATGTCTGCCGGCGCTGGCAGGGAACGGTCACGCCGTTGGAAGGCCAGACGTTGGCATGGGTGCGCCCAAACCGATTGCGGGAGTACCCGATGCCACCTGCCGACGAGCCGCTGATCGCTCACTTGATGACGCTGTTGTGAGCGCGCAGGCACGAAACGTCGGCGGCCTGGAACCTGACTAGCGGTCCCCGTTGCGCGGCAGCCGGGTCTCCTTGGTCCCGAGTGCATCGGCCAATCGTCGGCGCGCCGAGCCAGGCGCGAGCGGCTTCTGCTGGCTTTCGTGCGGCGCCCAGCCGGAGAGCCAGATGATCTCGAAGGTCGCGCGGATACGGCCATCGCGATCGGCGAAACGCTCGGCGTAGATCTCGATCATCCGTCTCAAGGTCGCGCGCTTGAGCGGCCGCCGGCTGCGTTCGCGCAGGGCATTCGTCGCGCCCATGCGCCGCAGGTCGTGCATCAACGAGGTCGGCGATGGATAACGCGCCGTCACCCGATCGACATCGGTCACCGGCAGCGCGAAGCCGGCGCGTTGAAGCAGCGCACCCGTTTCACGCACGTCCGGAAAAGGAATAACGCGCGGCGAGATGCCGCCCTCGATCTCGGCCTCCGCCGCCGCGAAGGCTTGCCGCAGCTCGGTCAGCGTCTCGCCGCCGGCGAGCGCCGCCAGCAATAGGCCGTCGGGTTTGAGCGCGCGACGGATTTGGATGAGCGCGCCGGGCAGGTCGTTGACGAACTGCAGCGCAAGGGCCGACACAACCAGATCAAGCGACGCGTCGCGGAACGGCAGGACCTCCTCGTCGGCCGCAACGGCAAGCTGCGCGCCCGGTGGCGCGTCGCCGCGGTCGAGACGCCAAGACGCGGCGCTACCGGCCGACGCCTCGGCAGCGATGATGGTGCCTACCTTCCCGCTCTCCGAGAGCACCCGACGGACCGCGTCGGTTGGCGTGCCGAGGTCGAGCGCGCAATCGAAGCGGCGAAGCACCGCGGCGAGACGATCGCGAAGATCTTCGGCCACGCGCTCGATCAGAAAGGTCGATGGGCCGAGCGCCGCTGCACGCGCGCGATACGCGCGTTGGCGCGCGCGGTCGAAGATGATTGGGCGCGGCGAAACCATCGTCTTGCTTAACACGCCCGCAGCGCGCAGACGACAGAGGCTGCACGCCTCACCTGCGCGTCGATCGCCCCGATGCCGTTGAGGTCGGCAACGCCAGGCATTAGCGTAACGCGATGCAGGGGGAGACCGCCGAGATCCCGGCCAAGCGCTTTGCCCGGCTGAAGGGCGCGTTGCGCGCGGGCTTCGGCCTGCTCGCCGACGTAGCGCTGCCGCAACTCTGCCCCAGCTGTCGCGAGCCGGTCGACGGCGCGGGGCTGTGTCCCGCCTGCTGGTCCAAGCTCTCGTTCATCGCGCCGCCCTATTGCGAGCGGCTCGGCATTCCGTTCCCCTTCGATGGCGGACCCGGTCTGTTGTCGATGGAGGCAATCGCCGATCCGCCCACGTATCACCGCGCCCGCGCCGCTGTGCGCTACGACGACATCGCGCGCAAACTCGTCCATGCCTTGAAGTATGGCGACCGGCTCGACCTTGCGCCGACCATGGGGCGTTGGATGGCGCGTGCCGGCCGCGAGCTCATCGCCGACGCCGATGCGCTGCTTCCGGTACCGCTGCATTGGCGCCGGCAATGGGCGCGACGCTTCAATCAGTCGGCGGTGCTCGCCCATATCATCGCCGAGACGAGCGGCAAAAGCGTCGCCCATGGGGCGCTCAAGCGTGTGAAGGCAACGCCGCAGCAAGTCGGCCTCGACAAGTCCGAGCGGGCGCACAACGTCCAGGGCGCCTTCCGCGTGCCGGGCGCGGGCAAGGCCGAGGTGGTGGGGCGAAAGCTGCTGCTGGTCGACGACGTGCTCACCTCGGGCGCCACGGTCGATGCCTGCGCACGGGCATTGTTGCGGGCCGGCGCCGCCGGCGTCGACGTGCTGGTATTCGCGCGGGTTGTGGCGGGGAGCCGCCCTCCCATATAAAGCAATCGGTAAGCCGGACCGCGCATCATGATTGAGATTTACACCACCCGCTACTGCCCGTATTGCCAGGCGGCCAAGCGGCTGTTGTCGCGCAAGGGCGTCGACTTCACCGAGATCGACGTCAGCGGCGACGCGAAACGGCGAAGCGAGATGGTGGCGCGCGCAAATGGACGCATGACCGTGCCGCAGATTTTCATCGGCTCGACCCATGTGGGCGGCTATGATGACCTCGCCGCGCTCGATCGGGCGGGCAAGCTCGATCCGCTGCTCGGCCGCGAACATGCGGCCGCGGCCACCGGCAAAAGGCCCTCAGCATGAACACAGGCAAGGCTGCGACCTTCACCGCAGGTCTCGTGCAGATGCGCTCGGGCCTGTCGCCGCAGGCCAACCTGGATGCCGCGGTGCGGCTGATCGAGGATGCCAAGAATGCCGGCGCCGATTACGTGCTCACGCCGGAGATGACCAACATACTGGAGATCAAGCGTGAGCGGCTGTTCGCCACGATCGCGCCCGAGGAGGACGATCCCACCCTTGCCGCCCTGCGCGAGCTTGCACGCAAGCTCGGCATCTTCCTTCACGTCGGCTCGCTGGCGATCAGGGTGCTGCCGGAAAAGGCGGCGAACCGCTCTTTCCTGATCGACCGCAACGGCGATATCGCCGCGCGCTATGACAAGATCCACATGTTCGATGTCGAACTCGACGGCGGCGAGAGCTATCGCGAATCGCGCAACTACCGCGCGGGCGAGATCGGCGTCGCCGCCGATCTGCCGTGGGGGCGGCTCGGGCTGACCATCTGTTATGATCTGCGCTTCCCCGCCCTTTACCGCGCGCTCGCCGAAGCCGGCTGCTCGTTTCTCGCCATTCCCTCGGCCTTCACCAAACAAACCGGCGAAGCGCACTGGCATGCGCTGATCCGCGCCCGTGCGATCGAGAACGGCGCCTTCGTGCTGGCGGCCGCGCAAGGCGGCAAGCACGAGAACGGTCGCGAAACGTTCGGCCATTCCCTCGTCGTCGACCCGTGGGGCCGCATTCTGGCCGAAGGCGGTAGCGAGCCGGGCGTGATCCTGGCCGCGATCGATCCCGCCGAAGTCACGTCCGCGCGCGCGAAGATCCCCTCGCTGCAGCATGGTCGGCGCTTCGAGATCATCGAGCCCATGGCCGAGCCGGCTCACCTGCGCGCAGTGCGAGGCCTCTCATGATCCGCTACGCGCTGGCGTGCGACAAAGGGCATGTGTTCGAAAGCTGGTTCCAAAACTCGGCCGCCTACGACACGCAGGTCAAGGCCGCCCTGATCACCTGCCCGGTTTGCAATTCCGCCAAGGTGGAAAAGACGTTGATGGCCCCGGGTGTCGTGGGCGCGAAGAAACGCGCGGGTGCGCCGCCGGCCTCGCCGTCTTCGCCGCGCCCAGCCGCCGACACCGCCGACACCGCTACTCCGGTCGCGATGATGTCTCCGCAGGAGCAAGAGTTTCGCAAGAAGCTGAAGGAGCTGCGCGACCACCTGACAAAGAACGCCGACTATGTCGGCCAAAAGTTTCCCGAGGAAGCGCGCAAGATGCACTACGGCGACATCGAGCACCGCTCGATCTACGGCGATGCCTCTCCCGATCAGGCCAAAGAATTGCACGAGGAGGGGATCGAGTTCCACCCGCTGCCCGTGCTGCCGGACGAGCGCAATTAGCAAAGCTATCCGCGGCACGCCGTCGCGGCTCGGCCGGCGACCGCAGCCTGACCCACCGGCCTGATCGTCAATGCGCCCACAGCAACAGCGCCACCCCGAATACGATCAGCACAATGCCGGCGGCTTCGCGCGCCGTCATCGCCTGCTTGAACACGAAGCGTGAAATCGCCTGCGCGAACAGCACTTCGACCAACGCCAGCGTGCGTACGCTCGCGGCGGTGGCGAGCGCCAACGCCAGGAACCAGAACTGCGAGGCGAGCGCGCCCGTAAGGCCCGCGACCAGCGAGGGCCGCCAGGCGCGCACGATGGCGGCGAGGACCTCCGGATCGCGCAGCCGCAGGTAAGCGGTCAGTAGGAGCGATTGCAGCACGAGGCCGACGACCACCGTGACGGTCGCGGCCATGACGTAGCTTTCCCCTTCGAGGCGCAGGATAGCACCGCGAAATCCGACCGCGGACAGCGCAAACATGGTGCCGGCGGCGAGGCCGAGCAGCGTCGCCGTCAAGCTCGACGGCGTGCCCGGCTTGATGGCCATGATGATGACGCCGGCGGTGGCGGTCAGGATCGCCGCAGCCATCGCCGGCGTCACCACGTCGCCGAGAAAGATGAGACCGAACAGGGCGACCTGTACCGGCTCCGTCTTGATGTAGGCATAGACCACGACGAAAGAGCGGTCGTTCATGGCCGCAAGCATCAATGCGGTGGCGCCGATCTGCGTCAGCGCACCCGCGACCACCCAGGGCCAAAAGCTCGCCGGCGGCCGCGGCAGTCCTTGCCCGAGCGCGAGCATCACCGCGGCGAGGAAGACAAGCGCGAAGGGAAACCCAAAGAGGAACCGCACGTGCGTCGCGCCCACCGTGCCGAGCTTGGCGGTGAGCTCACGCTGGGTGGCGTTACGCACGGTCTGCGCGGCAGCGGCGATAATGGTGAAGACAGCCCAGAGCCACGAGGGATCGAGCATCGGAAATTCGCCGGTGCGGGCCAATCAGGACGGCGCGCGTTCCGCGACCACCATGTAATTCACGTCCATGTCGCTCGCGAGCTGCCAGCAATCGGAGAGAAGATTGTACACAACGCCGGTCTCGTCGATGACCGCGAGGCCGTGGCGCTCGAGCGCCGCCTCGAGCTCGTTTGGCGTGACGAACTTATCCCACCGGTGCGTACCGCGCGGCAACCAGCGCAGCACGTATTCGGCGCCGACGATCGCCAGCGCGAAACTCTTGAGCGTGCGGTTGAGCGTCGCCGTGATCATGAGGCCGCCGGGCTTGACCATCTGCGCGCAACTCCCGATGAAAAGGCCAACATCGGCGACATGCTCGACCACTTCCATCGCGAGCACGATGTCGAAGCGCTCACCTTGCTCCGCAAGCGCTTCGGCCGTGCTCGCGCGGTAGTCCACGGCAATGCCCGCCTCGGCCGCATGCAGATTCGCCGCGTCGATATTGTCCTGCGAGGGATCGGCGCCGACGACCGTGGCGCCAAGGCGCGCCAACGGCTCGCTCAGAATGCCGCCGCCGCAGCCGATGTCGAGTACGCGCAGGCCCGCAAGCGCGTCGAGGCGGCGTTCCTCGCGGCCGAAATGCCGGCATGCGGACTGCTTGATGAAAGCGAGCCGCACAGGGTTGAACCTGTGCAGCATGGCCATCTGGCCGCCTGGATCCCACCACTCGGCGGCTTGCGCGGAAAACCGCACCACCTCCGCCTCGTCGACGGTTGAGCCGCGTCCGGGCCTCGTCCTGCTCGCCATCGATCTTCTCCGACGCCGCGGTTGCGGCCATGCGCCTTCCCCCGGTATGTATACGCGCCTTTTCGCGCGAGGGCTTGCCGTAAAGCGGAGCACGCCTCGACTCACGCCGGAGAAGCCGCAAGCCCACCATGGCCCGCCTGGTTATGAAGTTCGGCGGCACCTCGGTTGCCGACATCGAGCACATCCGCAACGTCGCACGGCACGTCAAGCGTGAGGTTGATGCCGGCCACGAGGTTGCCGTCGTGGTCTCGGCCATGGCGGGAACCACCGACCGGCTGGTGGGCTGGTGCCGCGAGGCCGCTGCCTTGCACGATGCCCGCGAATACGACGCGGTCGTGTCCTCCGGCGAGCAGGTGACCGCCGGGCTGCTGGCCATCGTGCTCGAGGGGTTGGGCGTCAATGCCCGCTCCTGGCAGGGCTGGCAGCTCCCGATCCTGACCTCCAACGCCCACGCCGCCGCACGCATCCTCGACGTCAACGGCGCCGAGCTCGTCAAGCGCTTCAAGGAACGCCACGAGGTCGCCGTGCTCGCCGGCTTCCAGGGCGTGCATAAGGAGACCGGCCGCATCACCACGCTGGGGCGCGGCGGATCGGATACCTCCGCGGTCGCGGTCGCGGCGGCGATAGCCGCCGACCGCTGCGACATCTACACCGACGTCGACGGGGTCTACACCAGCGATCCGCGCGTCGTGCCGCGCGCGCAACGCCTAGAACGGATCGCCTACGAGGAGATGTTGGAGCTCGCTTCGCTCGGCGCCAAGGTGATGCAGGTGCGTTCGGTCGAGCTCGGAATGGTGCATAATGTGCGCATCTTCGTGCGTTCGAGCTTCGAGCAGCCGGAGGACATCGACCCGCACGGGACGCCGCCGGGAACGCTCATCTGCGGCGAGGAGGAGATCGTGGAACAACAGGTCGTTACCGGCATCGCCTTCTCCAAGGACGAGGCGCAGATCTCGATCCGTCGCGTGCAGGACAAGCCCGGCATCGCCGCCGCTATTTTCGGTCCGCTCGCCGACGCCAACATCAACGTCGACATGATTGTGCAGAACGTCTCGGCCGACGGCGCGACGACGGACATAACATTCACCGTCCCGGCGTCCGACTACCAGCGCGCGACCGAGACGCTGATCAAGGCAAAGGGTTACGTCGGCTACGAACGGCTCGACGGCGCAAACGACGTTGCCAAGATCTCGGTGATCGGCATCGGCATGCGCAGCCATGCCGGGGTCGCCGCCAAGGCGTTCAAGGCGCTGGCAGAAAAGGGCATCAACATCCGCGCCATCACCACCTCGGAAATCAAGTTTTCGCTGTTGATCGATGCCAACTATACCGAGCTCGCGGTGCGCACCCTGCACAGTCTTTACGAGCTGGACAAATGATATGCTCCGGTCGTGCGCGGCAGCGCCTGCGCGAGAGCCCGGCCGCGGACGTGACGCATGGCCAAGCCGACCATCTCTTACGCGCAACGCTTTGAAGACATCTACCTGATGCGCTGCTTCGGCAGCCGCAGCGATGGCTTCTATATCGATATCGGATCGGGGCACCCGGTTTACGACAACGCTTCGTTCGCGTTCTATCTCGAGGGCTGGCACGGCGTCACGGTCGAGCCCAATCCCACTCTCGCGCCGCTGAGCAGAGCGATCCGGCCGCGCGATCGCCACGTCGAGGCGCTCCTCGGCGCAAGCGTCGGCGAGGCCATGTTTTATCTGGTCGAGGATTTTCACGGCCTCTCGACCATGATTGAAGGCCATGCTCGCGCGGCGCACCAGCAATTCGGAAAATCCTCGCAGGCCATGGCCATGCCGGTCACGACATTGCATGAGCTTTGCCGGCGACACGCGCCGCCCGTGTTCGAATTCCTCAAAGTCGACGTCGAAGGCGCCGAGCAGGAGGTTCTGCTCAACGGCGACTGGCAGAGCTTTCGGCCGAAGGTGGTCGTGGTAGAGGCGCTTGCACCCTACACCCTCGCGCCGGCCTGGCCGGCATGGGAACCATTTCTCGCCAAACACGGCTATCGCTATGTCTGGTTCGACAGCCTCAACCGTTACTACCTCGCCGAGGAGGCAAGCGAGCTCGCGCGCTGTTTCGAGACCGCACCGCGCACGTTCGAGGAGGTGTTTCAGTTCCGAACCGTCAAACCGGCGCTCGCCGACGACCGCCATCCCGACCATCGGTTGGCCAAGCTGCTAGCCGGCAACGACATGACGCACCTGCCCCTGCTCGGGCGCGACGTCCTCCTCGAACGCGTGACCGCCGATATTGGCTACACCGCACTCGAACAACCCGCCGGAGCGGACGCCATCGCCGAAGCGACGGAACGGGTGTTCGGGCCGGAGGGACGATTGTCGGGCAAGGGCCTGAAGCTTCCGCCCGTGCCGAGGTTGCGCGAAGTTTATGCGGCCCTCCTCGACAGCGACGAATTCCGCGCTGCCTGCGGTCGTATTTCCGCAAGCTATGCCTGGTAAGACGCCTTTTGCTTGCCCGGCCCTCCCCGCATTGGCTATACGGCGTGATGGATTGTAGCCGCTGTGGGCGCCCGGACCCGGCGGATACTATTTCCTGACTTGGTCGAGCCGAGGGCTGACACCTCGGCCGGATGAGCTGAACCGAGGATACGCCATGCGTGGCGCGCTCGGCGGTCCGCGCGTGCTGTTGCGTCGGCTTCGCGAGGTGATGGCGGAGCCGGTCAGCGCGCAGGAGCGCCTCGACAAGATTGTGGTGCTGATCGCCGCCAACATGGTGGCGGAGGTTTGCTCCGTCTACGTGCTGCGCGTGGACGGCACGCTCGAGCTCTACGCCACCGAAGGCCTGAACAAAGCGGCGGTTCACCAGACGGTGCTGCGCTCCGACGAAGGCTTGGTCGGCCTGGTCGCCAGCGAGGCGAATCCGGTCAACCTCTCGGACGCGCAGAACCATCCCGCATTTTCCTATCGCGTCGAAACCGGCGAAGAGATCTACCACTCGTTCCTCGGGGTGCCGGTGCTGCGCGCCGGCAACACGCTGGGCGTACTCGTGGTGCAGAACCGGGCGCGGCGCACCTACACCGAGGAGGAAGAGGAGGCGCTGCAAACCACAGCGATGGTGCTCGCGGAGATGATCGCCTCGGGCGAGCTCTCGGCCATAGCCAAGCCGGGCGCCGAGCCCGCCGCCCGACGGCCGCTGCACCTTGTCGGCACCGCGCTCAACGAAGGCATCGCGCTCGGACACGTGGTGCTGCACGAGCCGCGCGTCGTGATCACCAATTTCATCGCCGACGACGTGCCGAAAGAGCTCAAGCGGCTGGAAGCCGCGGTCGAGACCATGCGCTCGGATCTCGACGTCTTGCTCGAGCGCGGCGAAGTGGTCGACGGCGGCGAGCATCGCGACGTGCTCGAGGCCTACCGGATGTTCGCCTACGACCGCGGCTGGGTGCACCGCCTGGAAGAAGCGGTTGCGACCGGCCTCACCGCCGAGGCCGCGGTCGAGCGCGTGCAGTCGGATACGCGCGCGCGCATGCTTCGCGCCACCGATCCATATTTGCGCGAGCGGCTGCACGACCTCGACGAGCTCGCCAACCGTTTGATGCACCAGCTGCTGGGCAAGGATTACGCGCCTGCGCGCGACCGATTGCCGGAAAACGCCGTGCTGGTCGCCCGCTCCATGGGCCCGGCGGCGCTGCTCGAGTACGACCGCAAACGCCTGCGCGGCCTGGTGCTCGAGGAAGGCGGTCCGAACTCGCACGTGGCGATCGTCGCCCGCGCGCTCGGCATTGCGGCGGTCGGCGAGATCGCCAATGCCACCGGCGTTGCCGATCCCGGCGATGCCATCATCGTCGACGGCGCGAACGGCGACGTGCATATGCGGCCGTCGCCCGATATGGAGGCCGCCTATGTCGAGCGCGTGCGGCTGCGCGCGCGCCGGCAACTGCAATATCTCGCTTTGCGCGACAAGCCCTGCGTAACCAGGGACGGCGAAAAGGTCGAGCTGATGATCAACGCCGGTCTCGCCGTCGACCTGCCGCATATCGAGGAGACCGGCGCCGCCGGGATCGGGCTGTTCCGCACCGAACTGCAGTTCATGGTGGCGGCGACCTTCCCCCGCACCGCCGAGCAATTCTCGCTCTATCGCGCCGTGCTCGATGCCGCGGGCGACAGGCCGGTGATATTCCGTACGCTCGATATCGGCGGCGACAAGGTGCTTCCCTACATGCGCAACGTGGAGGAGGAGAACCCCGCGCTCGGTTGGCGCGCCATAAGGCTGGGCCTCGACCGGCCCGGTCTGCTGCGCAGCCAGATCCGCGCGCTGCTGCGCGCGGGCGGCGGACGCGATCTGCGCATCATGTTTCCGATGATCGCCACCGTCGAGGAGTTCGACGAGGCCAAGTCGCTGGTCGAGCGCGAGCTTACCCATTTGCGCCGGCACGGCCACAAGCTGCCCGAGCGGGTCGAGATCGGGACGATGCTCGAGGTGCCCTCGCTGCTCTACCAGCTCGACGAGTTGTTCGAACGAGTCGACTTCCTATCGGTCGGCTCGAACGATCTCGTGCAGTTCTTCTATGCCGCCGACCGCGGCAATTCGCGGGTCGCGGAGCGTTTCGATGCGATCTCGACGCCGGTCTTGCGCGCGCTCAAGAGCGTCGCGGACAAGGGCCGTGCGCACGGCAAGCCGGTGACGCTGTGTGGCGAACTCGCCTCCAAGCCGATCGGGGCGCTCGCACTAGTCGCCATCGGCTATCGCGGGTTTTCGCTCTCGCCCTCCGCGGTCGGGCCGGTCAAGGCCATGCTGCTCGAGCTCAACGCGCGCAAGGCGGCGACGCTGATCGAGCCATTGATCGAGAGTCCGGCCGGCAGCCAGCCGATCCGCGAGCGGCTCAAGGCTTTTGCCGCCGAACAGGGGCTGCAGATTTGATGCCGGCGCAATATCTCAATGACGCTAGAAGCGCCGGCAGGCAGCGCTTGCGCCGCATACGCGACGTGCCGCCGGCGCTAGTGTGGCGGTTCAGAAGTCCGCATCATTCTTGCAGCGAGTCGGAAATGCGGACTTCTGAACCAAAGCTATACTAGATCAATAAGTTGCTAGTGTCCTTCGATTCCGAAGTTCGCAAACGAGGCTGCGGCACAATGATGCGAACTTCGGAATGGGACACTAGCCTGAATTGCGAAAACCATGCTACCTGAGCAAAAACTCGACGCGCTCGTCACCCGCCACAAGACGGTCGAACGCGAGCTCGCAAACCCGGTGGCGCCCGAGACCTACGTCAAGCTCTCGCGCGAATTCGCCGAGCTCGCTCCCATCGTCGGGGCGGTGCAGAACTATCGCGGCATCGTCGCCGAGATCGAGGGGCTCGATGCGCTCATTGCGGATGCCGCAACCGACGCCGAAATGCGCGCGCTGGCGCTCTCCGAGCGGCCGGAACTCGAGCAAAAGCGCGCGGGGCTCGAACGACAGATCAAGCTGGCGTTGCTGCCCAAGGACGCGATGGACGAGCGCAACGTGATCCTGGAGATCCGCGCCGGCACCGGCGGCGACGAGGCCGCGCTCTTTGCCGGCAATCTCTTCCGCATGTACGAGCGCTATGCGGCGAACCAGGGCTGGAAGGTCGAGGTGATTTCCGCGAGCGAGGGCACCATGGGAGGCTTCAAGGAGGTTGTGGCGGAAATCCGCGGGCGCGGCGCCTTCGCCAAGCTCAAATTCGAATCGGGCGTGCATCGCGTCCAACGCGTGCCTGACACCGAAGCTCAAGGCCGAATCCATACGTCGACCGCGACCGTCGCCGTGCTGCCCGAGGCTGGCGACGTCGATATCGATATCGACGAAGCCGATCTCAAGATCGACACGCTGCGCTCAGGCGGCGCCGGCGGCCAGCACGTCAACAAGACCGAGTCGGCGGTGCGCGTGACCCACATCCCGACCGGCATCGAGGTCAAGATGCAGGAAGACCGCTCGCAACACCGAAATCGCGCCAAGGCCATGGCGGTGCTGCGCGCCCGACTTTACGACTTCGAGCGGCAGAAGCGGGACGCCGCGCGCGCCGCCGAGCGCCGCGGCCAGGTGGGCTCCGGCGACCGCTCGGAGCGCATCCGCACCTATAATTTTCCGCAAGGGCGCGTGAGCGACCACCGCATCGACCTCACTCTTTACAAGCTGCCGCAAGTCATCGAAGGCGAAGCGCTCGGCGAGATCATCGATGCGCTGGTGACCGAGCATCAGGCGGAATTGCTGGCGGCGGAGGCAACGCCGTCGTGACGAGGCCCGCTCTCGCGCGCGCCGCGGCGCCGCCCGACCCCCTCGCCGGCGCCTCGATCGACGCCGCGCGGCGGCGGCTCGCACGGTGCTTTCGCACGCACGGGCTCGAGGCGCCCGCGCTCGATGCGCGCATCCTCGTCGGCCACGCGCTGGGGCTCGATCACACCGGGCTCGCCGCGCAGGCGAACCGCGTGCTCACGCCCGAGGAGGCACGCGCCATCGCCGGGCTTTCGGCGCGGCGGCTGGCGCGCGAACCGGTCGCGCGCATCCGCGGCGAAAAAGAATTTTGGGGGCTGCCGTTCAAATTGAATTCCGAGACCCTCCTCCCTCGGCCGGAAACCGAGACCGTGGTCGAGGCGGCGCTCGCCGCGCTCGATCGCGATAATCGCAAATCGCGCGCGCTGCGCATCGTCGATCTCGGCACCGGCTCCGGCGCGCTGCTGCTTTCACTGTTGTCTGGGCTCCCGCGCGCCTGCGGCATCGGCACCGACATTAGCGTCGCGGCGTTGCAGTGCGCCCGCGACAACGCCGTCGCGCTCGGCCTTTCCGCCCGTGCATCGTTCGTGGCTTGCGACTATGGCGCGGCTCTCGGCGCGCCGGCCGATCTCCTCGTGTCCAATCCGCCCTACGTCGCGCGTGCCGACATCGCCGGACTGCAAGCCGAGGTCCGCGACTTCGACCCGCGCCGCGCGCTCGACGGCGGACCCGATGGCTTTGACGGCTACCGGACAATCGCATCGGACGCACGGCGTTTGCTGGCGCCCGAGGGCATCCTGGCCGTCGAACTCGGGCAGGGCCAACTCGGCGCCGTGACCGCGATCTTCGCTGCGACCGGGCTTGAACCCGCCGCGCCGCGATACGATCTTTCTGGCATCCCCCGGGCCCTTGTTATGCAGGCGCGGCCATGAAGGGTCCACATTTCTGGTACCAAAAAAGCACTTGGATTGTGAACCAAGACCGACTAGGTTTCGTTCACGGAATCGACCCGAGACAGTTGAGCGCCGATAGCGAGCCCCGGAGCAGGACTGCGGAGAGCCGACGGTGCGGAGGAAGCGAACGAAGGATGCCGGATGAGCCGGCAAGCGGTTCGCCCAATCGGGATAGGATGCTTCATCGGTTCGGTGCTGATCCGCGGGCGACGCGGACATGCTTGTGAGGAAGAGCTGGGCAACGCCGCGGTAGGCCGCGGATAAGGGGTTGCTGCTTCGCGACAGGGAACGTGACATTGCGGCGGACGGCGCCGCTTTTGCCTCCTGCTTGGGTGGGCGAGGACGCGCTCGTTCACGCCACCCGCAAGAGCCTCGGATCTTTTTGGTGAAACGGCGGCGAGCCGCCACAACGAAGGGGTTGGCAACAGGCGAGTCATGAGAAACGGTCAAAACAAACGCATGCGCGGACGCAACAACCACAACCACCGTAAAAGCCACAATCCGATGGTGCGGGTATACGAATCGAACGGTCCCGATGTGAAGATTCGCGGTAATCCATCTCACATTGCAGAAAAATATGTTCAACTCGCGCGCGACGCACTGACCTCCGGCGATCCGATCTCCGCGGAGAATTACTACCAGCACGCCGAACACTATTACCGCGTGATCGCCGCGGCGCAGGAACAGTTTCGCCAAAACAATCCCCACATCCCTCGTCCGGAGAACGAAGCAGCCGGAGCGCGCGAAGGCGGCTTCGACGACGGGGAGGACGATGGGCAGCCAGCGATGAGCGGTTCATCCGATTCGCCTTACGGCACGCGCGAGCCGCAACCTTATATCCCGCGCGATGCGCAACCATTTCCGCAGCATCAAGAACGCCAGCCGCATCAGCGCCCGCAAGGCCAAGCGCCTACCGACGGCAACGTCGACCGCTTGCCATCCTTCATCACCGGTGGACAGCAGCACCAGCCGCACCAAGGCTCGCCACAGGGCCAAAACGGCCACGACCGCCAGGGCGACCGTTTCCCGCTGCATCGCCGGCGCCGCCGCCACCGCGGACCGCGCCCGGACATGCAGGGCGGCGGCGAGGGCGGAGACGAGCCGTCTGCGCACGGTGATTGATCGCTCGGCCGGCGCACCTGCGGACAACTTGATGATTGGCGTCGATAACGGCTAGCGCCCCGGCGAAGGCACGAGCGCGGGCTCGAGCGCAGGCACGAGACGCGCCCGCGCGCGCCGCGCCGGGATGGCGCGATAGACCTGCTTCGTCGCCTCGACGATGTGCACGCCCGCGAACGGCACGGCGACGGCGGAGCCGGCGCGCTCCCAGGCGACCGCCGAGCGCAAGAACCAGCCGCGCGCGACCGGCGGCACATGCAAGGCGTCCTCCCATCCCGTCGGCGTGAACCAGGCCTCGCGCAAGAGCTGCGTGATCTGCGAGCGCGAATAAGGCCGGCCGTGGCCGAACGGCGTCGTGTCGAGGCGGGCCCAGACGCCGCGCCGGTTCGGCACCACGATCAACAGCCGCCCGCCCGCGGCCAAGACGCGCCAGACCTCGCGCAGCAAGGCGATCGGATCGCGCGCCACCTCGAGCGCGTGCACGAGCAGCGCCCGGTCGACCTCGGAATCGGAGAGCGGCATCTCCAATTCGTCGACCAGCGCGGCTAGACCGGGCCGGTCGGTCGGCCATTTCACCACCCCCTGCGCCGCGGGCATGAAGGCGAGGCAGCGTTCCGCCTCCTCGCGAAACAGACCGAGATATGGCGTCGGATAGCCGACCCCCAACACGCTCATGCCGCGCGTGTCGGCGAAGCGCTTGCGAATGCCGCGTCCGACGAAGCGGCGCGCCACGACGCCGAGGCGCTGGGCATAGAAATTGCGCAGATCGACGACATCGATGGACATGGCAAGACCGTAGCATGAATTTGGCCTTGTCCGCCGTTTGCGGCGGCGAAGGTATTGCCACGAGCCTTGCGCGCGGTGCCTAATCCCGCCGGGCTGGGCCGAGCAGACTGGAGAGCGATATGGCCGCACAAACCCGTTTGTTTCTGTGCCTGACGGATAATTACGGCGTGCTCCTGCACGATCCTGAAAGCGGCGCGACGGCGGCGATCGACGCGCCTGAGGCCGCGCCGGTCGACGCCGCGCTGAAGGCAAGCGGCTGGCGGCTCACCGACATTCTTGTCACCCATCACCACGCGGACCACACCGGCGGCATCGCCGAACTCAAGCAGCGCCACCGTTGCCGCGTGGTGGCCCCGCACGGCGAGGCGGCACGCATTCCGCTCGTCGATGCGACCGTGCGCGAGGACGACGAGGTGCGTGTCGGTTCCCTTAAGGGACGCGTGCTCGAGACGCCGGGACACACCGCCGGGCACATCAGCTATTTCTTCCCGGCCGACAAGCTTGCCTTCGTCGGCGACACCTTGTTCTCGATCGGCTGCGGACGCGTCATCGAGGGCACACCGGAAATGATGTGGCAGTCGCTGCTCAAGCTGCGCGGCTTGCCCGACGATGCGCGCATCTACTGCGGCCACGAATATACAAAGGCGAACGTGCGCTTCGCCAAGACGATCGAACCGGCGAACGCCGCGCTCAACGCCCGCGAACGCGAGGTCGACAGGCTCCTCGCCGCCGGGGAGCCGACCGTTCCATCGACTATAGGCGCAGAAAAGGCAGCAAACCCGTTCCTGCGCGCGGATGTGCCGGAGGTGGCGAAATCGGTCGGGCTTGCGGGCAGTCCGGCTTGGAAAGTGTTCGCCGAAATCCGCGAGCGCAAGAATAGATCCTGACCTGCGTCAATTCGGGGCTGCTTGCGCCAGCTTGCTCCATTCGTCGGCCTGGACGCGGACGATCAACTTGTAGCCGCCGCCGTCGGGCTGGAACACGGAGGCCTCGCCTTCGCGCACGTCGAACCAGTCCTTGCCGAAGGCATCGAGCAAGTTGGGCTTGTGGGTGATGACGACGATATTGGTGCCGGCGGGCGGCACCGTCGTCGCGAGCCGGCGCAACGCCTGGGCGCGCCGATTGTTCTCGGTCGGCGTGACCACCAATCCCCCTTCGGCAATGTCGAGCGAGGGCGTCACTTCGCCGAGGTTCATGAGCTTGCCGTTCTCGACCGCGCGGTTGAAGGCGCTAGTGTGAACCTGCCCGACAGGGATCCTGAGCTTGCGGAACGCCTCGCCGATCTCCTTGGCTTTCGCGCGCCCGGCGTCGGTAAGCTGGCGCTGCTGCGCCACGTTGCTGGGATTGAGCGGATCGGTGTCGGCCTGGTCCTGGTGAGTTGCGCCGTGGCGGAAGACGATCACGTATCCTCCCTGGCGCAGCGCGTTAATCCAGTCGGCTTGCGCCGGCGCGCTCTGCTGGATTGCCGCCAGCAGCGAAAGCGCTGCGGCCAAGACCGCAACGGCAAAACGGGTGGACTGCATTGTCAGCATCGGTCGGCTCCCCTCTCCAAGCTGGATCGAGCAAACGGCGCAGGCCTCGCTCGCAACGCGAGGAAAGCGTAAAATTGTTGCCTGCAAAAGACAATGTCCACACGTTAGATGAAGGTACCGCATGCTCTCCGCCGCCGAAGTGATGCGCCTGCTCGATCTCAAACCGCATCCCGAGGGCGGACATTTTCGCGAGACGTTCCGCGACCTCCGCACGGTGGACGGCGGACGCGCGGTATCGACCGCGGCGTATTACCTGCTGGCGCGCGGCGAGCGCTCGCATTGGCACAAGGTCGATGCGGTTGAGGCCTGGCACTATCACGCCGGCGCCCCGCTAAAGCTCGAGATCGCGCTCGACGCCAACGGCCCGGTCGAATGCCTCACGCTGGGCGCCGATCTCGGCGCCGGCGAGCGGCCGCAGGCGATAGTGCCGGCCCACGCCTGGCAGGCGGCGCAAAGTCTTGGTGAGTGGACGCTGGTCGGCTGCACCGTCGCGCCCGGGTTCGAGTTCAAGGGCTTCGAAATAGCCGCCAACGACTGGGCACCCGGGCGCGACGCTCCGCTTGGGGCGGCAATGACCGCAGGGGATGCAAAATGAGCACCCAGCCGGATCGCATGAGCGGCAACGCCGCAAGCTTCATCGGCAACATCCCGGAACACTACGACGCGGGCCTGGGCCCCGTGATTTTCATCGACTACGCCGCCGACATCGCGCGCCGAACGGCCGCTTGCAGTCCGGCGCGTGTCTTGGAGACGGCGGCAGGCACCGGAATCGTGACGCGGCAATTGCGCGACTTTCTACCTCGCGGCGTGCATCTCACAGCGACCGACCTCAATCCGCCGATGCTCGAAGTGGCGCAGACCAAGTTCAGGCCGGGCGAAGCGGTAGACTTCCGACCCGCCGACGCCGCCGCGCTTCCGTTCTCAGAGGGCGCTTTCGACGCTGTCGTGTGCCAATTCGGCGTGATGTTTTTCCCGCAGAAAGAGACGGCTTATCGCGAGGTTCATCGCGTGCTGGCCCCCGGCGGACATTACCTGTTTAGCGTTTGGGACTCACACCGGCACAACCCGTTCGGCCGAATCGCGCATGAAACTGCTGCCAGCTTCTTCCCTATCGATCCGCCGCAGTTTTACAACGTACCGTTCTCCTATTACCGGATCGATCCCATCAAGGAATCGTTGATCGATGCCGGATTCAGTAACATCAACGTCGCTGTCCTGAAGCTCTACAAAGAAATAGCGGACGTTACGCGGTTTGCGCGTGGATTGGTCCACGGCAATCCGTTGATCGACCAGATCAGGACGCGCGGCGGCGTGGACCCTGACCGAGTCGTGGACGCTCTCGCGCAGGCGTTGCGCGCGGAATTCGGCGCCGACCGTGGACGGATGCCGCTCCAAGCCATCATGTTTTCGGCCGTTAGAGCGGAAAGAAATTGACTTGAATCGCCCTCCCCGCGGTTGGCAGGGTTTAGACGATATCGAGGCCGCAGCAGCAGCAGCATAGTTCGAATTCGTGTGACCATGGATCGGCTCGAAACTCCCGACAAGGATTTGCCGCTGCGTGACGATATTCGTCTGCTCGGCCGCATTCTTGGCGATACGGTGCGCAGCCAGGAAGGCGAGCCCGTTTTCGCGATCGTTGAGCAAATTCGCCGGACCTCTATCCGCTTCCACCGCGACGAAGATGAAGCCGCGCGGCAAGAACTCGAAGCGATATTGAATAGCCTCTCGCATGGCCAAAACACCCAAATCATCCGCGCTTTCAGCTACTTTTCACAACTCGCCAACATCGCCGAAGATCAACATCACATCCGCCGGACAAGAGCCCACGCGCTGGCCGCTTCCGACCCGCGCGAAGGCACCATGGCCCTCGCGCTTACTCGCGCTCATGATGCTGCCATTTCCCGTTCCAATCTGCAGAACTTTTTCACGAGTGCTATCGTTTGCCCGGTACTCACCGCACACCCGACGGAGGTGAGGCGCAAGAGCACGATCGATCGTGAGATGGAGCTGGCACACCTTCTGGCGGAACGAGATCGCTTTCGGCTCACCCCCGAAGAGGCGGCGGCAAATGAAGAGGCGTTGCGTTCCGCCGTGCTCACGCTGTGGCAGACCAGCATGCTGCGCGGGAGCAGACTCAAAGTCGTAGACGAGATCGCTAACGGGCTATCTTACTACGACTACACGTTCCTGCGCGAGCTGCCTCGCTTCTACGCGACGCTGGAAGACCAACTCGTTTCAACCGATCCAACATGGGCGAACTTCGAGCTACCCTCGTTCCTGCGCGTTGGAAGCTGGATCGGCGGAGATCGCGACGGCAATCCCTTCGTCACGGCCGAGGTGCTGCGACAGGCGCTGGGAATGCAGAGCGAACGCGCACTCAAATTCTATCTGGACGAGGCCCATCTTTTAGGCGGGGAACTATCGCTCGATGCGCGGCTGGTCACGATATCCGATCAGCTGAAGGAGCTAGCGGCGCGCTCGCCTGATCGCTCGCCGCAGCGCCGCAACGAACCTTATCGTCTAGCTGTCTCGGGTATCTATGCACGCCTGACCGCGACGTTGCGCCGGTTCGGGCAGGCAGAGGTATCGCGCCACGCCGTAGGTGAGGCGCCGGCTTATGCCAACGCTGCCGAATTCGTCGCCGACCTCGACATTCTTTATCGTTCACTTGTGGCGAATGGCTCTCCGATGCTGGCGCGTGCTCGGCTGCGCAGCCTGCGTCGCGCGGCCAACACTTTCGGTTTCTATCTTGCGGGCATTGATCTGCGCCAGAATTCCGAGGTGCATGAGCGCACGGTGGGCGAGCTGTTCGAGATGACTGGAACTGCCTCGAATTATGCCGGCCTCCCCGAAGCTGCCCGCATCGCCCTGCTGCGTGAGGAGCTTAAGACCGCACGACTGCTTTCTTCGCCTTTCCTACGCTATTCCGTGGAGACGGCCTCGGAGCTGGCGATCCTGCGCGAAGCCGCCGAAGCACACCGCCGCTATGGCAAGGCTGCTGTGCCAAACTACGTGATCTCGAAGACGAACGGGCTCTCGGACCTTCTCGAGGTAGGGTTGCTGCTCAAGGAGGCAGGACTATTGCGCCCCCGCGAGCGGGAGCTCGACGTAAACATCGTCCCGTTGTTCGAGACGATCGCCGATCTACGCAACTGCGGCAGCGTAATGGGCGAACTCCTCGCCATGCCGGAGTACGTCTGCCTCCTGGAAGGTCGTGGTCGCGCGCAGGAGGTGATGCTCGGTTACTCCGATAGCAACAAGGATGGTGGCTTCCTGACGTCGGGCTGGGAGCTCTACAAGGCAGAAATCGCGCTGGTCGATACGTTCCGGCGTCATGGGATCACGCTACGTCTCTTCCACGGCCGAGGGGGATCCGTCGGCCGAGGCGGCGGCCCGAGTTATCAGGCCATCCTCGCGCAGCCCTCGGGGGCGGTACAGGGGCAGATCCGCATCACCGAACAGGGCGAGGTGATCGCCGCGAAATATTCGCAAGCGGAGGTGGGTCGGCGAAACCTTGAGATTCTTGCCGCCGCCTCCCTTGAGGCGACGCTGCTGCAGCCCGACCGAGCGGTGCCGCGCGAAGAGTACTTCACCGCTATGGAAGAACTTTCGAGCCACGCCTATCGAGCGTATCGGAGCCTCGTATACGAGACGGCCGGGTTCGAGCGGTACTTCTGGGAATCAACCGTCATCGGAGAAATCGCCAACCTAAATATCGGCAGCCGTCCCGCCTCACGCAAAAACTCGACGCGGATCGAGGACTTGCGCGCCATCCCTTGGGTCTTCGGCTGGTCGCAGTGTCGGCTCATGCTGCCGGGCTGGTACGGGTTCGGAACTGCGATCAAGGCCTGGCTTGCCGCACGACCGCGGGACGGCATGAAGATATTACGGGAGATGTACCGCGAGTGGCCGTTTTTCCAAACGCTGCTCTCGAACATGGATATGGTGCTGGCGAAGACCAATATCGCAATCGCGTCACGCTACGCGGAGCTTGTCGAGGATACCGAGCTGCGCGAAGCAATCTTTCCGCGGCTGCGTGCCGAATGGGACTACACGATCGAAACGCTGCTCGCCATCACCGGCCAGCAAGCATTGCTCGACCAAAATCCCTTGTTGGCGCGCTCGATCAAGAACCGCTTCCCCTACCTCGATCCGCTCAACCATGTGCAGGTCGAACTGCTGAAGCGTCACCGGGCCGGCAATACCGACGAGCGCGTGGTGCAGGCGATCCACCTGACCATCAACGGGATAGCCGCAGGGCTGCGCAACAGTGGCTAGTGCGCGCGATCATGGGGAGAGTGGCGAGCCGCCGTCCCCGCAAGAGCGTTCAAACCAGGTACTGCCCGCCGTTGGCGCTCAGCGTCGAGCCGGTGATCAAGCCGGCGTCGTCGGAGGCAAGGAACACCACGCAGCGCGCGATCTCCTCCGGCTCGCCCAGCCGCCCGATCGGGATATACGGCAGGATATTCTTCTCGAGCACGTCCTGCGGCACCGCCTTGACCATTTCGGTGGCGATATAGCCGGGGCAAACCGCGTTGACGGTAATGCCGCTCTTGGCGCTTTCCTGCGCCAGCGCCCGGGTGAAACCCAACTCGCCCGCCTTGGCTGCGGAATAGTTTGCCTGGCCGACTTGTCCCTTCTGGCCGTTGATCGAGGAGATGTTGATGATGCGGCCGAACTTGCGACCGCGCATTCCCTCGATCACCGGCCGGCACATGTTGAACAGCGAATTCAAGTTGGTGTTGATCACCGCGCCCCATTGCTCCGGGGTCATGCGGTGAAACATGGTATCGCGGGTGATGCCGGCGTTGTTGACCAGCACCTCGACCGGACCGAGATCGGCCTCCACCTGCTTGAGGCCCGCAGCGCAGGACTCGTAGGAGGAAACATCCCACTTGTAGACCGCAATGCCGGTCGCGGCCTTGAACTTCTCCGCCGCCGCGTCGTTGCCGCCGTAGTTGGCGGCGACCTTGTAGCCGGCCGCCTTGAGCGCCTTCGATATCGCTTCACCGATTCCGCGCGTTCCGCCCGTCACCACTGCGACGCGTGCCATGTCCGCTCCTCCCTACGACGAGCCGTTTGCTTGTGCTCGCGCGACAGGCGCCGAGGGGAATACTCGCCGCCTGCGCCGCGTTGCGGCTCTTCAACGTCGTCTCATCTTTCGACGCACATCGCAATGCCCATGCCGCCGCCGATGCAAAGCGTGGCGAGGCCCTTCTTCGCGTTGCGTTTCTGCATCTCGAAGAGCAGCGTAACCAGCACGCGTCCGCCCGAGGCGCCGATCGGGTGACCGAGCGCGATCGCCCCGCCGTTGACATTGACCTTCGCGGTGTCCCAGCCGAGATCCTTGTTGACGGCGCAAGCCTGCGCGGCGAACGCCTCGTTCGCCTCGATGAGATCGAGATCGGCGACGTTCCAGCCGGCTTTCTTGAGCGCTGCGCGCGAGGCCGGGATCGGTCCGGTACCCATGATCGCCGGATCGACGCCGGCATGCGCCCACGAGACGATGCGCGCGAGCGGCGTCTTGCCACGCTTTGCCGCTTCGCTCGCCTTCATCAACACGACCGCCGCGGCGCCGTCGTTGATGCCCGAGGCATTGGCGGCGGTGACCGTGCCGTCCTTGGCGAAGGCTGGGCGCAGCTTCGCGATCGCCTCGAGCGTGGTGCCGTGCTTGGGATGTTCATCGCTGTCGACGACAATGTCGCCTTTGCGCGTCTTTACCGTCACCGGCACGATCTCGTCCTTGAACCTGCCCGCCTTCTGCGCGGCCTCCGTCTTGTTTTGCGAGGCGACCGCGAACTCGTCCTGCTGCGCGCGCGTGATCTGCCACTGCCGCGCGACGTTCTCCGCGGTGTTGCCCATGTGATAGCCGTTGAAGGCGTCCCACAGGCCGTCCTTGATCATGGTGTCGACCATCTCGAAGTTGCCCATTTTCACGCCGCCGCGCAGATGCGCGCAGTGCGGCGCCTGGCTCATCGACTCCTGGCCGCCCGCCAACACGATTTCGGAATCGCCGTTGAGAATGGCCTGGTAGCCGAGCGCGACCGCGCGCAAGCCGGAGCCGCAAAGTTGGTTGACGCCCCAGGCCGGGCTCTCGACCGGGATGCCGGCGGCGACCGAGGCCTGCCGCGCCGGGTTCTGACCTTGGCCGGCGGTGAGAATTTGACCCATGATGACCTCGGAGACCTGCGCCCCCTCGACGCCGGCGCGCTTGAGCGACTCCTGGATCGCGACCTTTCCCAAGTCGTGGGCGGCAAGCGTCGCAAGTGCGCCATTGAACGCGCCCACCGGCGTGCGGGCCGCGGCGACGATGACGATGTCGTCCTTCATCTTGATAACTCCCTGGTTCGGGCTGGACGGCGGCGGAGACTTGCCTGTCGGCTCGTTCGGTTTGCGGCAAAGCCGCGTCGGGCGCCAGTGATCCGCCGCCCGTTGCCGCATCCTTGGAATCTGGGGACGGGCCTGTCAATTGGAAGGATCGCCGGCCTGTTCTGCATCAATTCACCGGAGGCGAAGCCGCCGACAAAACGGTGGCCCGCCACGGAAGAAAAGGGCTATGCTGCGCAACCGAGACGGGCGAAACCGAGCTTCATCCATGGCTGCCGAACCGGTCACCATCAAGAAATACGCCAATCGACGGCTCTACAACACCGGCACGAGCACCTACGTCACGCTCGAAGACCTCGCCGGTATGGTCAAGGCGGGCGAGGATTTCATCGTCCATGATGCCAAGACCGGCGAGGACATCACCCGCCAGGTCTTGGCGCAGATCATTTTCGAACAGGAGAACAAGGAGGGGCAGAGTCTGATGCCCATCACCTTTCTGCGCCAGCTCATCCGCTTCTACGGCGACAGCATGCAGATGCTCGTGCCGCGCTACCTCGAAGTCTCCATCAGCTCGCTCACCAAGGAGCAGGAAAAATTCCGCCAGCAGATGGCGCAGGCATTCGGCGGCAGCCCGTTCGGCGCGCTCGAGGATCAGGTGCGGCGGAACATGGAGATATTCGAGCGCACGTTTGCCATGTTCACTCCATTTGGCCGGCGCGAGGGCCAGGCCGTGGCCGACACCGAGAAGGGCCCCTCGCAGGCTCCGGGCAGCAGCGAGGAAATCCACGACCTCAAGCGTCAGATGGAAGAGATGCAGAAGCGTCTCGATCGCTTGAGCGAGAAGGACAAGAGCTAGCCGGCGCGCCGCGTGCACTGCCAGGCCGCAGGACGCGCGTGGCGCATATTCATTTGCGGCCGCTCATCGCCGCCAGATCATCCCGCATGATGCGCGCGATCTGAAACCAGAAGCTTTGACTATGATTTGCCGCTGCCGCGGCCTGTTCTATGCAGCTTCGGGGTTCGCCAGGGTTATGCTGGCATGATACCTCGCTGGCGAGGTACGATATGAATTGGACGAATGATGCCACAGCAATGGCATCATCGACAGGCGAGCCCACCCTATGGTCGCTTGGATCGCGCGGGGACTCCTGATTGCCGGCGGCGCCGTGACGAGCTGGTTCGTAGCCAAAGGCGCGCCCAATTTTGGGCTGGTCCAGATGGCGGTCGGTCTCATATTGCTTGCGCTGGTGGTGTCCGTGATCGCATTCTGGCCCTCGAGTTGGCGAAACTGAACCGCTGCGGCAAGAGAGTTCGGCGACAGCAGGCTCGGCATGGCCTGATGTGTTCGCAATCACCTGCTCTGCCCGCCAAACAGTTTTTCAACTGCATCCATAACCGACGTTTGCGGATTGCGAAAACAATAGTCTCGCACCTTTTTCGCATTCGCAATGAGTGTTTGGGTCTCGAGCGTGGTATCACCGCGCTTGCCGTGGTAGTAGCCGCTCAGCCAGATCGCGATATTTTGAGGATTTGTAATCTTGTGGCTGGTGTATTGGTCACATGTGATCTTTGCGACATCCAAAGTGACCTGGGCTCGAGCTGCAGGGGCTGTGGCCACGGCGAAGATTAAGCCTAACAGAACGACTGCAATCCTGGGCATGTGTTTCTCTCCGAAAAAGTATCTGCAGGATAGTGATGTGGATTCACGCGGCTCGTCTTCCGGAGCTAGTACAGCCTCGAGCATTGTATTAAATTTCTAGGTCGAGGGTGGCTCGGTCAAGTGTTCGCCGGAGGCGCCGGGTTGCAATCCTGCGCCGAGGAGACCGAAAATGCGAGTTAGAATTTGGGCCGCCTTGTTGATCTGCGCTGCATATGCTTTGCCTGCGCAATCGGAACCCTCCGCTCCCGTCCCTGTCGGCACGGTTACTGCCGAAAAGCGTCCCGTTGCGAAAGCGCTCGACTTCGTCGGGCGGGTCGAAGCGATCAACCGCGTCGACGTCAGGGCGAGAGTAAAAGGCTACCTGGAGACGGTCCTCTTCAAGGAGGGGGACGTAGTCAAGGAAGGCGCTCCGCTCTATCGCATCGAAAAGGGCTTGTTCGAAGCCGCGGTCGAGCAAGCCCGAGGCGCGTTGGAGACGAGCAACGCGCAACACGAGCTGGCGGTTAAGACCCGAAAACGCCAAGACGAGCTGTTTGCAAAGAACGTAGCGGCAGCAAAAGCACTGGACGAAGCCGTTGCAGCAGAAGGAATGGCGAAGGGTGCCATCACGACCAATGAAGGCAACCTTCAAACGGCACAAATCAATCTTGGCTACACCGATATCATCGCCCCAATTACCGGCAAGATCGGCCGCACGTCTGTGACCAAGGGTAATGTCGTCGGCCCCGACAGCGGCGTCCTTACGACGATCGTCAGCCAGGATCCGATGTATGTCACCTTCCCGGTAA
>Ga0307277_10000099_pt1 | contig 26631 bp, 25 predicted proteins | sample ER_DNA_116_FD_194473 | JGI IMG/M metagenome (GOLD analysis project Ga0307277, IMG submission 194473) | Bulk soil microbial communities from the East River watershed near Crested Butte, Colorado, United States - ER_DNA_116 | ecosystem: Environmental > Terrestrial > Soil > Floodplain | place...
TGACGGGGGAGATACCCAGGTTCTACCTACACAACCTGGGAAATTGCGGTTAGAGATTTGCGCATGGAAGCGACCAAGACAGCCTACCGCGCCGTGACCCGCCAGATCGAGGTCACGGCCAGCCCCAAGTTCCTGCCCGACCGTTCCTCGCCCGAGAACGGCTATTTCTTCTGGGCCTACACCATCACGCTGACCAACCGCGGCGGCGAGACGGTCCAGCTCAAGACGCGCCACTGGCGCATCACCGACGCGCAAGGCCGCCTGCAGGAGGTGCGGGGGGCGGGCGTCGTGGGCGAGGAACCCGTGCTCAAGCCGGGGGAGAATTTCGAATACACGAGCGGCGTGCCGCTGCCGACGCCCTCGGGTTTCATGACGGGAACCTACGGCATGGTGACCGCGGCGGGGGAGGAATTCGACATCGACATTCCCGCCTTCTCGCTCGACACCCCGCAGCGCGAGCGCACGATTAATTAGCGGGAAATCATTGACGCCGGCCTCTCCACCCCGTCATGGCCGGGCGGGCATGACGGAACGGGACGGACAGGGTTACTCGTCATGGCCGGGCTTGACCCGGCCATCCATCTTCTTCGTACAGATCTTTTGCGAAGAATGACGAACGCGCTTAGTTCCTTTGTGCTCCTGCCGGCACCGCCTCATGCCAGCAGGCCAATCAAAGGGATCGCCGATGGGCGCGACGTGATCGCGCTTTCCAAGGACCTCCGAGGCACCGGACCAAACGCCGCGCTCGCGGCTGCCGTCGGCCCAAAAGCCCGTCACGCAGATGCAACGACATCCGCCAACTTCTTGCGCGCATAGAACATGCGCGTCTTTACCGTGGCCGTGGCGATCCCGACGATCTCCGAAACCTCTTTGATCGATTTGCCGTGGAAGTAGACGAGGTCGATCACCTCGCCGTGCTCCGGCGACAATTCGGCCAAGGAGTGGCGCACCAGCTCTGCCCGGGTTTTCTTTTGCAGCGCGACCTCCGGGTCGTCCGAGGGGTCCGCCACCCTCGATGCGATCTTCTCATCCAATTCCACATCCGTCCGACGGCGACGCGCCGAGAGCGCCTTGTAGCGGGCGATTGCCAGCAGCCAAGTCGAAACCGACGATCGCGCTTCGAAGGAGGCGGCTTGGCGCCAAACGTCGAGAAATACATCGCTCACGAGGTCTTCGGCTAAGGCCTGGTCGCCGACAAGCCGCAACAACCAGCGATACAAAGGAACTTGATGCCGGCCAAACAGCGTGCGCATGGCGAGTTGATCGCCCTGTGCAATCCGCCGGATCAACATGTCATCGGAAGAAGACGTCTCGGGCGCCGCCGCCTGTGTAGGCAAAGCGACTACCCCGTCCATACGGGTGCCAACGATATTCATTGGAAATCCCCTTTAACTCACGTCCCGCTAAGCAAACTCGGCCAGGGGGTAAAGGTTGCATACCTTCTTACCGATTCATCGACTGAAAAATTTGCCGTGTTTTCGCCCGCATCAGTTAAGTTTGAACAGTGGAAACTTGTAGAATGCTCTCATGCCCGGCAGCGCAGATAGGTTAACGCGGTCTGCGCAGACTCGACTGCGTGCCGGGCATGACGAGTCAAAGCCCACTCCGCCTTGGCTGGCGGGCATGACGGGTGAGTGCTTTCGCGCGTTCGCCGGCTCGCATGTTGCTTCGGTCAATGCTGGCTACGAACTCGGTCCTCGTCCTGAGGAGCGCCTGAAGGGCGCGTCTCGAAGGACGGCAACGGCCTCATGCTTCGAGACGCGCCGCTGCGCGGCGCTCCTCAGCATGAGGCCGGCGGCATGACGACTTCTTTCGATGACGAGTGAACGACTCGGTGCCAGGGACGCGGCAGCAACCGCTCAGTGGCCGAACTCGCCAATCAAGCGGTGAACCCCGAGCGGCGCGGCCTGGAGCGCCTTATTGCCCTCGAGCAGATAAGGAACCGCCGGCGCCTGGCGTTGCACCAGCGCCGCATAATCGCGGTCGACGGTGCGCATGACGTCGGCGACCTCCGCGTGGAAATCCGCTTCGTTGACGGTGGTCAGTTGCCCCTTCGCCAGCACGACTTTGCCATCCACCAGCACGGTGTGAACCGCGCGCCCGGTCTCGCAATAGACCAGTTGCCGCGCGGCACTGTTGAAGGGCAGATAAGCAAAATCGGCTAGGTCGATCAGCACGAGGTCGGCCTTCATTCCAGGCCTCACTTCTCCGATCTCTCCGCCAAGCCCGAGCGCATGCGCGCCGCCGAGAGTGGCAGCAGCGATCGCGTCCGAGGCCCCGATGCCGCTCGGCGCACCATCCATTCCAGCTCCCAGCAGGGTGAACATTTTCATGGCCTGGAACAAGTTCTGGCAGTCGCTGCAGCTGCAGTTGTCACAACCCAGCGCGAGGTTGACCCCTGCCCGCTTGAGATCGAGCAGCGGGGCCACGCCGTTCTTGAGCTTGAGATTCGACAGCGGGTTGTGCACGACGCCGGTGCCGGCGCGAGAGAGCTGTTCGACTTCGCGCGGCGTGATGTACACGCTGTGCGCAATGGTGGTGCGCGGAGTCAGCAAACCGACCGCGGCCATGTAGTTCACAAGCGATCCCTGATGCTGCGGATAGACGCTTCGCGCCTTGGCGAGCTGCGCCCGCGTCTCGTAGACGTGGGTCGTCACCGGCAGCTGGTGACGTTCGGAGAGCTCGGCGATGCCTTCAAGCAGCGCTTGCGAGCAGCGCTGCGGCCCGGAGGGGCTCAGCGCCCAATGAAATCGCGGCGGCAGCGGATCGAGCCGCTTGATCTGCGCCGCGACGAAGGCGATGTCCGCCTGCGCGTCGCCCGGCTGTCCCGCGATAATGGCGGCGGCTTCGCCCGGTATGTCGGCAGGCAGGAACGGCTCGAGGTCGAGCGCGCCGACATCGCGCACCGTAATCGAGAACACGACGCGAATCCCGACTTCGGCATAGGCGGACAGAATGATGTCGAGGGTTTCTTCGTCCTGCGGCACCAGCGAGTTCATGTCCTGCAGGGTGGTGATCCCGTGCCGCAGGCATTCCATGGCGCCGACCAGCGTACGCGCACGCAGCTCGGCGCGGCTGCGCTTGCCCCAGTAGGCCGGCTGCGCGTGCAGCATCCAGACATCGAAGGGCATGTCCTCGAAGCGGCCCTTGGAGAGCACGTCATATGAATGGTAGTGCGCGTTGACGAGGCCGGGAATCAGCAGCATCCCGCGGCCGTCGACGACGCGGGCACCGGACCGGCCCTGCGCCGCCGCCTCCCTGATTGCCCGCTTCTTTTCCGCCAATTCGTCGGAAGAGCTGACCGACACGATGCGATCGCCCTCGACGATCACATCGCGCACGGGCGGTTTGTGGATATCGAACGCGCGGTCGTAGACCCGCGCACCGTGGATCAGAGTCTGCGCCGTCTCGTCCATTGCAGCTAGTTCACTTTCGCTTCGATCTGCCGCTCGGATTTGGGCGGCAGGAACGAACGGTTGAAGATCTCGGAAGCTGCGGGCTTCCTCGGCAACTCGTAGGCCTCGACAATCACGCCGATGGAGCGCGCCAGGCGATCGTCCTTGAGGTCGCCAAACCCGATATCTGCATTCTCGGGCGAGGTCATCAGGTTTTTGAGCGCGTAGGCGATGCGCTGCTTCTCGATATTGCCGTTGAGCAGCGGCTCGACCTTGAGCAGCGTCGCTATACCCTCGTCAGGGTTGGCGAGCACCTCCTTGAGTGCGCGGTTGCTTGCCTTCACCAATCCCGCAACTGCCTTCGGATTTTCTTTCAAGAGCTTCTGCGACACCATGAGGCCGTTGGAGTAGAGATCAAGCCCGTAGTCGCCAAAGTTGAACCAGCGGAAATCCTTGTCGGGATCCTGCCGCTGCTGCAGCAAATTTATGTAGCTTGTGACATTGAACACGAGGCTACCCGCGACCTGTCCCTGGATGAGCATTTGCTCCTGCAGGTTGGGAGCCATGTTCAGCATCTGCACCTTGCTGGCGTCGATGCCGTTGATCTTGGCGAAACTCGGAAACAGCCGCAGCGTGGCGCTGCCAGGCGGCCCGCCGAGGGTCTGGCCTTCGACATCCTTTACAGTCTTGATCGGCCCGTCCGCCTTGGTGACGAGGACGAACGGCGGCCGGCTGTAGATCTGATAGACCATCACCGGCTGCTCGCCCGGCTTCTGCGCGGCCTGCTGGATGATGGCATTGATATCGCCGAAGCCGGCATCGTACGCGCCGCTCATGATGCGGGTGATGGTGGCGGCCGAGCCCTCCCCTTGGTCGATCGTGACGTCGAGTCCCTCGGCTTTGAAATAACCCTTGTCGCGCGCGACGTAGTACCAGGCGTGGATGCCCTGGAACTTGAAGTCGAGGGTGAAACGGATCGGCGTGAGCGACTGGCTCGCGGCCGGAAACGCAAACAGGGCGAGCAGGCCAAGTGCCGCGCCAAGGTGCGCGGCCCGTCGGGCAATATGCATGATGATAACCTCCAGGTTCGGCTGCAGTGATCGGACGGCCGGCGACTTGAGCCTTGGTTAGACAGTGACGATCTCGCTCTTGCGGTTCGCCCACCCGGTGAAATGCTTCTCGGTGAGCGAGAACCCCACATAGAGACAGATGCCGAGGGTCGCGAGGACGAACAATCCTGCGAACACGAGCGGCACATTGAACGTCGAAGACGCGATCATCATCATGTTGCCGATACCGCGATTCGACGCGACGGTTTCCGCCAGCACCGTGCCGACGAAGGCGAGCGTGACCGCCACCTTCAGCGATGCAAAGAAATACGGCATGGCGCGCGGCAGCCCGACGTTCCACAGGATGTCGAACTTTTTCGCTTTCAAGGTCCGCAGGACGTCCTCGAGCTCCGGCTCGGTCGTGGCCAGTCCGGTCGCCACGTTCACCACGACCGGGAAAATCGAAATTGCGATCGACGTGAGAATCGCCGGCACCGTGCCGGCGCCGAACCAGAGCACGAAGATGGGAACGACCGCGATCTTCGGCGTCGACGAGAAACCGACCAGCAGCGGATAGGCGGTGTCATATGCGATCTTCGACGAGCCTATCAAAGCCCCCAGGCAAACCCCGATCGCAACGCCGATGGCGAAACCAACGAGCGTGGTGTAGAGCGTCTGCACGGCGTGCGGCATGATCGCGGGCCAGCGCGAGAACAGCGTGTAAAACACCTGGCTCGGTCGCGGCAGGATGATGTCGCTCACGCCCAACGCGAGGCAGGCGAGCTCCCAAAATACGAAGAACCCGAGGATCAGCGCGATGGAGGCCGCCTTCTGGCGCAGCTTGGCCATCATGCCGCGGCTCCCAAGCTGACTTCGTTGCCGGCGCGAACTTCCACGATCAAACTGCGGAGCCGCTGGTTCAATGCCACGAACGCCGCGTCATAGGTCATCGCGATATTGCGCGGGCGCTCAAACGGCACGGTTTCATCCTCGAGGACGCGGCCCGGCCGCGCGCTCATCACGACGATCCGGTTGGCCAGGAACGCACTTTCGCGCAAGTCGTGGGTCACAAGGATGACGGTCGGCTTGCGCGTGAGCCACAACTCCTGGAGCACCGCCCACAGCTCTTCGCGGGTGAACTGATCAAGCGCGCCGAACGGCTCGTCGAGCAGGAGCAATGTCGGATCATGGATCAGGGCGCGGCACAGCGACGCGCGCTGTTGCATGCCCCCTGAAAGCTGCCACGGATGCTTGTCGCCAAATCCGGACAGCCCGACTTGGGCCAGCAAAGCCTCCGCGCGGTCGCGGTATTCGTTCTTTCGTTTACGGGCCCAGCCGGAACGAAATGGCTGCACGATCTTCAGCGGCAGCATGACATTCTGGCGGACCGTGAGCCACGGCAGCAGTGTCGGGTTCTGGAACGCCATGCCGATACGCACGTCTTCCGCGCCGACCTCGCGACCGGCGACGAACACGTACCCGGTGGTCGCCGAAATAAGCCCGCCGACGAGCTTGAGGATCGTCGACTTGCCGCAGCCCGAAGGGCCGACCAGGGCGACGAAATCGCCTTCGCCGATCTTGATCGAGGTCTTGTCCAGCGCCCGCACGGCACTTTCGCCGCGCCAATAGGCGAGCGTCACCGATTCAAATTCGATCACGGGATCCCTGGTGCCGCGATCGGAGCGCGTTGTCGCGAACGACCCGACGGCAGTCGCCTGTTCCCGCTCGTGGCGCACTGCCCATTTCCGCAGCATTACCCGGCACCCGATTCCTTCCTGCCCACTTAAGAAGCAAGCGCTATGCCATGCCGCCTTAGCGGCCTTGCTTACCCCCGACGTGCATTTTTGCCGGTGACGTCAATGGCATGGGGTCATTGCAGCGCATGGAACGATGACACCTCGCAATGCGTGCTCGCGGCGACGCGTGCACGATTTATAGGCGGTGGCGATCCACGATTAACGCGACCGGACCACCGCCATCCGGGCCCTGATGCTCCGCACCGCCCGAGACGTAAATCTCCGCGTGACCGAAGACGCCGGCGAGCGCCCCGCACACGAAAGCACGGGCATGGCGGGTCGGCGAAATGTCGGAGTCATCGAGCATCGTATGGCGATGCCCGCGCAGCAGCCCGTCGTGACTCGCCTCGGCTTTGGCGAGCACAGCGACCACGCAATTTCTCTCGCTTGCCGACAGCTGACCGTCGGCGGCAATGCCAAGGCCCTGCAACACCGCGCGGACCGGTTCGGTGTCGATCGCATCCGCCATGACGGCATGGCCGATGGCGAGCGAGCCCGACCAGGAGCGCGACATCCCGAGCACGACGATCTCATGATTCCTCAGCTCGATGCCCGCCGAACAGCTGGCGCGGCCCGACCACATTTTGAAATCCGCACCGATCGCGTCATCGCTCAAATTCGCCCGCCGGACTTCACCGAGTGCGAGCGCGATGCCGAGCGCACTCGCTGCCCGCGACAGTCCCATCGATTTGAGCGTATCGCGCGTTGCGACCCGGGCGCCGCGGTTGTCAGCCTCCGCGATCCGCTGCGCGGTCAGCAATGGACATTTGATCTGAACGAAATGAACGTCCGACATTTTCTCGATGCTTGCCGCAGCCATGGCAGCGCGCACGCCCGCCGCGACCTGATCGACCTGTCCAAGGCGGCCGAGATGCTCCGCGGGCAACGCGGCAGTGTGCGATCGACCGAGCGCGAGCGCGGGGCCCTCCCCCTCGCTGTCTTCACAGCGCTCGAACACGACCCAGTGCGGCGCCATGCCGCCCTCGGTCCCGCCCGACATCACCAGGCACACTTCGCCGGCGCGTTCGCGCGGCAAGAGGCGACGAAGCATCAGCCCAAGCGACTGCGTGGCGTAGCCGCGCGTGAAATCGTTGACGCAGCCGTTGCCCTCGGTCTTGCCGAAGATCGCCACGATGCCCCCGGGATCGATGCGACCGGCGGTGATCGCGTTCTCGATGCCGTCCACATCGTCGGGACCGGCGGCCGAGATGCGATGCACTTTTGCGCTCGGCATGGGTCACCGCCTGCCGTTATTGGGAGCGCCCGCAGGGCCGGCCGTTCGCCCCGCAACCATGGGCGGCTTGACGATCGCCGCCATGGTGGCGTCGGTGTTGCGCGGTGCGGCGGCCGGTAGTTTCTGGATCGCGTGCACCGAGCGGCCCCATCCGCGCGCCGCGGCGACCAATTCACGCTCACGCATGACGAAGCGCCCGCGCACCAATGTGTGCAAGGGCAGACCCCTGGTGCGACGGCCGTGGAATGGCGTGATCCGCGAGCGCGACTGCAGCTTGGCGTCGTCGATGGTCGACTCGCGGCTGAGATCGACGATGGCGAGATCGGCGTCAGCCCCGGCCACAATGACACCCTTGCGCGGATAAAGCCCCCAAATCCTGGCCGGATTCGCGGCGCTCCAACGAACGTAGTCGCAAACGGAATAGCGGCCCGCCGCGGCCTCGGTCAGCATCATCGGCATCTGCGTCTCGACGCCGGGGAAGCCGCAATCGACAGTCCAGATGTCATTGCGCGTCTTTTCCTCGATCGCGTGCGGGGCATGGTCGGTTGCGATCACGTCGATGGTGCCGTCGGCGAGCGCCGCAAACAGCGGCTCCTGGTTGCGCTTTTCGCGCACCGGCGGATTGACCCGGATGACGCCGGCAAAGCGGGCATAGTCGTCCGCCGACAAGAACAGGTAGTGCGGACAAGTTTCGCCGGTGATGTCGACGCCGCGCGCCTTGGCATCGCGCAACGGACGCAGCTCCTCGGCCGAGGAAATATGCAGGATGTGGATGCGCGCGCCGGTCCACTCGGCAAGGGTCGCCGCGCGGCTCACCGCCTCGACTGCGACCACCGCCGGACGCGACGCGAGATGCGCCAGCGGATCGACGCGGCCGGCGTCCCGCATGCGCGTCTCGCGGCGCTCCATGATGGAATTGGTCTCGGCATGGAGCGAAACGCGCTTGCCGGTCGCGGCAACCACCTCGAAGGCCTCGAGCATTGCGCCGGTCGACGGCGTCGGAATTTTGCCGAACGTATTGCCCATGTAGAGCTTGAAGCCGATGACCGTCTTGGCGAGCTCGGGCACATGCGCAATGGTGTCTTCGCCGAGCAGGCCGTAGAGACCAAAATCGACATGCGCCTTCTGGGCTGCCATCTGATGCTTGGCCGCCAGGATCTCAGGCGTGCCCGTCGGCGGGATGGTGTTCGGCATGTCGAACACGGTGGTCACGCCGCCGAAGGCCGCGGCTGCCGTACCACTCGCGAAATCCTCTTTGTGGGGATAGCCGGGATCGCGAAAGTGGACGTGGTCGTCGATCACCCCCGGCAAGACGTGCAGCCCGGACGCGTCCAGCGTCTCACGTGCTGAAGGCATCGCGCTCTCCGCACCGACCGCGAGGATGATGCCATCGGCGATTGCAACGCTTGCCTCGAAGACGGCGTCCGGAGTGACGACCTTCCCTCCGTTGATAACGAGATCGGCGCTTGCGCTCACCGTTACCTCACAGCATCGCCCAGCCGCCGTCGACAGGCAGGTCGGCGCCGGTGATTTGCCGCGACACGTCGCTGGCGAGAAACAGGCAGGCATTGGCGATATCGACGTCGGTCGATACGCGCTTGAGCGCGTAATCCGCGGCGTGCAGCGCGGCGGCGTCCTCGAGCGAGATGTCGAGGCGGCGCGCCATGTCGGCGCAAACTTTGTCGCGGAAGCGCGGACCGTCGACCATGCCGGGCGCAACGTAATTGACGTTGATGTTGTAGGCTCCAACTTCGAGCGCAAAACTCTTGGTGATGCCGCGCAACCCCCATTTGGATGCCGAATAGGCCATTCGGCCGGCGCGCCCGCGCATGCCGAAGGTCCCGCCGACATTGACAATCTTGCCATAGCGCTGCGCGATCATTGCCGGGAGTACCGCGCGCATGGTGTTGAAACAGCCGCGCATGTTGACCGCGATGATATCGTCGAACTCGCCTTCGCTGGTCTCCACGCCGGTCCTGCCGATAGGCCCGGAGCCGCCGGCGACATTGAGCAAGATGTCGATGCGTTCGCCATAATGCGTCTGCGTCGCCCGTGCGGCCGCGCAGCATTGCTCGCCGTCCGTCACGTCACAGGAGATGACGATCGCGTCGCCGCCGCGGGCTTTGACCTCGCCGGCGAGCGGCTCGATGGCGGCGGTGTCGCGGCCCACGAGCGCAAGCTTGCAGCCCTCGTCAGCGAAGGCATGGGTGACCGCGGCTCCCATGCCTTTGACCGGTCCGGTGATGATGGCGACACGGCCCTTGAGTTGGAGATCCATCGGCGTTAGCGAAAACCTGCAGCTCGTTCAAGGCGGTGCCGTGCGGACCGGCTTCGCCACACGGGCCACCGGGGCAACTTAGCTCTTCGCGTCGACCAGCTTGGTCGGCCGCTCCGATTTCGGCGGCAAGAAATCTCGCACGAAGATTTCCGACACCGCGGGCGTACGCGGCAATTGGTTGGCGTCGACCAGGATATCGATGCCTTTCTTCATGCGCGCATCATCGATATCGCCCAGCCCGATCTGGGCGATCTCGGGATGATTCATTTCCTCCTTGATGGTCGCATCGAAGCGCTCAAGCTCGACGTTGAGCTGGATCAGCGGCTCACGGTTGAGAACCGCCTCCACGGACGCTTTGGGGTCCTTCAGGGAGTCAACCAGCCCCTTGTTCATGGCACGCAGAAAGCCGCGCACCGCTTGGGGGTTTTCATTGACGAGCTTGCGGGACACGATAATGGCGTTGGAGTAGAGATCCATCCCGTAATCGCCGTAGTTTATCCAGCGCATCTCCTTGCCCGGATCGACGCCCATGAGCTTGGCACTAAAAAGGATGGTGTTGACGTATCCAAATACGCCGTCGACCTGTCCGCGCATGAGCATCTGCTCCCGCAGGTTGGGCGCAAGGGTGGTGATGTTGACCTTCGATGCGTCGAACCCGGCGATCTTGGCAAGCGCGGGAAAGAGCTTGAGCGCGCCGTCGTTCGCGGCTCCCCCGAGGGTGCGGCCTTCGAAGTCTTTTGGCGTCTTGATCGGACTATCGGTCTTCACCGCCACCGTGAAGGGTGGACGGTTGTACATCACATAGACCGCGAGCGGTGCTTCCTGCGGCTTTTTCGCCGCGAACTCGATCAACGCGTTGATGTCGCCAAAACCGATGTCGTACGTGCCGGATGCGACCTTTGGAACGGCGGCGGCCGAGCCATCGCCCTGATCGATGGTGACATCGAGCCCCTCAGCCTTGTAGTAGCCCTTGTCTTCGGCAACGAAGAACCAGCCCTGCGGGCCCTGATATTTCCAATTCAACACGAATTTGAGCTTGGTCTGGGCGCCGGCCTGATTGCCGGGGAAGCTTGCGAGGCCGACTGCGGCTGCGACAAGTACGAGCAGATGCCGACGCAACGAATGGAAGGTCATTGGCGCGCTCCTCATGATCATACGGGTGCGACGGTTCTCTCCGCGCCGGTGCATGGCGCGAAACCACCGCAGTGATCGTCAGTCGGCCCGGCGACCGGTTGATCGCGCCGAAGCCCTGCAACTCGCGTGCCTCCGCGGATTTTCAGCCGGTCCCGGGTGATGCTAGGCAAAAACGACTGTTGCCAGCTACTGCCGATTTCTTGCTAGAGTGTTGCCGAAAAGGCATCACTCGGCAGAAACCCGTTTGGCATGCGGCACCTGCGGCTTTTGCAATATGTGGATGAAGTCGCACGCGCCGGTTCGATCCGTAGAGCGGCGGAACGGCTCAACGTCACGGCTTCCGCCGTCAATCGCCGAATCATGGACCTCGAGGAGGAGCTCGACACCGAGCTGTTCGAGCGCAGACCGCGCGGCGTCCGGCTGACCGCGGCCGGCGAGATGTTCCTGCGCTACGTTCGCGCGCAGTCCGCCGACGTGGAGCGGATGCGATCGCAGATCGAAGATCTCAAGGGCTTGCGGCGCGGCGTTGTCCGCATCGCCTGCAGCCAGGCTTTGGCGCCCGACTTCCTGCCGGACGAGATCGCCAAGTATCGCGTGCGCTATCCGCAAGTCGCGTTTGAAGTCTCCGTTCTCGACCACGAACGGGCCATGCGTGCGCTCGCCGCGTACGACGTCGACCTTGTCATCGTCTTCCGGCCGCCGTATCTCGCGAATTTCCAGCCGCTCACGAAGCTCGAGCAACGCCTGGTGGCGCTCATGACTCCCGCGCATCCGCTGGCATCGCGCCGCGCCGTGCGGCTGCGCGACTGCGCGGCGTACCCGGTCGCTTTGCCCGAACGCAGCATTGGCGGACGGCAATTACTCGACGAGGTGACCGCCCGAAGCGGGTTACATTTCAACGTTGTGGCGGAGTCGAACTCATTCGAGTTCCTGCGCGGTGTCGTCCTGCGCGGCGGCGCGATTTCGTTCCAGATTCAAATCGGGGCAATGACAAGCCACCACCCAAGCGGCGTGGTGGCACGCAGCATCGATGACCGTGACCTTCCAAACGCCGACCTGGTGCTGGGGCAATTGCGCGGTCGCAACCTGCCGATCCCATCGGCGGTGTTTGCCGAACAACTCATGCGAACGCTCGACGTCATCCGACGATGAGTCCAGAGGCTTCCGCATATGCTACGGGTCCTATTCCACAATCTTTCAATGCGAATCGGAGCTCTTGCGCTCTGTTTCGCCGATGTCATAGCGGTGACATCTGCATCTATGAACTCAAGCGTCATCCTCGATCAGTATTGCCACGCCATTTGCGGGCCAGAGGTGTTTGGTCCTCTGTATAAAGGCGGCCAACGCCCGCGCAATTTCCCGATCGGATCACGGAGAATCTTCCAACGCTTTGCCTGCCTTGATGGCTGATTGCAATTCCTCGTGTTCGATGGCGTGGATCATGGCAATAACCGCGCTGAGCGGGACCGTTGCCCTTGGCCGCGAGCTGAAGCTGCTGCCAACCCATATCTCCAGGACTCCATTGGGTAACTCCCATGTTTGATGGGCCAACTTCGCATGGGCAGCCATGGCAAGAACGCGCGCTTTCCACTGAGGCCAATACCCAGACCGACTATCCTGGTTTACCCGGCCAGCTCCCGGTGTCGATGATGTCTAACGGTCGCACCGGCGTCGTCAAAGATGCCGGGAAGCAATTCACCTCCGAGAAGAACGGTTTGTTTGCCGCATCACAGCCCGGCCTCGCAGAGAGTGCCCCACTCAAGCAGACATCGCCCCGAGGTCCGAGGAAGTGCCAATTCTGGACTTCCAGATTTATCCACGCCGCGCGCTCCGGCGACGCGGAATCCCCCCTAATGATGCTTGACCGGGATCAACGATGGTCCACTGAGGTCCACGGGAAGTATTTCAAATAAGACGTGCACCATCGGTGCGTCGGTCTTGTTGTAGACGGTGTGATTGATATCGCCGGTCTCGAAGAAGAAGTCGCCTGGTCCGTAGACGATCGTCTCGTTAGGCAAGACGTACGTCATATGCCCAGACGTCACCTGCCGGATGCCGGGACCCACGTGATTGTGCTCGCCGACATGCCCACCAGGGGCGAGCGTCAACTCGGTTACGCGAAGCTTGTATTTTCCATTGATTTCAGTGAGGAAGCCCCCGAGCGGCGCCTCGAACTTGATTTTCGCAACAAGGCCTTGGGTGTCGACCTTCACCGGACTACCGCCTCCCTGCGCCGCTGCCTCTTCGGACCTTGTGGCCAAAACCAATAGCGGCAGAGTGGCCAGTGCCTGAAGAACATCGCGCCTCATGGGTTCGTCGCTGGACATGGAAACCTCCTGTTGCAGGCGCGAGTATGAGCTTCTCATCCTTGGCGACTAGTCCAAGAACTGGACTACTGAGCGTGTCTAAGCCGTGCTAGATTTTCGGCATGTACCAATACGGCCAATACTGCCCGGTTGCGCGCGCGGCAGAGATTCTTGCCGATCGCTGGACAATGCTTATCGTTCGCGAGCTTCTTGCCGACGTGAATCACTTCAATGAGCTTGAGCGCGGTCTTCCTCATATGTCGCGGACCCTGCTTTCCGAAAGGCTGCGGCGGCTGGAGCAAACGGGGGTCTTGGAAAGGCGCGGCGCATCGCGCGGCAAGCGGACCGAATATCGACTGACCCCCGCAGGACGCGAACTCCAGCCGATCATCGATCTCTTCGGCGAGTGGGGCGCGCGCTGGGCCTTTGGTGCGCCGCGGCCAAATGAACTCGACCCAATCATCCTGCTATGGTGGATGCGCCGGAGGGTCGCCATCAATCGCGTGCCGCACCGACGCGTGGTCATTCAGTTCGACTTTCGCGGCACGCCGCAGCGAAGTTACTGGCTAGTGATCGATCGCAGTGATGTTTCGGTCTGCTTGAAGCATCCCGGTTTTGAGGTCGACGTGATCCTCACTGCCGATATCATGACGTTTTACCAAGTGTGGCTAGGCGGCCTGGCCCTGACGGAAGCGATTCGGAAAGGCGACGTCCGTCTAGATGGCGCGCCGGTCGACATTCGCGCGTTTTCCACCTGGTTTACTTGGAGTCCCATGGCGGAGACTGTCCGCGCGGCACTCAGGGATCGTCGAACAGCACCGCGCAATCTCAACCGCCGACCAAGGATGAAGTCGTCCGCGGCAAGGATAGCGTCCTAAGTGGTCGCGCTCGGGTCAGACCGAACCCCGTCCGTCGCCGAAGCCGCCGAGCGCGACCGACCAGTCGAGCGGCTTTATCCGGGTTCAATTTTTGTTCGCTCTTGAAAATCTTTTGGCCTCACCTAAATCGTCCCGCGCCAAGGCCTGATGGGCTTGGCTCGGGCCCGGCGGCGGTCCGGCGCCCGACTTCGTATCCATGTTGCTCAAACGAGGATGTGGCTATGAAAAACCCAGCCTTTCCAATGCCTCAAAACAAACCGTTCGATGTCGACCTCGACGCGCTTTTGCATCCGGCACAGGCGTTCGAGCACCCTCGCGACGTGATCGGCGATGCGGATCTGACGCTGAACGAAAAGCGCGCGATCCTCGCATCGTGGGCGTCGGATGCCTGCGCTGTCGAGGCGGCTCCAGCCCTGCGTTGCGCCCCGGGAGCCGATCGGCCGGTGCCGATCGACGAAATTCTCGAGGCGCTGCGCGCGCTCGACAAGCAGGCGAACGAGCTGGCAATCGACGCGGCGGCGTCCCGGCGCCTGGCCCGGCGGCAAGCGATCGAGAGATTCCGATCCCGCCGCACGACGGACCAGGGCGACACGGGCTGCGATCCCTCGCACTAAGTCAGGCGTCCAAGACGTGGACGGCGGGACGGCCGAGCGCAACGGGCCGGTGCGAACCAATGCGCAGGAGATAGAGCCATGATGATCAACTTCAGCCCATTCATTCGAGGCGCTGTTGGCAATCCAACGAGCCCTCGATGCACAAAGAGCCAGCGACTGGATGGGAAGCCGCACGACCGGCATCGGCAGCTTTCCGCCTATCAATATCTTTCAACACAACGACGATTTCGTCGCGATCGTCGAATTGCCGGGCCTGGACAAGAACGACCTCGAGATCGAGGCGAAGGAAAACACGATCCGGATTTCGGGCCGGAAGACCATCAAGTACGACGAAGGCGCCAGCATCCACAGACGCGAGCGCGTGTGGGGCGTCTTCGACCGGACGCTCTCGGTGCCGATTCAAATCGATCCGGACGCGATCAAGGCCGAATACCACGACGGCGTGCTGGCACTCTTCATCCCACGCGCCGCAAGCGACAAGCCCCGAACCATCAAGATCAAGTAGAAAACGTCTGAGCGGGAGAATCCCCCATGGCATCGCAACAAGAGCTGCAGGTCCAGCAGAAGCGCGAGGTAGAGAAGAAACAAGAGACCACGGTCCCGTCGCGAGCGTTCCTTCCGGTGACCGATATCTTCGAGACCGACCAGGCCTTGACCGTCGTCCTGGAAATGCCGGGCGTCGGCAAGGATAATGTCGATATCAGCGTGGAGAACGATATCCTGACGATCGAGGGACGGATCAACTATTCCAAGTACGAAGGGCTGGAGCCGGTCTACACCGAATACAATATCGGCCACTACGTCCGAAGCTTCCAGCTTTCGAGCAAAATCGAACAGAGCGAGATCAGCGCCGGGCTGAAAGACGGGGTGATGACGTTGGTGTTGCCGAAAGCGGAGAAAGCAAAACCGCGCAAGATCAAGCTGAGTTGATGGGCGAGGACACGGCGTCAATCCCTCCCTTAATCCTGGAAAGTTTCGAGGAACAGCGCCCAGTTACTCATTCACACTCGAACAAAGGTGAAACACGACCGGCTCAGGAGAGGCCGGGAATGGTATCAGCTAAACAATACCGTCAGTTCGAGGGACGAGTGCCTACGTTGGGACTCAAGCAGCGCGCCAACGAGGCGGAACGCGACATAAAGCTACGCAGGGTTCTGCGGTAGCCGCAGCTCGGCTTCGTGCCAAGTCTTCGCCAGTTGGAGTTATTAGGCCGTTTCGCCGCCTCGCGCGTCGCGCCCCTCGGCGGAGCACTACGCCTCAATCGGACGATCCATCGGCGCCGGTGCGCACGGTCAGGCCGAGCGTGATCCAGTTGGCGCCCTCTCCCAAGAGATTGCGGCCGTAGATCAGATCCCAGTCGATTTTTTTCGTCGGGCTATAGCGCACTCCACTTTGAAAGCGCGGGTTGGTTTGCCCCGGCCCCATAAAGGCAAAAACTTCCGAGATGACGCTCCACCTCGGGATGAAAGTCCAGGAGACGCCTGCGCCCGCCGTGGCGAACACGCCGTGTGGATCGCCGCCGGTGTAATACTGCGCCCCAAAATTGACGTTCACCCGCAGCTCTTTGCTGAAGTCATAGCTCAGCGGGACATTGACGATCAGGCCGTTACCCGTGCGGTTCTGCGGGTCGTACACGACCGCACCGGAGATCGCGAGGCCAAAGCCTTTCGAGCCGACGATCGGTATCGGCACCGTCTTTGCCGTCAGCGTGGCGAGCGAGTCCCCTTCCCCGTCGGAGCGCAGATTCACCAGATTTGTGCCCAGCTCAACCGGCCGCCCAAGATTGAAGACGCAGGCTGGGCTGAAAACGCTGATACGATCACCGCTTGCGGCAAACGAGCTCCACGACTCGATCTCGCAGACACCCACCTTTTCAATTTCGGCGTCATCGACATAATAAGCGCCGCCGAGTCTTGCAGCGAACGCGGGTGCGGGGGAGAGCAGGCAGGTCGACACCACGACCGCGAGTGCAATTGGGCAAGCGCAGCTCGCGGGCTGACGGTGCGATGCGAGGCGGGAACCTCGCCCCATGACGCAATCCTCGAGGTTGACGACCGGCCTTCCTCCGCAGATTGAAGGATAGGGACGCATCCTGTTTAGCGCGTCTGGCTTGACAGGAATTGTACGGTTGGAATCGTCGAGCCGCTTTTCGTTGGCAGTGTATCCCAGCGGCCACACCGGAGTTCTTGGGACACGCTATAGCCTTGACCCTGAGTCGCCAACTTAGCATCACGCGCTCGCCTGCGGCACAAACAAGCGGAGGCCGATGTTGGCCTCTGCGATACAGGGCTGTCCCGCTGGACTCACTCGATTTGCCGCATGCTCAACCTGCACGCCAGTTGACCGAACATGAAGGGCTCAGGCATGGCGTCGGCTGATTATGGCCTACTGTAGTTTCTTTGTTCGCGGCTTTGGCAACTCCTTTCGACCAAGAATGTTCATAAAAGCGGCGCGCGCGAGCGCATGGGATCGGCCGAAGTCCTCACGTTCGATATTTCGGCCGCTGTGTACCACCCGTCCTCGTTTTCCGTAGAGCTCGCTGATGGCGTCGTACGCGCGGTCGCGTGGCCGTTGCGTCCTGGACCAGCATTTCGGCATGCGTTGCGTCGAGCCGGCGGGCAAGGTTAGCCACTCGCTCGTCGGCCCAAGCCGGAGCAAGCAGCGTGACGCCCATCGCAACGCCGCAAGACAGCACGCCGCATGGAATCGCGATTGCGCAGAGATCAAGGAGATTGGCGAAGTAGGAATAATGGCCAAGCTGATTGTTGAGCCGGATCGGATCGGCCGTCATCTCGGCAATCGTGAAAGGCCGCGGGCCCGTCGGCACCATCAGCGCATCGATCGTGGCAAACTGTTTCGCCACGGCCCGGCGTAACTGCGCCAGACGATGGAACCCGGTAAATGCATCGCCTGCGGAATATTGGCCGCTGGTCTGCAAGACCGAGCGAGTCACCTCGAACAGGTCACCGGCATGACCATTGATGAACGGTGCAAGCGCCGCATGCCGTTCGGCGATCCACGGCCCGTCGAACAACATCTGACCGGCCTCCCGGAACGGCGCGAAGTCGATCTCGACGAGCTGGTCGCCGAGACGACAAAGCCGCTCGCAGGCCGCCTCGTAGATGCGGGCGCATTCAGGCATGCCGTACCATTCGCGGTGGCGCGGCGCGAGCACGCCAAAGCGAAACGGCGGTGAGCGCGGCGCCGTGGGCGGGCGCGATGGTGCCGGACGCGAGAACGGATCAGCGACATCGAAGCCCTCGATAGCGGTGAGCACTCGCATCCCGTCATCGACCGAGAGCGCGAAGACGGAAACGCAGTCGAGAGTCGGACAATTCGGCACGAGACCGCGGGTCGAGATACGGCCGACTGTCGGCTTGATGCCAACGATGCCGTTGAAGCCGGCAGGGATGCGTCCGGAGCCGCCAGTGTCGGTCCCCAGCGCGAACGAGACAACGCCCGACGCGACAACGGCCGCGGAGCCCGAACTCGAGCCGCCTGACACATAGAGCGGATTGCCAACCGCCCCACACGCCCCATACGGTGATCGTGTTCCGGAAAGGCCTGTGGCGAACTGATCGAGATTGGTCTTGCCTAGGCAAACCGCGCCCGCGGCGAGCAGCAGCTCAACGCTGCGTGCCGAGCGTTCCGGAGCGTAGCTAAATGCCGGACACGCCGCCGTGGTGGGCATGCCCGCCACATCAATATTGTCTTTCACTCCGAACGGCACGCCGTAAAGCGGCAAGTTCTGTCCAGCAACCCACCGCGCTTCAATCTCGGCGCACGCACGCAGCGCTTCCTCGCGCGGGCTGAGGTGAATCCAAGCCGGCCCGATCGGGCCATCACGAACGCGGTCGTAAATCGTCGCAACCAGATCGCTTGGCCTCGCACCTGCGGCGTAGGCCTCGCGCAGGCTGCTCAATGACAACGAATCAAAGCGTGGCATGGCGTATCTGCCCTCGCAGACCGGATTGCAAATTCGCTGCCAGCGTCGTGGCAGACAAGCAACTTATTCGCCAACGCGCCCACCCGGGACGCTGGGATTGCCGCCCATGGACACTGGCAATCTGGGCGAGCAACCATCGATGAGACCATCAATTGAGCAACAGCATACGCTTTAGGCAGTTTTGGCGGGCAGCCGGCGTTCCGCCAGGTCACCGGGCGGCGGCAAAATTCGGCGTTAGATCAATCACGTAAAAAGCCTTGGCTGTGGCCTCGGCGGTCCGATCGCGCGCGCCCGGTGAGGCGCTGGACTGGCACATCCTTTGCAAATTCACGACCGAGCACAAAGAGAACCGGATGAACATCGCGCCGAGCGGTCTTGCCGGGAGATTGCGTGGCGACCGAGAGCAGCAGGTGATCGCCGAGATCACCGAGCAGCGATGGCTCGCACTTACGCGTGAGCTCGTCGTCGCCGGTCAGCCCTCTGCCGAAAATCCTCTCGACCCCGACATGCCGCCTGGCCGGGAGGCGGCGGTAGCGCAGGTCGTCGCCGCAAAACTCGCCGATCTCGGACTAACAGTGGAATTGGTGGCGAAGCGCGAAGGCCGCCCCAACGTCATCGGCACGCTGGCCGGCGCGGCATCTGCCGGTCCGACGCTGATCCTCAACGATCACCTTGATACCTATCCCGCGGGCGACCCCTCGCGCTGGGATAAGACCGGGGGTGACCCATTCCGGCCCACGCGCGACGGCGATTTCCTCTATGCCCGCGGCACATCCGACACCCGCGGCAACCTTGCCTGCACCATTCTCGCCGTGGAGGCTCTCCTCCGCGCGGGCGTGCGCCTTCAGGGTACGCTCAAGTGCGTCTACACGGTGGACGAGGAGAAGAACGGACCGGACGGATCGATCTTCCTGCTCGAGGAGCATGGTCTGCGGGCCGATTACGAGATCACCTGCGAGCCGACGGGTTGGACCAAGACGGATGGTTCATGGGGCATCGATATCGGGGTGGCCAACAGCGGCCATTTCCTCGTCGCCGTCGAGACGCAGGGCATCAAAACCCATATTTGGCGGCCCGACACCGGCATCAATGCCGTGTCGGAAATGGCGGCGCTGGTCACAGCGCTAGAGACGACGCGGTTCACCTATCGCCCGGCAAAACTTCCGGGCGGCACGCTGCCCATGGTCACGCCTGTGCGCATCGGTGGTGGCGTGCCGGGCGAGATGCAGTTCACGCCGGATCGCTGCATCGCCGTTTTTGCCGTCGTCGGCCTGCTTCCCGGAATGACTGAAGAAAGCGTTCTCGCCGACATCGACGCAGTGGTGAAAGCCTTCGCCCGCCAGCGCACCGGCTTGCGCGCCGAAGTGCGCCGATTTCCCGGTGCGCTGTTCGTCGCGGGCACGGCGGAACTCGACGCGAATGCCGAGCCCGCGGCGGCGCTCGCGCGCGCCTATCGCACGATCCTGGCCGCGGAGCCGAAACCCTACCGCAAGAACGCTTTCAACGACACCATCCGCTTCGCCGAGCGCGGCATTGCCGCAGTGACCTTCGGACCTGGCGAGGACGGCTGGCCGCCGTTCAACGAGTACATCCGGATCGGAAAGTCCGTGGCGGCCACGAAGATTCTTGCGCTCGCCGTGATGGATCTCCTCGGGGTGGTGCCATGACGGCCATCGAGCAGGCGCCGAGCGAGCTTGCCGAGACGAAATCTCGTCTCGTGCTCCGCCCGCGGGTCGAACATCTACTGACGGCGGGAACGGTGGTTGGCCTGCTCGGTTTGTGGACGCTGCTCAGCCACTATGGATTGGTCAATCCGCTGTTCCTGCCGTCGCCGGAAGCGGTGTGGACCTCGTTCCTTGAGGTCGTAACCGAGGGTTATCAAGGCCAGCGGCTGCACCAGCACATGGCCGCGAGCCTTGAGCGCATCCTCGCCGGCTATTTCATGGCCTGTGCCATCGGCATTCCGCTCGGCCTCCTCATGGGATTGAGCACGCGCGTGAAAGCGGTGTTCGACCCGATCGTCGAGTTCTATCGGCCGCTGCCGCCGCTTGCGCTCTACACCTTGCTCGTCATGTGGCTCGGCATTGGCGACACCTCGAAGATCACGCTTCTCTTTCTCGCCGCGCTGCCGCCGCTCTCGATCAGCGCGATGCAGGCAGCGCGCTCGATTGACCTCCGGCACGTCCGCGCGGCGCAGATGCTCGGCGCCACGCGCGCACAATTATTCCGCCACGTGTTCCTGCCGTCTTGCCTCCCGGGAATCTGCACCGGCATGCGCATCAGCCTCGGCTTCACCTACACGGTGCTGGTCGCATCCGAGATTGTCGCCGCGACCGCGGGAATGGGCTGGATGATCTGGGATGCGAGCAAATTCCTGCTCAGCGACGTGGTGATCATGGGCTTGTTCGTCCTTGGACTGACAGGCGTCGCACTTGATTGGGCGATCCGGCAGTTCGAACGGCTCATCGCGCCCTGGCGGTTCGCCTGAGCAGCTTCGACACAGAGGGAGCTTAAAGACAATGATTTGCAAACGCGCCCTGCTCGCCATGCTCGCCAGCGCAGCGCTGGCGCACGCCGCTTCGGCTCAGCAGAAGCCCGACAAGGTTACGATCGGCTATCTCAACCTGGTGAACGCCCAGCTCGTAACCAAGGCACTCGGCTTGCACGAGAAAGAAATGGGCGTGCCAATCGAATGGGTGAAGTTCGGCTCGGGGGGTGACGTCAATCGCGCGGTTGCCGCCAACCAGCTCAGCTTTGGTGGCGTCGGCAATCCGCCCGCCACCATCGGCATCGGGCGCGGTCTGGCTTACCGCGGCATTTTCGTTCTCAACATGCTCGGGCCAGTTGAATCGCTCGTCGTGAGGACAAGCAAGCAGATCGAGAAGCCGCAGGATCTGGCCGGAAAATCCGCGGCGGCTCCGTTCGGTTCGACCACCCACTACCTGATCATCGCCTACCTGCGCGGTGCAGGCGTGGATCCGACGTCGGTCAAGCTTCTCGACTTGGCGCCGAGCGACGCAGTCGCCGCTTGGCTTCGCGGCGACATCGATGCCGCCTACGTGTGGGAGCCTTCGCTCAACAAGATGGTGGCCAACGGCGGCATGATCCTCATGGATAGCGGCACGATGGCCACGCGCGGCTATCCGACGTGGGACATCGCTGTCGTCATGGACGATTTCGCAGCCAAGTATCCCGACTACGTCACCAAGTTTGTGAAATCCGAATGTGCTGCGGTCGACTTCTGGCTCAAGAAGCCCGAAGACACCGCCGCCATCATCTCCAAGGAATTGAGCCTGCCGTTGGACGATGCCCGGCGCATGATGCAAGGCACGGGCGTCGTTCCTTGCGACAAACAGCTGACCGATGCCTACCTCGGCACATCGAAGGCAAAAGGAAAATTTGTCGACACCCTGATCGCGACGGCGACGTTCCTAACCGAGCAGAAGCGTTTGCCAAAAGTCGAATCCCGCCAGAGCTACGAGAACTTTATCACGCCGAAATACCTGGAAGCGGCGCTGGGCAAATGAGCCCTGAGCTATGAACCTCCACCACCGCGCGTCGACCGCCCCGGAGAGGCGGGGAGCCGGACCTGAAATGCTTGAACCGCGCTCAGGCAACGTCAGCTTTCAGGAGGTCACCGTTCGGCTGGGGGTTCGGGCACAGCGCCTTATCCTCGATCGCATTTCGCTCAATATTCCCAGCGGTCAGTTCGTATGCGTGCTGGGTCCCTCCGGATGCGGCAAATCGACCTTGCTCAATGCGCTCGCCGGATTCGTGATGACCAGTGGCGGCCGCATTGCAGTCGACGGAGATACAATTACCACGCCCGGCGCCGATCGAGGCGTGGTGTTCCAGGAGCCGACGCTCTTTCCCTGGAAAACCGTGCTCGCGAACGTGAGCCTTGGCCCGCTGCTTGCGGGGGCTGCGTCAAATGAAGCGGAGCGCATAGGTCGCAAACTACTCGGCCGGGTGGGCCTGTCGTCCCGCTGCGAGAGCTTTCCCAAACATTTGTCCGGCGGCATGCAGCAACGCGTCGGAATAGCCCGCGCGCTCGCTAACAATCCGCGCGTTCTGCTGATGGACGAGCCGTTTGGCGCGCTCGACGCGCAGATTCGATCGATGATGCAGCATGTGCTGCTCGACGTATGGGCCGAAGTCGGCGTCACAGTGCTGTTCGTCACCCATGATATCGACGAGGCCATCACACTTGGCGACCGAATCTTGATCATGGGCGCCAGCCCTGGCCGCATCATCGACGATATCGCTGTGCCGATTGCACGGCCGCGTGCCGACGATGTGATTTTCCTGCCCGAGTTCAATCACATCAAGCGCCGTTGCTTCGACCATATACGGCGCGAGAGCATTAGTGCCTTTGCGCAGCAAGACGAGGTTTGAACCAATGAAACCAAGAGGAAGAATTATGCGATCGGCCCCGCTGCGGACGATAAGACTGCCAACGATGCTGATGGCTGCCGCGATCGCGGCTCTGGTGAGCGCTGCGCCGAGTCAAGCCGTCGAGAAAGTCCGTCTCGCGCAGAACCAATCGCCCATCTCGGGGGTGTCAATTATTGCCGATCGCAAGGGTTTCTTCGCGAAGAACGGCCTTGAGGTCGAGGTGTTCAATTTCACCACCGGTAAGCAATGCCTCGACACCGTCATGGGTGGGGGCGCCGACATCGCCACTACCGCCGAGGCACCCACGACCGCGGCCGCCATGTCTGGACAGAAGATCGCGTTTCTCGCGCGCACCGAGTACTCCTACATCAAGACGTTGACCGCGACCGCGGCAGAGATCCACAAACCCGCTGACCTGAAGGGAAAGCGCATCGCGTTCACTGCCGGCACCGGCGGCGAGGTTTATACGGTGCAGCTACTCAAAGCGGCCGGGCTGGGCAAAGATGACGTCACGCTAGTTAATCTTCGGCCGCAAGACATGGTCGCCGCCCTCGCAAGCGGCAGCATCGATGCCTATGGCACCTGGGAGCCGCATATCTTCAACGGGATCAAAGCGCTCGGGAGCAAGGTGACGCCGCTTGACACCAAGGGCATCTACGCAGAGACGTTCAACATCGTCCTCACGCAGGACTATTTGCAGAAGAAGCCGGAGGTTGCGAAAAACTTCCTGAGAGCGCTCGTCGAGGCCGAGGTCTGGATGAAGGCGAATCGCGAGCAAGCGATCAACGTGGTGGCTGAGTTCGTCAAAATGCCGGTCGACGAACTCAAGCCCATTTGGGACGACTATGTCTACCAGGTGGCACTCGACGACAAGACTCTCGACATCCTCAACGCACATGCGAGCTGGCGGCTCGCTTCCGGAAACCATCCACCGGGCGCCGTTATGCCCGACTGGCGTACGGTCGTCTTCTCCGGCCCGCTGAAGTCGGTTGCTCCCGAAAAAGTGCTGATTTCCTATTGATTACCATCGCCCGAGGCGAGCGTGGACAGGAAGTCCGTCGCAGTGAAGTGGATTGAAAGATTGGCGCTTTGCGCCTCGATCCCATTTTTTCTACTGATGTGGCAGCTCGCATCGACCTCCGGTCTTGTCAACGAGCTGCTTTTTCCGCCACCGACCGCGGTCGGGGCCGCGCTCTGGGATGAGTTCGTCAACGGCACGCTCATGCTCGATCTCGGTATGAGTACGATGCGCGTGGCGGTCGGCTTTTTCACCGGCGCAGCGATCGCAATCCTGATCGGACTCTTGACCGGTCGTTACGCCATCGTATCCAACTTTCTCACTCCCATTTTTCAGTTGCTGCGGCCGATTCCTCCCATTGCCTTCGTGCCGATCGTCATCCTCTGGTTTGGTCTTGCCGAGTGGGGAAAGTGGTTTTTGGTGTTTTGGGGCGTGTTCTTCACCGTTTGGGTCGCGACGCATCTCGGCGTCCAGCGCGCAGACCCTGCATTGATTCGCGCCGCCCACTCACTTGGCGTATCCGACCGGCTGCTAATTCGTGACGTGATCCTTCCCTCGGCACTGCCAACCATCTTCGTTGGCCTGCGCACGGCGATCAGTATCTCTTTCTATACGCTGGTGGCAGCCGAATTGGCCGGCGCCTTTGCAGGTCTCGCCTACCGCATCGACCTTGCGCACCAGAATATGCAGACAAGCCAGATGCTAGGTGGTCTGGTGATGCTCGGCCTGGTCTCGGCCCTCGCCGATCGCGGATTTGCCATGCTGTCGCGGCGCTTGGTGTGGTGGAGCTAAGCACATGGGGCAGCTCTTGCCGGTCCGGCCGGTAACCCGCGAAACGCGCGCGGCGCAATCGAGCGTCGGGCGCATCAGCATCCGCGACCTAGTTGTTACGTTTGAAGGCACCAAGACCCCGCAAACTGCAGTTGATCATTTCAGCCTCGAGGCCGCTCCCGGAGAATTCGTATGTATTCTCGGCCCGTCCGGCTGCGGCAAGTCGACCGTACTCAATGTGGCGGCCGGCTTCATCGCGCCACGCGCAGGACGGGTAACGATCGATGGCGCAGAGGTACGCGGGCCCGGCGCCGATCGCGGCGTCGTTTTCCAGCAGCCGACGCTGTTTCCCTGGAAGACCGTTATCGCCAATATCGCCTATGGGCCAATCGTCGCCGGTCGCGGGCGAGCCGAAGCAGACCGCACCGCGCGTCGGTTTATGACGATGGTGGGACTCGCTGCGTTTGCGGAGTATTACCCGCAGGCGCTTTCCGGCGGAATGCAGCAGCGAGTCGGAATCGCCCGCGCCCTTGCCAACTCGCCGAAAGTACTGCTGATGGACGAGCCATTCGGCTCGCTTGATGCACAGACCCGCACGATGATGCAGGAGGTTCTGCTTGGCCTCTGGGAGAAGCTGCACACCACCGTGCTGTTCGTCACCCACGACATCGAAGAGGCAATCTTTCTTGCCGACCGCGTGGTGATGATGAGTGCAGGTCCGGGGCGCGTAATCGATGAGGTGCCGGTGCCCCTATCCCGCCCGCGCCACGCCGATGCCGTCTACACCCAAGAATTTGTGCGGCTGAAGCGCCACTGCGCCGGCCTAATCCGCATCGAAAGCCTGCGTGCCTTCGAGCAGCAGAACCCGGAAGTCGCTTGATCCCCATCGAGGGCGACTAGGGGGTGCCTTCATTCGGCGAATGCGTGCGGCGAAGGGATGTTGCGGCCGAAGCCTGGCCGGACTCCATCACTGCGAGTGCTCAGGCTCGCTCACATCGCGCGGGGCGAACACGTAGGTCGAGTTGCAGAACTCGCAAGTCACCGTGATCTTGCCGTTCTCGACCATGTCGTCGCGGTCGTCCTGCGGAAAGCTGCGCAGCATGCGCTCGACCCGGTCGCGCGAGCATGAGCACTGCGCCTGCAGGTCGCGGCTGCGGAAGACGCGCACGCCGCGTTCGTTGAACAGCCGGTAGAGCAGCCGCTCCGCCGAGGTGTCGGGATCGATGAGCTCGAGGTCCTCGACGCTCGCCACCAGCGCGCGGCCTTCGACCCAGGCGTCGTCCTCGACCGCCGCCGGCACTTCAATCCCCTCCGGCACGTCGCCGGGATCGAGGTCGGCGCGGCGCGAGCGCTCGGGCGACTGCGGCAAAAACTGCAGCAGCAATCCGCCGGCGCGCCAGCGGTGGCGGGCGCCGTTTTCGCTCGCGCGCAGCTCCTCGGCGACGGCCAGCCGCACGCGGGTGGGAATCTGCTCCGAGCGCAAGAAATATTCGTGCGCGGCGTGCTCGAGGCTTTTGCCTTCGAGCGCGACAATGCCCTGGTAGCGGGCGGTGTCCGGCCCCTGGTCGATGGTCATGGCGAGATGCCCGCGGCCAAGCAGCGCGCCGCCGTCGGCGGCGCCCGCGGCAATGGCGGCATCGACGCGCGCGGCATCGAAGCGGGCGCAGCCGCGGATGTTGCCCGGCGTGGTATAGTCGATGACCAGCATGCGCACCGGCCCGTCGCTCTGGGTCTGCAGGATGAAGCGGCCCTCGAATTTCAAGGTCGAGCCGAGCAGCACGGTGAGCACGATCGCCTCGCCGAGAAGCTTCGCCACC
>Ga0307277_10000100_pt1 | contig 26452 bp, 26 predicted proteins | sample ER_DNA_116_FD_194473 | JGI IMG/M metagenome (GOLD analysis project Ga0307277, IMG submission 194473) | Bulk soil microbial communities from the East River watershed near Crested Butte, Colorado, United States - ER_DNA_116 | ecosystem: Environmental > Terrestrial > Soil > Floodplain | place...
TTCGTATAGCCCGCGTGATGACCTCGTCACGTTTGGCATGGACTCCGGGCGATGAGCGTCGACGCGGACCGGCGAATCGCGCAGCCAATCTCGCATGCCTTTGTAACATTGCTGTTACAAGCCGTAGATCGAACCGTCGCAAAATTTGCCCGAGTTTCCTCGCCCCGTTCCGGGCACCGTCATATGGCTGAAATATGAAATCGCAATGTTGTCGTTTATGCGATTCGCCAATGCGGTGGCTCAGCCATCCCGACCGAGAGCAGTCTGATGCGGGTTCTGATCGCAACAGACGCTTGGCATCCGCAGGTAAACGGGGTGGTGCGCACCTTGACCTCGTTGTCGCAGAGCGCGCGACGGCTCGGCGTCAGCGTCGAATTCCTCACGCCGGAAGGGTTTCCGGACTTTCAGGTGCCGACCTATCCGGGGTTGCGCTTGGCGTTGCCGCGCGCGCGCGAGATCGCCCGGCGCATCGAAACGGCCCAGCCCGATGCGATCCATATCGCAACCGAAGGGCCGATCGGTTACATGGTGCGGGCCTATTGCCGAAAGCGCGGCCGCCCCTTCACCACCAGCTATACGACACGATTCCCGGAATACATTTCCGCGCGCGTACCGGTCCCGCAAGCGTGGATCTACTCGGCCTTGCGACGGTTTCATGCCGCCGCGACCGTGACCATGGTTGCCACGCCGTCGCTCATGACGGAATTGGCGCAGCGGGGATTTGCCAATCTTGGAATGTGGACGCGCGGCGTGGACACCGACCTGTTCCGGCCCGATCGTGCGGTCGATCTCGACTTTGCGCGTCCGATCTTCGTCACCATGGGACGGCTCGCGGTCGAAAAGAACCTCGAAGCATTTCTGTCGCTCGACTTGCCCGGCACGAAGGTAGTCATCGGCACGGGCCCGCAGGAGGCGGTGTTGAAGCGGCGCTTTCCCGACGCAAAGTTTCTCGGACTGCTGGAGAATGGCGCATTGACGGCGCATCTCGCGGCTGCCGACGTGTTCGTGTTCCCGAGCCGGACCGACACGTTCGGCGTCGTCCAGCTCGAAGCGCTCGCGTGCGGCCTTCCGGTCGCCGCCTTCCCGGTCACCGGTCCGAAGGACGTCGTCGGTGACCACCCCGTCGGCGTCTTGAACGACGATCTGCGCCTGGCCGCTCTCGAGGCGTTGAAGATTTCCCGGCAAGCATGCCGCGCGCTGGCGCTCGAGCGTTCCTGGGAAAATAGCGCGCGTCAATTCATCGGGCATGTCCAGAAAGTGACCACGGGCGCCTCGTGCCGGCCCGAGGGGGGAATTGCGATGGCAACATCCCACGCACGGCTGATGCGCACGTAGAGCGGATGCCGGTGAGGTTGAATCAACGCGAGCGGCGAACTCGGTCCGAGCCTCGCAAAAACCGATAAGCCGGGGTTCGGCCGGGGAGGGGAACGCGCCGACGGCGCGGCGTGTTGATGCTTCAAAATAAAATGGGCTAACGAACTCTCTGGTACCAGGAGTGCGGCAAAAGGAAGAGAGAATGCCATGACCGACCTGCAACATGCGGAACTCGACAAGGACACCATCGCCAAGGCGTATGCGCGATGGGCACCCGTCTATGACCTCGTGTTCGGCGCTGTTTTCGAGCGCGGGCGACATGCCGCGATCGCGGCCGCCGAACGCATCGGTGGGCGCATCCTCGAGGTGGGAGTCGGGACCGGCATATCGCTTCCCGACTATTCGCGCGGCAACCGTGTTTGCGGCGTCGATATCTCCGAGCCCATGTTGCGCAAGGCGCAGCAGCGCGTCGACGAGCTCGGGCTGACCAACGTCGAGGGGCTCTGGGTCATGGATGCCGAGCATCTGTCGTTTCCGGATGCGTCGTTCGACGTAGTCGTCGCGCAATACGTCATCACGACGGTCCCAAACCCCGAGGCGACGCTCGATGAATTCGCGCGGGTGTTAAAACCGGGCGGTGAGATCGTGCTGGTGAGCCGGGTCGGGGCGGAAGCGGGTTTGCGCCGCGCCTTGGAGCGATGGTTTGCGCCAGCGGCGCGCAAACTCGGCTGGCGCACGGAGTTCGCCTGGGAGCGCTACGCGCATTGGGCCGCGCAGTGCCATGGCATGCGGCTCATTGAGCGCCGGGCAATGCCGCCCTTCGGACACTTCTCCTTGATTCGCTTCGCCAAGACCGGGGCAGCGACCCCGGCGCGGGCGGGCACGCCTTCAGCGCGCGCCGCTGCTTGACCACTTCCCTCGCGGCGAGCATTCCGCCAACCCCCGGCGGCATCGTCGCGCCTGTCACACCGGATTCATCGAATCGCCATAGCCTCGACACAGCATCGACATCCAAGTGCAACACGGAGAGCTGATATGCGGCGCTTTCTCGAAACCCTGAGAGTGCAGCGGTGGGACGATCATCGCTATTACCATCATAGCCGGATCAACCAATCGCTGCACTTGGTCAGCGCCGTAAGCTTTCTCTTTGCCTACGCGATGGTGTTCCAGGACCCGGCGTTGGCGGCGTTGATCGGCTGGCTCCTGGCCATGACCAGCCGCCAGCTCGGTCACTTCTTCTTCGAGCCGAAAGATTACGACGTGGTGAATCAAGCGACCCACGAGTACAAGGAGGAAATCAAGGTCGGCTACAATCTCCAGCGCAAGATCGTTCTGATGACGATCTGGGTGCTGTCGCCTTTGCCGCTCTACTTCGACCCCACCTTTTTCGGCATCTTTGAGCCGCACGCGACCACCATGGAATTCGTGCGCCACGTGGCGCAAATCTGGCTCGTCATCGGAATCGGCGGCCTGTTGTTCCGGACCGTTCAATTGTTCTTCGTCAAGGACGTGGAGACCGGTTTGGTGTGGGCCACGAAAATCCTGACCGACCCCTTCCACGACATCAAGCTCTACTACAAGGCTCCGTTCGCTCTGCTACGCGGCGAGTGGATCGACCCGCGCCACGCGCAGGGCGACGAGTGGGCCCACGAGGATGGCGCGGAGTGGACCGACGAGGATGCCGTGGAGGCTCCGCACGCCGGTTGATGTCCGCCGCCAAGCGCTCAGCGCGGCGCGGTATCATCGCCCTTCGGCGACAGCCGGTGCGCGATCATTTCCTTCAAGATGCGACGCTTGATCGACTTGTTGGTTGCCGCCGGCGGGTGCCACCACCAGCCATCCTGCTCCATGGCCCTTGCCGCGGCCACGAAGCGGTCGGCAACCGCTTGGAAGTCGGCGTCGGTGTAGTTCAGGCTGAAAATGAGGCGGCCGGTTCCGATCCAGCTGAGCGCCAGGCCCTCGGCCCGCAGATAGTATTGCAGCATCCAATTGTAGCGCGACGGCCGCAGGTAACACACCGTCCAGATCGAGCCCAAGTTGGCGACCTCGACCGGCAGCGCTTCCTCGCGCAGTCGCTGGTTCAAATGCCGTGTGCGGGCATTCCAAGTTTGCTCGGCGTCGCGATAGAGCTCGTGGGCGGGCGGCGTCTCGAGATAGCGCAGGAACTCGTTCATCGCTGCCATGACATAAGGGTGCGAGTTGAACGTGCCGCGGGCGAAGCAGATGTCGGCCGGGCGATCGTCGCGGAAGCGCTTCATCAAATCCTTGCGTCCGCAGAGGGCGCCGACGGGGAGCCCGCCGCCGAGTGTCTTGCCGTAGGTGACGAGATCGGCCCGCACCCCGAAATACTCCTGCGCGCCGCCCATGGCGAGGCGGAATCCGACGAATACTTCATCGAAGATCAGGACGATGTTTTGCTCGGTGCAAACGGCGCGCAGGCGTTTGAGCCAATCGGCATAGGCTTCTTTGTCGAAGTGCGCGCCGCGCGCGCCGTCGAGCAGGGAGGAGTCGCTCGGCGCCTGCGCGTTGGGATGCAGCGCCTGCAGCGGATTGACGAGCACGCAGGCGATGTCGCGCCGCGTGCGCAGGACGCGCAGCGAATCGTCCGACATCTCTTTCAGCGTGTAGGTCTCGCGCGCCGGCAACGGGTTGCCGATGCCCGGCTGCACGTCGCCCCACCAGCCGTGATAAGCGCCGCAGAAGCGCACCAGGTGCGAGCGGCGGGTGTGGTAGCGCGCCAGCCGCACGGCCTGCATCACCGCCTCCGTTCCCGACATGTGGAACGAGACTTCGTCGAGGCCGGAAATCTCTTTCAGGCGGCTCACATTCTCGGCGATGATTGGATGATAGGGGCCGAGCACCGGGCCGAGCTCGCCCGCGCGGTCCACCGCGCGCGCGATTGCCTGCTTGTAGAAGTCGTTGCCCAGAACGTTGACCCCGTAGGAGCCGGTCAGATCGTAGAACTGATTGCCGTCGAGGTCGGTGAGCATGACGCCGGCGGACGATTGTACGAACGCCGGGAATGGCAGGTGCCGGCGCACCATGCGGCTGTACTGGAAAGGCACCCGGTAACGCTCGGTGAACTGCAGATCGGAGATGCCCTCGGTCACCTCGGCGGTGCGTTTGATCGTTTCGGCAAAGCGCGCCTTGTAGAGGTCCGCCAATCGCATGAAGCCCGCGCGACGGCCCGCCGCGATCGCTTCCGGCGGATCGTCGGAGCAAAAGAACCGGCGCTCGTCGTAGTCGTAGAAGGGCACGAGCAGGGCCAGCCGCCGCGCCAGGTTGGCATGGCCGCCGAGCGTCCCATGCTTGGCTTTGGACAGCTCAAGCCGCCGGCGCAGCGTCACCAGCGATGTCGCCACCGCGGCGGCGCCGAGCCCGTAGAATGCCAGCGTCGTGGTGCCCCATTCCATCGAATCGTGCCTTACCCGAGGGAAATTACGGCACGATGACGCTTCGCTCGCAGATTCTGCGCCTGCTGCAGCAGGAAGATCTCAACTTCCTGCTCACCAACCGGATCCCCCGCCGGCTGCTCACGCGGTTTATGGGGTGGTTCAGCCAGGTCGAGCAGCCCTGGGTCCGCGACGCCTCGATCGGGCTGTGGCGGTTCTTCTCCGACCTTGACCTGAGCGAAGCGAAGAAATCGCACTTTCGCAGCATGCACGATTGCTTCATCCGCGAGCTCAAGGACGGTGCACGCCCGATCGACCGCAACCCCGCCATTCTCGTCAGCCCGTGCGATGCGATCGTCGGCGCGTGCGGCGCCATCGCCGGCACCACGGTTTATCAGATCAAGGGGTTTCCCTACACCTTGGCGGACCTGTTCTGCGGGCACGACTTGGCCGATACGCATCGCAACGGCCGATATGCCACCTTGCGGCTGACCTCGAGCATGTACCACCGCTTTCACGCGCCGCACGATTGCCGCGTCGATCGGGTCACTTACATCTCCGGCGACACCTGGAACGTCAATCCGATCGCGCTGCGGCGCGTGGAAAGGCTGTTCTGCAAGAACGAGCGCGCGCTCGTACGGACGAAGCTTGCCGCGGGCGGCCACACGATCATGCTGGTGCCGGTTGCAGCGGTGCTCGTCGCCAGCATACGGCTGAAGTTTCTCGATGCTCCGCTCACCCTCGATCACCGGGGATCCAATGTCATCGCCTGCGACGCGTCGTTCAGGAAAGGCGAGGAGATGGGCTGGTTCCAGCATGGATCGACCATCCTCGTCTTTGCCCCCGAGGGCTTCTCCCTGCACGAGGATGTGCATGAGGGCGCGACGATCCGGATTGGCGAGCCGCTGATGCGTCTGCCGTGAAGGCAATCGGTGCTCGGCTTGCCGTTGTGCCTGTGGATGCCGCTACATCGCCCTTGGGAACGCCAGCGCCGGAAGGTCCTGCTCGGGCAAGCCCGGCTGGAGCTCGGTCCATCTGACGATTTCGAATTCGCCGTCGAAATTCTCGATCACCGCGGTGCAGCTTTCGACCCAGTCGCCGCAATTGATGTAGCGCAGCCCCAGATCGTCGCGAATCACGGCGTGATGGATGTGCCCGCAAATCACCCCGTCGACGGAACCCCGCCTTCGCGCTTCCGCCATCAGCGTCCTCTCGTACTCGGCGATGAAGGCCATCGCATTCTTGACCTTCATCTTCGCCCACTTCGACAGCGACCAGTAGGTCAGGCCCGCGGCCCGTCTGAGCCGATTGAAATAGGTGTTGAACCAAATCGCGATATCGTAGGCATTGCTACCCAAGAGCGCGAGCCAGCGCGCGTGGCGAATGATCACGTCGAAGAGATCGCCGTGGATGACGAGATAGCGTCTGCCGTCGGCGGCGACGTGGATGGCATCCTCGAGCACCTCGATGCCGCCGAAATGGGTGCCGTAGTAGTCGCGCAGGAACTCGTCATGATTGCCGGGAATGTAGAGCAGGCGGACGCCTTTGCGCGCTTGGCGCAACAGCTTCTGCACCACGTCATTGTGAAGTTGCGGCCAATACCAGGCGGATTTCAACTGCCAGCCGTCGACGATGTCGCCTACGAGGTAGATGGTGTCGGCTTCGTAATGGCGCAGCAGATCGAGCAGCTTGTCAGCCTGGCAGCCGCGCGTTCCTAGGTGGATGTCGGACAGAAATAATGTTCGCACCCGCTGCGGGGTGCTCGACACCCGGTCAAGCATTCGCCGTCCTGCGCATCGATTCGCTTATCGGTGATTTCTGTTGCAGCCAAATGACAGCGCAAGGGTGGTCGGGCCGCGGTCGGAATAGCCGTTGCCGAGGGAACAAGGCGGAAGATGCGAGTGCTCCGCTCAAAACACCGCTGAATGGACCGGCCTAATTCCCGCATCCGGTGGGGCTGAGCGTTACGGCGAGTTCCATCTATAAGTGCTGAGGAAATTCCGTCATTACGGATTCGCATAAAAGATCGGAGTTGCGTTCCCCGCCTTTTGCCAGCACGACGATCCTTTGGACAGTTTTTTCGGCAAGATTACCTTGATCGCCAAGCTGAAGAGCTTCGCGAGCCATTTCGAACGCGAGGCTAACGACTCGCTTGGTCTCGCGATCGAATTCGCAATCATCCAAGAATTGTGTGATGGGCATGATCAGCGCCCGCTTCAATTCGAGCTCACTATGCAGATAATTGCATGTCAAACGGGTGACGAATCGCAAGACACAGAATGTTCAATGGATTGTTGCTCGGCGGACGGCCGGGCCGAGCGTCGCCCGCGACGATTAGGCCTCTTTGACCTCGGCAGGGGCCGTGTAGCGACGCGATACTAATTCGCGCACGCGCTTTCGGCTCTCACCCGCCCCCAGGCTCTCATCGGCTTCGATTTCGGCAGCTTCCTCGGCCATGTCGTCGTCCTTGATGACGTTGCGAAACCACGCCGAATAGTCGCCGGCGCGCAAGTGATGCTCCCAGGTGGCATCGTCGATCCCGTCCGAGATCTGAAGAAAGATCATGAGGTTTTGCGCCTTAAGATTGAGGGCTTGGTTGGGACCGCGGAAATAGAAGCTCAAATCGGGCCCCAAATCGCCTTCGGCATACTTGCGCGTATGCCGCTTGTGTGCTTGACGCGGCCGATCGGCGCGCACCGCTCGCGCAGTGTCCGATCCTGCTGTCCAAAACAGGACTTCATCCGCCGCCGTCACATCCACGCGCTCGGGCACCCGCGCGCCGATCGTTTTGCACACAACAGCGACGATCTCATTCGCTTTATCGCCAAGGGCGATAACTGTTTGCACCGTCTTCAATGCGTCCGGCGACACCGATTCGGGGTGCACGGTGATGAACACAGCGGCTGGGATTTCCTCCGACAGCACCTGCGAGACGTCTTTGCGCGCTGCCGGCAGAAGGCGATGCGCTTCGTCGATCAATAGCCAGTGCGGGCGCGCCGTTCTGGCCCGCAGCGCCGCGATGTGTGGCAGTAGCTTGCCGAAAAACGGCGGTCGCTCCGCCACGGCCAGAGCCTGAGTGTTCACAACCACGTTCGCGCTGAATTGACGCAGCAGCTTGAGCGTTTCTTCGATCCGCGGAGGCGTGGACACGTCGCCAATGGAAACCGCATGCTCGAGTTGATCGTAATCGCCCTCGGGGTCGAAAACACAGAATTCGAATTCCCGCTCGACCATGCGCTCGCTGAGTGCGGTGGCCAATGTCGATTTCCCGATCCCCGAACTCCCGGCAATGAGCACGCTGCCCGAATATGGCTGTAGATAGACTTCCCTCTCGTCCTGGTCGACGCCAACGCGGATGCCGTGTTGATGCGGCGGAGCGAGTCTGGCGTCCTCCCGGCGTACGCGGTCCAGCAGTTCCACCACGCCCGCTCCCCGCTCGCCCGAGAGAACGATGTCGGCCGACGCTTTCAGCATCGGCAGCGCGTTTGCAACCGCAGCCGCGCATCCGCATGATTGCAGGAAGGCGTGGTCGTTCTCAGCGTCGCCCACGCCAACAACGTTGTGGCCGGACAGCTCGAGTTCGGCGAGCGCCGCCTCCAGACCCGCAGACTTGTTGATGCCGGGCGGAAGCACCATCACGGCGCCTTTGTTGAAGATGATGTTAAGTTCCAATCCAAGATCGCGGATGATCTCGAGAACAGCCGCCTCATGCGGCTCCCAAGTGGCGACGATCGTACGGCCAATTGATAGTGGTGCGATCTTGCGTTCCTTGAGCTTCTCGATAAATGCAGCGGGCGGCGGCGAGGCGAGCGACCGTTCCTGTTCCGACGCCGGATCGTAGATGAGCGCCCCGTTCTCGGCGACGACTCGATCGAACACCCCGAGTTCCGGAAAGGTTCGCTTCAAGTCTGGCAGCTCACGCCCGGTCACGAGTATGAGCCGCCGGCCGCTCTCCTTGAATTCTTTCAAGGCGTGGAGCGTTTGGTCGTCGACGATTCCATCGTGCGCGATGGTGCCGTCGTAATCGGCAGCGAGGGCGAGGAAATACACTCAGAAAACTCCCGTCTGTCGAATAAACGAATTCAATTCATTTTCGATCCAACATTCGAGCGTGGCCTTATTTTGCCGCTCCAGTCCGATCCGGGCAATTTGAAGGATTATCCAGGAAAGCGGTCGCCGAACATCGGCCGCCCGCTCTTCGATTCCTCCTGCGTCGCTTCGTCCTGCAGCACGTCCCAGTGCTCGACGAGCACGCCGTCGGCGATGCGCAGTATATCCGCCGCGATCCAGCTGCGCGGCCGGCCATGCCCCGAAAACCGGCCGTGGACGATCACGAAATTCTCGTCGGCCAGGATGAGTCCGGGCTCGTAGCGCAACGAGGCGGGCGCCTTCTTGATCAACTCGAATAGCCCCTCGCGGCCGGGCGAAATATGAGCGCTGTGCTGGACATAGTTCGGCGACCAATAGCGCGTCGCGGCGTCGTAATCTCGTTGGTTGAACAGCGTGTCGAATGCCGCGAGGACCAGTACCTTGTTTTTATCTGCCAACGTCTTGGACATGGGTGATCTCCTTAGGCGGCGAGACCGCCGGTGAAAAATCTTTGCGGGTTGAGGCACACGCTTCGCGGGAGCGGCCACTCGAACCGAACAACGGGGAATTGAAATCCCCCAGCACAGCGAGCGGGGGCCATCTTAGCCGTGCTGTTCTTTTGGTTACCCGGTTGGTCCGGCTGACGGGCCAAGACATTCGTTCAGTATCGGTGTGAGCGCTTCAACGAAGGCTGCCGACCAAAGCTCGGCGCTTCGCGAGTTCAAATGTCCCCCATCAAGGGTGCTTAGACCTTCGATCCTCGGCGCGACAAACCGGGTATGGAGTGCTGTCGCGAGAACTTGCGCAATTTCGGTGGAGTTCAAGGCGGTATTCGGGGTGCCAGTCAACACGATGCATCGTCGATCGAGTCCAATGCGGTTGAGAAACGTTTCGCCCAGGATCTTTGCCTGATCGATCTGATTTTCCGGAAGGCGTTCCTTGAACTCCTGGCTGACGGGAACGTCGCGTTCCTCCATGTAAGGTCCAACCCAATTCCACTGACCGTCGACGGCAGATCGAAAGATCGATGGCTCACTCTCGGGACATACCGGCACGGCGTGACAGATGATGCGGTGGATTCTTTGAAATGCCATCTTCGACATCAGACGCCACAAATATCCTGCTCCGCCCTTGATCGCGTCCTTAGCTGGTTCGGATACCATCTCTGGTACCACAAAGAACGGATCGGCGTTTATGACGATGACCTTGGGTGAAGCGTGCGAGCGCTCCATGACCGGCTGCCCGAAAGCGCTTGCCTCACCATATCCAAATCCCATGACGAAATAGCGGATACCGCGCGCTTTGAAATACTTCCTAAGGGCATTTGCGGCGAACGCAGCCTGCAGCCTGCTGCTGCCCAAAAACAAAACCTGCGCGGTTCGGATGCTGTCGCGGACTTTGGGCTCAAGACCATAGTACAGCGCTCCGTGCTCATAATCGACGAATCCGAGACTGCGGCAATAGGCGAGGAAATCGTCGGGATCATGCGGTGCCCGACAGTTGAAATTCTGGAACATCATCATCATCAGGCTCGTCGCCACGGAGCTTGCGAATGCGATGGCAACGAAGACCGCAACATAGGCTTTCCACCCGCGTTTTTTCGTCATGGTGTCGAGCCTAGAACCCTCTCCGACCCTCATGCCCGCAATGAAGAAAGACTGGATCGCTGGTGGCCGCCGACGCGCCCCACGGCTTGCGCTGATTCGGCTTCTTGCGAAACATGCAAGGGGTCGTCTCGGGACGAAGCCCCCCAGCCATTCGAATTCATGGACCGCGTGTTGTGGCTCTCCCGGGAGAGGACACGAGAGCCAATTGCGCGCAGCGGCTCGCTTGGCAGACACTCGCGATTTTGCGGCATCACGCTTTATCGTGCGGGGCGCCTTCGCGCTCCAGCGCCTTGCGATCCCAGTTCGCCAGCTCCGCCGCCGCTGCGTAGGTCTCCTGCAGAAATCCCAGCAAAAGCTTGTCGGGGTCGCTTGCCCCATGCACCGCGTCGTACGGCAGGATGAATTGCCCGAGTCCCTCGTCGTAGAAGGCGTCGGTCGTGGCGAGGCGCGTGCTGCCGTAGCCGGTCGGCTCCGGATAAGCGTAGACATAGAACGCCGCGCGGCCGTACCCGCCGTTGCCGGGCCAAAAGCCGCAGCTTGAGACTTCATGCGAATAGGCCTCGGCCATCACCCAGCCGGCGACATTGGGGGTAGTGCCTTTCGGCGGCGGTGCGGTGCGGCCAGAAAAACGCGTCACCGCCAGGTCAAAACTGCCCCAGAAGAAATGCACGGGACTCGCCTTGCCGATGAAGCGCGCGCGAAATTCGTTCATCACGCGATTCGCCTGCAGCAAAGCCAGCCGGAATTTTTGCGCGTAGAGGCGATCATATTGCGCGTGGACGCGGTCGCGCTCGAACGCGATCGCGTTCGCGATTTCACCCGGCATGGTCCAGATGTGCACCTCGATGCCGAGACGGCGGAGGCGCTGCATGAATTCGGTATAGAAGTCGGCCACCGCCATCGGCTCGAGCGCGAAGTCTTCGACCCGGCCGTCGCTCGTTTCGATGACCAGCCTATGAGTGGCGAAATCGAAAATGACGTCGAAGGTTCGTCCGCGATAAGGCATCGCCGGCGCAACGAGCCCGCGCGCAGTTACAAAGAACGTGGCATTCCACCAATGATTGACGAGCGGCGTGAGCGCGATGCGCACCTTGCCGACGATCTGGGTCCACAGTTGCAACGTGTCACAGGTCTCGCTCCACGCCGCGAGCGGTAGATCCGGCCATGTTGCGTCTTCACTCATTCGCAACGCTCGCGCGCGCCTGAAGGATGCCGCCTATCGCCGGGCCGAGGGCGGATCAAGTCAATTGCGGCGTTGGTGAAATCACGACCAAAACGGCTTCGCCTTGGTAAAGGCACGGTAGGCGCGCTGCGCGTCCTTGAGCACGTAGGCGATGCGAGCTTCCTCCCGGCCGGAAAGGCGACCGGCGGCGAAGGCCTTCTTGGCGCGGACCGGACGCTGCTTCCCACGCGCGTCCTGCGCATGCATGATGCGTTCGGTCAGCCCCGCATGCACCGCGATATCGTTCAAGTCGCCGAGAGCATCCTGCAGTTTCTCCAGTCCGGCCACGAACGCCTCCCGCCGCCGCGCCGCTTTCTTGCCCTGGAACACGCCTGCGAAGAATTCCGAGGCGTAGCGGAGCTTCTTGGCTTGCAGACGCATCTTGTGCCGCCGCTCGGGATCGAGTTGGCCGAGCCGCGCGCCTGCTTTCAAAATCTTTTTCCAGCGTCGCCTCAGCTCGTCGGCGGCAGCACCCACGATCGCCTGTTCTCGCAGCAAGCGGGTGAGGTCGTCGGGGTTGCGCGTCCAGTCGCCCGCTTCGATCCAGTAGGCAGTATCGAGAACGAGGCTGCGAAAGCGTGGAGATTCCACGGCCGCGCAGGCGCGCGCAAACGCCTCCTCTCGTCGTTGCTGGACGTCTTTGACGAGAACCGCCACTCCCGCCCCGTTCCGCCTGCCGTGCGCCAGTGGTTTCACGACGCGGCTGATGAACACATCAAGCTCGCGCGCCGGGCCCAGTTCCCGCGTGATCCACTTGAATTGTTCCTTCATCGCCTCCGTCTGCGGATCATGCAGCATGTCGGCAAACAATGAGATCGCTGCTCGCATGCGCCGGAGAGCGACCCGCATCTGATGCACTCCCTCCGGGTCGCCTCGCAGCGTGGCTGTTTGATTGACGACGAGGTGGCGCAAGCATGTCCTGGCAACTGCTTGAAAGGCGGCTTGCCGGCTGTAATCCGGCGCGAGCGCGACCGGTGCCGCCTTGACCGCCTCGGGAGCCTCGCCGGCGACGAGCGCATAGCCGCGCTCGGCCTTGCTCTGGACGGCGAGCTGAACCGGGACCTCCTCGGCGAGCGTGCGCGCGAGTTTGAAAAGCTCGGCAGATTCGCCCCGCTTGAGCTCCAGTTCCACCTCGCAAAGCGGCGAAGACTGACGGCCTGCCTCGACCTTTCCCTTTTCGACCGTGAGCTCGATCTCGCTGTCTCCGCTTCGGATCGGGTAGACCGTGCGGCGCACACGCGTCTCGAAAATCGGCTTCAAGCCGCGCCGCACACTCTTGCTGAACACGGGTTTGAGGGCGCCATCCTTTGCGGCGTCGAGCTCGGGCTGGCTGCCGCCGATTTGGTGCTCCCACTCGTGGCGGGCAAACAACACGGCGCTTTCGCCAGTTTCCTGCTTTATTGTCTGAACATGGCGCCCTCCGATGCGGCGCACCCGCAGCGATAAGCCTTTATTGCGAAGCTTCAACTTGTCAGTGTCGAAATAGACCGAGACCAGGGTCGCCGGCTTCGACGGCTTCTTGCGCGCCACCTGCAGCAATGAGCTGCGAGCCAGCCGATGCAGACTATCGGCGGGCACTTCGAGCTTGAGCTCGACCTCGCGGGCAGGCGACATGGAAATACGCTGAAACAGGATTGAGTTCGAATGATTACCTATTTCGTGCGCCAATTCTAGGGGGGACGATTGCACTGGGCGCGGCGCTGCCGCACCGTGGGGTTGGCGAGAACGGCGACTTGCTATGCGAGGTCGGCTCGCGGTAATTCGCAACCTCGAGCCGGTTCGAGCGCTTTCCCGAACATGCCGTTTTACCCATTGGACACTGCCGAGCGCGCCCGCGCCGCCCGTTTCTGCGCACCTCGGGCTGCCGCGCTTAAGACGCGGCTCGAGAACGACCCTGGAGGGTCGCAACGCGCGCTAGTCGTGTGGGGTCGATCGATGCGTCTTGCGGCACCCATTTGTGCATTTGACCGCAGGCTGGGCAATGCACCGGAATGGGCACGCGCGGAAGGCTTTTGAGCAGAACCCACTCGGTCTTAAGACCGGTTGTAATGAGTGTACCCGTGTGCGGGCATTGAACGAATATATCAGCCAACGACGAACTCCCTCTGGCGACGCGATAAACTTGTGCGGTTCAGTCGCCGCGCCTCCGCATTGCGCGCGCGACAGGATGGTCGGCGCGAACGCGGGCGTTGCGACATCGCCTGCCGTGCGAGATCTACTGTCCGATTCGATTTTAAGGCGCGCGAAGAGTCCAGTAAATTTTAAGCCAGTGGATAACTCGTGCAAACTTCAACGTCGTTGCACAGGGTCGCCCAAATCGTAGTATTGCAATTCATCTCTGCGATGCATCGAGGGGGCATTCGTTGCCGCCGTCATCGCGCGGACATCGAAACATAATAAGAGGACTCTTCGCGTCGTGTGGCGCAGCTTGGATCGACCCAACGCAATGGCGCATACCACCAAAGTCTTCGACTCCGACCTACAGGAACTCGCGCGAGCAATCGCAGAGATGGGTGGGTTGGCGGAGAGACAGATTGCCGAGGCGATCGAGGCGCTGACGAGACGCGATGCCGGTCGCGCAAAGCGCATAATTGCCGCCGATGCGACGATCGATGCCATGCAGCACAACATCGAGGAAAGGGCGGTCGAGACCATTGCGCGGCGCCAGCCGGTAGCGGACGACCTTCGACAGGTCATTGGGATCTTGCGGATTGCCAACGAGATCGAGCGCATCGGCGATCTTGCGAAGAATATCGCCAAGCGCATCATTGCGATCAATGGTGGAGAGAGGCCGCGGATGTTGATGAGCGGCGTCAAGCATATGGCCACGCTCATGCTGGGCCAGCTGCGGGATGTGCTCGACAGCTTCGCCTGCCGTGACGTCGCCAAGGCGATCGACGTTTGGACTCGGGATCAAGACATCGATCGGTTGTGCACAAATCTGTGCCAGGAGCTTCTCGTCGATATGACGGAAAACTCCGTCGCCACCTCCTTCGGCGCTCACTTGATGTTTTGCACCAAAAATCTCGAGCGTATGGGCGATCATGCGACCAATATCGCCGAAGCCGTGCATTACATGGTGAAGGGTGAGACGCTCCTGAGAGAGCGGCCCAAGGCGGATTTCACCAGCACGCTCACCGTCGCCATGGGTCGGACCTAACGAGTGCGAGCCGAGCCCGGCCGACGAACAACTTCACGCATCGCCTCACCGCGCGCCACGCCCGGCGAGGGCGGCGTTCGGCGAACGCGGGTCTTGCCGGGATTTTGATCACGCCGGATGCAGATCATGCGCAGGGGGAAGGCGCTTGGCGCACGGTGGAAGCGTCGCTGCGATTTTGGTTTTTCCTTCCGGCTGTGACATAGGACGATCATAGCCGCAGCCAATGGCGGCTTTCGTGTCGCCGAGCTATTTTTGCATCAATCAAAATGAAAACTGGTTGCGCAAAATTTTTGCGCGTTGAATACAATCGCCGCATCACTGAAACCGGTATTAACGAATTGCTCGCGTGCATCGACACACTGCGCCGCAAGTTTCGACGCGTTGCCTAATCCGCTGTCACGATCTCGATCGTGCGAAACGCGCGGGGAAGAGTCGCACGGACTACGCAGGCCCATCACATTTCTGAAAGATGTGCGGGTTATGAGCTGGCCTGCAAACCGCCAGCTCATGCACTGCCATTGCGGATTGGCGCGCATCTTGCACCAAGCCCAAGCGACGCCGAACGCGACGCGTTCGTGGTGCGGTTTAAAAAGAAACGGCGCGCGCGTGAGACTTTTGTGAAGCGCCACACCTTCGGGAGATCGGTCAAGGAGCGATAGTCGTTCTTGAACCGATGGAGCTTCCCATGAAGCACGAATCGTTCTGGCGCACCCTGACAGCGGAAGATCGCCGTGTAGTGCGAAATTGGACGTGGGGTGTACTGCTCATCTATGGCGCCGCTGCGCTAACCGTGTTTGGTCTCGCGAGCCTGACCCAGCACTTGGCCGGCGGATCGAAAAGTCCAGCCGCGACGGAAATGACGGCGGAGGCCAATCGAAATCAAGTCCGCCAATAGCTTTGCTCGTGCTGACGGCTGGGCCACCAACTTGCCCGCCGAGCGCCTGTGGGCCGCGCTCCTCAATTCCTCGCCCGCGCATCGCGGCGGCAAAGACGGCCAATGACCTGGATCGATTTCGTGGGATATCTGGCGGCGCTTACCGTGCTGATGACGTTTTGCATGGATACCATCGTGCCGCTGCGCGGACTTGCGATCGCAAGCAATGTCCTGTTCATCGTTTACGGCATCGCAGGGCAGCTTTACCCCGTGCTTTTACTGCACGCCCTATTGCTTCCCATCAACGTCACCAAAATTGTGCGGCTGCAAGTGCGAGGGATCGACGCCAGGCGCAAAAGCGTGGGGCGAGGGCGCCGCGGCATGCAATAGCAGGAATTGGAGCAGCGTGCGCCTCAAGCCCGTCATCACGGTATGTCGAGAGAAGCGGCACGCGCGTTGATCGCGCGGCCGAGGGCCAAATCCCAGAAAACAGTCGCTTGGCGTTTTTATTCTTCTTCGTGGTGCTCCGCGTGGTGTTTCGCGGCCTCTTGCCCATGATGGGTCGCATGCAGTCCATGCGCATGCGCCACGTGGGCGTGATGGCCGGCCTTCTCGTGATCGCCGTGTCCGTAATGTTTGGCCGCCTCGCGGTGGTGATGCGCAGCGGTCTCGTGATGCTCGGCTGCGAGTTCGTGGTGGCTGCCACCTTTGTGCTCTTTCGCACTCATATTGCTCTCCCTTCGCTGCGGTAATCGTCGCCGGTCAGACTGCGACCGAAATCTGACAGGCGTATGAATGCATGTTGATGGCCGCGCTTTAGCAGCGACGCCGGAACCGCCGGAGGTCTCGCGGCGGAATCGAAGACGATATCGGCGGATGTCGCGCGTAGATCCTAATTTTGCGGCTGTGGTATCGTCCGCGAACGATTGCCGTTTTGAATTGGAACTTGTGAGAGTAATTCTTTTGTTAATAATTATGCGATACGCGCAGACGAGATGACGGTCGCGCGGCAGCGCACGACGCCTCGATCGCCGCGATAAAAAACGGCTATCGACGTGGCCCAGCGCGTTCGCGAGGCACTGTCAAACTGCCGCAATGGACGGTGTGTACGGCAGAGGCACCCACGCGAGAATCGCCTGCATGTTTCAAATCGTTCGCTTGGAACTCGACGACAATGGTGGAGTCGCCGCGCGCCGCCCTTTGCAGCCGTTGTTCGAGTTGCGGGAAGATGCAATGGCGATGGCGGAATTCGATGCCTCGCGGCTTTGGGGCGACTACGGCTGCGACGACGCGCGAGATTGCTGGTGGGCGACCGACGCGCACGGCCGCAAATATGGCTTTATCATCGAATCGGTCCCGGCGACCGAGGCCGCCGCCTGATATCGCCCAGCGAGAGCGGCCGTGCAGCGGACATCACTCGAATGGCTGAGGTTGACCCATACCGGAGTAGAAGCCGCTGAAATCCCACATTGCAGCAGTTCTCCAGGACCCGCGAGATCAGAGAGTGGCCCAGTCTTGGAGAGTGGCCCGGTCTTGCACTAATCGCGCGAGCACATCCCTCGAAAGCTCGGCCGTCCTATTACCGCGAGTACGCGGCCGCGCCGCTACTTTCCCGGTCATTGAGCGATTCGCGGCTAGGACGTTTACATGACGCCGCCATATGGGCTCTGCGCCGCCGGCCCGTTTATGACCGGTGCCGCGAGTGGCGCCGTAATGCGGTTTTCGAAAGCAAGACTCGTCGGCGGCGCTGCTCCAAAGCGAGTGGTGGGATTGCGCATCGTGCCACTATCAAGTCCATGCTCAGCCTCTCCGCGTGCAAGTAAATGCACAACGCCTCCGAGTGCAAAGGTGGGCGTAGATCCGACGACGCAAGCCGTCGCTATTAGCATTACCGCAAAAACGCGGTTCATGATCACAACTCCTGCTTCTTTCCGACTACGGCAGTTACTCCAACCCTAGATAATGCGAGATACGCGACGCGGAACGCAATCAGTCGCAGGTCAGCTTTGCGTACCGAAGGGATGTTTGCAGCAAAATGGATCAACCGCGAGCAAGATGAATGCTCACAGCTGCGACGGCATATGAGCGCAAGATCGCTCAAATCACCGCAATGCCGATGGTGGCCGGCTGCTCGCTTTCGCTCTAGCCTTTGCCCCGAGGATCCCTTTCGGTCGATGATATTGATTCACTTGGCGATGGAGCGTTTTGACGCCCCGGATTGAGCTTCGACTGGTTCGTGCTGCCGCATTTCCGCGAGCGCCGCGCTGACACAGGCGCTCCGCTTGGCTCATGAGCGAAATGCCGCGGCGGGGTCCGCGATTGTCGTGACGCAGGAGCCAATCTAATCGCCGTCGACATGGATAGTGCAGGGCACGGCTGGCCAATGCTGCAGGCGACGGTCGTCAGGCTAGGCGAGATTTCGCAAGACGGTGCCAGCGGCATAGGGAGAAGGAGCGATGCACCGGAATGTATTGCCCCAGGTGGGCCTCCCCTTCGTACTGGCGCTTGCTATCGCGATCTCCGACTGTTCCCTGTTTGCGCAAGATCATCCACAAGCCGGGGACAAGCCGCCCCTCTACTTTCCCTACCCACCCGGATTGATGCCGGCGGACCTGCAATCGGAAATTGACAGGGTCAACCGCGAAGTCGATCAAATCTTTCAGGAGGCCCTCGCAAAAGCGCGGTCACTACCGCCTCCTCGTCTGGCCGGCAATCCACCGATCATGCAAGGGAGCGGAACCGAGCTGGTTGAGACCCTCGGCAGGCTCGAGCTGTTCGACAAGAATCTCTCGGTCAACAGAAATCTGGCTTGCAGTTTCTGCCACATGCCCTACACCGGCTTTACCGGCCCGATCTCCTCGATCAATGCGACGGTTGTGACGTATCCCGGATCCGTGCACTTCCGGTTCTCCAACCGCAAGCCGATGGCGTATACCTATTCACCTTATTATCCGCCTCTCCATTACAACGAAACACAGCAGGATTTTTATGGCGGCAATTTCTGGGATCTTAGAGCTACCGGATACAAGCTGCAGAACCCCGACGCGGAGCAGGCCCAGCATCCGATAGTCGACACTCAGGAACATGGATTTCCGGACACCGCGTGTGTCGTGTTCCGGCTCTCGCGGAGCGAGTACAGGTCCCTGTTTGAGACAGTCTGGGGAAAGCAATCGTTCGATATCCGCTGGCCGGCTGACGCCGAGAAGATCTGTAGTACCCCCGGGGGAGCTGAAATCTTCAAGGGGAATCTGACCCCGCTTAATCTCTCCACGGAAGACCGGGCCCGCGCCAACGCCAGTCTTGATCAGTTTGCGCTATCGATCTCTGCCTACGAGCGTTCCGAGGCCATCAGCCCGTTCTCGTCCAAGTTCGATGCGTTTCTCGCCGGTAATGCGACGCTCAACGACGACGAGAGGGCAGGCTGGGAGCTGTTCCGGGGCAAAGCCAAATGCAACATGTGCCACCTGGATGGTACGGCGAACGGCACGCAAGGCGCGATCACGTCCAACAACGCCGCCAGTGTTGCGCCACTCTTCACTGACTTCACCTCGGCCAATCTTGGCATCCCGAGAAACATTAGCAATCCGGTTTACTTTCAGAATGTCCCTGACTCGTATGGATTCACCCGCAATGCCGCCGGCGCAGCATTAACCGACTTGGGAGTAGGGAACTTTTTACGAAGCCTGAACGGCGTCAACCCCCATGCGGCATGGATACCGCTCGCGCCGAAGTTTGACGGCAAAATGCAAGTGCAGACATTGCGCAACGTGGACATGAGGCCATGTCCCACGTTCGTCAAGGCCTACATGCACAATGGATATCTCAAGAGCCTTAAGGAGGTCGTGCACTTCTATAATACTCGTGATGTCTTGCCCAGATGCAAGCAGGGCGACCCGGGCGAGAAGGTGACCTGCTGGCCGGCCCCCGAGGTCGGCGAGAACTTGAGCAAGAAGCTCGGCGACCTCAAGCTGACCGATAAGGAAGAAGACCAGATTGTGGAACTCCTGAAGACCCTAACCGACGGATATACTCGCCCGTACCCCGATGCCAACGCCTACACGGGGGTCTGCCCGGAAAAGCGTTGATCACCTTCATTGTGGTCAGCATGACCGGCCTCGCTGAATTGGCGGCGGCCTGGCCTGTTAAATTGCCACGCATCTGGTACGAATGACGGTTATGTTGGATGTCCGCGTGCCCGCCAAGCAATTCCGGCTCGTTCTGATCAAGCCGTCGCACTACGACGACGACGGCTACGTGATCCGATGGTGGCGCGCGATGATCCCATCGAATTCGCTCGCAGCCATCTATGGCATTGCCGCCGATTGCGCCGAGCGCCACGTCCTCGGGCCGGGGGTCGCCATCGCCATCGACGCGATTGACGAGACCCATACGCGCGTGAAGGTGCCGCAGTTGTTGGCGTGTTTTCGCCGTGACGGCAATTTCGGGCTGGTTGCGCTCGTCGGCGTCCAATCGAACCAATATCCGCGCGCCCTCGACATTGCACGACCTTTTCGCCGCGCCGGGATTCCAGTCGTGATGGGAGGGTTCCACGTCTCCGGATGTCTGTCGATGTTGGACGGTCACGCCGTCGACCTCGCCGCTTGCCGGGAGATGGGAGTTGCCATGTTCGCCGGCGAGGCCGAAGGCCGGTTCGATGCCGTGTTGCGCGACGCGGCAGCGGGCGAGCTTGCAACGACATACGACTTCCTGAAGGATCTTCCCGGGATCGAAGGCGCGCCGGTGCCATTTCTTCCCAAGCAGTATGTGGTCCGAACCATCGGCCATAATTCGAGTTTCGATGCCGGCCGAGGCTGCCCGTACCAGTGCTCATTCTGCACGATCATTAACGTGCAAGGCCGCAAGTCACGCTACCGTTCGGCTGATGATGTGGAGCGCCTGGTGCGCATCAACTGGACGCAGGGCGTCAATAAGTTCTTCATTACCGACGACAATTTCGCGCGCAACAAGGAGTGGGAAGCGATCTTCGATCGGTTGATCGAGCTGCGGGAAAGGGATGGCATCCCGCTGGCCCTGATGATCCAGGTGGACACGCTTTGCCACAAGCTTCCGAACTTCGTGGAGAAAGCGAAACGAGCGGGGGTAACGCGGGTTTTCATCGGGCTGGAGAACATCAACCCAGACAATCTCGCTGCGGCCAAAAAACGTCAAAATAAGATCACCGAATACCGCAAGATGCTGCTCGCCTGGAAGGGGCAGGGCATCCTCACACTCGCGGGTTATATCCTGGGATTTCCCGCCGACACGGCTGAAACGATCCAACGTGATATTGCAATCATTCAGAACGAACTGCCGATCGACATTCTCGAGTTCTTCTGCCTGACGCCCCTACCGGGTTCCGAGGATCATCAGACCTTATGGAAGGCCGGTATTGCGATGGATTGCGACCTCAACAGATATGATCTGGAGCACGTCTGCACCGCGCATCCGCTAATGGAACAGCGGGAGTGGCAGGCCGCATACCGCCAAGCCTGGTCGCTCTACTACGCGCCGACACATATGAAGACGCTTCTGCGCCGTGCCGCGGCGACCGGTGTGCCGCTGGGCAGCCTGGTGCGGTTGTTGGCCCGGTTCGCGCTTACGGACCCGCTCGAAAACGTGCACCCTCTCCAGGGTGGGCTCCTTCGCCTCAAGCATCCCTCGGAGCGCCGGCCAGATTTGCCGCGTGAAAGACCGTGGGCCTTCTGGCCGCGATTCATATGGCATACGCTGCGCACGCACGCGATCTCCGCCCATATGCTGATGCGCCTGCTGCTGTGGCAGCGGGCCATCACGCGTGACCCCGACGCGCGCAACTATACCGATCTGGCCCTTACGCCGGTCCGCGACGATGATGATGTGACGCTTGATCTGCTCACCAAGACGACCGGGGCGCGCGCAGCGATTGCGCACATAAACAAGGTCAACGAGCTGATCGGCGCCACCCCGCAGCATTCGAGGCGGTGACTCGGATTTCGCACAGGGCCCTCCCGAGGTCAGAATTGGCTCAGACTCGGAATCGCCCATCCTGCCTCGTAGCGGATATCCCAAGGCGAGGGCTACGCCTATCTAAAACGTCGGCTGCAGAAGAGCCGATCAATCCGAGGCTAATTCACGTCCGGCGATCGTGCGGCGCGATCGATATTCTTGCTGCCGGCCCGGTGAATGCTTTTCACGCCAAGGGCCGGAGTCCCTGACTTCTCCGCGATGACCCGATCCTGTTCTTCGATGACGGCACGCGCAGCGGCATCGCCATCGATGCCCCCGAGGATGTCGCTCGGCACTCTGCGATTCGAACGCAGCGAGCCGTCTTCGTAAACCACATCGAAGAGCGTGAATTCAACGCGCGTTGCGGGCTTGCGTGCCATTTTGGTTTTCCTGTGTGATCTTCTAACCTGCCACGCATCGAGCACGGCATTGCGATCATCGAGCCAGGGCCGGCAAAGACCAATTGCCCAGCACGTAACCTGGATGGGCAGTCAATGGCAAGGACGGGCAAAACTCGGACGCGTGCGTATATATAGTCGCGGGGCGCCAAATCAACCCGCCACACAAGGAGGGAGCCAATGGCATTCAAGCCGAATTACCGTCGAGACCGGGCCGAGCGACAGAGGGCAGCACGCGCGCGCGCCGAGGAGAAGCAAAGACGAAAGGAGGAGAAGACTGCGCTGCGCAAAGCCGAGCGCGAGTCAGCCGAAGCCCCGCCGGATGAGAAGCAAACGACCGAGTAGCCTTGAGGGTCACTGGCTCCGCGAAACTCCGCCACTTCTGTGCAAAGAATGTCTCTGCAATCGCTTTCGGCGTCGGGCGCGCCAACGACCTCTATCTACGCGCCCAGTGCGCGCACGGCCGCAAGCTCCTCGACGGCAAACCTTCAATAGCGACGCCCTTTAACGCCCACCCTGCATCGGATTGATGCCCGCATCCGGGTTGACGTTGCGGCCACGTTCACATAGATAGCAGGCCGCAACCAGTTTTCGGTCTGCCTCGCGACGCTCCCGTTTTACGGTGGCCAGCCAGCTCCCCCAAAATTGGATGACCGGCCACGCGATGCTCGCCTGATCGGATACGCAAACGATTGCACTGCAAGGAGGCCATGATGGCCACAGGTACCGTGAAGTTCTTCAATTCTCAAAAAGGCTTTGGATTCATCGCGCCGAGCGACGGCAGCAAGGACGTGTTCGTGCACATCAGCGCTGTGGAGCGCGCCGGCATGCGGACCCTGGTCGAAGGCCAGAAGGTCAGCTACGAGATCGTTACCGACCGAGGCAAGCAGGCGGCGGCTAATCTGCAAGCCGCGTAACCGGCGGCCATTGGTCCCGAATCCGCTGAAGTGACAACGTTCGGCTTTATTGACGCCGGGCGTTGTCGCGCACGCGCGCCTTCTGGATAGCCAGAGTCAGGCGCTGAATTTCGCGCAGTCGTCGCCATGCTGCGTGGTCGGTGATCAAACTCATGTCTCCCAACAAAGAAAAACTCGCGCTGTTCATTGACGGTGCTAATCTCCATGCCGCCGTGAAATCGCTCGGATTCGACATCGATTACAAGCGGCTTTTGCGCGAGTTTCAGTCGCGCGGCGATCTGCTACGGGCGCTCTATTACACCGCCGTCATAGAAGATCAGGAATTTTCTTCGATTCGGCCGTTGATCGACTGGCTCGACTATAACGGTTACACGGTCGTGACTAAGCCGACCAAAGAGTTCGTCGACCAGACCGGCCGCCGCAAGATCAAAGGCAATATGGATATCGAGCTCGCCGTTGACGCTATGGAACTCGCGGGGCGCATCGATCACATGGTGTTATTCTCCGGCGACGGGGATTTCCGACCGCTGGTCGAGGCGGTGCAGCGACGCGGGGTGCGCGTCAGCGTGGTCTCCACCACCTCGACTCAGCCGCCGATGATCGCCGACGAGCTGCGCCGCCAGGCCGACCAGTTTATCGACATCGTCGAGTTGCAGCCTAAGATCAGTCGCGATCCGACCGAGCGCGCGGCCCGCGAAACCCGCGAGCCACGGCATTTCCTGCAGCGCCGGCCAACGCAGCAGGGCACCGGTGCCGACGAGGAAGAATTCGAGGACTGAGTTCCGAGCGATTGGGCACATCTGCGCCGGAAGCGTGCGCGCCGTGCGACATCCTTCATCGCCTGCAGCACGATTTTGATACCTACCGCCCTAAGGAGATCATCGATGACAACGACCACGCGAAAGCCGAACAAGACCATAACCATGCCATCCGGGCCGGAGGAATCCGTCCCGGAGCCGGTCACGCAGCGCAAGCAGGCGGACGCCGGCCGATTTCGCCTCCAGGTAGATCGGCAAACGAAAGGCTCGTATGCGAGCTTTGAAGATGCCGAAAAAGCGGGATTGGGGATCAAGAAAGAGCACCCGATCCTTCAAGTCGCGGTGTATGACGGCGTAGAGAGCGTGAACAAGATTATCGAATTGCCGTAAATCATCCTCACCGGCGGACATATCCGGCCGTACCCCGATGCCAACATCTACACGGGGGTCTGCCCGCCGCGCTATCAACGGCATGACGATTCTACCTAATCTCATCCCGCTGTCGTTGTGCTTGCGACCTGCTGAGGCGTCGCCTCATGCGAGCGCGCCGCTGGCGTAGAGCGTGTCGACGAGCTTGCTCGCTCCGCTCTGCGGGTCACCGACATTGTTGATGATCACATCGGGGCGCAAGTTGCCCTCCGAGAGCTCGAGGCGGCGCATCCGATCCGAGACCCGGCCGTCGCTTGCGCGCTCGCGCGCGGCGAGGCGACTCTGCAGCACGTCCTGCGGCGCGGTCACCAGGACGGTCACGACATTGGCGTAACGCGCGCGCAGGGAGCCGACGACGGTGCGCGAGACGTTGCAGACCACCGTCCGTCCGGCCTCGATATCGAAATCGACGGCGAGGGGAATTCCGTACATGTGGCCGTGCGCGCTCCACCAGACCGCAAAAGCGCCGTTGGCCGCCGCTTGCTCGAATGCGGACTGCGGCATGAATTCATTATCTTCGAAATCGGAGGGCGGCCGCGTGACGACGCGGGTGGGAAAAACGACGCTCGCGTCGTCGCGGCAAGCCGCGCGGGCGTGCGCGATCAACGTATCCTTGCCGGCGCCGCTCGGTCCGACGACCAACACTAGCCGTCCGGGACCGATCGATTTCGATCGAGCGGTCAACGAGCGCAAAGCTGCCGCAATCCACCTCATGCCACGCGTCGACCGCCGCGCCACACGCTGCGAACCGCCGGCACATCGTGCGCGAGGCGCACGCGGATGAGATCGGCGCACTTGCCGACGGCGATTTCGCCGCGGTCGTGCAACCCGACCGCCTCGGCGGGCGTCTTGCTGACCATGCGCACCGCCGCCGCCAATTCGATGTCTGCAACGGCCTGCGGCAGACGCAGCGCTGCCATTAGCAGGCTCGCCGGCACGTAGTCGGAGGACAGCACGTCGAGCGCGCCGGCGCACGCCAGCTCCTGCGTGGCGATGTTGCCGGCATGCGAGCCGCCGCGCACGAGATTGGGCGCTCCCATCAAGACACGGATGCCGGCCGCGTGCAGCGCCTGCGCCGCTTCGACTGTGGTCGGAAACTCGGCAAGCGCCACGCCGTCGCGAATCGCTTCGGCGACGTGATCGGCAGTGGTGTCGTCGTGGCTCGCCAAAGGTAGGTTGCGGGCGCGGGCGAGCTGGACGAGCTCGCGATGGTTCGTCTCGGCATGCGCCGCCTGATAGGCAATACGCTTGGCAAACAGCACATCGAGCTCGGCGTCGGTCATGCCGCCGTTCTTGCCGCGGTAATAGTCTCGCAGCTTGCCTTCGTCGCGGAACTGCCGCTGTCCCGGCGTGTGGTCCATCAGCGAAACCAGGCGGACATCCGCGCGGTCGATCAGTGCCCTGGTTTCCGCAACGACGCTCGGCATCGGCACCTCGCAGCGAAGGTGAAGGAAGTGCTCAAGGCGAAGAAGCTCCGCCGCCCGCGCGCTCGCTATGGCATCGGCCAGGATCTCGGCCTGGCCGTCGACGTCTTCCGCTCCCTCCTCGCGCCATACGCGCAGCGAATCGAGCGCAGTGGTAATGCCGCAGGTCGCGAGCTGTCCGTCGTAGGAAACGACGGCCGCGACCGGATCCCAGTGCACCTTGGGCCGAGGCACGTAGTGCGCCTCGAGATGATCGGTATGCAGCTCGACCAGACCCGGAAGCAGCAGGTCGCCGGCGAGATCCTCGGCATGATCGGGGGCACGGCCTTCGGCGATCTCGACGATGCGGCCGTTCTCGGCCGCAACCCATCCGGCCTCGATCACGCGTTCCGCGAGGATCACGCGAGCATTGGCCAGAAGCAGAACGTCGCGCGCCATGATGATCCCTCAGGCCGCAGCCGTGAAGCGGTTCACATCGACGACGGTGTCGGCGATGGCAGCGCGGACGTCCTCGTCGTGCACGATCGCCACGACCGCCGTTCCGCGCCGCTTCTTCTCCGTCACCAGGTCAACGACGACCGCGCGATTGCTAGCGTCGAGCGAGGCGGTCGGCTCGTCAAGCAGCAACAGCGGCAGATCGGATATGAAGCCGCGGGCGATGTTGATGCGCTGCTGTTCACCGCCCGAGAACGTCGCCGGCGGCAACTGCCAGAGCCGCTCCGGAATATTGAGCCTCCGAAGGAGATCGGCCGCTCGCTGCCGCGCCTCACCCCGTTGCACGCCGGCGATCAGCAGCGGCTCGCACACGATGTCGATCGCCGGCACACGCGGGATGGCGCGCAGAAACTGGCTGACGTAGCCGAGCGCGCGCGCGCAGCGCGAG
>Ga0307277_10000102_pt1 | contig 26256 bp, 22 predicted proteins | sample ER_DNA_116_FD_194473 | JGI IMG/M metagenome (GOLD analysis project Ga0307277, IMG submission 194473) | Bulk soil microbial communities from the East River watershed near Crested Butte, Colorado, United States - ER_DNA_116 | ecosystem: Environmental > Terrestrial > Soil > Floodplain | place...
CCCCCAACCCAAACACAAGCACCCACACACAATCTGGGGACAACATTCCTGGCGCGAGCACAGCAAGGCATGGATCCTGCGCCAGGCCATCCGTGCAGCCAGGGACCGTTGCGCGCCGCCTCGGCGACCAGGCAACCAGCCCAGACCCGGATGTTCGACCGGTGCGCTAGCCGCCCGGCCGGCTCCGGCGCTGCCGGGCCTCCAGGTAGGAGCCGTACAGCCGCGGCCCGGTCAGGGTGCCGGCCCACTGGGCGAAGGCCTTGGGCCGGCCCGGGTCGACCCGCAGCGAGGTCGTCATCGCCCGCACGGCCGGCCACCAGCGCCCGTTGCGGAGGTAGTTGGTGCCGAGGATGGCCAGCTGGTGGCCGTACAGGTGCGGATGGGCCCGGTAGAATTCGCGGTGCTTGCTCAGCACCAGGCGGCCGCCCTCGGAGGCGACGGCGGCGTTGCCGGACTTGCGCGTCCCCTCGTGGCGGTAGCGGCGATAGGTGGGCTGGGGCGCGGCCTGGATGGAGCAGCGCCGGACCAGGCGGATCAGCAGGTCGTCCATCTCCCAGCCCTTGATGGTCTCGTCCCACCCGCCGAGCTCGCGCAGCACCTCGACGGGGGCGAACAGGGTGTTGGCGTCCTGGACGAAGCCGTCGTCGGGGGCCTCGGCATAGGGGGGCGCCTGCCTGGCCAAGGTGACCGGCAGCCGGGTCTCGAGCACCCGGCCGTGGCCGTCGACCACCTCGACGGCCGACAGGACCGAGACCGGCCGGGGGAGGGGCGACCGCTCGGCCGCCTCCAGGCTGGCCTGGACCATGCCCGGGAGCAGCTCGTCGTCGTCGTCGGTGAAGGTGACCCAGCGGCCCGCGGCCGCCCGCAGGCCGGTGTTGCGGGCCGCCGAGGCCCCCAGGGCCCGGTGGTTGCGCAGCACCAGCAGGCGCGGGTCCGGCAGGGCGAGCCGGACCGGCTCGGCCGAGCCGTCGTCGACCACCACCACCTGGATGTCCTCCACGGTCTGGGCGAGGGCGCTGGCCACCGCCCGCTCCAGCAGCCGTGGGCGGTCATGGGTGGGGATCACGATCGTGGCCCGCGGGCCCGGCCGGTTCACGCCGCCGGCACCTCCCCGCCGGCCCGCCGCAGGACGCAGTCGAACTCGACCACCCGCAGCAGGTCGCGGTCGCGGGTCACCGGGAACATGCCGGTCACCTCGAAGCCCAGCTCGGCCAGGCGCTCCAGGGTCTGGGGCAGCGTCGGCATGCCGTCGTAGACGTGCTTGACCGGCACCTCCAGCTGGAGCGCCCGGACCCGGCCGAGCACCTCGGCCGCGCCCTCGACGACCTCCAGATCGAAGCCCTGGGTGTCGACCTTCAGCAGCACCCTGGGGTCGGGGACGTGGGCGGTCACCTCATCGAACACCTCGGACAGGGGGCGGACCTCCACCGTCTGCCCGTGCAGCGGCCGCGACATGGTGGGGAAGCGGTCGACGCCGTAGCTGCTGGGCTCCAGCAGGGTGTTCAGCTCCGACTCGGCGAACACGCTCAGGGTCGCCTCCCCGGCCGTGCGGCCGAGCGCGTACTCGTGCCCGCGCCAGTGGCGGTCGCCGGCCCGCGCCGAGCACAGGGCGGCGAAGCTGGCCGCGGCCGGTTCGAACGAGACGATCTCACCGGCGAACTGGACCTCCTTGCGCAGCAGCCGCGCGTACCCGCCCTCGTGCGCGCCCACGTCGAGCACGCAGTTGATGTCGAGGCGACGGGTCAGCTGCTTGAGGTGGAAGCCAAGGGTCTCGGGGGGAGGGTAGCGGGTCACGTACAGTCCGGCGGACCGGGCCAGCCGGCGGACGAGGTGCTTCATGGCAGGGGTGACCGGCGCGGGAGACGACGGCCGTTGACCGGGATGGGCATCGGACCTCCATTTGTTCAGTGGATCAAGCCTGCCACCGGCGGCCCCCGCCCGGACGCGGCGAGTGACGTAACGTCGCTACGGCGAAGGCGTGCTGACGGGGCCGGTCGAGTCGTCGTATAACGCCTGCGAGGGCAAGGGGAGGGGACGTGCGGGTACTCCATGTGGTCGCGACCGGCCAGCGACGAGGGGCCGAGGTGTTCGCCTCCGACCTGGTCGCCTCCCTCGCCCGGCTCGGGGTTGGCCAGTCGGTGGCGGTGCTGCGCGCCGGCCCGCCGGCTGTCCCCTTCGACGCCCCCGTCGACCTGCTCGGCGCCGACGGCCGGCCCCTGCCCGGCCTGCGCATGCACCTCGGCGCCGTCCGGGCCCTACGGGCGCTGGTCCGCGACCGGCGCCCCGACCTGCTCCAGGCCCACGGCGGCGAGCCCCTCAAGTACGGCCTGGCCGCCGCCGGCGGCGTCCCGGTGGTGTACCGGCGTATCGGCTCCACCGCCGGCTGGCTGACCGGCGGCCCCCGGCGGCTGGTCTACGCCCGGCTGGTCCGCCGGGCGGCCAGGGTGGTGGCGGTGTCGGAGACCACCGCCCGGGAGACGGCCGCGGCCTTCCGGCTGCCGCCGGGCCGGGTCGTCACCATCCCCAACGGGGTCGACCCCGGGCGGGTCGCCCCGCGGCGCGGCCGGGCCGCCACCCGGGCCGCGGTCGGGGTCGTCGCCGACGCCACCGCCGTCCTGTCCCTGGGCGCGCTCACCTGGGAGAAGGACCCCGTCGGGCACCTGGAGACGACCGCCCCCCTGCTGCGGCGCCATCCCGGCGCCGTCCACCTGTTCGCCGGCGACGGGCCGCTGCGGGGCGAGCTGGCCGCCGCCGCCGGCCGACTCGGCCTGGCCGGGCGGGTGCGGCTGCTCGGCAGCCGCGACGACGTCGGCGACCTGCTGGCGGCCAGCGATCTCATGCTGTTCGCCAGCCGCACCGAGGGCATGCCGGCCAGCGTGATCGAGGCCGGGATGGCCGGGGTCCCGGTCGCCGGCACCGCCCTGGCCGGGGTGCCGGAGGTCGTGGTCGACGGCGAGACCGGGCTGCTGGCCGCCCCCGGCGACCGCGACGGCCTGCGGGCCGCCCTCGACCGCCTGCTCGGAGACGGCGAGCTGCGGGCGGCCATGGGCCAGGCGGCCCAGGCGCGCTGCCGCGGCCGCTTCGGCATCGCCGCCGTCGCCGGCGCCTACCATGCCCTCTACGAGGAACTGGCCGGGGCGGCATGCGCGGCGTCCTGATCCTCATCAAGGGCCTGGGCCGCGGCGGCGCCGAGCAGCTGCTGGCCAGCGGCGCCCCCTACCTGGACCGGGAGCGCTTCCGCTACCGGTTCGCCTACCTGCTGCCCTGGAAGGACAGCCTGGTCGCCGAGCTGGAGGCCGGCGGGCTGGCCGTCGACTGCCTGGACGGGGCCAGGGGCCTGGGCTGGGTCGGCCGGCTCCGCGGCCTGGTCCGCAGCGAGGGCATCGACCTGGTCCACGTCCACTCGCCGGTGGCCGCGGCCGCGGCCCGGACCGCCCTCGGCGGCCACCCCCGCATCGTCTACACCGAGCACAACGTCTGGAGCCGCTACCACCCGGCCACCTACGCCGCCAACCTGGCCACCTTCCCGCGCAACGACCACGTCTTCGCCGTCTCCGACGAGGTGCGGGCCTCGGTGCGCTACCCGCGCCCGCTGCGGGCCCTGCCCATGCCGCCGGTGGAGACGCTGCACCACGGGCTCGACCAGGCCGCGGTGGCCGGCTGGGGCGGCCCCGACGGCGTGCGGGCCGAGCTCGGCATCCCCGAGCACGCCCCGGTGGTCGGCAACGTGGCCAACTTCAAGGCGGCCAAGGACCACCCGACGCTGCTGCAGGCGGCCGCCCGGGTCCGCGAGCGGGTCCCCGAGGTGCGCTTCCTGCTGATCGGCCAGGGGCCGCTGGAGCCGGAGACGCGCCGCCTGGCCGCCGACCTCGGCCTGGACGGCACGGTGGTGTTCACCGGCTTCCGCACCGACGCCCACCGCCTGCTGGCCGCCCTCGACGTGTTCACCCTGTCCTCGACCTACGAGGGCCTGCCCATCGCCCTGATCGAGGCGATGGCCCTGGGCCGGCCGGCGGTGGTCACCCGCGTCGGCGGGGTCCCCGAGGTGCTCCACGACGGCGCCCAGGGGCTGCTGGTGCCGCCCCGCGACCCGGCGGCCCTGGCCGACGGCCTGCTGCGCCTGCTCGGCGACCCCGGGCTGCGGGCCCGGATGGGCGCCGCCGGCCGGACCAGGGCGGCCGACTTCGACATCCGCAAGGCGGTGCGGCGCATGGAGCAGGTCTACACCGGCCTGCTCGCCTGAGCCATGCCCGACCCCTTCGCCGGCCGCTGGGACGACCTCGCCGTGGGCCTGGCCTTCGGCGCCGCCGCCCTCCTCGCCGGGGTGGCCGCCTGGGCCTGGCGGCGCGCCCGGCGTGGCTCGGTCGTCGCCGTCCTCGCCGGCCTGGCCCCGGCCGCGGCCGGCTGGGCCGCGCTGGCCGCCACCGGCCGTGTCCCGGCCGCCCGGGAGGCGGGCCTGGCCCCGCTCGCCGCCGGCGCCGCCGTGGCCGCGGCCGGGGCGCTGCTGGCCGACTTCGACCGGCGGCGCGCCGACGGCCTGGCCCTGCCGCTGTGGGCCGTCACGGTGGCCGGCGTCTGGGCGACCGTCCCCGACGTCGAGTCGGCCGTGGTCGTGCTCGGGGCGGCGCTGCCACCGGCCCTGCTCGGCTGGCCCGGCCCGCTGGCCAGGAGCGGCCTGGTGGCCCTGGGGGCGGCCGGGTCCCTGGCCGGCGCCGCCCTGCTGGTGTGGGTGGTGGCCACCGACGGGGCCGGCCGTCCCGGGTCGATGGTCGGCGGCCTGGCCTGCCTCGGCGTGCTCGGGGTGGAGCCGCTGGCCCGCCGGCTGGGCGGCCGCGGGCCCGGCGGCCCACCCCTCCCGGCCGTGACCCTGCTCGCCGCCCACCTGGTGCTGGTGGCCTTCGCCTCCCGGGTCGTGGGCCGCCGGGAGACGGTGGCCGAGGCGCTGCCCCTGGCCGTGGCCGAGCTGGTGGTCGCCGTGGCCGTGGCCGTGGTCGTCCTGCGGCGGGCGGCGCCGGCGCGTACGCCCAATTAGCCGGCAATCGTCGTAGTCGGCCTCCCCCGATTGCACCTGGGACGCCCCGCTCACCCGTCCGACACTGTGCAGGCGAGCCTGGCCAACCTGCGACGTAGGGGGGGTAGTGCACCAACGCGCAGCCAAGCCTGGTGTATCCGTCCGGCGGTTCCATCCGGGGGACCTGCCGGACGTCCTCGAGCTGCTGGACGCCTCGCTCGGCGGCGGCCCGGCCGGACGGCGGCCGCCCGACTTCTTCCGCTGGAAGCACCTCGACAACCCCTTCGGGCCGTCGTTCCTGCTGCTGGCGGAGCGCGAGGGCAGGCTGGTCGGCCTGCGGGCGTTCATGCGCTGGCGTCTCCTGGCCGGCGACCGGGCGGTCGCCGCGGCCAGGGCCGTCGACACCGCCACCCACCCCGACTTCCAGGGCATGGGCATCTTCACCCGGCTCACCCTGGCCGCCCTGGACGAGGTCCGCGGCCAGGTCGACCTGGTCTTCAACACCCCCAACGCCAAGAGCGGCCCCGGCTACCTGAAGATGGGCTGGCGGGAGGTGGGGCGGGTGCCGGTCAGGGTCAGGGTGCGCCGGCCGCTGCGCCTGCTCCGGGGCCGCCGGCCCGGCGCCGACCCGGGCCAGGCCCCGCCGGTGGCGGCCCCGGCGGCGGCGTCGGTCCTGGAGCGCGGCCCGGAGGTGGCCGGGCTGCTGTGGCGTGAGCCGGCCGCCGACGGCCTGGCCACCGCCCGCGACCTCGGCTACCTGCGCTGGCGCTACGGCGCGGCCCCGCTGCTCGGCTACCGGGCCGTCACCGACGAGCGCGACGGCGAGCTGGCCGGGCTGGCCATCTTCCGCGTCCGCCCCCGCGGCGGGCTGTGGGAGACGACCGTGGCCGAGGTGCTGGCCGGCGGGGACCAGGGCACGGCCCGGCGGCTGCTGCGCCGGGTCGCCCGGGCGGCCCCGGCCGACCACCTCACCTTCGCCGCCCCGGCCGGCTCGGCGGCGGCCAGGGCGGCCGCCCGCGGCGGCTTCCTGCCCGCGCCGGCCGGGATCACGCTGGTCGCCAACCCGCTGGCCGGCGACCTCCGGCCCGACCCCTCGGAGCTCGGCTCCTGGTCGCTGTCGCTCGGCGACCTCGAGGTGTTCTGACGTGGCGGCCACCCGACCCGCGCCGTTCGAGACCAGGGTCGCCGTCGGCATCGGCGGCGCCCTCATCGGGGTCACCTTCACCGTGATCGGGCTCCTGCTGCTGGTCTCGCTGCAGATGAGCGGGCTGCCGGTGGCCCTGTTCCTCACCCCGGTGCTGCTGGCCGCGTCCTGGCCGGCGTTCGTCCGCCAGGCCCGGCGGGAGCGCGACCAGCGCCTGGCCCAGCTGCTGATGCTGGCCCTGTGCCTCAAGCTGTTCGGCTCGCTGCTGCGCTACTGGGTGGCCATCTACGTCTACGACGGGTTCGCCGACGCCCTGATGTACCACGACTACGGCACCAACCTGGCCATGCGCTTCCGGGGCGGGGACTTCAGCACCGGCCTGGACTCGCTCAGCAGCACCGACTTCATCCGGTTCTTCACCGGGCTCGTCTACACCGTCACCGGCTCCAGCGTCTACGCCGGCTTCCTGCTGTACTCCTGGCTGGCCTTCTGGGGCATGTTCTTCATGTACCGGGCGTTCGTCATCGCCGTCCCCGACGGCAACCGGCGCAGCTACGCCCGGCTGCTGTTCTTCCTGCCGTCGATGCTGTACTGGCCCTCCAGCATCGGCAAGGAAGCCTGGATGCTGTTCACCCTGGGGCTGGCCGCCTTCGGCACCGCCCGGCTGCTCACCGGCCGGCCCTGGCGGGGGCTGGCCCTGGCCGGGACGGCGCTGTGGCTGGGGGCGCTGGTGCGCCCGCACGTGACCGGCATGGCCGCCCTGGCGCTGGTGGTCGCCTACCTGGTCGCCCGGCCGCCGCGCCGGCTCGGCGCCCTCGGCCCGGTGGTGAAGCTGTTCGCACTGGTCGCCCTCGTGGCCGTGGCCGGCCTGCTGCTCGGCAAGGCCAGCTCGTACCTGCTGGAGAAGGGCATCGACCCCCAGGACGGGGTCAGCAACGTGCTGGGCGAGAGCGCCCGCCGGACCGGCCAGGGCGGCTCCAGCTTCAACGCCCCCTCGGCGATCGGCTCGCCGACGAAGCTGCCGCTGGCCGTGGTCACCATCTTCTTCCGGCCATTCCCCTTCGAGGCCCACAACGCCCAGGTCGCGGTGACCGCGCTGGAGAGCACCCTGCTGCTGTGCCTGACCGTGGCCAGGCGCCGCGGGATCTGGCAGGCCCTGCGACATCCGCGGCGCCGGCCGTACGTGGCCTTCGTGGTCGTCTACTCGCTGCTGTTCGTGTTCGCGTTCTCCAGCATCGCCAACTTCGGGATCCTCGCCCGCGAGCGGACCCAGGTGCTGCCGTTCTTCCTCGTCCTGCTGGCCGTCCCGGCCGCGCGCCGCGCACCCGAGCAGGCCCAGCGCAACGATCGGAGGGTCGATGCCGGCCGGCAGCTCGCTCGCGCGTAAGGCCGTCAAGGCGGCCGTGCTCCCCGGCGGGATGGTGACCCGGCGGCGGCCCGGCGACGTCGTCATCCTGCTGTACCACCGGGTGGCCGGCGTGGGCGGCGAGATCGACACCCCGCCGGCGCTGTTCGAGCGCCAGCTGGCCGACCTGGCCGAGCACGAGCGGGTGCTCACCCTCGACCAGGCGCTGGACGCCGACGCCGGCGGCGGGGTGGTGGTGACCGTCGACGACGGCTACCGCGACTTCTCCGACACCGTGGTCCCGCTGCTCGTCCGCTACCAGGTCCCGGCCCTGCTGTACCTGGCCACCGGCCTGGTCGCCGGGGAGGGGCCCGGCCCCGACGACCCCGACGCCCTCACCTGGGCCCAGCTCGCCGAGGCCGTGGCCACCGGCCTGGTCACCGTCGGGGCCCACACCCACGGCCACACCGACCTGTCGCGGGCCAGCGAGCAGGTCTGCCGGGACGAGATGGCCCGCTCCAGGGAACTGGTCGAGGACCGCCTGGGCGTGGCCTGCCGCCACTTCGCCTACCCGTGGGCGGTCGCCTCGGCTACCGCCGACCGGGTGGCCCGCGAGCTGTTCGACTCGGCCGCCCTCGACGCCTGGCGCAGCAACCGGGCCGGCGCCGTCGACCCCTGGCGGCTGGGCCGGACCCCGGTCCTGGCCAGCGACGGCATGGCCTTCTTCCGGGCCAAGGTCAAGGGCCGCCTCGACGGCGAGGCGCTCGCCTACCGGCTGCTCGGCCGCGGCCCCTGGAGGCGGCCGTGAGCACGGCGGGCGCAGACAGGGCGGCGGTGGGCACGGCGGCGGCGCCGCTGAGGGTCGCCCACCTGACCACCACCGACCTGACCCTGCGCTATCTGCTGCTGGGCCAGCTGCGGCGGCTGGCCGCCGAGGGCCACGAGGTCACCGGGATCAGCGCCCCCGGGCCGCACGCGGCCACCCTCCAGGCCGAGGGCATCCGCCACCTGCCCTGGCGCAACGCCACCCGCTCCTGGAACCCGGCGGCCGACGTGCGCGCCCTGGCCGAGCTGGTGGCGCTGCTGCGGCGCGAGCGCTTCGACCTGGTCCACACCCACAACCCCAAGCCGGGGGTGCTCGGCCGGGTCGCGGCCCGCCTGGCCGGGGTGCCGCTGGTCGTCAACACCGTCCACGGCCTGTACGCCACCCCCGAGGACCGGCTGCGCAAGCGGGCGGCCGTGCTCGGCCTGGAGTGGCTGGCCGGGCGCTGCTCGGACCTGGAGCTGTACCAGAGCGAGGAGGACCTGCGCTGGGCCGGGCGGCTGCGGCTGGCCCGCAAGGGCCGCAGCCACCTGCTCGGCAACGGCACCGACCTCGGCCGCTTCGACCCGGCCCTGGTCCCGCCCGAGCGGGTGGCGGCCCTGCGGCGCGAGCTCGGCCTGCCCGAGGACGCGCTGGTGGTGGGGGCGGTGGGCCGGCTGGTGGCCGAGAAGGGCTACCGCGAGCTGTTCGCCGCCGCCCACACCGTGCGCCAGGCCGACCCGCGGGTCCGGTTCCTGGCCGTGGGCGCCCCGGATCTCGACAAGGCCGACGCCATCGGCCAGGACGAGCTGGCCCGGGCCGCCGGGGACGTGCTGGTGACCGGCTGGCGCGACGACGTGCGCGACCTGCTGGCCGTGATGGACGTGTTCGTGCTCGCCTCCTGGCGCGAGGGCATGCCCCGCTCGGCCATCGAGGCCGCGGCCATGGGCCGGGCGCTGGTCCTGACCGACATCCGCGGCTGCCGCGAGGTGGCCCGCCACGACCGCGAGGCCCTGCTGGTCCCGCCCCGCGACCCTGACGCCCTGGCCGGGGCCATCTCGCGCCTGGCCGCCGACCCGGCCCTGCGCCACCGCCTGGCCACCGCGGCCCGGGCCCGCGCCCTGGAGCGCTTCAGCGAGGAGATGGTGGCGGAGCGCGTCGTTCGCCATTACCGCGCGTTGCTCGACCGGCAGTCCCCGACCCATGTGGCGGGGAGCTCCGGCTCCGCCCACCGCCACTCAAGAGCGCCTGTGCCGGACGTTCTGCTGATCCGGCCCGCTGCGGCTCCCGACGCCGCCGCCATGGCCCGGCTGCACGCCGACGGGATGCCCGACGCCTTCCTGCCCACCCTCGGCCCCCGGTTCCTGGCCCGGCTGTACCGGGCCCTGGCCACCGACCCCGAGGCGGTGGCCCTGGTGGCCGAGGGCGTCGACGGGGTCGTCGGCTTCGCCGCCGGGGTGACCTCGGTCGGCGGCTTCTACCGCCGCTTCGCCCGCGGCCACGGGCCGGCGGCCGCCCTGGCCGCCGCGCCCCGCCTGGTCCGGCCCAGCGTGGCCCGCCGGCTGCTGGAGACGGTCCGCTACCCGGCCGACGCCGGCGGCGACGGCCAGCTGCCCGACGCCGAGCTGCTGTCGATCGCGGTCGCCCCCGCCTTCCGGGCCGGCGGCACCGGCCGGGCCCTGGCCGACGGCGTCCTGGCCGGGCTGGCCGGGCGGGGCGTCGACGACATCAAGGTCGTGGTCGGCGCGGCCAACCAGGGCGCCAACCGCTTCTACGCCAAGGTCGGCTTCACCGAGGCCGGCCAGCTCACCGTCCATCAGGGAACCCCGAGCAACGTCTGGATCCGGTCATGCCGTTCTTCGTCGCCATCGCCCTCGCCCTCGTCCTGACCTGGGCCGCCCGCTGGCTCGGTCTCGCCACCGGGCTGGTCGACCGTCCCCCGGCGGCCCCGCCGCCAGGGGACGAGCACCTGAAGATCCACACCGTCCCCATCCCGGTGCTGGGCGGCCTCGGCGTGGTCGCGGCGGTCCTCGGGGCCCTGCTGGTGGCCGGGGCCGACCTGCCGGCGCTGGCCGTGGCCGGCGTGGTCCTGGCCACGGCCGTCGGCCTGGTCGACGACGCCCGCCCCCAGCCGGCGTCGGTGCGGGTGGCGGCCCTGGCCGTCGCCGGGGTGCCGATCGCCGTCGGCCTGCCCCTGGGCGAGCTCGGCCCGTGGGCCCGGGTCGGGGTGGTGGTGCTCCTGCTGCTGATGGCCAACGCCGTCAACCTGATCGACGGCCAGGACGGCCTGGCCGGCGGCCTGGGGGCCATCGCCAGCGTCGGGCTGGCCGCGGTCATCGCCGCCAACGGCGCCGACCCGGTCCTGGCCCTGGTCGTGGCCGGCGCCCTGGTCGGGTTCCTGGCCTGGAACCTGCCCCCGGCCCGGGTGTTCCTCGGCAACGGCGGCGCCTACGGCCTGGGCGCCCTGCTGACCGTCCTGGCCGCCCAGGCCACCATCGGCCACGGCTGGCACGGGCTGCTGGCCGCCGCCCTCTGCCTGGGCGTGTTCGCCTTCGAGCTGACCTTCACCGTGGTCCGGCGCCTGGTCGGCTCCCAGGGGCTGGCCACCGGCGACCGCCGCCACTCCTACGACCTGCTCGGCCGCAGCCGCGGCAACCGCGACCGCTCGACCCTGGCCCTGTGGACCCTGGGCGCGGTCAGCGCCGGCGCCGGCTACGCCTCCGACCAGGTGTCGCTGGCCGCGGCCGGGACCATGCTCGGGGTCGCCTTCGTGATCGGCACCGCCGCCGGCGGGCGGCTGTGGCGCGACGCCGTCGCCGTCACCGACACCCAGCAGTCCACGGAGCGGACATGAACGTCCTGGTCACCGGCGGCGCCGGGTTCATCGGGTCCAGCCTCGTGCGGTCGCTGGCCGGCGACGGCCACGCCGTGCGGGTGCTGGACGACTTCTCCACCGGCCGGCCCGAGAACCTCGAGGGCGTGGCCGGCGACCTCGAGGTGCTGGAGGGCGACGTCCGCGACCAGGCCACCGTGGCCAAGGCCGTGACCGGCGCCGAGGTCGTCCACCACCTGGCCGCGCTGCCGTCGGTGGCCCGCTCGGTGGCCGACCCGCGCGCCTCCCACGAGGTCAACGTCGACGGCACCCTCAACCTGCTCCTGGCCGCCGTCGACGCCGAGGTCGGCCGGCTGGTCTACGCCTCCTCCTCGTCGGTCTACGGCGACACCCCGGTGCTGCCCAAGCACGAGGACATGCCCGTGTCCCCGCGCTCGCCGTATGCCGCGGCCAAGCTGGCCGGGGAGGCCTACTGCCGCTCCTTCGCCCGCGTGTACCCGCTGGAGACGGTGTGCCTGCGCTTCTTCAACGTCTTCGGGCCCCGCCAGGACCCGGAATCGCAGTACGCGGCGGTCGTGCCCCGGTTCGTGACCAGGATGCTGGCCGGCCGGCCGGCCGAGGTCACCGGCGACGGCCGCCAGACCCGCGACTTCACCTTCGTCGACAACGCCGTCCACGCCTGCCGGCTGGCCGCCACCGCCGGCCCCGAGGCGGTCGGCGAGGCCATGAACGTCGGCTGCGGCGACCGCATCTCCGTGCTCGACCTGGTCGAGCTGGTCAACGGCCTGCTCGACCGGCGGGTGGACCCGGTCCACGTCCCGGCCCGCCCCGGCGACGTCCGCGACTCCCAGGCCGCGGTCGACAAGGCCGGCCGCCTGCTCGGCTACCGCCCGCTGGTGCCGGTGCGCGACGGGGTCGCCGCCACCGTCCGCTGGTTCGCCACCACCTCCGACCCGACCAAGGGAGCCTGACCACCATGACCACGGCGACGCCCCTCGACGACGAGCGGCCGGCCATCGACGGCGGCCGGCCCGTCTTCCCCGACGGCCTCCCGCTGGCCCGGCCGGCCGTCGCCGACCCGGCGGCGGTGGCCGAGGCGGCCGGGGCCATCCTGGCCAGCGGGGTGCTCACCAACGGGCCCTACGTGCGCCGGCTGGAGGAGCGGGCCGCCGCCTACCTGGGCGTGCGCCACTGCGTCGCCGTCGCCTCCTGCACCGCCGGGCTGATGCTGTCGCTGCGGGCCAGCAACCTCTCCGGCGACGTGGTGCTGCCGTCGTTCACCTTCTCGGCCAGCGCCCACGCCGTGGCCTGGAACGGGCTGCGGCCGGTGTTCACCGACATCCGGCCCGACGACCTGCTGCTCGACCCGGACGCCGTGGCCCGCTCGGCCGGGGTGCGGACCTCGGCCATCCTGGCCACCCACACCTACGGCACCCCCTGCGACGTCGAGGCGCTGGGGGCGTTCGCCCGCCGCAACGGCATCCGGCTGTTCTTCGACGCCGCCCACGCCTTCGGGTCGCGGCGCGGCGCCACCATGGTCGGCGGGTTCGGTGACGCCGAGGTGTTCAGCCTGTCCCCGACCAAGGTGCTGATCGCCGGCGAGGGCGGGATCATCGCCACCGACGACGACAGCCTGGCCGAGCGCTGCCGCATCGGCCGCGACTACGGCAACCCCGGCGACTACGACACCCGCTTCATCGGCCTCAACGCCCGCATGTCCGAGCTGCACGCCGCCACCGCCCTGGCCTCCTTCGAGGACCTGGAGGAGCGCATCGGGCTGCGCAACCAGCTGGCCGAGCGGTACCGTAAGGTGCTGGCCGACGCGCCCGGGATCGACTTCCCGGCCGTGGCCGAGGGCGACCGCAGCACCTACAAGGACTTCACCATCCTGATCGACCCCGAGCGGTTCGGCATGGACGCCGCCGCGACGGCCGCCGCACTGGCCGCCGAGGGCATCCAGACCCGCCGCTACTACAGCCCGCCGGTCCACCGCCAGCGGGCCTACCGCTGGGTGGGCCCGGCCAACGGCGGCCTGCCCGAGACCGACCGCGCGGCCGCCCGGGTCCTGACCCTCCCGCTGTGGACCCCCATGACCGACGAGCAGGTCGACGGGGTCGGCGCCGCCATGGCCCGGCTGGCCGGGCGGCAGGGGCGTGGCTGAGCGGGCATGCGCTTCACCGAGACCAAGGTCGCCGGGGCCTACCTGATCGAGCCGGAGCCGATCGCCGACGAGCGCGGCTTCTTCGCCCGCACCTTCTGCCGCGAGGAGTTCGCCGACCACGGCCTCAACCCCGACCTGGCCCAGGCCAACGTCTCCTTCAACCACCGCAAGGGGACCCTGCGGGGCATGCACTACCAGCAGGCCCCCCACCAGGAGGCCAAGCTGGTCCGCTGCACCCAGGGGGCCATCTGGGACGTGGTCGTCGACCTGCGCCCGCGCTCGCCCAGCTGGCGGGCCTGGTTCGGGGCCGAGCTCAGCGCCGGCAACCGGGCCATGCTGTACGTCCCCGAGGACTGCGCCCACGGCTTCCTCACCCTGGCCGACGACACCGAGGTGGCCTACCAGATGTCGGCGCCGTACGTGGCCGGCGCCGGCCGGGGGGTGCGCTGGGACGACCCGGCGTTCGGCATCGAGTGGCCGGGGGAGGTCGTGGTGATCAACGAGCGCGACCGCGGCTACCCCGACGTCACCCCATGACCGCCGGCGAGGAGCTCTACAAGCTGGTCGCCGAGCTCTACCCGATCTGCCGCAGCATCACCGGCGACGGCGTGCGCCGCACCCTGGAGATCGTCGACCGCGAGCTCGGCGGCCTGGAGGTCCACGAGGTCCCCACCGGCACCCAGGTGCTGGACTGGACGGTGCCGCGCGAGTGGAACGTCCGCGACGCCTGGGTGGCCGACGCCGCCGGCGAGCGGGTGATCGACTTCCAGGCCAGCAACCTGCACCTGGTCAGCTACAGCGCGCCGGTGCGGGCCACCATGCCCCTGGCCCAGCTCAAGCAGCACCTGTTCACCCTGCCCGACCAGCCCGACCGGGTGCCCTACCGGACCTCCTACTACGCCGAGCGCTGGGGCTTCTGCGCCAGCCAGCGCCTGGTCGACGGCCTGCCCGACGGCGACTACGAGGTCTGCGTCGACACCACCCTGGCCGACGGCCACCTCACCTACGGCGAGCACCTGGTCGAGGGCCGGACCACCGACGAGGTGCTGGTCAGCTGCCACGTCTGCCACCCGTCGCTGGCCAACGACAACCTGTCCGGGATCGCCGTGGCCAGCCGGCTGGCCCGGCTGCTGGGGGAGGGGCGGCCGCGCCACAGCTACCGGTTCCTGTTCATCCCGGGGACGATCGGCTCGATCACCTGGCTGGCCCGCAACGAGGGCCACCTCGGCCGGGTCCGGCACGGCCTGGTCCTGTCCGGGGTCGGCGACCCGGGCGGGTTCACCTACAAGCGCAGCCGCCGCGGCGACGCCGAGATCGACCGGGTCGTGGCCTACGTGCTCGGCCGCTCCGGCCGTCCCCACCGGGTGGTCGACTTCTCGCCCTACGGCTACGACGAGCGCCAGTTCTGCTCGCCCGGCTTCGACCTGCCGGTCGGCCGCCTCAGCCGCACCGAGTTCGCCACCTACCCCGAGTACCACACCTCGGCCGACGACCTCGACCTGGTCGGGCCGGCCCAGCTCCAGGAGAGCCTTGAGCTGTGCCTGGAGGTCGTCGCCGTGCTGGAGGCCAACCGGCGCTACCTGAACCTGCGCCCCAAGGGCGAGCCCCAGCTCGGCCGGCGGGGGCTGTACGGACAGATCGGCGGCCGCAGCGACGCCGAGGAGCGCCAGATGGCCATGCTGTGGGTGCTGAACCAGTCCGACGGGCGCATGAGCCTGCTGGAGGTGGCCGAGCGCTCCGGCCTCCCCTTCGCCCTGCTGGCCGAGGTGGCGGCCACCCTGGAGGAGGCCGGCCTGCTGGCCGAGGCCACCCCCTGAGCGTCAGAGGACAAGCTTGCGGGCGGTGAAGGCCTCGGCGAACCGGCCCGGGCCGCCCGACTCGACCCCGCGCAGGCGCAGCAGGGCCCAGAAGGTGTCGTCGCCGAACCAGGACCGGCCGGCCTGGCTGGGGAAGCACTTGCGCAGCAGCTCGACCTTGCGCTGGCAGCGCTCGGCCTCCAGGGGCACGAACAGGTTGGGCTGGCCGAGGTCGCCCTCGTACTTGGGGATCTCGTACTCCAGGATCAGGTGGCCGCGGAAGGTGTTCCAGGTCAGCTCGGCCACCAGCCGGTGGTCCTGGTGGCGGTCCTCCAGGCGGTGGGTGAGGACCAGGTCGGGGTCGACCTCGGCCTTGAGCCGCTCGAAGCGCTCCTTCACGGCCCCGCCGTCGTAGGGGAAGAAGCCGTCCCGGAACCCCTCCACGGTGACCCGGGTCCGGCCGGCGCCCTCGAGGAACGCGGCCGCGCTGTCGGCCGCCTCCTCGGCCCGCCCGCCGGTCCCGCTCAGCACCAGCCAGTCCACGGCCAGCCCCGGGTGCTCGGCCACCAGCCGCAGGATGGTCCCGCCGCAGCCGATCTCGATGTCGTCGGCGTGGGCCCCGACGGCCAGGACCCGCAGGGGCCGGGACGGGTCGCGGGCCAGGCTCAGGCCGAGCACACGCTCACCGCTGCCAGACGGCCCAGGCCGGCCGGCCCGTCTCCTGCAGCGACTCCAGGTGCTGCTGGTCCTTGAGGGTGTCCATCGGCGCCCAGAACCCCTGGTAGCGGTAGGAGACGAGCAGGTTCTGCTTGACCAGGCGCTGGAACGGCTCCTGGACCAGCTCCTCGCCCTCCTCGATGTAGTCGAAGATCTCCCGGCGCATGATCATGTAGCCGCCGTTGATCCAGATGTCGGAGACGCGCACGTCGTCGATCCGCTCGACCAGGCCGTCCTCGCGCGAGCTGACGACGTGGAAGGTGTAGGTCGGCTTGACGGCGATGAACGCGGCCACCGCGTCCCGGTGCACGAAGTCGTCGACCAGCTCGGGCAGGGGGGCGTCGGTGAGCACGTCGCCGTAGTTGGCCAGGAACACGTCCTCGCTCTCGACGTGGCGGCGCACGGCCACCAGCCGCTGGCCGATGTTGGCGTGCAGCCCGGTGTCGGCGAAGGTGATGCGCCAGTCGTGGATGTCGCTGCCCAGCAGCTCGATGCGGCCGGTCTCCCTGCCGCCGTTGCCGTCGAGCACGAAGTCGTTGGACAGGGCCTCGTTGTAGTCGAGGAAGTACTGCTTGACCACGTCGGCCTTGTAGCCCAGGCAGAGGGTGAAGTCGCGGTGCCCGTGGTGGGCGTAGTACTTCATGATGTGCCACAGGATCGGGCGGTAGCCGATCGGCACCATCGGCTTGGGCACCCGCTCGGAATGGTCCCGGAGCCGCAGCCCCAGGCCGCCGCAGAACAGAACGACCTTCATCGCCGCCCCCCTTGCCGTGCCAGGTCGGGTCCGTACACCGTCACCTCGGGGATGGGGACGACGAAGCGCGCCCCCCACTCCCGGGTGTAGGCCAGCTGCTCGATGATCTCATCCTTGAGGTTCCAGGGCAGGATCAGGATGTAGTCGGGCCGCGTGGCGGCCAGCCGCTCCGGCGGGTGGATGGGGATGTGGGTGCCGGGCGTGAAGCGGCCGTGCTTGTAGGGGTTGCGGTCGACGGTGTAGTCGAGGAAGTCGGTCCGGATCCCGCAGTAGTTCAGCAGGGTGTTGCCCTTGCCGGGGGCGCCGTAGCCGGCGATGGTGGCGCCGTCGCGCCTGGCCGCGATCAGGAACTCGAGCAGCTTGCGCTTGGTCTCGACCACCCGCTCGCCGAACCCGGCGTACGGCGCCGGGGTCTCGAGGCCGGCGGCCAGCTCCCGGGACGCCAGCTCGGTCACCCGCTCGCTGACCGCGCCGTCGGCGGCGTCGGCCCGCCGGCCCCAGATCCGCAGCGAGCCGCCGTGGGTGGGCAGCTCCTCGACGTCGAACAGGGTCAGCCCGTGCCTGGCGAAGATCCGCCTGGCCGTCCCGAACGAGAAGTAGGAGAAGTGCTCGTGGTAGATGGTGTCGAACTGGTTGCCCTCCATCAGCCGGGCCAGGTGGGGGAACTCGACGGTCACCACCCCGCCCGGCTTGAGCAGGCGGGCGATCCCGGCCACGAAGCCGTTGAGGTCCGGCACCTGGGCCAGGACGTTGTTGGCCACCACCAGGTCGGCCCGGCGGCCCTCGGCGACCAGCTCGCCGGCCAGCTCCTCGTCGAAGAACCGGGTCAGGGTGGGGACCCCACGGGCCTCGGCGACCTCGGCCACGTTGACGGCCGGCTCGATCCCCAGCACCGGCACCCCGCGGGCCACGAAGTGCTGCAGCAGGTAGCCGTCGTTGCTGGCCAGCTCGACGACCAGGCTGCCGGGGCCAAGTCGCAGCCGCTCCGCGGCCAGGTCGGTGTAGTCGCGGGCGTGGCGGACCCAGGAGTCGGAGTAGGACGAGAAGTAGGCGTACTCGGTGAAGATGGCCTCCGGGGCCACGTACCGCTCGAGCTGCACCAGCCAGCACCGCTCGCAGACGTCGGCCCGCAGCGGGTAGAAGGGCTCCATCTGGTTGAGCTGGTCGCCGGTGAGGAAGCTCTCGCACAGCGGCGAGGCCCCGAGGTCGCACACGACCCTGGACACCGGTGCCGCGCAGAAGCGGCACCGGTAGCTGGCGGGAGGTGACGGAAGCGTTATTCGGCTGCCCTCCGGTTGCGCTCGGCGGCCTTGTTGAGGTCGGTGACCTCCGAGGCCCGGTCCTCCGACCGGTCCCCATTCTCACCCGGCTCCTCGGCCGGCGCAGCCGGTCGCGGGCCGAACGGCACCGTCCGCGCCTGGGACGTGGGCTCCAGGTCGTCCAGCTCGGCCTCCGGCTGGTCGCGCAGGTCGCCGCGCGTCGTCATCGAGCGCAGCCACGGGCTCCTGGTCCCGACGAGGATCACCCCGAGCTGGCGGATGCGGTCGCGGCGCAGGCCGTTGGTGGCCTCCCGCACCGACCGCATGCGGGTGGCGCCGGACTTGGCCACGAACAGGGTGGCGTCGGCCACGCTCGACAGCGTGATCGCGTCGGCCGAGTTCCGGGCCGGCGGGGTGTCGAGGATGATGATCCCCATCTGCCGCAAGGTCTGGATCGTCTCGTGGAGGCGCTTGGAGGCCAGCAGCTCGCCCGGGTGCCTGCTCGGCATGCCGGCGGGCAGGACCAGCAGGTGGTCGTTGATCGACACCAGCATGGCGATCGCCGGGATGGGGTCGTCCTGGAGGGCCTCGGCCAGGCCGGGCCCCTGGCCGAGGCCGAGCAGCTTCTCGACGTCGGGTCGGCGCAGGTCGCTGGAGACCAGGACCACCTCGCGGCCCTGGCGGGCCAGGGAGTGGGCCAGGTTGGCGGCCAGCATCGTCCTGCCGTCCCCGGGCTCGGCGGAGGCGATGGCCAGCACCCGGATGTCGGTCCCGAGCCCCTGGCGCTCCAGGGCCGTGCCGACGCGCCGGTAGTCCTCGGCCGCCGGGCTGAACGGCCGGTCGATCACCGGCAGCGGCGTGCGCCGGATGCCGGACCTGCGGACCTCGGCGATGAACGGCAGCCCGGACGCCTCCTCGAGGTCGGTCGGGCTGGCCACCTTGCGGAAGGCGGTCTCGATCAGCAGCCCGGCGCCGGCCCCGATGCCCAGCCCGAGCAGCAGGCCCAGGGCCATGATGACCTTGTTGCTGAGCGGCGGGGCGTTGGTGGCCACGATGGGCCGCCCGACGATGGTCGTCGGCTTGCCGCCGACGACCTGGCTCTCCTGGGCGAGGCGGATCTTGTCGCGGACGTCCTGGGCCGCCGCCGAGGGCTCGCCCGACGCCGTGGGGGTGTCGAGCTTCTTGGCGAGCGCCTCGAGATCCCTGACCGCGGCCTTCAGGCGGGTGGCCTCGACCTTGTTGCGGCTGCTGGCGAACTCCTCGGCGTAGCGCTGGACCACGGCCACGGCCAGCCTGGGGTTGCCGTCGGTGAAGGAGAGGTCGACGAACGGGGTGCCCGCGAGCGGGGTGATGCCCAGGCGGTCGAGCAGCCCGGGGCCGGTCAGCTCGTCCTCGGCGCCGAGCCGCTTGGCCTTCCTGAGGCCCTCGACCACCCGGTCGGCGACCACGACGTCCTTGAGCACGTCGGGCGAGGCCCCCGAGGAGTCGTCGCCCTGGTCCTGGCCGACCGCGGGCGGCACCTTCAGGATCGCGTCGACCGGCGCCTGCAGCACCTTCATGCGGATGGTGGTGTCGTAGGTCGACCCGCTGCTGAGGACCTTGGGCAGGGCGAACCAGCCAAGGGCCAGGCCGAGCACCAGGCCCAGCGCCAGCAGCTCCTTCTGGTGCCAGATCGACCTGGCGACGTTCGCGGCCGCCGGTCCGAGCCGGACGGGCGGCTCCGCGGGTGCCTCGGTCACGTGCAGTCCTCCTCAGGGGGCCGCGACGGTCCGCCGCACCTGGGCGCCGGCACGGCCAGCTGTGCTGTGCGTACCAGGGTGGCGGACACGGCCGTCCAGGTCATACTCCGGCTGCGGTAAGTCGGTACTAGCCCCCAGCGGCATTCGTCGTAGGCGGCCTTCACCCCGACAGCGTAGGGGCCGGCGCCGGCGCCTCCGCGGCGGTCGTGGGCGTGGTGGTCACCGGCGGCTGCGTCGGGGGCGGGGCGGTGGTGGGCGGGACCGTCGACGGGGTGGTCGCCGGCCGCGTGGTCGCCGGCCGGGTGGTGGCGGGCCGCCGGGTGGTGCTGCTGGCCGCGCTGCGCCCGCTGGTGGTGCTGGCCCGCCGGCGGCCCGAGGTGCCGAGGAACGCGCCGGTCCCGGGGGTGCCGGCCCGGATGATGGTGGTGGACGCCGGGTGCCTGGGGCCGCTGGAGGAGGGGGCGCGCGACCCGACCGAGGCGATCGTGGGCGCGAGCCCGGTCCCGAGCGGGTCGCAACCGGGCCCGCAGCGGCCATGGGCGGCCAGGGCGAAGGCGACCGCGAAGGCGACCACGGCCAGGGCCGCGAACCCGGCGACCCGGACCTGGCGCCGGGTCTGCCAGCCCTCGACCAGGGCGACCAGCAGCGCCACGGCCCGGTCGGCCAGCCGGTCGAGCCGGCCGGGGGCGGCCCCGGGGGCCGTCGGGAGGGCCGGCGCCGAGCCGCCGGCCGGGGCCGCCGCCGCGGCCGCGGCCGCCGCGGCCAGGGTCCGGCCGGGGACGCTGAGGGCGGCGGCCAGGTCGTCCACCGAGAACGGGCGGGCCAGGAGCGTGCAGGCGTCGTCGGCGAGGGGCCCGGCGGGCCGCTCCCCCTCGCCGGCCAGGACGACCAGCGGCCCACGGTAGTGCCGCCGGACCTGCCGGACGGCGGCAACCCGGTCCTGGTCGGGCAGGTCGAGCACGACGACGTCGGCGGTGTCCAGCGACCGGCCCCCGGCCAGCTCGCGCAGCGAGCCGACGCGGCTGAGCCGGTCGGCCGGGCCCAGCAGGTGGCCGAGCACGCCGACCAGGCCGGCGCTCTCGGCCAGCAGCACCACCCGCCGCCGGTGGAGCTCGCCCGGCCTGCTCCTTCTCGGTGTCTCCCTCGGTGTCTCCGCCATGCCCACGCGAACAGCCGCCTCCCATACATGCCAAGTGGCGGCACGAAGCCGCCACCCCTCTCTACCCTCCAGGCGTTTCGGGCATCCAGGCGATACGGCCCCAGAAACCGTAAAGACCGCTACGGCGGGGTGACTGCTCCCCGGTCGCCGGCCGGCGGAGCGCCCAGCCAGCCCAGCACCTCGGCGGTGTGCTCGCCGAGGGCGGGCGGGGCCAGCCGGTAGGAGGCGGGGGTGGACGACAGGCGGATCGGGTCGGCCACCTGGGGGACCCCGCCGGCGGCGGCCACCGGGCCCAGGCCGAGCCGCTCGGCCAGCGCGAACGCCTCGCCGACGTCATTGACCAGGCCGCAGGGCACCCCGGCCTCGGCCAGGGCGGCCACCCAGTCGGCCGCCCCGCGGGCGGCCAGGGCCCGCTCGAGCAGGTCGGCCAGGGCGTCGCGGTTGGCGACCCGGTCGGCGTTGGTGGCGAACCGGGCGTCGGCGACCGCCTCGGGCAGCCCGAGCACGCGGCACAGGCGGGCGAACTGGCCGTCGTTGCCGACGGCCACCACCAGCGGCCGGTCGGCGGTGGCCAGGGTCTCGTACGGGGTGATGCTCGGGTGCCGGTTGCCCATGGCCCGCGGCGGCCGGCCCGTGCACAGGTACGACGAGGCCTGGTTGACCAGGCTGGCCAGGGCCGAGCCGAGCAGGCTGACCTCGACCCGCTGCCCGCGCCCGGTCCGGTCCCGCGCGGCCAGGGCGGCCAGGACGCCGCCGAACGCGTACAGACCGGTGAGCACGTCGACCAGGGCCACCCCGACCTTGGTCGGCTCGCCGCCGGCCGGTCCGGTGATGCTCATCAGCCCGCTCATCGCCTGGACCAGGAAGTCGTAGCCGGGCAGGTCGGCGCCTGCCCCCCGGCCGAAGCCGGAGATGGAGCACCAGACGAGGCCCGGGTTGCCCCGCGCGACCTCCTCGAACCCGAGCCCGAGGCGCTCCAGGGTCCCGGCCTTGAAGTTCTCGACCAGCACGTCGGCCCGGCCGGCCAGGGCGCGGGCGGCCTCCCGGCCGGCGTCGGTCTTGAGGTCGAGGGCGACGCTGCGCTTGTTGCGGTTGACGGCCAGGTAGTAGGTGCTGTGCCCGCCGTACCAGGGCGGCCCCCAGGCCCGGGTCTCGTCGCCGCCGTCGGGGTGCTCGACCTTGACCACGTCGGCCCCCAGGTCGCCCAGCAGCATGGTCGCGAACGGCCCGGCCAGCACCCGGGAGAAGTCGGCCACCACCAGCCCCTCGAGGGGGCCCGTCATAGACGGAAGCCCAGGTCCGGGGTGGGCTCGGCCACGTCCATCTGGGCCTTCTGCAGCCGGCCGGCGTAGTCCCAGTTCAGCGCCTGCCAGCGGGTGAACTGGTCCAGCACCCAGATGCCGGACTGGCGGCTGCCGTTGCCCGAGCGGCCGTTGCCCCCGAACGGCAGGTGGGCCTCGGCCCCCGAGGTCGAGTTGTTGACGCTGACCATCCCGGCGGACACGCCCGCGCGGAAGCGGAAGGCGGTCGCCGGGTCGCGGGTGTAGATCGCCGCCGACAGGCCGTAGCCGTGGCCGTTGGCCAGGGCCAGCGCCTCCTCCAGGGAGTCGCAGGCGGCCACCCCGACGATCGGGCCGAAGGTCTCGCGCCGGTACAGCTCGTCGTCGGCGGTGACCCCGGAGACGACCATCGGGTGGCAGTAGAGGCCGTCGTCGGGGTCGCCGACGAAGCCCTGGCGCGGGTTGTCCGTGGTGATCCGCCCGGTCCCGGTCGACCCCTGCACCCGGTGGTGGGGCCGGACCAGCTCCAGCCAGCCCAGGAACCGGTCGAGGAAGCGCCGGTCGATCATGGGCCCGTACAGCACCTCCCGGAACGGGTCGCCGATGACCGCCCGCTCCACGGCGTCGGCGAACCGGGCCAGGAACTCGTCGTGGACGGCGCGGTGGGCGATCACCGTGCCCAGCGAGGTGCAGCGCTGGCCGGCGGTGCCGAAGCCGCTGAACAGGGCGCCCTCCACGGCCAGGTCGAGGTCGGCGTCGGGCATGACCACCAGCGGGTTCTTGCCGCCCAGCTCCAGGCAGGGCACCTGCAGGTGGCGGCCGCACAGCTCGCCGATGCGCCGGCCGACCTCGGTCGAGCCGGTGAAGCCGACCTTGTCGACCAGGCCGGCGTCCAGGGCCGCCTCCAGCCCCTCGAAGGTGGCCGGCCCCTCGGCCTGGACCAGGTTGAGCACGCCGTCGGGCAGGCCGGCGTGCCAGCACAGCTGGGCCAGGGCCTCGGCGGTGGCCGGGGCGCACTCGGCCGGCTTCCAGACGACCGCGTTGCCGCACAGCAGGGCCGGGACCAGGTACCAGGAGGGCACCGCCACCGGGAAGTTGCCGGCGGTGATGACCGCCGCCACCCCGACCGGCTGGCGGAAGGTGAACAGCTGCTTGTCCGGCATCTCGCTCGGCACCGTCTGGCCGTAGAGTCGCCGGCCCTCGCCGGCGAAGAAGTCGCAGGTGTCGACGACCTCCTGGACCTCGCCACGGGCCTCGGCCAGGGGCTTGCCGATCTCGCGGGTGACCAGCCTGGCCAGGGCCTCCCGGTTCTCCTCGACCAGGCGGCCGAGGTGCTTGACCACCCGGCCCCGCACCGGTGCCGGGGTCGCGGCCCAGCCCGGCTGGGCCGCCCGGGCCGCCCGGCAGGCGGCCACGAAGGTGGCCGGCTCGGCCAGCATGACCTCGGCCACCACCTGCCCGGTGTGGGCCGGGTCGACCGAGCGCCAACGGCGCCCGCCGTCGGCCCGGCCGGCACCGACGCGGGAGGCGAGCAGGGACGCCTGCTGAGTCATGGTCCAACCGTACTACCAGAGACGCCGGTGCGGCGCGCAGCCCGAAGGACCACGCGCCGCACCGTTCCCCACGATGTTGCGGTGTTGCCTCGGTGATGGGTACCGCAGGCCGAGCCTGCTCGAGCAGGCCGGCCAGGCGCCCCAGCCCTGGGAGGCTCGGACGCGCTCGGCGACCCGGATCTGCTCGGCGCGGCTGGCGTTGTGGGCCGAGCCGCTGCCGCCGTTGGCGGCCCAGGTCCCCTGGGAGAACTGGAGGCCACCCGCGTAGCCGTTGCCGGTGTTGGTGCCCCAGTTGCCGCCCGACTCGCACTGGGCCAGGCGGTCCCAGACGCTGCCGCCGACCGAGGAGGTCGAGACCGACCGCCTGACGGTCGGGCGCCGGGAGCTGGACGCGGGCGCGGCCGACCGCTCCTGGGAGACGACGCGGGTCACGGCCAGCGCCGGGAGCGGGCGGTGCTTGACCCTCTCGCCCTTGGCGGGGATCAGCAGCTTCTGCCCGGGATAGATGAGGTTGGGGTGGGCGATCTTCTTGTTCAGGTCCCAGATCGGCCGCCAGCTGGCCAGCTTGGCCCGCTTGGCGATCTTGCTGAGGTTGTCCCCCCGCTTGACCACGACCGTCTTGTGCTTGCTGTCGGTCTTGACGGTGACGATCTTGGCCGGGGTGCGCTGGACGGCGTCGACGGGCTCGGCCATCGCCGGCAGCGCGAACGCCGAGGCGAGGACCGCCGCTCCGAGGCCGGTGACGGCGCTCAGGCGGGCCGTCCGGGCTAAGTGAGGTGCATGTATGCGTGCCAAGGAAAGAACCTCCTCCTGCACAGTGGGTGGCCCGACGGGACGGGCCGGTCAGACCTGTACGCCACCACGCGGCGCACGGTCGCGCTCCCGTTGTTGGGGCGCTGGCCTGGAGGGGCGTCGTGGGGGCGCGCTCTCCTCCAGTGATTCCGAGCCGCGCAGGGTAGTGGAGATCGGCAGAACTCGTCAAGGCGGCCGACCCGACCCATGGTCGGCTCGGCCCCTGGTCCACTAGGCTCGTCCGGGATGGCGGGGGACGGAGGCGCTGCGGGCGCCCAGGGTGACGGGGCGCCGGCGGTCGGCTGTCCCGCCTGCGGGGAGCAGAACCCCGGGCGGGCCCGGTTCTGCCTGGCCTGCGGCCATCCCCTGCCGCCGCCGGCGGCGCGGCCGGGTGGCAGCCGCCGGGCCGTCACCGTGGTCTTCAGCGACCTGAGCGGGTCGACGACGCTCGGCGAGCGGCTCGACCCCGAGTCGCTCTCGCAGCTGATGGCCCGCTACTACGGGACCATGCGGGCGGTGGTCCGGCACCACGGCGGCACGGTCGAGAAGTTCGCCGGCGACGCGGTCATGGCCGTCTTCGGCATCCCGGCCGCCCACGAGGACGACGCCCTTCGGGCGGTCAGGGCGGCCAGCGACATGCACGCCGCCCTCGGCGACCTCAACGAGGAGCTGTGGCGCGAGTGGCGGGTGCGGCTGGAGCTGCACACCGGCGTCAACACCGGCGAGGTGGTGGCCGGCGACCCCGGCGTCGGCGGCGCCCTGGTGGTCGGCGACGCCGTCAACCTGGCCGCCCGGCTGGAGCAGGCGGCCGGCGCCGGCCAGATCCTGCTCGGCCGCGGCACCTGGAGCCTGGTCCGCGACGCCGTCGAGGTCGAGCCGCCCCGAGTCCTGGACATCCCCGGCCGCCGGGCCGGCGAGCCCGCCTACCGGCTGCTGGCCGTCCGCCCGGGGGCGGCCGGCCGCACCCGCCGCCTCGACGCCCCGTTCGTGGGCCGGGACGCCGAGCTTCGACTGCTGCAGTGGGCGTACGAGCGGGCGGCCGCCGAGCGCGCCCTGACCCTGGTCACCGTGCTCGGCGGCGCCGGGGTGGGCAAGACCCGCCTGGTCCTGGAGGCGGCCGGCCGGCTCGAGGGCGACCCGGTGGTCCTGGTCGGCCGCTGCCTGCCCTACGGCAACGGCAGCACCTTCTGGCCGCTGGCCGAGGTGGTCCGCCAGGCGGCCGGGATCGGCCTCGAGGACCCGCCGGCGCCGGCCCGGGCCAAGCTGGCCGCCCTGCTGGAGGGGGCCGCCCCCGAGGGGGCGCTGGTCGCCGAGCGGATCGGGCAGCTGATCGGGCTGGAGGCCGACCCGGCCCCGATCGAGGAGGCCGCCTGGTCGACCAGCCGGCTGCTGGAGGCCCTGGCCGCCGAGCGCCCGCTGGTGGTGGTGCTCGACGACCTGCACTGGGCCGAGCCGACCTTCCTCGACCTGGTCGAGCAGCTCGGCGACGGCGGCCGGGCGGCGCCGGTCCTGCTGGTCGCGGTGGCCCGTCCCGAGCTGCTGGAGCAGCGCCCGGCCTGGGCCGGCGGCCGGGCCAACGCCGTGAGCATGCTGCTGGAGCCGCTGGGCCCGGACGAGTCGGGGGCGCTGCTGGACGGGCTGGCCGGGGGCAGGGCGCTGCCGGCCCCGGCGCGGGAGCGGATCACCAGGGCCGCGGGCGGCAACCCCCTGTTCATCGAGGAGCTGCTGGCCAACCTGGTCGAGGAGGGCCGGCTGCGCCGCCAGGCCGGCGCCTGGGTGGTGGCTGGCGACCTGGCGGCCTCGGGGACCCCGCCGACCATCCAGGCGCTGGTCGCGGCCCGCCTGGACCGGCTGGACGTCCGGGACCGGGACGTGCTGGAGCGGGCCGCGGTCGTCGGGCAGGCGTTCGAG
>Ga0307277_10000103_pt1 | contig 26165 bp, 26 predicted proteins | sample ER_DNA_116_FD_194473 | JGI IMG/M metagenome (GOLD analysis project Ga0307277, IMG submission 194473) | Bulk soil microbial communities from the East River watershed near Crested Butte, Colorado, United States - ER_DNA_116 | ecosystem: Environmental > Terrestrial > Soil > Floodplain | place...
GAGACCCAGGGCACCTCCGCCGGGGGCAAGGACGAGGAGGGCAGGTCGCTGCGGGTGCCCGGGACCAACCCGTTCTTCCCGCTCCGCCACGAGCAGCAGGGCAACCGGCTGGCCGAGCTGCTGGAGACCCACCCGCTGGAGGTGTTCCTGCTCAACACCGGGCGGGTCGGCGGCCCCGACGGCGACGACCGCTCCAAGAAGGTCCGGATCCCGCACTCCTCGGCCATCGTCCGGGCCATCGCCGAGGGCACCATCACCTGGGACGAGGACCCGGACTTCGGCTACCAGGTCGCCTCCGAGGTCCCCGGCATCGACGACCTCGAGCTGCTCCAGCCCCGCCGGCTGTACGAGCGCCAGGGCCGCGCCGACGAGTACCGCCGCCAGGTCGAGCGCCTCAAGGCCGAGCGGGCCGACTACCTGGCCGAGTTCCCCGGCCTGGACGAGGCCATCGTCAAGGCGGTGTCCTGAACCTCGATGAGATCGGTGAGTTCGGGCTGATCGCCCGGCTCACCGGCGGGTTGGAGCTCGGGCCCGGGGTCGAGGTCGGGGTCGGCGACGACGCGGCCGTGCTGGCCCCCACCCCGGGGCACCGGCTCGTGGTCACCACCGACGTCCTGCTCGAGGGCCTGGACTTCACCGCCGCCCTGTCCGAGCCCGAGGACTGGGGCTGGAAGGCGGTGGTGGCCAACCTCTCCGACCTGGCCGCCATGGGCGCCGAGGCCCGCTGGCTGGTCCTGGCCCTGACCGTGCCCGACCCGACCCCGGTGGCGACCCTGGAACGGGTGTACGCCGGCGTGGGCGAGGCCTGCCGGGCGTTCGGGGTGGCCCTGGTCGGCGGCGACGTCTCCGGCGGCCCGGCCCTGTCGCTGGCGGTGACGGCGCTGGGGGAGGCCGAGCGGCCGGTGCTCAGGTCGGGGGCGCGACCGGGCGACCGCCTGGCCGTCACCGGCCCGCTGGGGGCGGCCGCGGCCGGGCTGGGCCTGCTGCGGCGCGGCGACCGGGCAGCCACCGACCTGCTGGGCCGCTTCCCGGGCCTGGCCGCCGCCCACCGCCGGCCCACCCCGGCCCTGGCCATGGGGCTGGCCCTGGCCCAGGCGGGGGCGACGGCCCTGATCGACGTGTCCGACGGCCTGGCCGGCGACGCCCTCCACCTGGCCGAGGCGTCCGGGGTCGGGGTCGAGGTCCACGACGCCACCGTCCCCCTCGCCCCCGGGGTCGCCGAGGCGGCCGGCCTGCTCGGCCTCGACCCGCTGGAGCTGGCCCTCGGCGGGGGAGACGACTTCGTCCTGGCCGCGGCCCTGCCCCGCGCCGCCGACCTCGGCGGCGTGCTCGACTGCGGCCGCTTCACCCCCGACCCGGGCCGGCGGGTCCGCCTGAGCCGTGGCGGCCAGCGCCCCCTCTCCGGCCTGGCCTACGACCACTTCCGGCAGGGCGGCTAGGAGGCGGCCAGGACCTCGTCGGCGGCGCGCTGGCCGGACTGGACGGCGCCTTCCATGTAGGCGGTCCAGGCGGTGGCGGTCTCGGTCCCGGCCCAGTGGAGGCGGCCGACGGGCTCCCGCAGGGCCTGGCCGAAGGAGGTCCAGACCCCGGGCGGGAAGTAGCCGGCGTAGCAGCCGCCGCTGTACTCCTCGTCGGCCCAGGACCGCTCCAGCAGCTCCCGGGGCCGGCCGGCCCGCTCGCCGAAGTAGTTGGCCAGGCAGGCCAGGATGCCGGCCCGCCGGTCGGCCGGGTCGCGGCGGGCCCAGGTGCGGGCCTGCTCGCCCTCGATGAAGCCGACCAGCACCCCGGGCGACCCGTCCTCGGGGGAGTTGTCGTAGACGATCCTGACCGGGCCGCTGTCGCTGACCACGAACCCCGACAGGCCCTCGTTACGCCAGAACGGCTCCTCGTAGATGGCGTGGACCTTGATCACGCTGCCCATCGGCACCCGCTGGGTGAGCTGGTTGCGCCAGCCCGGCATGGCCGGCCGGTAGCCGATCCGCCCGGCGATGGCCGGGGGCACGGCCAGGATGGCCCGGCCGGCGGCCACCGTCCGCCCCTCGGCCTCGACCACCACCCGGCCGTCGCCGTGGCGGACCAGGCGGGCCGGGGCGCCGAGCACGACCCGGTCGCCCAGCGACTCGGCCAGGCGGATCGAGATGGCCTGGGCGCCCTGGTGGAAGCGGCGTTCCTGGGCGCCCCCGGCGGTGGCCAGGAGCAGGGCGATGCCGCCGGCCGAGCGGATGACGAACAGGGTGTGCAGCAGCGACAGGTCGCGGGCCTCGGCGGCCAGCGTGCTCCTGATGGCCTCGCGCAGCCAGGTCCGGGCCTGCCCGGCCGGCACCCTGGCCTGGAGCCAGGTCTCGACCGTCTGGGAGTCCCAGGCCAGCGCCTGCCCCGCCGTCCAGGGGGCCTCCAGCGGGACGGTGGCGGCCATGGCGTCCAGCTCGCGGATGGCCTGGCCCATGGCGACCGCGCTGACCGGGTCGTCGTCGCCCGGGACCGGGCCGTCGTAGCGGCGGGCCCGGCCCTCGCGGAACTCGGTGTGCAGCCCCCGCTCGTAGCTCGGGTAGGTGGTGACGCCGAGGCGCTCGGCCAGGGCGGCGATGCGGTGCTGGGTGGGGCCGATCCACTGGCCGCCGTGGTCGATCGGGGTGCCGTCGGCCGCGGGCAGGGTCAGGGTCCGCCCGCCGACCCGGTCGCGGGCCTCCAGGACCACGACCTCGGCGCCGGCGTCGACCAGCCGGCGGGCTGCGGCCAGGCCGGCCAGGCCGGCCCCGACCACGACGACGTCTGGTGCGGCGGTCACTGCGGTTCTCCTCGCTCGGGATGGCGTCGTGGGGGCGACGCCAGGGGGAAGCTTCGGCGGTCGGGCGAGTCACGGCCCCTCGCGAGCGCCGAGCGGGATGCGAGCCGCACTCTACGAATTCGTGGGGGCAAACTTCCAGCTCGGTGACCGCTTCGAGACGATCGGCCGCAGAGTGGCTACAGTCCTTGCGGGGAAAGGGAGACTCATGGCCATGACGCAGGACCGCCCGACCCGGGCCCGCGGCTTCGACTCGACCAGCCCGGCCACCGGGGAGGTGGTCGGCAGCTTCCCCCTGGACGGACCCGAGCAGGTGGCGGCCGCCGTGGCCAGGGCCAGGGAGGCCCAGCGGGGCTGGGCCGAGCTGGGCTTCGACGGCCGCCGGCGGGCCCTCCAGGCCTACAAGGCGCTGCTGGTCCGCCGCACCGACGAGCTGGTCGCCCTGGTCCACCGCGAGAACGGCAAGCCCCACGACGACGCCCTCATCGAGGTCGTGCTGATCGTCCAGCACCTCGACTGGGCGGCCCGCAACGCGGCCAGGGTGCTCGGGCGGCGCCGGGCCCCCAGCACCCTGCTGCTGGCCAACCACGCCGCCTCGGTCGAGTACCAGCCGCTCGGGGTCGTCGGGGTGATCGGGCCCTGGAACTACCCGGTGTTCACCCCCCTCGGGTCGGTCGTCTACGCCCTGGCCGCCGGCAACGCCGTGGTGTTCAAGCCGAGCGAGCTGACCCCGGCGGTGGGCTGCTTCCTGGCCGACACCTTCGTCGACGCCGTCGGCGACCAGCCGGTGTTCCAGGTGGTGACCGGGGACGGCAGCACCGGCCACGCCCTGTGCCTGGCCGGGGTGGACAAGGTGGCGTTCACCGGGTCGCCGGCCACCGGCCGCAAGGTGATGGCGGCCTGCGCCGAGCGGCTCACCCCGGTGGTGCTGGAGCTCGGCGGCAAGGACGCCATGGTCGTCGACGCCGATGCCGACCTGGACGCCGCCGCCGAGCAGGCGCTGTGGGGCGGCATGGCCAACGCCGGCCAGACCTGCCTGGCCGTGGAGCGGGTCTACGTGGTCGACCAGGTCTACGACCGCTTCCTGGCCAAGCTGGTGGAGCGGGCGGCCCGCGTCCGGCCCGGCCCCGATCCCGGCGCCGACTTCGGCCCCATCACCCTCCCGCGGCAGCTCGAGACCATCCAGCGGCACCTGGACGACGCCCTGGCCCGCGGGGCCAGGGCGCTGGTCGGCGGCCGGGACGCGGTCCGCCCGCCCTATGTCGAGCCGGTGGTGCTGGTCGACGTGCCCGCCGACGCCCTGGTCCTCCGGGAGGAGACCTTCGGCCCGGTCCTGCCGGTGGTGCGGGCCCGCGACGCCGGCCACGCCGTCGCCCTGGCCAACGCCAACCCCTACGGCCTGGGTGCGGCCGTGTTCGCCTCCCGCCGGGCCGAGCCCATCGCCCGCGCCTTGCGCTCCGGCATGGCCAGCATCAACTCGGTGCTGACCTACGCCGGCATGCCGTCGCTGCCCTACGGCGGGGTCGGGGAGTCCGGCTTCGGCAGCATCCACGGCCCCGACGGCCTGCGCGAGTTCACCCGCCCCAAGGCCATCACCCGCCAGCGCTTCCCGCTGCCGCTCGGGATGCAGAGCTTCGACCGCCCCAGCTTCGTCCTCCCGGCCGTCCGGCAGGCCATGAAGCTCCGCCACGGCCGCGCCCCCCGTCGTCCCCGGCGCTAGCCGTCCCGGGGCCGGTCGAGGACCGTCAGCCGAGCTTGCGGTGGTCCCAGCTCGACACCCGGGTCGGGTGGAACCGGATCCCGACCCGCCTGGCCGCCTGGGCGGCCAGGCCGGCCCGCAGCTCGGGGCCGGGGGCGGCGCCGTAGCGGACGGCCAGGGCGACGCCGATGTCCAGCACCCGCCCGGGGTCGCGGACCAGCTGGGCGTCGCACTCCATGCTCACCCCGCGCAGCTCCGGGTAGGTCGCGCCGGCCTCGGTCAGCAGGGTGGCCCGGGGGTCGCGCTCCAGGTTGCGGGCCTTCTGGGAGGCGGCGTAGGTCCAGCAGTCGAGCCGCCCGGCGAGCGGCAGATACCACAGGGCGGCCAGGTGGGGCCGCCCCGTGGGGCCGAGGGTGGCGCAGGTCAGGGTGCGCTGGGCGTCCAGGAACGCGGCCAGCTCGGCCTCGCTCATCCGGATCTGGCGCCGACGGTCCATGCCGGCAGTCTACGGCCGCGACGCTGGTAGCCTGGCGTCGATCTGATCCCAGACAGGGGAGGACCGCTGTGCCGGTGCCCGCCCGGGTGCTCACCATCGCCGGGTCCGACTCCGGCGGTGGGGCCGGGATCCAGGCGGACCTCAAGACGTTCCTGGCCCACGGGGTCCACGGCATGTCGGCCATCACCGCCGTGACCGTGCAGAACTCCATCGGGGTGCAGGGCTTCTACGAGCTCGAGCCCAGGGCGGTGTTCGAGCAGATCGAGTCGGTGGCCACCGACATCGGGGTCGACGCGGCCAAGACCGGGATGCTGGCCTCGGCCCCCATCATCGAGGCCGTGGCCGGCGCCTGCGAGCGCTTCGCCCTGCCCAACCTGGTGGTCGACCCGGTGGCCGCGTCCAAGCACGGCGACCCGCTGCTGCGCCCCGACGCGCTCCAGGCGCTCAAGGAGCGGCTGGCCCCCCTGGCCACCGTCATCACCCCCAACCTGGGCGAGGTCAAGCTGCTGTGCGGGGTCGAGGTGCGCGGCCGCGAGGACATGCTGGCCGCGGCCAGGGCGGTGCACGAGCTGGGGCCGCGCTGGGTGCTGGTCAAAGGCGGGCACCTGCCCGGCGGCGACGCCGTCGACCTGCTCTTCGACGGCCGCGAGGCGGTCGAGCTGACCGCCCCCCGGCTCGCCACCCCCCACACCCACGGGACCGGCTGCACCCTGGCCTCGGCGATCGCGGCCAACCTGGCCGACGGCCTGGACGTGGTCACCGCCGCCCAGGCGGCCAAGCGCTACCTGTCGGGGGCGATCGCCGGTGCCTTCCCCCTCGGCAAGGGCATCGGCCCCACCGACCACGCCTGGCGGTTCCGGGCCGCCGGCCTGCTCCGCCCCGGCGGACCCAGCCACCCCACGCCCGTGCCCTGGCCGTACGGGCCCAACCCCTACGAGGGCTGACCTATGGCTTCCCGAAAGGCGACGCTCGTGGCCAGGGCCCTGGTCGTCAACGACGGCAAGGTGCTGGCCGCCCACCACCGCCACGAGGACGGCGACGACTTCTGGTGCCTGCCAGGCGGCAAGGCCAAGCCCGACGAGCGGCTCGAGGACGCGGCCCGGCGCGAGCTGCTGGAGGAGGCCGGCCTGCCGATCGGCCTGGCCGGCGTGGTCTGGCTCCAGGACATGGTCGAGGAGAACGAGTTCGTGGTCGTGTTCGCCGGCTGGCTGGCCGCCGGCCACGACGGCGTCCTGGACATCGAGCCCAACCCCTCCGGGGACCGGAACCTGGCCGAGGTCGCCTGGCGGGCCCCCGAGGAGCTGCTGGCCGGCGACTTCCGCCCGGCGTCCCTGCTCAAGCTGCTCGACCTCGGCACCCTGCCCGAGCTACCCCGGCCCGAGCCCTAGACCTCGGCGCCCGAGGCCGGCCGGCGCAGCAGCTCGGCCAGGCTGGCGTTGACCTCATCGAGGGGCAGGCCGCCGGCCTCCAGCTGCTCGGGCTCCAGCGGCCGCAGGCGCTGGCAGAAGGCGATCGCCTCCTCGACCGGCCCCGGGTCGTCCGGCGCCTCGTCGATCAGCTCGAACAGGGCGTCCTCGGCGTCGGCGTACCGGCCCAGGGCCTCCAGCACCCGGGCCACGGCCAGGCGCTGGCTGGCCGACAGCTCCAGCTCCTCGGCCCGCCCCAGCAGGTCGGCGGCCAGCGCCCGGTCCAGCAGGCGCTCGGAGCGGGCGGCCAGGCAGCCGGCCAGGGCGACCGCCCGCCGGTAGCGGACCGCGGCCTCGCCGGCCTGACCGGCCCCGGCGTACAGGTCGGCCTCGGCCTTGAGCAGCTCCAGGGCCATGGACACCCGGCGCATGTCCGGGTTCGATCCCGAGGTGAGCATGTCCACCAGCTGCCCGTCGTCGAGCACGGCCACCACCCGGCTCCCGATCCCCAGCAGCGGCTTGTACGCCTCGTCGAACATGCCCAGCGCCTCGTCCCCCCGCCCACCCTTGGCCAGCCCCAGGATCCGGGCCAGCATCTGGCCCACCTGCTCGATCTGGCGCATGAGATAGTCGCGCTGGTACAGGGCGGAGCTCCTGGTCTGCGGGTGGCCTGGGCAGGAGGTTAGCGCAGCTGGCGCACCTGAGAGCGGAGGGCGCGTGCGGGGCAGGGCAGGCCACCTACCTGGGGGAGCTGCTGGACGTCTTCGAGGCCGAGGGCGTCGACACCGCGCTATCCCGACATGGCCTGGGAGCCCAAGGCCGCCTTCACCGCCCTCGCCGACCGGTACCGGGGCTGACGCTACCGGGGCTGACGCGTCAGGAGCTCTGACGCATGAGATAGTCGCGTCGACGACGCCGAGAGGAGCGCATGAGCGATCAGCCACGGCCAGAGGTGCCGCCGGCCCTCCAGAAGCTGGCCGCCTGGAGCTGGCGACTGCTGGTCGTGCTGGGCGCCGCCGGGCTCGTGCTCTACCTGCTCATCCTGCTCAAGGTCATCGTCGTCCCGGTGATCGTGGCCCTGTTCCTGGCCACCCTGCTGGTCCCGTTGGTGCGCTGGCTGGAGGCCCGCGGCTGGAAGCACCTGACGGCGGTGCTGGCCGTGTTCGTGGGGGTGGTGCTGCTGCTGGCCGGGATCATCGCCGGGTTCATCCCGCTGATCGGCAACGAGCTGGGCACGCTGCGCCAGCGGGCCGACGAGGGCGTCGGCGAGGTCCAGCGGTTCATCGCCTCGCGCCCGTTCGGGATCAGCGAGGACGACCTCAACCGCTACCTCGACCAGGCCCGCCAGCGCCTCGCCGAGAACTCGACCGGCCTCACCCAGGGCGCCGTCCACGGCGTGACCCTGATCGGGGAGGTGCTCACCGGGCTGATCCTCTCCCTGTTCCTGACCTTCTTCTTCGTCAAGGACTCCGAGCGCTTCACCCGCTGGATCCTCGACTTCGCCGGCCGGCACCGCGAGGGCCACCTGCGCGAGATCGGCATCCGCTCGGCCACCGCGGTCGGCGGCTACCTGCGCGGCCAGGCCACCGTCGGGCTGGTCGACGCCGTCTTCATCGGGATCGGGCTGGCCATCGTCGGCGTCCCCCTGGTCATCCCGTTGTCCTTCCTGACCTTCGTGGCCGCGTTCCTGCCGCTGGTCGGCGCGTTCCTCGCCGGCGCCCTGGCCGCCCTGGTCGCCCTGGTCACCAAGGGCGTCACCGCCGCCCTGATCGTGATCGGCATCACCGTGCTGGTGCAGCAGCTCGAAGGCCACCTGCTGGCCCCGCTGCTGCTGGGCCGGGCGGTCGCCCTGCACCCGGTGGTGATCATCCTCGCCCTGGCCGCCGGGGCGATCCTGGGCGGCATCATCGGGGCCTTCCTGGCCGTGCCCATCGCGGCGGTGGTCACCTCGGTCGGGACCTACCTGCGCGGCGACGAGCCCATCGGCGAACCCGCCGACCGCGGAGAGCCGGAACCGGAGACCAGCGGCCGGGGCGAGACGGCCCGGGGCTAGACCGCCCGGCGGACCTTGTTGGCCTTGATGCAGGAGGTGCAGACGTTGCGGCGGCGCGGGGTGCGCCCCTCCATGATGCGGATGCGCTGGATGTTGGGGTTCCAGCGCCGCGGGCTGCGCTTGTGGGAGAAGCTCACCTTCATGCCGAAGCCCGGGTGCTTGCCGCAGATGTCGCAGACGGCGGCCATCGTCGGGAGACCTTCCTCGAGAGTGATTTCGCGCGAGTTCAAGAGAGCCGGGAGAGGGTAGCACGGCCCCGTCCGAGACCGCACCTATACTCGTGCGATGCCCGACCCACCCGTCCCCGACCCGCTCGGCACCCCGCTGGCCAAGGCCCCCGGGGTGTCCGCGGCCCTGGCCAGGACGCTGGAGGAGGCCTTCGACCACACCAGCGTCCGCGACCTGCTCGAGCACTACCCGCGCCGCTACCTGACCCGGGGCGAGCTCACCGACCTGGCCCACGCCAAGAAGGGGGCCGAGGTCACCCTGGTCGGGACCGTCCGCAACCTGGCCAAGAAGCAGCCCCGGCGCAACCTGCGCATCCTCGAGGTCCGGGTGGTCGACGACAGCGGCGCCTGGGTCTGCACCTGGTTCAACCAGCCCTGGCACGCCCAGAAGCTGACCGTGGGCACGGTGGCCGCCTTCTCGGGCAAGCTCGCCTGGAAGGCCGGCCGCCTCGGCATGGCCAACCCCGGCTACGAGGTCCTGCGCGAGGGCGACGACCCCGAGGAGTTCGCCAACGAGGTCATCCCCGTCTACCCGGCCAGCAAGGAGGTCTCCTCGGGCCGCATCCGCCGGGCCGTCGGCGCCCTGCTCGACCGCTACGGCGACGTCCCCGACTTCGTGCCGGAGCCGCTGCGCCGCGCCCACGGCCTGCCCGACCGGGCCGGCGCCCTGGAGGCCATCCACCGCCCCGGCGACCGCGCCCAGGCGGCCCGGGCCCGCGACCGCCTGGTCTACGACGAGCTGTTCGTGCTCCAGGTCGGCCTGGCCCTGCGCCGCCGCGCCCAGGAGGCCGGCCAGCAGGGCCGCCCCCTCCAGACCGACGGCGACCTGACCAAGCGCCTCCTGGCCAGCCTGCCCTTCCAGCCCACCGGCGCCCAGTCGAGGGTCACGGCCGAGATCGGCGCCGACCTGGCCCGATCCAAGCCCATGCACCGCCTCCTCCAGGGCGAGGTCGGCAGCGGGAAGGCCCAACCGATCCACTCGCTGGTGCTCACGCCGAGCGGCTTCAAGCGAATGGGTGCCATCGGGGTCGGTGACGAGGTCATCAACCCGACCGGGGAGATCACCGTCGTGACCGGTGTCTTCCCCCAAGGCCTCCGTGACACCTGGCGGGTGGTGTTCTCGGACGGCACCAGCGCCGAATGCGACGACGAGCACCTGTGGCTGGTCAAGACGTCCTGCGGATGGCACCGGGGCGACAGGCCGCACGTCAAGACGAGCCGCCAGCTGCGCAACGATCTCACCAAGAAGAACGGCTCCTCGAAGTGGTACATCCCGGTGGCAGCCGCCTCCGAGCTGGAGTGCGGCGAGGAACGGCCGCTCGACCCGTATCTCCTGGGTCTGCTTCTCGGCGACGGCTCCTTCCGCGTCGACCAGTACGACCCGCATCCGGTGGCCGCGGCCCTGGAGCGGCTCGGCCTACATGGCGCACGGTCTCGCGACGAGCACGTCCCTCGGGCCTACCTGATCGCTCCGAGCAAAGTGCGCCACGCGGTGCTCCAAGGGCTGCTCGACACCGACGGCACCCTCAACGCCAGGCAGGGCCGCAACGTCACCTTCCTCTCGGCGTCCAAGCAGCTCGCGACCGACGTGCAATGGCTGGTCGGGTCGCTCGGGGGCGTCGCTCGCATCCGTCCGGTCAAGAAGCTGGGCAAGGTCCACTTCCACGTCAGTGTTCGGCTCCCGAACGAGTACCCGCCGTTCCGGCTGCGCCGTAAGGCCGATCTGCTGCGGCCGCTGACGAGGTACCACCAGTTCCGGCGGGCGATCCGCAGGATCGAGCACGTCGGCCTCAGGCCGGTTCAATGCATCTCGGTGGCGCATCCGAACCAGCTCTATGTCACCGACAACTTCGCAGTCACGCACAATACGGTGGTGTCCCTCTGGGCCCTGCTGTGTGCGGTCCAGTCGGGGATGCAGGGGGCGATCATGGCCCCGACCGAGGTGCTGGCCGACCAGCACGGGATCAACCTCAGGGGGCTGCTGGAGCCGCTGGGGGAGGGCGGGGGGCTGTTCGGGGGGCCGCGGGTCGAGGTGCTGACCGCGGCCACCACCGGGGCCAGCCGGCAGCGGGTGCTGGAGGGGGTCGCCTCGGGCGAGGTCGACCTGGTGGTCGGCACCCACGCCCTGCTGTCGGAGGGGGTCGAGTTCCAGCGGCTGGGGGCGGTGGTGGTCGACGAGCAGCACCGCTTCGGGGTCCACCAGCGGGTCCGGCTGCGCGAGAAGGGCGACAGCCCGCACGTGCTCATCATGACCGCCACCCCGATCCCGCGGACCCTGGCCCTGACCCTGTACGGCGACCTGGACGTGTCCACCCTGGACGAGCTGCCGCCCGGCCGGACCCCGATCGCCACCCACGTGGTCGCCGACGCCACCCTGCGGGAGCGGGCCTACCAGCGGGTCCGCGAGGAGGTGGCCGCCGGCCACCAGGCGTATGTGGTCTGCGCCCTCAAGGACGAGTCGGACAAGGTCGAGGTCCGCTCGGCCAAGGCCGAGGCCGAGCGGCTGCGGGCCGAGGTCTTCCCCGATCTCAGGGTCGGGCTGGTCTACGGCGACATGCCGGCCCGGGAGAAGGAGGCGACCATGGACCGCTTCCGGGCCGGCGAGGTCGACGTGCTCGTCTCCACCACCGTGATCGAGGTCGGCGTGGACGTGCCCAACGCCACCGTGATGCTGATCGAGGACGCCGACCGCTTCGGCCTCTCCCAGCTCCACCAGCTCCGGGGCCGGGTCGGGCGGGGCGAGGCGCCCGGGCTGTGCATCCTGTTCGCCGACCCGCTGACCGACGAGGGCCGGGCCCGCATGGACGCCATCGCCCGCACCAACGACGGCTTCGAGCTGGCCAACGAGGACCTCCGCATCCGCGGCGAGGGCACCGTGTTCGACGCCCGCCAGTCCGGCCTCTCCGACCTCAAGCTGGCCCGGCTGATCGACGACTTCGACTGGGTCCGGCGGGCCAGGGCCGACGCCTTCGCGCTGGTCGAGGCCGACCCTGAGCTGACCGACCCGGCCCACCGCCGGCTGCGCCAGGAGGTCCTGGCCCGCCTGGGCGACGGCCGGGCCGAGTGGCTGGCCCGGGGATAGCGGTAGCGCGAACCCCGTCGCCGCACTAGGCTCCCGCCATGTCGACCGACGACCGCGGCTGGTCGGACGAGGAGCAGCTCGTCCAGCACCTGGCCGAGTTCGGCTTCAGCCGCAACGAGGCCCGGATGTACCTGGCCGCCCTCGGGCGCCCGCCGCTGCGGGTCGCCGAGCTGGCCGAGCTGGCCGACGTCAACCGGCCCAAGGCCTACGACGCCCTGCGCCAGCTGGTCGACAAGGGGCTGTTCGAGGAGAGCACCGGCCCCGACGCCGGCCAGGTGGCCCGCTACCAGGCCGCCGACCCGGCGCTGGTCGTCCAGCGCCTGCGCCACCACAGCGCGCTGGAGCAGGCCGACCGCGTCCAGGACACCTCGCTGCTGGTCGCCGACCTGTTCGCCCGCTACTACGAGGCCCCTCAGGGCGTCGACCCCTTCGAGTACGTCGAGCTGATCCGCAACTCCGACGCCGCCTGGGCCCGCCGCGACGCCATCACCGCCGGCGCCGAGAAGGAGGTCGTCCAGGCCCGCCGGATGACCCCGCCGGGGACCAGGCCGCGGGCCGGCGACGAGGTCGGGGTCCGCGAGGGCGTCAGCTACCGGGCCCTGTACGAGACCGGGTTCCTGGCCTTCCCCCAGTTCGTGGCCCGGCTGGCCGAGCGCGAGCAGCGCGGCGAGCAGATCCGCTTCGTCGACGCGGTGCCGATCGGCATGACCGCCGTCGACCGGCGCAAGTGCCTGCTCAGCCTCAACCCGACCGGGCTCGTCAGCGGGCAGGGGAGCTGGGTCGTGCTCGAGCAGCCGGCCCTGACCGACCTGCTCACCGCCGCCTTCGACCTGCTCTGGGGGTCGGCCAGGCCGGCTCCCCGATAGGCCCGGCGCACCCGCCGACCACCCTGTGGACACCGCCTTGACTTCACCGGGCGCCCTGCTACTGTTGCGGCTCGCTCCTGTTGTCCCCTGAGGGAAGGACAGACCGCTGACCCAGTCCGGCGACTCGGACCTGATCGACCGGCTCGTCCGCCACGGCCTCGGCCAGGGCGAGGCCCGCTGCTATGTCGGCATGCTGGCCCAGCGGGCGTTCAAGGTCAGCGAGGTCGCCATCGAGGCCGGCCTGCCCCGGTCCAGGGCCTATGAGCTGATCCGCTCCCTGGTCCGGTTCGGGCTCTGCACCGAGGTGGCCGGCAGCGGCTACGCCCGCTTCCGGGCCGTCCCGCCCAACGAGGCCATCGGCCGGCTCGAGGCCTCCAGGGCCGAGCAGGCCCGCCGCCGCGACCTGGCCCTCAACGGGCTGGCCGAGGCGCTGGCCGACCGCGCCCGCCCGGCGCCGGGGCCAGGCGAGGAGCCGCTGGAGATGCTGCGCCGCCGCGAGCAGCTCCTGACCGTCATGGCCACCGAGGTCTGCCAGGCCCGCGACGAGGTGCTGACCATCGTCAACACCTCCTGGGAGCCGACCGACTGCCGAGGGATGCGCGAGCGCATGGCCGACGGGGTCCGCTTCTGCACCATCTTCGACCACGACTCCCTCGACCACCGGCCGCACCGGGACTGGGTGGCCGCCTTCGCTGGCGACGACGGGTTCGAGGCCCGGGTCGTCGACCGCGTGGAGACCCTGTACCTGCTGGTCGACCGGTACGTGGTGCTCCTCAACCTGAGCCTCCCGGGATCCGAGTCGCCCGGCAGGCACGCCGAGTCCCTGCTCATGCGCCACGCCGGGCTCGGCCAGATCCTCCACGACGCCTTCGAGCGCACCTGGCAGCGCGGCGTCCCGTTCGAGCAGGCCCTCGCGGCGGGCGGCACCCCCGCCCTCGTGGGGGCAGCGACCAGCGCGCGTGGCCCCGCCCCACCGCCGGGCGGGTCGCGCGCCGGCAACGGCCGCTCGGCCCCCTGAGGCTGAGCCGGCCCGAGGGGTTGGACGGCGGGGGAACGGCCTTGGCCCCCCCGGGCTAAGTACCCCGCCGTTCGACCACCTGGTGGAGACCGTTCCGCTGGCGTGGGGTTTCTCAACGTTGTCCCTGGTCCATTCGGGGGGGAATCCTCCCCCCCATGAGCTCGGCCGCTCTAGCATCTCGGGGTGGGGAGCCGATTTGCCGTCCTTTGCAGAGGTGGTGCCGTGCGGGTTGTGGGAGGGAGGTTGGGGGGACGCAGGCTGCTGACCGTTCCCGGGAAGGACACGCGGCCGACCAGTGACCGGGTCAGGGAGGCGCTGTTCGGGATCCTGGGGGAGCGGGTGGAGGGGGCGCGGGTGCTCGACCTGTTCGCGGGGACCGGGGCGCTGGGCATCGAGGCGCTGTCGCGGGGGGCGGGGTCGGCGGTGCTGGTCGAGCAGGCGGCGCCGGCGGTGGCGGTGATCCGGGCCAACCTGGACGCCCTCGACCTCAACGAGACGGTGAAGGTCCGCCGGACCCGGGCCGAGACCTACCTCCGGACCCAGCGGGACGGGCCGTTCGACCTGGTCCTGCTCGACCCGCCCTATGCGGCCCCGGTCGGGCTGGTCGCCGGCCTGCTCGGCCGCCTGGCCCGGACCGCCCTGGCCCCCGGGGCGGTGGTCGTGGTCGAGGCCGCCGCCCGGGCCGAGGCCCCGCCCTGGCCGCCCGGTCTCGTCCCCGGCCCGCCCCGCCGCTACAGCGACACCGCCCTGCACCTCGCGACCGCCGATGCTCCGGAGGGCTCGGCTTGAGCCCCCCGGACCCCCCGCAGGTACCCTTGCCCTAGCCGAACCGAGCCAGGAGACCCTCCGTGCGGACCGCTTGCTGCCCAGGCACCTACGACCCGGTCACCAACGGCCACCTCGACATCGTGGCCCGGGCCACCAGGTGCTTCGACCGGGTCATCGTGGCCGTGCTGATCAACCCGGCCAAGCAGCCGCTGTTCAGCCTCGAGGAGCGCCAGGCCATGCTCAAGGAGGCCACCGTCGGGATGGCCTCGGTCGAGATCGACGCCTTCTCCGGCCTGCTGGTCGACTACGCCAGGCGCAGGAACGTCACCGCCATCGTGAAGGGCCTGCGGGCCGTCTCCGACTTCGACTACGAGCTCCAGATGGCCCAGATGAACTACCGCCTGGCCGGGGTCGACACCATGTTCATGACCACCAACCCGACCTGGTCCTACCTCAGCTCCAGCCTGGTCAAGGACGTGGCCAGGCACGGCGGCGACGTCACCGGCCTGGTGCCCGACTTCGTCGTGGCCAGGCTGCGCGAGCACACCCAGCAGCCGCCCGTCTGACCGCCGCTTTCTGCTACCCTTTGGTGCTGCGGTGGCTTGCCGCCGTTCGTTTTGTGTGCCCGTCACACGCCCCCGCGCCATCTCTCGAGATCGTCATCTTTCATGAGCAAGCACGTCACAGCACCGGCGCTCGCGGTCGACGTCCGCGAGCTGCTCCAGCGACCCGCAGCGCACCGGCACGTGGTGGTGCGCGCGCCCCTCGACGGCCTGGCCACCCCGGTGGCCTCGGTCCCGCCCGACCGTCCCGTCACCGTCGACGTCGAGATCGAGAGCGTCGTGGAGGGGCTGCTGGTCACCGGCAAGGTCAGCGCCACCGCGGTGGTCCGCTGCGTGCGCTGCCTGCGCGAGCTCGACCAGGCGGTGGCGGTCGAGGTGCGGGAGCTGTTCGCCCTCGAGCCCGGCTCCGACGAGGACGAGGGCTACGCGGTGCTGCACGACGACCGCCTGCCGCTCGACACCATGGCCCGGGACGCGCTCGTGCTCGCCTTCCCGGCCTTCCCGCTGCACCGCCCCGACTGCGCCGGGCTCTGCCCGGTGTGCGGCGCCGACCGCAACGCCACGGACTGCGGGCACGGCGGGACCGAGGACCTCGACCCCCGGTGGGCCGCCCTGGCCGGCCTGCAGGACCGTTCGGAGGAGGACAACGATGCCAGTCCCCAAGCGTAAGACCCCACGGGCCAAGACCCGGCACCGCCGGTCCCACTGGAAGTCGGTGGCCCCGACCTATGCGTCCTGTCCGCAGTGCCGGCAGGCCAAGCTGCCGCACACCGTCTGCCAGAACTGCGGGTACTACGGTGGGCGTCAGGTCGTTGAGGTCGACTAAGCGGCAACCGATCGAGAAGGCCCTCGGGGTCCGCTTCGGCGGCGAGGAGCTGTACGTCTGGGCGTTCACGCACCGCTCCTTCGCCTACGAGAACGGCGGCCTGCCCACCAACGAACGGCTCGAGTTCCTCGGCGACGCCGTGCTCGGCCTGGTCGTCACCGACATCATCTACCGCGCCTTCCCCGACCTGCCCGAGGGCCAGCTGGCCAAGCTGCGGGCGGCCACGGTGAACATGAACGTGCTCGCCGAGGTGGCCCGCGAGCTGGGCGTCGGCGACGCCGTGCGCCTGGGCCGGGGCGAGGAGCTCTCCGGCGGTCGGGACAAGTCCTCGATCCTGGCCGACACCCTCGAGGCCGTCCTCGGGGCCATCTACCTCGACAAGGGCCTGTCGCGGGCGGCCGCGCTGGTGCGCCGGCTGTTCGAGCACCGGGTGATGGAGGCGGCCGGCCTGGGGGCCGCCCTCGACTACAAGACCTCGCTCCAGGAGCTGGCCGCCTCCAGCCTGGGCGGGATGCCCTCCTACGCGATCGAGGAGGAGGGGCCCGACCACGCCAAGCGGTTCACGGCCACCGTGTCGGTGGCCGGCACCTCCTACGGCAGCGGCAAGGGCCGCTCCAAGAAGGAGGCCGAGCAGCAGGCGGCCCGGGAGGCGTTCGAGTCGCTGGCCGCCGACCGCATGGTCACCGGCACCGGCGACGCCGGCCAGACCGACGTCGTCCCGGCCGACCGGGGGGCTGGCCTTGAGCCCCCCGGACCCCCGGCCGACCCCGACCCCGGGGCTCCAGGGCCCTCGGGCGGCTAGGGTGCCGGAGCTTCCCGAGCTCGACGTCCTGGCCGAGAACCTGGCCGGCCGGCTGGCCGGGGCCAGGGTGGCCGCGGTCCGGGTGGTCTCGGTTGCCGCCCTCAAGACCTTCGACCCGCCGGTCGACTCCCTGGCCGGCCTGGCCGTGACCGGGGCCGGTCGTCGGGCCAAGTACGTCTGGCTGGAGCTGGGGGACCTGCGCCTGGTCATGCACCTGTCGCTCGGCGGCCGCCTGGCCCTCGGGCCCAAGCCCGCCTCGCGCAAGGTCGCCGTGCTCACCGTGGACTTCGACGACGGCCGGGTCCTGTCCATGACCGAGGGCGGCACCCAGCGCCGGGCCGCGGTCTGGCTGGTCGACGACGTCGAGAAGGTCCCGCCCCTGGCCGGCCTCGGTCCCGAGCCGCTCGACCCCGACTTCACCACCGAGCGCCTGGCCGCCATCCTGGCCGAGGGCGGCCACACCCTGAAGGGCATGCTCACCGACCAGCGGGCCATGGCCGGGGTCGGCAACGCCTGGAGCGACGACGTGCTCCACCGGGCCCGGATGTCGCCGTTCGCCCGCCCCGAGCGCCTCGACGAGGCCGACGTCGAGCGCCTCCACGCCGCCCTGGTCGGCGTCCTCACCGAGGCCCGGGCCGCCCTGGCCGAACAGGTCGGCGACGAGGTGGCCATCCCCAAGGCCTCCGAGCGCCTGTTCGCCGTGCACGCCCGGGCCGGCGCCGCCTGCTACGTCTGCGGCGACACCATCCGCTCGGTCTGGATGGGCGACCGCGAGACCTCCTACTGCCCGACCTGCCAGACCGGCGGCCGTGTCCTGGCCGACCGCCGCCGCTCCCGCTTCCTCCGCTAGAATGCGCGGCGTCCCGGCCCGGGGGTGCTCGGGCGAGGCGGCCCGCCGGAGGAGCCTGTGCCCGAGTTGCCGGAGGTCGAGACCCTCCGCCACGACCTCGACAAGGAGGTCGCCGGCCGGAAGGTCAAGGCGGTCGAGGTGCGGGCGGCCCGGGTGGTCCGCCGCCACCGCAACCGCCCGGAGTTCGCCGCCCGGCTCGTCGGCCGCAAGCTCGGCGCCACCGTCCGCCTCGGCAGCCTGCTCCTGATCGGCCTGGACGGCGGCCCGGAGACGACCGCCCTGGTGGTCGACCTCGGCCCCACCGGGCGGCTGCTCAAGCAGCGCAGCGCCGCCCCCACCGACCGCCAGACCGACGCCGTGCTCAGCTTCACCGTCGGCGGCGACCTGCGCGTGCTCGACCTCGGGGAGGACGGCGAGCTGTTCCTGGCCGGGCAGGCCGAGGTGGACGAGCTGGCCGACCGCTGGCGCGGCGCCATCGACCCGCTGGCCGACGCCCTGGCCTGGCAGGCCCTCGGGGCCCAGCTGGGGGCCAGGCAGGAGCGGCTGCGGGCCCTGCTGACCGACCCGACCTTCATGGCCGGCATCGGCCCGGTCTACGCCGACGAGATCCTGTGGGCCGGTGGGCTGCGCTGGGACCGGGACTCCGACAGCCTGACCGCCCAGGAGGTGCGCCGGCTCCACCGGGCCATGCAGGAGGTGGTGCAGGAGGCGGTGCGCCTGCGCGGCGTGTCGGTGGGGGAGACCCCCTGGCTGGACCTGCACGGCAACAAGGGCGAGTTCGAGCCTCAGCTCAGCGTCTACCAGCGTGAGGGCCAGCCGTGCCGGCGCTGCCGCACGCCGCTGCGCCACGATCCCGTCGAGGGCGGGCAGACGACGTACTATTGCCCCAAATGTCAGAGCTGAAGACCCGCTCTCGGACACCCGCCGCCGTCGCCGCGCTGCTCGCGGCGGTCCTGGCCCTGGCCGGCTGCGGCGGGCCCGACCGGGACCCGCCGCCCCCGCTCGACCCCTCCGCCGGGCCCGCCGCCCCCACGACGACCACCAGGGCGACCCCGAAGGCGGGCGAGGTCCGGCTCGGCGACGCCCCCGCCTATGTCGCCCTGGCCGTCCAGGACGTGACCGTCCGGTCCCGGCCCCGCAGCGGCGACGTGATCGCGGTGTTCCCCCAGGAGCTGCCCTGGGGGAGCCCCACGCCGTTCCTGATCAGCGAGGCCCGGCGCACCGCGGCCGGGGACATCTGGCTCAAGGTCCTGCTGCCCCGGCGGCCCAACGGCTCCAGCGGCTGGGTCCGGCGCGACCAGGTCCGCATCAAGCCGGTCACCCGCGAGGTCGTGGTCGACCTGTCGTCTCGCACCGCCAGCCTGCTCGAGGACCGCCGCAAGGTGCGCTCGTTCCGGGTCGGGGTCGGGACCGCGGGCACGCCCACCCCGACCGGGCGGTTCTACGTGACCGTGAAGCTGCGGCCCCCGCAGATCTCGGCGGCCGCCTACGGCGCCTGGGCGCTCGGCCTCTCCGGCTACTCCGAGGTCCACCAGAGCTTCGGCACCGGCGACGGCCAGATCGCCCTGCACGGGACCTACAGGCCGTGGCTGCTCGGCCGCCCGGTGTCCAACGGGTGCGTCCGCATGGACAACGCGACCATCACCCTCCTGGCCGAGACGCTGCCGCTGGGCACGCCGGTCACCATCCAGGTGTGAGATGAGCCGGGCCGTGCGGCTGAAGGCCGTGGTCAGGGGCGAGGTCCAGGGTGTCGGCTTCCGTTGGGCGGTGCAGCGCCAGGCCGGCCAGCTGGGGCTCACCGGCTACGCCGAGAACCTGCCCGACGGATCGGTCCGGGTCGAGGCCGAAGGCGAGCCCGGCCACCTCGACGAGCTGGAGAGCTTCCTCCACCAGGGGCCGCACTGGGCCGAGGTCGCGTCGGTCGACAGCGAGCGCGTCCCGGCCACCGGCGAGTTCCGTCGGTTCGAAGCCAGATAGTGGGAGCGACTGATTCGTCCCGATGGGCCCGCTTGGCGCCTCCCTGTGGACGTGTTATAGTCCGCTTGTGAAATCAGGTCACTGGGACCGCCCAGACGCGGTGACTGCCCGGCCCAGCTGCATCGGGCACGGTCACGCACACGTTCTGGGTCTTCCTCTCCCAGGGGACAAACGCACGTAAGTCGTCGGCCGTTCCGCGCGGCGCTGGACGACCCTTGTGGCCTGTCAGCCCAGCGGACAAGAGCGCAGCGGTAACCCCGAAGCCGCTGCAGTGGGAGGAGCTTCCCGGATGTCGAAGGCGCTCATGGGCTACGTAGGTCAGCCACCCGCCTACATGATCTTGCGGGAGCTGAATGCCCTCAAAGCGCGTGTCGCCGAGCTCGAGCGGCACCTCGCGGTAGCGGAGCAGGAGCTCGCCCTTCGCGAGGTCGAGGGATTCCGCCCCTCGACCACCAAGGAAGCAGCCCTGGCCTAGCCAGGGTTTCGTCAACTTCGGGGCCTCCTCAGGGGGCCCCGAACCGTTTGCCGCCACCGCTCCGACATCCCCGGGATCGTCGGCTGCCCGTGCTAGCATCAGCCGGCCTGATGTTCCTCAAGTCGCTGACCCTGCGCGGGTTCAAGTCGTTCGCCGAGAAGACCACCCTGGACTTCGAGCCGGGGATCACGGTCATCGTCGGCCCCAACGGGTCCGGCAAATCCAACGTGGTCGACGCGGTCGCCTGGGTGCTGGGCGAGCAGGGCCCCAAGTCGCTGCGCGGCGGCAAGATGGAGGACGTCATCTTCGCCGGCACCGGCAGCCGCGGCGCCCTCGGCCGGGCCGAGGTCGCCCTCACCATCGACAACGCCGCCGGGCTGCTGCCCATCGAGTACAGCGAGGTGACGGTCACCCGGCTGCTGTACCGCTCGGGCGAGAGCGAGTACGCGATCAACGGCACCACCTGCCGGCTGCTCGACATCCAGGAGCTGCTCTCGGACACCGGCGTGGGCCGCGAGCTGCACACCGTGCTCGGCCAGAACCGCCTCGAGGACGTCCTCCAGGGCCGCCCCGAGGACCGGAGGGCGGCCATCGAGGAGGCGGCCGGCGTCTACAAGCACCGCCGCCGCAAGGAGAAGGCGCTGCGCAAGCTGGCCGGCATGGAGCAGCACCTGGTCAGGCTGTCCGACCTGGTCGGCGAGCTGCGCCGCCAGCTCAAGCCGCTCCAGCAGCAGGCCGAGACCGCGGCCAGGGCGGCCGAGGTCGCGGCCGAGCTGCGCGAGGTCCGCCTGACCCTGCGGGCCAGGGAGCTGGCCGGGGTGCGCGAGCGGTCGGCGTCGCTGGACGCCGAGGAGGCCGCCTTCGCCGCCCGCCTGGCCGAGCTGGAGCAGCGCCACGACGCCGAGGAGACGACCGAGCGCGGCTTCCAGGCCGAGCTGGCCGAGCTGGAGCCGCAGGCCGAGGGGGCCGGCGAGGCCGTGCACCGCCTGGCCACCGTGCGCGAGCGCCTCAAGGGCACCGTGGCCCTGGCCGAGGCCCGGGCCCGCCACCTGGCCGAGGCCCTGGCCGAGGAGCCCGACGGCCGCTAGGTGGCCGACCTGGAGCGGGAGGCGGCCGCGGTGGCCGAGGAGCTGGCCCGGGTCGAGGCCGAGCTGGCCGCCACCACCGCCACGGCCACCGCGGCCGCGGCCGGGCGGGACCGGGCCAGGGCCGCCCTGGCCGCCTTCGACCAGGCCGCCGCCAGGGCCGAGCGGGACCGGGCGGCCGCCCACCGGCGCGAGGTCCGCCTGGCCAGCGAGGTCGCCGGCCTGGAACGGACCATCGAGCAGATGCAGGCCGAGGCCGGGCGCCTGGGCGAGCAGGTGGCCGCGGTCGAGCGCCGCCGCACCGAGACCGCCGACCAGCTGGACCGGCTCCGGGCCGATCGGGCCGCGCTCGAGACCCAGCAGGCTGACCGCGAGGCGGACCGGCGCGCCGCCGACGAGCGGCGCGACCAGCGGGCCGCCCGCGCCCGGCGCCTGGCCGCCGAGGAGCGCCGGGTCGAGGCGGAACGGGCCGCCGCCCGCGCCCGCCGTGAGGCCTTCGAGGCGACCGCCAGGGCCGCCGGCGGCGACGCCCTGGCCTTCCTCGAGGGCGCCGGCCGCGACGGCGTCCTCGGCCCCCTCACCCCGGCCCTCTCGGTCGACCCCGGCTACGAGGCCGCGGTCGCGGCCGCCCTCGGCCCCGACGCCGACGCCATCGTGGTCGCCGACCCCACCGTCGCCACCGGCGGCGCCCGCCTCCTCCGCGACGCCGGCAGCGGCCGCGCCATCCTCCTCCACCCACCGGCCGACGAACGCGCCCCGGGTGCGGGCCCACGCGCCGACGTCCCGGCTCACCCGGGCGTGGGCCCCCGAACCGGGAGGGTAGCCGAGGGCCGGGAGGGGGGCTCCCGGTTGTCCACAGGGGGGACCAACGGCGACCCGGGAACCAACGGCGCGCCGCTGCTGCTGGAGCGGGTGGCCACCAACGGGTTCGCCGGGGAGGTGGCCAGGGCGCTGCTGGCCGGGGTGCTGGTCGCCGAGGACCTGGACCAGGCGCGGGAGCTGCTCGACCGGCACCCCGAGGGGCGGGTCGTCACCCTGGCCGGGGAGCTGCTGGCGGCGGGGCGGGTCGAGGGCGGGGTGGTGCCCGAGGCCAGCGGGCTGGCCGCCCGCCGGGCCGCCGACGAGGCCGCCCAGGCCGAGGCGGCCGCGGCCGCGGCCCTCGAGCGGCTCGGCGGCGAGCTGCGCGCCGCCCAGCTCGACCTGGAGGCGGCAGAGGCGACCGCCGCCGACGCGACCCGGGCCCTGCGCGACGCCCAGGCGGCCGTCCGCCGCCTCGACGACCGGGCCACCCTCACCGGCAAGGAGCTCCGCGGCCTGGACCAGGAGGCGGCCGCCGCGGCCGAGCGCCTGCACGAGCTCGACACCGGCCGCGAACGGGCCGCCGCCCGCCTGGCCACCGCCGCCACCGACCTGGCCGCCATCAAGGCCGGCCCGGCCCTCGACCCGGCGGCCGTCCTCCAGCCGGCCGCCGCACCCCGCCAGGGCGTGCTCGCCGGGACCGGGGCCGAACGCGACGCCGAGCTGCTCCAGGCCGGGCGGCCGCCGCTGGCCGCCGCCCTCGACCAGGCCGAGCAGGCCGCCACCGCGGCCAGGGTGGCCGGCGCGGCCGTGGGCGAGCGCCGCCGGCTGCTGGACCAGCGCCTGGCCGAGCTGCGCGCCCAGGCCGCCGCCGAGGTGGAGGCGTCCGAGCGGCGGGCCAGGGCCCGGGCCGCCCGCCTCGACGGGGCCCGCCGGGCCGGGCGGGCCGCGACCGCCGGCGCCGCCGCCCTGGCCAGGCTGGAGCGGTCCCTGGCCGCGGCCACCACCGAACGCGACCGGCTGGTGGCGGCGCTCCAGGCGGCCAGGGAGGGCCTGGCCGCCGCCGCCACCGGCCGCCGCCAGGCCGCGGCCGCCCTCGACGAGCACCACGCCGTGACCCGGGCCTCCGACGAGGCCAGGGTCGAAGCCCGCCTGCGGGCCGAGGAGCTGGGCAAGCGCATCGTCGAGGAGTTCGCCATCGACCCCGACGAGGCCCTGGCCGAGTACCTGCCCAGCGACGACCGGCTGGCCGAGCTGCCCGAGGCCGACCCGCGACGCCAGCCCTCCAGCGAGCTGCGCCGGGTCGCCGCCGCCCTCGACCGCCGCCTCACCCTGCTCGGCCGGGTCAACCCGCTCGCCCTGGAGGAGTTCAAGGCCCTGGAGGAGCGCTACACCTTCCTGTCCGGCCAGCTCCAGGACCTCAAGGCGAGCCGTCGGGACCTGCTCAAGGTCGTGCGGGCGGTCGACGAGCGGGTCCGCGAGGTGTTCGGCCAGGCCTTCCAGGACGTGGCCGCCGAGTTCCAGCGCACCTTCGGGCTGCTGTTCCCCGGCGGCGAGGGCCGCCTGGTCCTCACCGAGCCCGACGACCTGCTGGCCACCGGGATCGAGGTCGAGGCCCGCCCGCCGGGCAAGCGGGTGCGGCGCCTGTCGCTGCTGTCCGGCGGCGAGCGCAGCCTGGTCGCCCTGGCCTTCTACTTCGCCATCTTCCGGGCCCGACCCAGCCCCTTCTACGTCCTCGACGAGGTCGAGGCCGCCCTCGACGACGTCAACCTGCACCGCTTCCTCGACCTGCTCGACGACGCCCGCGAGCACGCCCAGCTCCTGGTCGTCAGCCACCAGCGCCGCACCATGGAGGCCGCCGACGCCCTCTACGGGGTCTCGATGCAGGCCGAAGGCGTCAGCAAGGTGGTGAGCCGGCGGCTACGCTCTGGCACCCTCGACGGGAACGCCGTCGCCGCCGCAACGAGGTGAGCAAGTAGTGGAGGGGCTCCAGATCTTCCTCGTGGTCGCCGCCACCCTGGTGATCGTGAGCCTGCTGGCCGTGGTGCCGCTGGTCGCGGGGCGCCGCCGGCGCCGGGACGCCGGCACGGCCCGTCAGGTCGACCTGGACCGGGAGCCGGGGGTCGGCGACGACGCCGGCCAGCCGCCGCCGCCCGGCCGCGAGGTCGCCGACGTCGACCTGCCGCCCGACGACGCCGGGGTGGCCACGGTCACCGAGGAGGTCATCGCCCCGCGGCGCCGCTTCCGGGAGCGGCTCGGCCGCTCCCGGGCCGCCCTGTCCCGCGGCCTGTCCGGGCTGCTGGCCCGGGGGGCCGACGACGACGAGGCCTGGGACGAGCTGGAGGAGGCGCTGCTGTCGGCCGACGTCGGCGTGGCCACCGCCACCGAGCTGGTCGAGCGCCTGCGGACCCGGGCCAGGGCCGAGCGGGCCAGCGGCCCGGAGCTGCGCGAGCTGCTCCGCGCCGAGCTGCTGGAGGCGGTCGGCAGCTCGGACCGGTCGCTCGCCCTCGACCTGCTCGAGGAGCACCAGCGGCCCGGGATCGTGCTGGTCGTCGGCGTCAACGGCACCGGCAAGACGACCACCGTGGGCAAGCTGGCCCTGGCCCTGGCCGAGGAGGGCAAGCAGCCGGTGCTGGCCGCCGCCGACACCTTCCGGGCCGCCGCCACCGAGCAGCTGGTCATCTGGGGCGACCGGGTGGGCGCCCCGGTCGTCCGCCACCAGCAGGGCGCCGACCCGGCCGCGGTCGCCTTCGACGGCCTGGCCTCGGCCAGGGCCAGGGGCGCCGACGTGCTCCTGGTCGACACCGCCGGCCGCCTCCACACCAAGACCAACCTGATGGAGGAGCTGCGCAAGCTCCGCCGGGTCCTGGAGCGCGAGGGCGGCCAGGTCCGCGAGGTCCTGCTGGTCCTGGACGCCACCACCGGCCAGAACGGCCTCGCCCAGGCCCGCCAGTTCACCGACGCCGTCGGCGTCACCGGCGTCGTCCTGACCAAGCTCGACGGCACCGCCAAGGGCGGCATCGTCATCGCCGTCCAGCGCGACCTCGGCATCCCGGTCAAGCTCGTCGGCCTCGGCGAGGGCCCCCACGACCTGGCCCCCTTCGACCCCGACGCCTTCGTCGACGCCCTGCTGTCCGAGGACGGGACCTGAGCCTCGGCCGGCGGCTCGGGCTCCGAGGCCGGCACGTCGAGCTGCAGGCCTTCCGGGGCTACGGCACCCCGACCCGGCTGCGGCTGCGCGGGCGGGTGCTGCGCTCGACCGGGCTGGTCCGCTCGCGCCTCGGCGACTCGGTGGCGGACAACGTGCGCAACATGCTCCGCCGCTTCGAGAGCGACGAGGTCCCCGGGGCGCTGGTGGCCGCCCGGGCCGCCCTCGGCGGCGAGGTGCGGGCCCGGGCCGACCAGGAGGGCTACTTCGAGGTCGTCCTCGACCTGCCCCGGCCGCTGGCCGAGCCGCGGGTCTGGGAGCCGGTCGAGCTGGAGCTGCTGGAGCCGGCCGCGCCGGCCGGACCGGCCCGCGCCACCGGCCAGGTCCTGGTCCCCCGGGACCCCCAGTACGCGGTGATCAGCGACCTGGACGACACGGTGCTGCACTCCAACGCTACCAGCCTGCGGCAGATGGCCCGGCTGACCCTGCTCCACAACGCCCACACCCGGCTGCCGTACGAGGGCGTGGCCGGGTTCTACCAGGCGCTGCAGCGGGGCCGCGACGGCGAGGCCTACAACCCGGTGTTCTACGTCTCCAACAGCCCCTGGAACCTGTACGACCTGCTGGAGGACTTCCTGGACGTGCACGGCATCCCCCGCGGGCCGCTGCTGCTGCGCGACTGGAGCCTGCGCAGGCTCCGGGCCGGCGAGACCCACAAGCTGGCCGCGATCAAGGCGCTGCTGGACGCCTACCCGGGCCTCCAGGTGGTGCTGGTCGGCGACTGCGGCGAGCGCGACCCGGAGATCTACCGCCAGGTGGTGCTGCGCCACCCGGGCCGGGTCCTGGCCGTGTACGTCCGCGACGTCGCCCCCGCGCGCCGCGCCGCCGTGCGCGCCATCGCCGCCGAGCTGGCCGGCCACGGGGTCGAGCTGGTCCTCTCGCCCGACACCGAGGCGGCCCGCCGCCACGCCCTGGACCGCGGCCTGATCGTGGCCGCCGCCCTCCCGGGCGACCGCTGACCGCCGCGGCCGGGGTCAGGATGCCAGCTCGGCCACGGCCTCCAGCAGCCGGTCGACCTCGTCGCGGTCGTTGTAATGGACAAGGCCGGCGCGGACGGCGCTGCCGGCGTCGCGGATGGCCAGCGCCCCGGTCAGCTCCCAGGCGTAGTTGTGGCCGTTCCAGACGTTGACCCGGCGGGCGGCCAGGTGCTCGGCGACCTGGCGGGGCGTGCGCCCGGCGAC
>Ga0307277_10000104_pt1 | contig 26106 bp, 28 predicted proteins | sample ER_DNA_116_FD_194473 | JGI IMG/M metagenome (GOLD analysis project Ga0307277, IMG submission 194473) | Bulk soil microbial communities from the East River watershed near Crested Butte, Colorado, United States - ER_DNA_116 | ecosystem: Environmental > Terrestrial > Soil > Floodplain | place...
CCGGCAGCGTGTCACAGCGCAACGAGGCGCAAGGGCACGTCACTTTTGAAACTTGCGCCCCGCGTGCTTACGAGGATACGTCAGGATTCCCGTTGTACTGACGTCGTTGAAGCCGGAAGTCGCAAGAAAAATCTATTCCCGGCTCTGATCGACCGCAACCAAAAACGTCTGGGCGGTCATTTCTATTGCGTCAGCTAGAGTGCGGTGAAATAATTTTACCACGTCGAATGTCGCGATCGGCGCCGACGTCGTTACCGTCGCGTCGAGAGGAGGGGTTGTTGCCCACTCGCAAACGGCTCGGCGTTGCCCACCTCGGTAATGCTTTGGGCTGCCCACCTCCATAAACGCCCGGAGTGCCGCGCGGCGCCATGCCGCACCACAGAGGCCTCCCGCATGCGGTTCGGCCGCCACGCGAAACGCGCGTTGCCGGCAGCTGTCATGCCGCCGACGCAAGCCGGACAGTCAAAAACAGCGTACCTCGCCTTCGGCCTGTGCTCGTCTGAGTTCGTTGATTGCCGCTCTTGCCTGTTCAGGCGATTGGAACATGGTCCCGAACCGGCCCGGCACCTGGGAAAGGCTCAAGAACGTTTCGGCTGCGACATAGCGGTCATAAGCCAGAATCGACGCGATAACATCGATCGAGCAGGAGCATTTCTCCAACGCCGGCTGCGTGTCTCCGTTGGTCTTCATGCAAGCAAACACATAGTCGGCGCGTGCCGCAGTGGGATAGTCGTTAAGCTCGGCAGCTTCGACCGGTAGCTGCACCGCCACAGCCGCCACAAGCGCCAAGCCCAACCGTGGCGCGCCTCGCAGTACCGTCATCGTCCTAGTGCTTTGATGCGTGGGCCGAGCATGCACCCTAGGAGAAACAGTGTCATCATGCGTTCAACCTAGGCCGCGGCGCCTGCCGCCCTGAGAGATGATCATGAGTCGGCATTTGCCATCGGCGCAACAGCCGCTTGGGACGGCAGACAACGACAAACCGAGATGATGATGCGTACGTCGATCTGGATCATCGGTGCGTTAGGAATATCCGCGCTCGCATCCGGCGTCGCAGCTGCCCAAGGCATGATGCAGCACGTCGATCTAGCATCCCCAGAGATGACCTCGGCGGAAATGACGCGCGCGGAGGTCGAGGCCGCCATCGCCTCTGCAACGTCCCACCAGCCCGTCGATTTCTCTGGCAAGAAACTGTCCGGCCTCGACCTTTCCGGACTCGATCTCTCCGGCGCCATCTTGCGCGGTGCGAGGCTCAATAAGGCCAAACTTCGCGATGCAAAGCTCGACCGAGCGATTCTCGATCAAGCGTGGCTCGTGGAAGCCGATCTGAGCCGAGCAAGCCTCACGCACGCGAACATTTTTGCGGCGCAGATGCAACGTGCAACGCTCGATGGAGCCGATCTTTCAGGCGCCCGCGTCACCGCCGATTTAACCGGGGCAAGACTGGTCGGCGCCTTGCTCACCGGCGCCAACCTCAGCGCCGATATGAAGAATCAGTCGATGGGGCTTATGCGTGCAGTGCTGAAATCCAGCAATCTCGAGCGGGCAATCCTGCGCGACGCCGATCTGTCGCGCGTGGACCTCGAATTCGCAACTCTCAAAAAAACGGATCTCACGAATGCGTCGCTGCAGGGCGCTGCCTTGGGCGGAGCGACCCTCGCCGGCGTCATAATTAATGGCGCCGATTTCAATGGCGCGGACCTCGCTTCGACGAGGCTAATCGACCCGATTGGGTTCGACGCCGCCAAGAATTTCGACAAGGCGCGGAACATCGACCGGCTCTTGCGCGAGTAAGGTTTTCCTCGCTCGCGCCATGCAATGCATCGACTTGCGGGAGACCAGGATGCGCGTTGTATTGCTTGCTTCGATCGCACTCGGACTTGTGGGCTCGTCCGTCCTGGCTCAGGACCGTAAGGGCATTCGATTCTGGAATCTCACGCTGTATACGATCACGACTTTCCAGATGTCGCCGGCAGGGGCAGACAACTGGGGCCCCGACCAATGCAAGAATGATCGGGATGGAACCGTCGACCACGACGAGCGCCTGCGTATCACAGGCATCGAGGCCGGACGCTACGATGTGAAACTCGCCGACAAGATCGGCCGCGTTTGCATCGTGCGGAACGTCGAGGTCAAGGATGGGGCGGTGTTCTCAATCGAAGAAAGGCAACTGACCGACTGCCGCAAGTGATGCCGCGAAAAGGCGCCGCTTGCGGCCGGGCAAAGGACCGGTCGCCCATGCACGCTGCGCGTCAACCGTCAGCCAGTTGCGACTAGGCTGCAAGCTTCCCCGACGCCTTGGCGACGTGGGTGGCGATCGCATCCATCAAGGCCGGCGACAAGCAGTCATAGGGTTCGAGATGCAGCTCCTTCAATCGGGACCGGACCGCGCCCATCTGATCGGGCGGAGTGCCGGACTCGATGATCGAGGAGACAAATGCCGCGAACTCGGGAGGCGCCCAGCCCTGGTCCTTTGAAAGCTCGGTATGGATAAAATCGAACCCGTAGAACGGATGCTTTGCGTTCTCGATGCGGCCATACATGTGCACCCCGCAATCTTTGCAGGCGTACCGCTGGATGGCGGCGTTAGCATCCACGACCTTGAGCTTGTCGGCACTCTTGGAAGCACGGAGCTTGTCGCGCGGCACAACCGCGACTTGCGAGAACAGCGCGCCCTCGGGCTTCCAGCACTTGGTACATCCGCATACGTGATTGAAGGCGCACTGGGACGTGACGCTCACCTCGACGGGGCTGCTCGCGCACTTACACGCGAGCGTTCCTCCCGCGAAGTTCGGCGAGCCGGGCCTGACGCCGTTATCTACTGCCGGATGAATTGAGATCGTCGCCATAGCATGTCCTCCCAAAGTTGGTTTTGGTAACGGCGCAATTGCCGCGCCGCAGGACGGTCACGTTCTCGCGAGGCGGTTTCGCTCCGAAGACCTCGAACGGCCGCCTTCCGAGCGGTCGCACCCTTGCGAGAAGGCTCAATTTCAGTCAGGTTTCTTTCTGTAATGCTTCTCGGTCAATACTTGAAGTTTTTTCTTGAAATGGGAGGTCGCTTGTCCGGGGGGCCGGAACCCATATGAGCGCCCCTCCGGTATCGTTGGGACGGGTCAGTGGGAATGTTCATAACGCTATTAGCTTCGCCGCCATTGCGGAGACTCGCTCCCGGCGGTGATCTTTGCCCCTGCGTCCTTCAGTTCAACTCGTCGCGACGAAGACGCCGAGGAGGAAAATCGCCATGAAAACCCGTGCTGCCGTCGCCTTGGAGAAGGGCAAACCGCTCACCGTCACGGAAGTCGAGCTCGACGGGCCGAAAGCCACCGAAGTGCTGGTCGAGGTAAAAGCTACCGGCATCTGCCACACCGACGAATTCACGCTGTCCGGCGCCGATCCGGAGGGCCTATTCCCGGCCATCCTGGGCCACGAGGGCGCCGGCATTGTCGTCGACGTCGGGCCGGGCGTGACCAGCGTCAAGAAAGGGGATCACGTCATCCCGCTCTATACGCCGGAATGCCGGCAATGCCCGTCATGTCTGTCGCGCAAGACCAATCTATGCACCGCCATCCGTGCAACGCAGGGTCAGGGTGTCATGCCCGATGGCACCTCGCGCTTCTCGCTCGACGGGAAGAAATTGCACCATTACATGGGCACGTCCACTTTCTCGAATTTCACGGTGCTGCCCGAGATCGCCGTCGCCAAGATTCGCGAAGACGCCCCCTTCGACAAGGTCTGCTACATCGGCTGCGGCGTCACTACCGGCATCGGCGCCGTCCTCAACACCGCAAAGGTTGAGCCCGGCTCCAAATGCGTCGTGTTCGGGCTCGGCGGCATCGGCCTCAACGTCATCCAGGGGCTGCGGCTTGCCGGCGCCGACATGATCATCGGCGTCGACGTCAACAACGACAAGAAGCAATGGGGCGAGCGTTTCGGGATGACGCATTTCGTCAATCCGAAAGAGGTCGGCAGCGATCTGGTCGCGCACCTCGTCAACATGACAAAGCGCGGCGCAGACCAGATCGGCGGCGCCGACTACACCTTCGATTGCACGGGCAATATCACGGTAATGCGCCAGGCGCTGGAGGCATGCCATCGCGGCTGGGGCCAGTCCATCATCATTGGCGTTGCGCCTGCCGGCGCAGAAATTGCGACCCGACCGTTCCAGCTGGTCACCGGCCGCGTCTGGAAGGGAACGGCATTCGGCGGGGCGCGCGGCCGCACCGACGTGCCGAAAATCGTCGACTGGTACATGGAGGGCAAGATCGAGATCGATCCAATGATCACTCACACCATGCCGCTGCCGGACATCAACAAGGGGTTCGAGCTGATGCACGAAGGCAAGAGCATCAGGAGCGTGGTTGTGTACTGATGCTCCTAAACGCGGGGCAGGCTGAAGTACTCTTTGCCATGCATGCCGATTAGCCTGCTTGCGCAGTCAAAGACGCACATGTCCGGGCAAGCCTGGACGAGCCAGGCATGACGGCGCTTATGACAATTCCGAGAGTTTTTATCGGCGACACGGTGGCCCTGCGATGTCGCGACGATTTCGCGCACCGCGCCGCAGGCCAGCACGGGGCGGTCAGTCGCCCATGTGCGACCGACGTAAACGGGCCGGAATTAAAACTCGGCCGGCAGATAGCCGTTGATCTCGAGGCCGATGCAGATCTCAACGAGGGTCGGCGTTGTCCAGGCCATTGGTCGTTTCCCTAGCGTTTCTGAAGCCACAAGGTAAATCGCTCCGCGCCGCAGCGCAAGCACCCAGCAAGAAAGCGGGAGGGAACGCAGAGTTCCCGGCAATGCAGAAACTCGCTACAATTCACGTAAGCATCCGTGGAATATTTAGAAAAGACAAGGAGGACATGATGCAGTCACGTCTTTGGATCAGCGCTGTCCTGCTGCTGTCGAGCATTTCAGTGCAAACCGCCGCGGCAGGTCCGCAGGAAGATGTCGCCGCTGCCGGGCAAAAGTGGGCCGCGGTCTTTGCCGAGAACAACCCCGATGCCATGCTGCCCCTTTATGCCAAAGACGCCGTGCTGTGGGGCACGCTTTCTCCAACCGTACGGTCGGACCCTGCCGCGCTGAAAGCCTACTTCGTGGGTGCCTTCCAGGCCTTACCGAAGGCCACCGTCAAATTCGGTGACCAGTTGATCCGCACCTATGGCAACACTGCTGTCAACACGGGCTACTACACGTTCTCCTACACCAAAGACGGCGAAACCAAATCGATCCCGGCCCGCTACAGCTTCACGTATGTGAAGGACGGCAACGACTGGAAAATCGTCGATCACCATTCGTCCGCAGTGCCGGCACCGCCTAAGTGAGTTTGGACGCCGACACGCAAAACGGGGGGCCGCCTTTCGATAGCGGCCTTCACTGCGGTCAAGTCGAAAGGCCTATCCATGGCCAATTCGCCTCCGATGATATTGTGCGCTCGGGCGCGGGCGGTGGCGCGGACGCTCATCCTGCTGGTGGCGTTAGCCGCACCCAGTGCGACGCTTCGTGCCAATGGCGAAGCGACCCACGCCCAACCGATCCGCACCGCCAAGGAGCGCCTCGGCAGCAAGGCCAGCGACGAGCAGCGAGTCGACAACTGCAAGGTGCCACCCGATCTGCGCGGTCCGAAACCGCGCCCGGACGAATGCAGCAGCGACGGGCCAAGCGCGGAGGCGAAGCACTGAGAGCAGTACTGGCCCAAGGCGTCCGCTTGGAAAGGGTCAAATATTGTGTCCGAAAGGATGAAACACTTCGGAACGATATTTAAGTATTCACACGCGTTCTTACCGACGGAGAATTGGCGATGGGCCTGATCGAATTGGTCGTAACCGTCTGCGTATTGGCCCTACCTAGTCACTGCGAAGATCAGCATTTTCCGTTCTCGGCTAACATGTCGCTTAATCAGTGCGTCATGAATGCGCAGCCCTACATTGCGCAGTGGATCAACGAGCATCCGAAGTGGCTTGCCGTGCGCTGGCGCTGCGATTATGGCGGCTCAAAGGAGAAAGCCTAATTGGTCGTTGAAGAGCGCGAAGTTGGCCCGCTTTCCGACCGGCTCTCTTAGACTAGGACTCTTCGCGCGATAGAGACAAGCGTACCCGACCATGCGGATCAACGCCGACTTCACCAAGCGTGCCTCGGTCCATGCTGCAAGGTCGGACTGGGTACAGTCGCCAATGCCGGGTGTCGAGCGCAGAATGCTTGACCGCGTCGGTGACGAGATCGCTCGCGCAACGTCCATCGTTCGATACGCGCCTGGCACCGCCTTTTCGCCGCACACTCATGCGGGCGGCGAAGAGTTCTTCGTTCTCGATGGAATCTTTCAGGACGAGCGCGGTGACTATCCGGCGGGCAGCTACATCCGCAATCCGCCGACCTCGCGCCATACGCCGCGTTCGCAAGCCGGCTGCACGATCTTCGTGAAGCTCTTTCAGTTCGATCCCGCCGACCGCTCGCACGTCAACATCGATACGAGGCTCATCGACGCCGTGGCCCCGGCGGGCCGACAAGGTATGAAGCTCATCCCCCTTTTTAACGACGGTCGGGAAGACGTGCGCCTGGAGGACTGGCGCGAAGGCGCCAGCATTCTGCTTGACGTTCCGGGCGGCTTTGAAGCTCTCGTGCTTGAAGGAAGTTTTGCAGAAGGAGGCGAGACGTTCGCTCGGCACTCCTGGCTGCGACTGCCGAAAGGCTCCCGGCTGACCGCCGTCGCGGGCCCTGCGGGCGCGCGGCTGTGGGTCAAGACGGGACATCTGCAGCATGCCCTCGCGCACGCATAAGGCCTGAGGGGTGCCGAAAGATTTGCGTGAGCGTATTACACGAGCCGGTTTCGGGCGGCGACCTCCCGATAGAACGATGCACTCAGTTTCGGCGTGCGCTGCTGAGTGGCATAGTCGACGTAGAGAAGCCCGAAACGGGTACCGAAGCCGTCGGCCCATTCGAAATTGTCCATTAGGCTCCAATGGAAATAGCCGCGCACGGGCACGCCCTCGGACGTCGCGCGCTGCAATTGCGTCAGGTAGCTGCGGAGGAACATGATGCGGTCGGTGTCGTAGACGCGGCCGTCGGCGGCCGGCACGTCGGTCGCTGAACAGCCGTTCTCGGTAATGTAGATGTCACTCGCATTCCATACCTTGGCCACGTTGCGCGGCCCCCAGTAGAGCGCCTCGGGGGCAATCTTGAGCCAGGACGAATTCATCGTCGGATGCTTGGCCGGAAATGGCACGGAGACGAAGCCCGGGGCGGCGTCGGACGCGCTGACATAGCTGCCCGGTAGATAGACGTTGATGCCGACGAAATCGACCGGACTACTGATCGTCTGCATGTCCTCGGCAGCGACCTTCGGGGCGTCTGCACCGGCAGCCGCCAGGAAGGATTCGCGGTAGCGGCCTTCCATGATCGCGGTCAAGTACGGCGCATTGAGCTCGCGGGTGGCGAGCTCCGCCGCGGCGATATGCTCAGGCGTCTCGATGATGGGCACGCAGACGCTGACGTTCTCCGCCGGCCCGGTTTGCGTGCCCGCGCGCGAGCGTGCACGGATCGCCTGGACGGCAAGCCCATGCGCGAGCAGCGCATGATGCCGGACCTGGTTCAGCCGCGCGGGCGGGAGCTTCAAACCGGGCGCGAATATGCCAGTCGCATGGCCCAGTTCGACGAACGCCGCGCACTCGTTGAGCGTGAAGAAGTGTCGCGCCCGGTCACTGAGCTTTTCGGCGACGTAACCGGCGTAGTCCGCGAATGCCTCGGCGGTGTCGCGGATTTCCCACCCGCCGCGATCCTGGAGCGCCTGCGGCAAGTCCCAATGGTAAAGCGTCGGGAACGGCGCGATGCCGTTGGCGACGAGGTTGTCGAGGAGCCGGTCGTAGAAATCGAGGCCCTTCGGATTTGGCGCGCCGGTGCCCTGCGGGAATATCCGCGGCCAAGAAATCGAGAACCGATACGCAGTGGCGCCGAGCGCCTTCATCGACGACACGTCGTCTCGATATCGGTGGTAGTGATCGTTGGCGACGTCGCCGTTGTCGTCGTTGCGGATCTTTCCGGGCGTGTGGGTGAACGTGTCCCAGATCGAGGGGCCACGGCCATCCTCGCTGACGGCGCCTTCGATCTGGTAGGCGGCGGTGGCGGTGCCCCACAGAAATTTCGGGGGAAAGGCGCGCGAGGCCTCGCGCCCGGGGCCCGCACCGTATCGCGGCCGAGCAAGCGACGGGGCAGCGATCGCCGATACCCCCAGCACTGATGCACCGACCATGGAGAGCTGGCGTCGCGTCAATCGTGTGGGCATGGCCGTGGCCGAGGCATGCTGAAGCTCCATAGGTATCGTCGTGACAGTGTCCGTTCTGTCGATGCAACGGTAAACTACGATAAAGATGAGTCCTGCCACCGGACTCACCTCAAGACGCTCGATGAGGGCCCGTCCACCATCTGGCCAACAGTTTACTCCGTACCACGTTCTTGTTGAGGGGCTCGCGGATGCAAATCGGCTCGACCTTAGCGCGGCTGCGCAGCTCATTTAGAAATTCAGCCGGCACCATCGTCTTTGGAATGGAAGACGGAACGGTTTCCATCTTCGGCTTGATCTTTGGTGTCGCAGCTACCACCACCGATCCTAAAACGGTGCTGATCGCCGGCGCGTCGGGCGCCGTAGCGGCGGCTGTCTCGATGATGGCTGGCGTCTATCTCGACGCTGAGACGACGCGAGACGAAACACAGGCAATCCGCGCGTCTTCGTACAGTGCCGCGGACTCCCTGAGATCTCTTTCCCATCGCCTTGCGAAGGCCGGTCTCACCTCCGAACAATCCAGCGCCATCGCCGTTGCCGTGCAAAATGATCCCGCCGCCGCGCGTGGGCTCTTGCGCGCCCTGCAGGGTGCGCCGGAAACGCCGCTAAATCCCTTGGAGCAGGCGCTCTGGATGCTGCTTGCAGACTTTCTCGCGGCCGCAGTTCCGATCCTGCCGTTCGTCTTCTTTCCCATACAGCAGGCAAGGATTATTTCCGGCGTGGTCACGGTAGTGCTGCTTGTCGGCCTCGGTGTCGGTCGAGCCCAAATCGCAAGGCGCAACCCAATTCGCACCGTACTTGAGACCGTTTCAATCGGGATCGCCGCTGCTCTCGCCGGCGTCGCCATCGGTCTGCTTATCGACCATTTGTTCTCCCGCTAGGTGGGTCTTGAACAGAGCGGGGTTGCTCAGCGTTCACGATAGAGGCCTCTCGCACATGAAATTGACAGAGGGTCTCAACGTTGGATGATATCTGCCGGAAACGGTCGAAGAGGGCGTGCAGCACAAGCATTGTTTCGAGCCTCTACCGCCTCGCGGCGGTACCTTTCCACTTGGTTCAACAATGGCACGGAAATATCGCATGTCTCGCGATTGTTATCTGCGTACTTGAGTGTCGCCTGCGCGGCTAAGGCGGCATGATATAATGCTCCGCAGCGCTCCGATGGCGGTCCTCTCATCGCCTGTTGCCAAGCCTCTGTGGCCGCATTGCGCAGTCGCACCAATTCTGGGCACGGCGCTTGCGCTTCGACCTGAACCGCGAGCCCGACTATTGCTATCGCTGTGACGGCCGGCAGTGCTTTCAACATCATAGGGCAAACCCCGCAAGCGTTACTGCAAATTCGCACCACCTCCGCGCTTCACAGCGCGGACAAATAGTGCGCCATGGCCTCGATCTCGCTGTCTGCCAGCGCTCGCATGAATTTCGGCATGTCTTCGTTGTTGGTCCTTACATCTGCGGCAAAGCTGCGCATCGATGCGAGCAGATATTCATAACTGAGCCCTGCCAGCCGCGGCGCCGGCGGCCCACCCGCAAAATTCGGCTGGTGGCATGGCTGGCACTGGGCGATTCCCGCGGGCGGCGACGCCGTAGCGGCGGCCGCGGTTTGCGCCGGCCAGCTCTTGGCCGCGAAATAGGCCGCAATCTTGCGGAGATCTTCCTGTGCAAGCTGCTTGGCTATGGGCGACATGATCGGGTCGTCACGATCCCCACTTCTGTAGTCGTGCAATTGCTTAACGAGATAGCTCTGCTGCTGACCCCAGATGATCGGAATGGTTTTCGGGTCGGTGGGCACGCCATTCTCACCGTGGCATGCGGCGCACGCCTGCGCTTTTGTTTCGATGTCGTCAGCGGCATGCGCCGATAGGACAGCGAGCGCAACGCTAACCCCAGCGCCGAAAATCGCCGAAAGGGAGCCCGCAAGCATAGTTACATCCTCCCTACCGTGACGGTGCACAGTGCCCGGCAAAAGCAAAAATATGGCGCCGAAGCCCAAGGTTAGGCTTGTGACACCATCCGCGCGGAGTCAGGATAGCGCATCCCTCTACGGCAACGGAATGATTCTGAGGGGTTTCAGGTCAACCAAAACATATTTCATTTAGGGAGAGCGCGATGCGCAGCAAACTGATGTTGGCTTTCGCCGCCGGCACAGCGGCGATTCTCTTCGCCCCCGCGGCGCAAACGGTTTGGGCGCAAGGCCAGGCGGCGCTGACCGGCACGGTAAGCTCTGATGCCGAAGGCAACATGGAAGGCGTCGTCGTCACCGCCAAGCGGCCCGGCTCGATCGTGCAGGTCAGTGTGACCACGGACGCGCAAGGCCGCTACTTATTCCCCGAAAACCGCCTCGAGCCGGGCGAATACACCATCAGCATCCGCGCCGTCGGCTACGACATCGGCTCGCCGACCAAGGCGACCGTGGAGTCGGAAAAGACCGCCACCGCCGACATCAAACTCAAGAAGACCACAAATCTCGCCAGCCAGCTTACCAATGCCGAGTGGATGATGAGCATCCCCGGCACGGAAGAGCAAAAGGCGCCGCTGCTCAATTGCACCGGCTGCCACACGCTGGAGCGCATCATGCGCTCGACCCACGATTCCGACGAGTGGACGCAGGTCATCACCCGCATGCGCGGCTATGGCGCCGTAAGCCAGCCGATCAAGCCGCAGCCCATGCTGGATCCGGCCCGCTCGGGCACGCCGGAGCAATACCGCAAGTTTGCCGACTATCTCGCGACCATCAACCTGAGCTCGAGCGATCATTGGCAATACGGGCTGAAGACGCTGCCCCGCCCTAAGGGCCGCGACACCCGCGCGATCGTCACCCAATACGACATGGTGCGGCCGACGACCGAGCCGCATGACGTCCTGCTCGATAAGGAAGGCAACGTTTGGTACACCGACTTCGGCGAGATGTTCATCGGCAAGTTCGATCCGAAGACGCTCAAGCTCACCGAGTACCCGATCAGGAAATTCAAGGATAAGGCGCCTACGGGACTGCTCAGCATCGAGTTCGACCATACCGGCAAGATCTGGTTCGACACGATGTACCAGGGCTCGCTCGGCTCTTTGGACCCGAAGACCGGCGAGATCTCCTATTATCCTCTGTCTCCGGAATACAACGACGACACTGTGCAACTGAATTTCACGGGACTGCGCTACGATGTGGACGGCAAAGTGTGGACCAAGAGCGTGGGCACGCAGCACATTTTCCGGCTCGATCTGGCGAGCAACACATGGGAGAGATTCCACCCGACCGACCACCTGCCGGGCGTCAAGGATGCCGGCATTTATCAGGTCATGGCGGACTCCAAGAACAACCTGTGGATGGCCGAATTCACCGAAGGTCATCTCGGCAAGATCGACGCCAAGACGACGGAAGTGACGTGGTACCGCATCCCTACCCGGCATGCGCGTGCTCGGCGCATGCAAATCGATGACCAGGACCGCGTCCTAGTGACCGAATATCGGGCTAGCAAGGTCGCGCTGTTCGACACCAAGACGGAAAAGTTCACCGAATACAGTCTGCCGGAATATACGTTCCCGTACCGAGCGAATTTCGACAAGAACGGTGAGCTCTGGGCCTCCACGATGCACACCGACCGCGTCGTGCGGCTCGATCCCAAGACCGGCGGTGCCGTGCAATATCTGATGCCGTCCGACACCAACATGCGCACGGTGTTCCTCGACAATTCGACGACGCCGGTGACGTTCTGGGTCGGCAGCAACCACGACCACAGGTTGGTAAAAGTGGAGCCGCTCGATTGAGTTCGCGTTGAAGAACACGGCTTTCGAGGCGAAGCGGACATGGGATAGGCGCATGCTCAAGGAGTACCATTACGACCATCTTATCCGCTGGCCGAACGGCGAGCGGGCTTGCGTCTTCCTGACGTTCGATTTCCAGGGCGGCGAGGATGTCAAGCCAGACAAGAACGGCATCCTCAATTACGAGATGTGGAGCCAAGGCGAATACGGGCCGCACCACGCCATTTATCGGATCCTGCGCATCCTCAAGGAAGAGCACATCAAGGCGACTTTCCTGACCTGCGGCGCCATTGCCGAGCGATTCCCGCAAGCCGTGCAGGCCATCCTCGACCACGGCCATGTCCTGGAAGGGCACGGCTATAACCACGAAATCGCCCGCTACCTGCCGCGCGACGAAGAAGACAACGTGATGAAGAAGACCATCGCCATGATCGAGAAGCGCACCGGCCGGCGCTGCTATGGCTGGCGCTCATGCACGCAGAACACTAATACGTTGGAGCTGCTGATCGAGAACGGCTTCGTCTTCAACACCAACTGTTTCCATGAAGAGCTGCCGTTCCTTTACGAAAAAAATGGCAAGCTGATTGTCGAGCTGCCGCGTCAGCCGTTCGGCGATGGCACACTGTTCGGCCATCGCCATGGCGAATACGGCAATCCACATCAGGGCCTGGAAAGCTGGAAGGCTTATTTCGACGAGCTCTATTCGGAAAGCAGCCCGGAACGTCCCAAATACATTCCGTTCACCATGCACCCGTACATCATCGGCCGACCGGGTCGTGCGACGGCCACGATGCGTGCCATGCTTCAGTACATGAAGGCGAGAGGAAGCCTGTGGTTTCCTACCGGCATCGAGCTCGCCGAGTACTGCCTCAATAGCGTGTTCAAGGCCGAGACCGAGAAGCTGCGCGCCTCTGCCGGTTAAGACCAAGACCTCGCGCGACGCGCCGGACGATGTGGATACACCGGCCGGTAAGCCGAAGGCCGCCCTCAGCGCCGATACGGGGGGTGCGCTCCCATAATCCGGGAGGAGCAAGGGATGCCTGCAGTTGGGATGCGTGCAGCAGCATGCGCAATTGGCTGCGTTCTGATTGCTGCCGTCGCGCCTGCTCAAGCCGAGCCGGTCGCCGATTTCTATCGAGGCAAGAGCATCCGTATGCTGATCGGCTATGGTCCCGGTGGCGGCTACGACCTCTACGGTCGCCTCGTCGCCGAATTTTTGCCGCGTCACCTATCCGGCAATCCAACCATAGTGCCCCAGAACATGCGCGGTGCCGGGAGTTTCGTCGCGGCAAAGTACATGGCCGAAGTCGCGCCCAGGGACGGTACGGTGCTCGGCAGTCTGTCGCAGATGCTGGCACTCGACAGCATGATCGGGAATGTCGCGAAGGCAGACATATCGAAGTTTGCCTATATCGGCCGGGTGGTGACCAATGTGGATGCCGGCCTCACGCTATTGAAGAGCGGCATTAAGTCTTTCGAGGATGCGCGCAAGAAGGAATATACGGTCGGCGCCTCCGGTGGCGGCTCGACCAGCGTGATGTATCCGACCGCGCTTAACATCTTTGCAGGTTCCAGGTTCAAGATCGTCAAGGGCTATTCAGGTACCGCTGACATCCAGCTCGCGATGGAACGCGGTGAAGTGGACATCCTTCCTGCATATGGATTGCCCGGAATTCTCGCTACCAAGCCTGGCTGGATCAACAAAGGTGAAGCCGTATTCCTGTATCAGGCCGCGCTCAAACGCCACCGTCTGCTACTGGATGTGCCGACGCTACCGGAACTGGCCCTCGAGGAAGAGGGTCATTCGGCACTGTATGCGATCGCGAGCACGGCAGAAATCGGACGCTCTATCATCACAACGCCAAGAGTACCGCAGGACAGGCTCAACGCCTTGCGTGCGGCGTTCCAAAATATGCTCAATGACCCTGCCTTCGTGGCAGCCGCTCAAAAGCGGAACCTGATCATCGACGGCGGTCGCGGCGAAGAGATGGACGACATTGTACGTGAGATCCTGAACATGCCGTCGAGCATCGTCGCAAAGCTTGGTCAATTGGCAAATTGAAACAGCCCTGTCGGCCACATCGCGGTTGGCTTCGATGGCGCACGTTCTAAAGAGGTGTCTGCCTGGGCTGACCGAGCCTGACCCGAAGCGGCCACAAGCCGGATCGAAATCCCACAGTGCAAGGTCAGCGCATTCGCTTGACCTCCGTGCAGCTGACTGCGGTGGACTTGCTCCTGCCGCCCGTATGCATGTAGCAGAACGACAGCGTGTCGTTGCTATCGACTTGTCCGTTCCAGAAGCCGTCGGCGTCGGCGAAGACAAAGCTCTTGTTGTCCTTGCCGGTGAGTTCGCCGATGAACGCTTCATCGGTCTTCTCCCCCCGCCTGAGATTGTCGTCACGCCCCAGAAGTGGCGGCCATCCTGCCCGGTGATGTCTATCACCAGATCCTTTTCGAGCAGGGTCGGTTTGTCCCAGGTTCCACGACCTTTTGGCCAATGGCCGCCCTTGCCCACGAGTATGGTGTGAGTCTTTCCGATCCATTTTCCTTTGACGTCGGGCGCCTTGTCTGCGCCTAGGGCAGAGGCCGGGTAGGCAACCAGTGCCGCAAGCACGAGGGTAGGAACGATCGACCGATTCATAGACACTCTCCTAATGGTCAAACCCAACTGCTGAGATCCGAGGGACAACCGGAACAGCTCATAGCCGGGCCGACGCTTGTTCGCATGCTTGCCGGCGCTTCAACGCCTTCAGTCTTTAGGGAGTCCGAATGTTGTTTTAGCGAAGCGAGATGCTCGGTCCGATCGCTGTGGCGGTAGGCCGCTCAGCCGCCTCGGCAATTGCCTGGCCGAGCGCTTTGGCGAGGCAGGCGTAGCTCCAATCGTTCATGTGCAGCCCATCCGACGACACAAACGTTTTGAACGGCAAATGTTCAGTCTCGTGCCAATACCGCATCAGATCGAAGCGGCGGAAATGACAAACGTGCGCCGTCTTCGCGGTGGTGGCAATCAGCGACACCATGTCGTCTGCGTTTCGCTTGGCGATGACCTTGGGCGCGTATGCAGATCAATCAACACGACGTCGGCGTCCGTCGCCCTAAGGCGCGCGAGTCCCTCGCGCAACAGCGTAGCGTGCGGCTGCACGGCTTTGTTTTCCAGCACTGAATTGGTGCCAACTTGCCAGAGCACGAGATCTGGCCTTTCCCTGATCACCGCGGTGTCGAGACGCGCAAGCATGTTGCTGACGTCCTCGCCGCTCACGCCGCGGTTCAAAACCGTGAACTTGTGCCCGGGGAAACGGCGGCCCAGTTCTTCGGCAAGGCGGCTCGGATAGGAGGCGGCCGACGTGCTGGCGCCTACGCCATACGTCGACGATGATCCGAGTGCCACAACCTTGATCGGCAGGCCGCTCGCGAGAAGCCGCGCCGTGCGAGGAAGTGGAAAATCAAAGCGGACTTGATCGGTCGCCACCGTGCACGCAGCCGAGTGCGGAGCCGAAGGCATCGGCGATGACGGCGCCGGCTGGACTGCGGGCGTTGCGACGGCTCCCCGCAGCTGCGCCCGTGCAGGGGCGATGGCCAACAGGCTCGCCGCCGCAACGGCCACGAGCACAACCGTGCGGCGCAAAAAGAAGTGTCGATGCATAATGCGCTGTTTCCCCCTGTCGGGGCGCTTTTCCCGTGATCTCCTAAGGCATTAGTCGCCGTCGAGCCGGAAAAGGTTCACGGGGGGTCAGCCGGGACCGCGGCCGAGATTGCCGCTCGCTGAGCGCACGATTGCCTCCTCCAGCAGGTCGAGGCGGTCCTGACCCCAGAACAGCTCACCCGCGAAGGCGTAGAACGGTGACCCGAACACGCCGGCGGCGAGGGCGCGCTCGGTGTTCCCGCGGTACTCGGTGCGCACCGCTTCGGCGTCCGCCGCGTCGAGGAGTCCCCGGCCCTCGAGGCCGCAACGTTCGGCAATAGCGACGAGCACCCTTGGGTCCGCCACGTTCCGGTCCTCGGCCCAGATCGCCCGCATCACCCCGTTGACGAAATCGGCGACCGGGAGACCGCGTTGCTGGGCCGCGATCACGACGAGGGAGGCCAAATCCACGTCGACGGGAAAGAATTTGGGCTCGATGTTCACGGGAATGCCGAGCCGGGAGCGCCATCGCTTCAATTCGGTGATCCGGTACGCCTGCCGCTGCCACGAGCGGTTTGCGAGCAGTACGCCCCCGCTGCCGGCGTAAACGTCCTGCATCCGCATCGGGATGTGATTGATTTTGAGCCCGTGTCTCGTGGTCAGCTGCACGAAGCGAACGCCTCCCAGATAGGCCCAGTCCGACAGCAGCCATACATAGTAGTCGATAGTCGGCACTTGTTGTTGGATCATCGCGTTGCCCTTCTACGGATACGATGCCATTTCGGTCACTTCTCACTTAGCGTGTGCTGATGCCCGGTAAGCTTTGTAGGTTGGACGCAGGCTCCAAGCGTGGTGCCTATTGGGTGTTACGCGCCTTCTCACCCCGCTGCTCACCGTAGCGGCATTCGCGACAAACCTCGCCCACGAATTAAGCTGCGGTGACCGCTGCGCGCGGATATGTTGCGACTCGCGCCATGCGCGGTGTGTTCTAATGACCAACAGCAATTTCCGTTGGGGCTCTCCATGAACGCCGAACTCGTCATTCGCGATGCCACTATCGAGCGCAAGGGCGGCATGACCTCGGTTGTGTTCGCCGGCTCGATCGGAACCGTCATCGAGTGGTACGACTTTTTAATCTACGGCACGGCCGCGGCACTGGTCTTCAACACCCTGTTCTTTCCCACCATCGATCCGCTCAGCGGAACCTTGGCGTCGCTCGCGACCTACTCGGTCGGCTTCGTCGCGCGCCCGATCGGCGGGGCGATCTTCGGCCACTTTGGCGATCGAATCGGCCGCAAGGCCATGCTGATGATCACCATGGCGATCATGGCGCTTGGCACGTTCGCGGTCGGGTGTCTCCCGACCTACCAGCAGATTGGCGTGTGGGCACCGATCTTTTTGGTTACCTTGCGGTTCATCCAGGGCATCGCGCTGGGCGGCGAATGGGGTGGCGCGTCGCTCATGGTTGTCGAGCATGCGCCGACAGGTCGGCGCGGTCTGTTCGGTAGCTTGGTGCAGATCGGCTTCCCGCTCGGGCTGGTGACATCGTCGGGCGTCTTTGCGCTGGTGACACAGATGCCAGACGTCGACTTCAAGTCTTGGGGGTGGCGCATCCCTTTCCTTCTCAGCATCCTGCTGCTCGGCGTCGGCTGGTTCGTGCGCGCACGGGTGCCTGAAACGCCGGTGTTCGAGGAAATCAAACGCCGAGGCGAGATTGCCAGAAATCCCTTTGTCGAGGCGGTCTTCAAGAATCCCCGCAGCTTTCTGGTGGCGGTCGGGTTAAAAATATCCGAGGTGTCCTGGGTCTATATCCTCACCATTTTCATCGTCGTCTATGCCACAAGCCAGCTCGGCCTGCCGCGCAGCTTGCTGCTCAACGCGATTTTCATCGCGGCGCTGGTCGAGGTATTGACCATACCGCTGTTCGGCTGGCTCTCCGACCACGTCGGGCGACGGGTCTTCTATTTCCTCGGCACGCTATTCACCGCCGCCTTTGCTTTTCCGCTGTTCTGGCTCTTGGGCACCAAGGATCCGCTTGTCGTCATTGTCACCGTGGTCGTGGCCTTGAGCTTCGGGCACGGAACCATGTTCGGGCTGCAGTCGGCCTACTTCCCCGAGCTGTTCGGCACCCGCGTGCGCTACAGTGGGGCGTCCTTCGGCTTCCAGACCGCGGCGGCACTGGGCGGAGGCTTTTCGCCCATCATCGCCACGGCGCTCGCCGGCACCATGGGTGGCACGACCGGCGTATCCATGATGCTGATCCTGTTGGCTCTGATTACGTTCGCCGCAGCCTTGTGTGCGAGGGAAACCAAGAACGAAACGCTGCTCGGCTGACGCGCGAGCGCGGCGCCTCTTGCAGCCCCTCTTCCGTTTGTGGAACCGTCACGCAGAGATCGAACCGTCCCGAGGCAACACATGCTACCTGACGACACGCGCTTCATCACCGATGAGGCGAGCCTTCGGGCTCTGCATCCTCAGCCGATGCTTCGAGCTACCGACAAGGTACTTCAAGCACTCGACAAGCACTGCCGCCGCATCATCTCGCTCTCGCCATTCTGCGTCGTCGCAACTCAGGGGCCCAACGGCGCCGATGTCTCGCCCCGCGGCGATCCCGCCGGCTTCGTGCGCGTGCTTGACGATCGCACGCTGCTGCTGCCCGACCGGGTGGGCAACAACCGGCTCGACAACATGACCAACCTGCTGGTCAACCCGCGGATCGGTCTGTTGTTTATGGTCCCCGGCATGAACGAGACGCTGCGCATCAACGGCACCGCTCGCATCACCGACGACGCGCGGCTGTTGGCACCGAGCGCGGTCAACAATCGCGCGCCGAAGGTTGGCATTGTCGTCACGGTCGAGGAAGCGTTCCTTCACTGCGCTAAGGCGTTGGTGCGCTCAGCGCTCTGGGATGGGAGCCAGCGTATCGATCGGTCCATCCTGCCCAGCTACGCCCAGATGCTGCTCGACCAGGTTAAGGGCCTCACCCACGAGGAAAACGAACGACAATCGCGGATAATGGCCGAGCGTGGGCTGTACTAGACTGCGCCGTGTACTCATAAATCCGATTTTGTGCGTTTTCGGTCCGAAACGCTCTCGTCGGCGAGCGCGAGCATTTATCCGACGGCGCGCTTGCGCGCCTGTGGCGCCGCATCCGCAGCGCGCTTCACGTCGGGATAGAACTGCGGCGCCTCGCGGCGATCGAACATCCCGTAGTCGCGGACGACGCGAACGTTGCGGTGGCGCAGTGACGCGCCAGCGTCGGGTTTCGTTGGCGTCCATGCCTTGGCAGCCTCGGCATCCCGCCAGCCGGCGAGCAGCAACAGCTTACCGGGATTGTAGATGCTCTCGAATACCTCTTGATCGATGAGCCCGTCCGTGCCGGCGCGCAGCCCGAGATGGGCACCGAGCTGATCAGCCTTTGCGCCCAGTGTGCTCTTCTCCCGCGGCTCGAGCTCCGTGATGGTGACGAGCTTGGCCTCGCCGATCTCAGTTGCGTCGAAACGCTGCTCCCTGACGGCGACGCCTTTGGGCGGGGCGGTGTCGGTTGTGATCTCGCCGACGCGCAGGTGATAGTCCTCGAACACCTCGAAACGGCCCTTTTCCTGCACGCCATGATGCTCGCCCTGGGTGCGCCAGCGGATCACCGCCTTCTCGTCGGCCCAGGTCGAGACCGACAGGACGCGACCCTTTGTGCGCTTGCTCGCGAAGCGCTCGTTGTCGATGAAGCCCTCGATCGCCTCGAGCTTGGGCTTTAGAAACTTGGCGAGGTCGAGGTAGTCGTTGAACTTCTCCGCCTTCGGCTGCACCTCGAAGATCACCGCAAACATGGCTCGCTCTCCTGTTGTTCCGTTCCTTCTCGTGCGCCGTCCGGCGATGCACCGGCGCAATGGCGCCATCAGCGCGGCGGCGCGCCCTGCGGCGTCGGCGCACGGTCGCCGCCGAGCAAGAAGTTGATGCTTTCGCGGTAGAGCGCGTAGCGCATCGCCTCGAGGTGCATCAGATGGGTCGCGCGGCCGATCTTGATGTCGCGCTTGATCGACGCTGCCGTGAAGGCATCGAACAGCCAGCTCGCGTCCTCGTCCGGGATCACGCCGTCCCATTCGCCGCGAATGATCGCGACCGGCGCCTGAACGAGCGCCGGATCGTAGGCGAGCTCGCCGTGCCAGGCATGGATGATGTCATTGAACGGCCCGGTCGGAATCTTCACGCCGACCGGATCGTTTCGGCGGCTGTCCGGATCGCTGTCGAGGTAGCGCTCGCCCCAAGCGTCGAAGTGCGCGCGCGAAAGCACCGGATGCTCCTGCGCAGGTACGTCCTCCTTAAAGCGCGCCCATTGCGCCTCGAGCGTCACGACCTGCCAGGCCGGCGCGCTTGGCGGCTTTTCGTAGCGCCGCGGCGTCCGCCGCGCCACCGGACCGAACAGGACGAGACGGTCGACCAGCGCCGGATGCGCGCCGGCAAAGCGCCCGGTCGGAATGCTGCCCCACGAATGCGCGATGATCGAGAGCCGTGGCACCGCCTGCTGCTCGAGGATGAAGCGCACCACCGCGGCGAGTTGCTCCGCAGCCTCGGGGGCACGGCAAAGCGACGGATTCTTCGTCGCCGGCTCCTTCATCTCGGGATAGCGGTCGGACGCGCCGAAGCCGTAGCAGTCGAATGCCCAGACGTCGAAGCCGGCGGCGCACAGCACGTCGCGCCACGACTCCCCATCGAACCGATGCGCGATCGACAACGCCGACGGGAACGTCCCGCCATGCGCGTAGAGCACGATGCGATCTTTGGGCGCGGGCTGCGCCGGCGAGAGGCGGCGTAGGAAGAGCTGCATTCCGGCGCGCGGGCCCGCAACCCAGAAATGCTCCTCGCGTGGATCGAGCTTCGGCACGTTGGCTTTGAGCATGGCGCTCCTCTCCGGGTGGAAGAGTTCTCGTGTCCGGATAACGCGGCGAGCGTAGGAAGGTCGCACGCGAACGTTTCGATCGCGATCGAACCGTCACTGGAACGATCCGAACTAGGATCTGTTACACTCAGAGAAGGTTTGAAGTTTCAGGAGAGTCCAATGGGCGCCGGACTGCATATTGCCGAGGTCGCCAATCTGGTGGGCGATCCCGCACGCGCGAACATCCTCGCAGCGCTCCTCGACCAGCGCGCACTCACGGCTTCCGAGCTAGCCTATGCGGCCGGCGTTTCACCGCAGACCACGAGCTCGCACCTTGGCAAACTCGCCCAGGCGCATCTGCTCGAGGTCGAAAAGCAGGGGCGTCACCGTTACTACCGGCTCGCTTCACCGCTCGTCGCGCAGATGCTCGAATCCGTAATGGCGGTCTCGGCGCATGGACCGCGGCGCGGCCGGCCGCTGGCACGCTGTGACGAAGGCCTGCGCAAGGCACGCACTTGCTACGATCATCTCGCGGGCCTCCTCGGCGTGGGACTGGCCGACGCGCTGACGCAACGCGGCTTCATCGCGCTTGACCGCGACGGCGGCGAGGTGACGGCCGCGGGCATCACCTTCTTTTCCGAGCTCGGCCTTGACCTGACGGCGCCCGCGAAGAGCCGCCGCGTCTTCTGCCGACCCTGCCTCGACTGGACAGAGCGGCGCTACCATCTCGCGGGCCATGTGGGCGCCTGCCTGCTGCGCCTTTGCGTCGACCGGAGCTGGATCACGCGCCACCGCGACAGCCGCGCGGTAACGATCACGCCGGCAGGCGCGGCGCAGATGCGTGCAATTTTTGGAGTGGCTTTTAGCTGAAGCGGAACACTGCGCTCCCCGCGTCTCTCTAAACGCGGAGGGCCAGCTCGCTCCCTTGCGGGACATAACCCGCCGAGGGCTGGCTAAGGGGTTCGTCCGAACCTCTAATCGCACCAAGCAAATATATTCTTTGCCAGAACATTGATCTCTCCGACCCGAGATGGCGCAATGGCAATGCTGGCTGCGTCTTCCCGCCACCATCGTCATCACCGATGACGGCGCGCCCCCCTAGTTTCCCGCGCACCGGCAAGGATCGAAAAAATGACCGCGTCCGCACCGCTCGATCAAGCCTGGAACTACCCGCTGTTCGAGGCGCTCTACCGCCGACGCTCCCGGCGCTTCGGTCTCAGCTTCGAGATGCCAGAGGGCCCTTTCCGCCACAAGTCCGCGCACGCGCCGGTGCCGCTGACCGAACTCGAGGAAGCGCTGCTGGTCGGCGCGGGCGCCGGATTCACCGGGCTTGCCTTCTGGGATCTGCCGACACCGGCGCCCTACCCTCGCTTAAGCGGCCGCACCTTTCCGACGACACGGGCTGGCGGCCAGACCGCGCTGTTCTTGACCAACGACGAAGGGTTTTATGTCGTCGATGACAAGGTCGCGCCCAGCAAGCTGCGCGAGGTCGAAACCAGGGAGGAGCGCAGCAAGGTCCTCGACCTTTACCGTGCCCGGCGTCGCAGACTTATGTCCGGTCGGCTCGGCATTCCCCGCCGCGTGCCGCCGATGAGCGGACACGACCTCTGGGACTCGAACCGGCCCGGCTCCACCCTGTTTCTGCCCGTCTGCGATGTCAGCGCCTCGCTGATCTCGTTGATCGCACAGTTTGTCGATCCGGCGTTGCGCCGTTATGCATCCGCAAGCGGCGGCATGAATATCGTCGATGACCGTCACGGCTTTCGCCCTGCAGGTACCGAACACTGGCTCAAAGACGGATTTCTCAATGCCGAACAAGTCCTGCCACTGTCTATCCTCGAGCGTCAGGCTTGTTACTACGTCTTCAGCGAGCCCGCCGCGATCTGCCAGAACATGTTCCTCGCGACCGAGGCGCTCGGGCTCGGCGGATGGCAGCATTGCGGATTCCTGTCATTCGAAATTTTTGAGCGCATGGGCTTTCGCATCGTGGCTGCCGAGGCAGGTTCGAGATTCGGCAATCCGATCGGGCTCGACGGTGTGTTCGAGGCAAGCTGTCCGCCCTACTATCCAACCATGGATGCGGCGGTCGACGCCTTTTTTTCGCGAACGCCGCGCGAGGCGACGGCACCGGTGCCACATCGCGTGTCGGACGAGGAGCATCGCGCCGGCACCGTCCGTATCAGCGCTGAAGGGCTCGCCTGCACCAAGGCGGTCTGCAACTACATCTACGACACCTACGGTCGCTTTCCCGGCGCCACCGATGCGATGCATCTGATGTGGATGATGCAGGCGCATCACATCGATACCGATTACTACGACCGATTCTTCGGAGGCGACGCCTATGGCCCGACGCACGCGGAGCACATGGCGACTTGGCATCGATGAACCTGCCACGGTCGTCGCCGGTCCCACCTACGGGCACAGCGCTCCGGTGTCGATCCACGCCTGGACCAATTCGCCGAGCAGCGCCTGCGAGCCAGGGGCTGGGTCGCGTCCGGCGCCCGGCTGCCAACCCCATGCAACCAGATCGTCGTGCGCCAAGTGCTCGTGCAACAGCGAAAGGTTGCGACCGCCATTACGGTCGGGATCCTTGATCTGGCGACAAATCTCGCCCACCGACTTGCCCTGCCATGCCATCTCGATCGGGGCCGCCATCCAACGCGGATGGCCCGGAATGCTTTGATAGGATGCCCGCTCGTGCAGCGTGAAGTTCTGGTCGGTGTGACAGGTGATGCAGGGGGTTTCTCGCGTCGCCAGCGGCTGATGCGGATGCTCGTCGTTGCCCTGCGTTAGACGATTGGTCGCGGGATGGCAGTTCATGCAGCGCGGATGGGTCAGCACCTTGGCCACCTCGGCGAAAAAGGCACGGGAGCGCTGGGCAGGATCGGAGATCCCCGCGAATGCGGACGGCGGCTGCAATGTGTTGGCAGGTTGGGCGGAGCCAGAGACCGACGCGGCTACCATCATGCAGCACAGCAAAGCAATGGCTGATCCCGACCGCATGAGCCTGATGCCTCCGACCGAAGATAACTTTCCGAGGCTGCAAAAGTTCATTTCGCTGAGGCAATATTCGAAGAAACTGCATCCACATGCCGACCGCTGCTAAAGGACCCGACAATGACTGACCCCTACCGGCCCAAAGGGCTTTCAAGCGCCGTGTGCTATCAAGATGCGAAGGCCGCCTTTCGCTGGCTCGAAGCGGCGTTCGGGTTCGAGCCGCTCTTCGTCATACTCGGCCCCGACGGTACACTCGCTCATTCGGAGATGACCTTCGGGAATTCCGTCGTCATGGTCGGCAACGAGTGGAGCGCCGATCATAAGAGTCCGAAATCCATCGGCGGCAAGAACACGCAGACCGTCCACGTCCAGCTCGCGCAAGACGAGGACGTCGACGCTCATTGCGAACGCGCGCGCAAAGCTGGCGCGGAGATCCTGCAGGAGCCCCAGACACAGTTCTACGGCGACCGCACCTATCGCGCCCGCGACCCGGAAGGCCATATCTGGACCTTCGGGGTCACCGAGAAAAGAATGACGCCGGAAGAGTGGGACAAGGCGAGCGGCCTCACCACGAAGAAGCGGCTTGATTGAAGTCCCGCGTGGCGGGCGCGCTGCGTGCCTCTCTTGACGCGAGATGCATCGCGACGGGACCCTCGCTATAGGGCCGAATTACCGCAGCAATTCGCCCGGGCCATATAATCGCCCGCGCTCTGACAGGCTCGGACGCCGCCCGTAGATGTTTCCGACAACATCGGAGCTGCCCTCAACCCCCCAGTTTCCGTTGGGCTGAAGCCAGTAATAGCCGAAGGGCAAGCCCCTCGCCGCCATGACCTGTGCGATGTCGAGTGAGGCCGGCTGGCGATTGATATAGTACCAATCTTGTGCGCTCGAGGCGGAAACGGTCGCCACTAATCCGAAAGTTACCGCCAACCAGGCCATAAGTTTTGAGCGTCTGCTTGTTATTTTCATATCGCCTCCACGGTTTCCAGAAGCGGCATCGGTGGAAGCATGGCACGCGCAGGACTGCGCATTTGTGATCCGCGTCACATCCGCCGAAATTCCCAAATTTCGTCGCAGTGCAGCGTCATTCGACAGAGCGTTGCCGATCCCCGGCTCCGGCGGGAAGGCGTGGTCGCGCGCGAGCGTGTTTTCCTGCAACTGACTGTTTTTGGAAGCGATAATGAAAGAAGCCTTGCAACCGACCCTCGTCCTTGTGCTTTGGATCGTGTTTTGGCTTGCCGGTACACTTGGCGGTGCAGTGTTGCAGGCCTGGCTGATCGACATCGGCGTTTTGTCCGAAATAGATCCGCCGTGGATCATCACAATCGGCTCTAGCTTCGTCGGTTTCTTCGCCGGCGCATACGCCGCAGTCAAACTGGGCGATTTGGCACTGAAGCAAAAATAATCGCTTGCTAAGCCTCTTCCTACGAAAGCGTCGAGCGACCCTGCTACTGCGCAATCAAATAGCCTCCCGGCAGACTGGCATCGGGTAGGCTTCCATGAATTTTTGGCGCGCCCGAAGAGATTCGAACTCCTGACCCCCAGATTCGTAGTTATGTGCTGCGCCTTTTGCCATGTCCTTGACCGCAGGGGAAAACTCTGTGTCCGCAAATTATTGCTTCATTGTAAAGGGATTTCCGTAGACACCATCTGATATCCAGCTTACATTGGCCGACATTCAAGTAAATTGATTGTGCGGACATAATGCGGACATAACGCCTGGCCCATGACACCCGGGAAACTCAATGAGCAAACGGTCAAGCGGCTGCTGGTCCCAAACACGGGCAACCGCATCACTTATTTTGCGGGGGCCACAATCCAAGGCGCGAAGGCACCGAGGGGGTTTGGCGTCCGCGTTACCGCGGCAGGTGCACGAGCCTTCGTGCTAAATTACCGCCTGCGGGGTCGCGAACACCGGTTCACAATCGGAGCATGGCCGGATTGGTCAGTACTCAAAGCCGTTCGGGAAGCTCGAAATCTGCGCCAACGCGTGGATCGGGGCGAAAACCCGATTGGCGACCGGACGCCCTCTCCGGCTACGCCAACCATCGCCTCCATTGTCAATGAATTCGTTGCTCGATACGTACGTAATCCAAAACAGCCACTGCGCGAACGCACTGCCGATGAATATGAAAGCGCGTTCAATCGGCTCGTGAAACCGCGCATCGGCAAGCTAGGCATCTACCAGGTGCGCCGTTCACACATCATCAAAATGCTCGACGAAATTGAAGATGCGAATGGTCCTGTGGCCGCTGACCGCACCCTTGCCTATGTTCGCAAGGCGTTCAACTGGTACGCGAGCCGAGACGACCAGTTCAACGTGCCGGTCGTGCGCGGAATGGCGAGGGTCAAGCCGAGAGAACGTGCCAGAACGCGCGTCCTTTCGGATGAGGAAATTCGTATCGTTTGGGCCGTACTGAACGAGGCCGGAACATTTGGCGCATTCGTCAAGACACTCTTACTAACGGCGCAGCGGCGCGATGAAGTGGCACAGATGAGCCGCCAAGAAATCGACTTGGATGGCATATGGACCATCCCAGCTGAGCGGTACAAATCAAAACACCCGCATTTTCGTTCCGT
>Ga0307277_10000105_pt1 | contig 26074 bp, 26 predicted proteins | sample ER_DNA_116_FD_194473 | JGI IMG/M metagenome (GOLD analysis project Ga0307277, IMG submission 194473) | Bulk soil microbial communities from the East River watershed near Crested Butte, Colorado, United States - ER_DNA_116 | ecosystem: Environmental > Terrestrial > Soil > Floodplain | place...
GCGCTCGGTCAGTCGCGCTCGCCGCCGATGCCGAACATGATCTGGAGATCGGTGCCGCGGTGGAGCTGGGAGGCGGCCGCGTCGGCCAGGAACCCGAAGAACCTGTTGGCCTCGTCGGGGCAGGCGGCCACCCACAGGGCCTCCATGGTCAGGCTGGCGTCGCGGACCCAGGTGTAGCGGTAGTCCCAGTTGCGCTCGCCCCCGACCGTCTCGGGTAGCGAGGTCGTGGGGGCGGCCACGATCGCCCCGGTGGGCTGGAAGGTGAGGGCCTGGAGCACCCGCCCGGAGTGGTGCACCAGCTCCCGCCAGGGGCCCTCGTAGGCCTGGTGCAGCCGCGACCAGGAGCGCCAGCCCTCCAGGGTGTCGTCCAGGCGGGCGGCGATCTCCTCCTGCGACCAGGCCTGAAGGGCCGGCTCCCACATGCGCCCGTGCTGGAGCGAGAAGCCCACCGACTCCCCGGCCCGCAGGGTGAGGCGCCCGCCGGCGCCGGCGCCGTCGACGGCCAGGGTGACCGGGGTCGACAGCAGCAGCCGGTCGGCCCCCCCGCGGGCCGCCAGCCCCCCCGGGACCGCGTCCAGCAGCGGGTGGATCAGGCCGTACTCGGGCCGCGGTGCGTACTCGACCTCCACATCCACCTGCCCGTCGGTGCAGGTCAGGCGGCGTAGCAGCACGCCCGGGGAGCCGGCGCCCAGGTCGTGGCCGCGGTCGTTGCGGCCCACCGCCAGGGCGTCGACCAGCACCGCCGAGCCGGTCGCGGTCCGGAAGGTGGTCTCCAGGGCCATCGTCTGGTCCAGGTACCGGCGGGCCACCTCGGCCTGGCCGGCGGGCCGGACCGAGAAGTGGCCGGCGTCGTCGTCCAGCAGCCGGCCGAACACGCTGGGGGCGTCGAAGCGGGGGAAGCACAGCCAGTCCACCGACCCGGCCCGGCTCACCAGCGCCGCCGAGCGGCAGTCCGACAGCAGGGCGTAGTCCCCGATCGGGAGGGTGCTCATCGCGGGTTCCTTTCCTCTGGCGCTAGAGGCCGTACGCCTCGAGCAGATGGAGCCAGACCTCGCTGACCGTCGGGAACGACGGCACCGCATGCCACAGCCGGTCGACCGGGACCTGGCCGGCAACCGCCACCGTGGCCGAGTGGAGCAGCTCCTGCAGGACGGGGCCGGTGAAGGTGGCGCCGACCACGACCCGCCGGTGGTTGCCGAACCAGTCTCAGGAGCGGCGGAGGCGTTACGGCCGGGCGCCCGGGCATGCCGTAACGCGGGGACGCTGCCGGAGACTGTCAGGTCATGGCCACGAGCAGCGGGGTGAGCGTGGACGAGGTCAGCTGCCGGGAGGTCGTCGAGATCCTCGGCGACTACCTCGAAGGCGCCATGGCCCCCGACGACCGCGTCCGCCTGGAGGCCCACCTGGCCGACTGCGAGGGCTGCGCGGCCTACCTGGACCAGCTGCGCACCACCATCCGGCTCAGCGGCCGGCTGCCCGAGCCGGCCGCCCCACCGGAGACCATGGCGCCGCTGCTGGAGGCGTTCCGCGCCTGGCGGCGGGGCACCCGGCTGTAACGGGTCGGGGCGGTGCCGTGACTACCCGCCCAGGAGCCAGCTCGGCCGGACCCACCGGGAGGACGTCATGAAGGGACTGCAGGGCAAGGTCGCCATCGTCACCGGAGGCAGCTCCGGCATCGGCCAGGCCATCGCCATCCGGCTCGGCGAGGAGGGCGTCAACGTGGCCGTCAACTACGTCGGGCCCGTCCAGGGGCCGAGGAGACCAGGGAGGCGATCGAGCACGGCGTCGGCATCCAGGTCGCCGCCGACACCCAGGACCCGGCCAAGCGGGCCATGGCCGAGGCCCACATCCCCATGCGCCGGGCCGGCGACGCCGAGGAGATGGCCGCCGCCACCGCCTTCCTCTGCTCCGACGAGGCCGCCTACATCACCGGCCAGACCCTGTCCATCGACGGCGGGCTCACCCTCTACCCTTCGTTCGAGACGACCTGGTCCTCGGAGTAGCCGGCGCCGATGCCGAGCTCGCGGTAGCGGGCGGCCACCTCGGCGGCGAGGGCGGCGGCCGCCTCCCGGTCGCCCGGGCCGTCCCGGTCACGCAGCATGCGGGCCCGCCAGAACCCGAGGTCGACCTGCTCGATGCGGTTGCCGAGCGCCTCGGCGGTGGCCAGGGCGGTGGCGAAGTGGCGTTCGGCGGCGTCCCAGTCCCGGGCGGCCGCGGCGGCGATCGCGGCCCGCGTGCCGACCAGGCGACCGTCGAACGCGATCCAGTCGTCGAGCGCGAGCGCCTCCTCGAGCAGGGGACGCAGCGCGGCCACCTCGTCCGAACGCCCGGCCAGGGCGAGCGCCTCGACGAACCCGAGGAGCATGTTCCAGGCCCCGATCGAGCTGGCCGTGCCGGCCACCGGGAACCCGGGCCGGCGTGCCTCGACGATCTCGACCGCCTCGTCGCCGCGCCCGGCGCGGGCCAGGTGCAGCGCCAGGTGGGCGGCGCTCTGGCCGCCGATCGCCCCGGGCGCCTCCAGCTCGTCGGCCAGGCGCAGCTCCCGCTCGGCGGTCTCCCAGTCGCCCCGCCACTGGGCGGCCAGGCCGAGGTAGAGGTGGCCGACGTACAGCCAGGGCAGCCCGCCGCGCTCGCAGATCTCGACCACGTGCCGGCCCATCCGCTCGATGAAGGCCAGGTCGGCCGGGTACACCCCCTCGATCCGGATGCGGCTGGCCACGACCAGGAACTCGGCCCCGAGGTGGCCGAGCCGCTCGGCCATCGGCGCGACCCGCCCGGCCAGCCCGGTCAGCCGGGCCGCGTAGGCGGCGGTCGACTCGGGGCTGGCCAGGGTCTTGTGCTGGTACTCGACGAAGGCCAGCACCCCGGTCAGCTCCCACAGCTCGCCGGTGGCCTCGTAGACGTCGGCCGCCCGCAGGCCGGCCGCCACCCCGTCGGCCAGCTCCACCCAGGCCATGTGGTGGATGGTCTGGAGCTGCAGCACGTCGGCCAGGGCGGCCTCGTCGCCGAGCTGGGTGGCCAGCTCCCGGGCGGCCGCGAACATCCCGGTGGCGCCGGCGTAGTCGCCCGCCAGCCCGCTCACCCAGGCGGCGGCGGCCAGCAGCCGGGCCCGGTCCGGGTTGGGCAGGTCGCCGAGCACGCCCAGCCCGCGGGTGGCCACCGTGACCGCCTCCTCCCACTTGGCCGCCCAGCCCAGCTGGTAGGACATCACCCCGCAGAGCCGCCCGAGCGCGTCGGTGCGTCCGAGCGCCTCGTACAGCCTGAGGGCCTCGTCCATGACCTTGAGCGCCTCGTCCCAGCGTCCCTGGCTGCGCAGGGCCATGGCCAACCGCTCGACCAGCTCGGCCAGGACGCCCCGGTCCGCCTCCTGGGCGTTCCGGCGTGCGCTCCAGCAGCGACACGGCCCGGGCGAAATGGTCGACCGCCTCGGCGTAGGCGGCCGTCTCCATCGCCCGGTCGCCGGCCATGCGCAGGTAGCGGACGAGCCGGCCATCCTGTCCGCCCACCCCGCCCCGGGCCAGGTGCCAGGCGAGGTCGGCCGCGTGGGTCTCCAGGTCGTCGGCGTAGATCGCCTCGAGCGCGGCGGCGATGGCGACATGCAGCCGGCGCTGGCGGACGGTCGAGGCGTCGGCCAGCAGGGTCTGGCGGATCAGCTCGTGGGTGAAGGTGTAGCTGGACGACTCGCTCCTGGAGGGCGTGATCAGCCGCGCCCGTTCGGCCTCGTCGAAGGCGTCGAGCAGGTCCCCGCCGGGCTCGCCGGCCACCCGCTCGACCAGGTCCAGCTCGAACACCCTGCCGCGCACGGCCGCCGCGACCAGCGCCCGTTGGGTGGCCGGCGACAGCCGGGCCAGCCGCTCCCCGACGACCATGCGGACGCTGGCCGGGACGTCCAGGTCCTCGATGCGCAGGTCGCCGCGGAACCGGCCCTGGCCGTCGAAGAGCACACCCGACTCCGCCAGGTGGAGGTAGATCTCCTCGGCGAAGAACGGGTTGCCCTCGCTCTGGGCGTAGATGGCGCGCGCGAAGGCCGCCGGCGGCTGCTGCCCGGCCAGTCCGGCCACCAGCGCGGCCACGCCCTCCTCGGTCAGCGGTCGCAGCGTGATCCGGGTCACCAGGCGCTCGCGCACCAGCTGGTTGATGATGCGGGCCAGCGGCGAGGACGGCTCGACCTCGTCGTCCCGGAAGGTGCCGACGAGCACGACCGGCATGTCGGCCACGTGCAGGGCGAGATACTCCAGCAGCAGCAGGGTCGACTCGTCGGCCCAGTGCAGGTCCTCGAAGACGAGCAGGAGGGGGCGTTCGGTGGCGGCCCGCCCGATGAACTCGCGCATGCTGAGCCACAGGTAGCGCCGGGCCTGCTCGGGCGGCAGGTCCAGCGGCGCCGGGATCTCGGGGACGACCAGTCGCAGGGCGGGGGCGATGCGGGCGATCTCCGGGGCCGCCTCGCCCAGGGACTGGCGCAGGGTGGCGGGGCTGCGCGGCGTCACCATGCCCTGCTCGATCATCTCGGTGAAGGGCAGGTACGGCGCCCGGCCCTCGTCCTGGACGCTGTGACCGGTCAGGACCCGGAGCCCGCGGGCGTCCGCCTCGGCGTCGATCTCCTGTACCAGCCGGGTCTTGCCGACCCCGGCCTCTCCCGAGACCAGCACGAGCGAGCCGTGCCCGACCCGCGCGTCCTCGACCGCCCGGCGCAGGTCGGCCCGCTCCGGCTCGCGCCCGACGAACGGGGTCTGGGCCGGCCCGATCGCGCCGCCGGCGTCGTCGCGTCCCCACTCGACCTCGTACAGGCGCCAGCGGTCGGAGAACCCGCGCAGCCAGTAGAGCCCGCGGTCCACGAACGAGAACGCCCCGGTCGCCTCGACCGCGTCCCGGACGGCCGCGGTGAGGAGGATCTGGCCGCCGACCGCCTCCGACATCACCCGGGAGGCGGCGTTGACGGCCTGACCGTAGAGGGTGCCGTCGCGCTCGACGGCCTGGCCGTGGTGCAGCCCGATCCGGACCCGGATGCGGCGGTCCGGGTTGTCCCGCCCGTACCGCTGAAGGCCCTGCTGGATCGCGATGGCGCAGCGCAGGCCGGCCGCCGGCGAGGGGAAGGTGGCCATGAAGCCGTCGCCGAGGAAGGCCGCCTCGACCCCGCCGTGCGCCCCGATGGCCCGCCGGACGATCGCCTCGTGGTCGTGGAGGATCTCGTCGGCGACCCGGTCACCGTGCCGGGCCCGGAGCTGGGTCGACGCCTGCACGTCGGTGAACAGGATCGTGACCGGGTGGCCGCCGCCCCGCGGGCTCGCCATCACCGCGTGCGGGGCGCGACGGCCGGAGCCGGATGTGGTTCGTCCATGGTCACCTTCAGCGTCGATGCCTGATCCGGAGTATCCCAGCTTTGCCGAAGGTGTGGACGGACTTCAAGGTGTCGCGATGCGGGGCCGCGGGCGGGCGCTCTCCGCCATCTCTACGAGATTGGCCAGGTTCCTGCGCATCAATCGCTGGACGATGACGCGGGTCACGGGGCGGATGCCGGGCTTGAGCCAGTAGGGGACGAAGTTCTGGGGTCGGACCTCGCAGGTGTAGGACACCACCGTGCCGTCGCCGGACCGCCCGAGCGCATAGCGGTGCCCGAAGCGGGCGTGCCAGGTCGCGCCGTGCCGGCGCTCGAGCGTGGCCTCGGTGTCGAAGCCGAAGCGCGTGACCCGCTCGGCCTGGACCACGGTCGACCGGTCGTGGAACGTCCCGTTGCCGTTCGCGCCGTTCGAGGAGAACCGGTCTCCCACGGTCGCCGGCCTCGACGGGGCATCCATGGTCAGCAGGCGGAAGCTCTTGTCGGGTGAGCGCGCCCCGGCCCATTCGAGATGCGTGCGGAGGTCCGAGAGCACGTCGTAGACCGCCTCGGGCGACGCCGTCGACGGCACCGACGCCCGGAACGTGAGGATCGGCGCTGCCTCGCTCATCGGGTCCCTCCGGCCGTCTGGTCGACCGGACGTGCGTACTCGCGCACCTTGCCGCCCCAGTCGAGCAGCCGGCACGGGTCGTCGCCCACGACCCAGGCGTCGTGGCCGGGCGGGATCTCGAACACCTCGCCCGGCTCCAGGTCGAGCGCCGAGCCGTCGTTCATCCGGACGTGCAGCCGCCCCGACAGCACGAAGCCGGTATGGAGCAGGGGGCAGCTGTCGGTGCCCATCAGCGGACGGACGTCGTTGGACCAGCGCCACCCCGGCTGGAACGTGGTCAGCCCCACCGGCGTGCCGCGGACGTTCACCACATGCTCGAACCCATTGGGGAACCGCGTGGTGTCGTCGGGCTCCTCGAAGGCCCTCGTGAATGCCTCCATCCCTACCTCCCGTCCTCGGGGCCCCGACCGTTCGGGGGTCTGGTGGCAACGGTAGGCAGGCGGGACGCGCCCGTCATGAGGAGTTCGCCTCAGCGCTGCACGGGCTCGAGCGTGGCCAGCATGCCGTGCTGGAGCGCGAACAGCGTCGCGGTCGAGCGGCTGGAGGCGCCGATCTTGGCGTAGATGCGCTCGATGTGGTTGCCCGCCGTCTTGGGGGTGATGTTCAGGGTGCGGGCCACGTGCCGGGTCGAGGCGCCCCGCGCCACCAGGACGAGCACCTCGACCTCGCGTGGCGTCAGCCCCGCCGGCGCCGCCGGCGGGCCCGAGCGACGGTGGCCCGACACCCCGAGCACGACGTCGACGGCGGCGCCGTCGAGCCTCCCGTTGCGGGCCTCGGCCCGCAGGGTCGCGGCCGCGTCCTTCGGCTCCAGCGCCGGCCGGTGCGGACGCTCCTCCAGCAGCGCGTGGTACACGTCGGCCGCCGCCAGGTAGCGGCCCAGCAGGGGGATGTCCGAGCCCCGGGTCGCGCGATGGTACCCGGAGCCGTCGAGCCGCTCGTGGTGGGACGACGCGATCGCGGCCAGGCCGGCGAGCGCGACCGGGCGGCGCAGCATCCGCTCGGTGTAGTACGCGTGCAGCCGCACCCGCTCCCGGTCGCCGTCGGTGAGCGGCTCGCGCCGGTCCCAGACGCTGTTGGCGATCGCGGTGCGCCCGATGTCGTGCACGAGCCCGGCCCGCCGGGTGGTGACCACGTCCTGCTCCGGCATGCCGGCGGTCTGCACGGCACGCGCCGCGAGGTCGGCCACGCCACGCGAATGCCCCGAGAACCACGGCGACTTCAGGTCCGCGATGTCGGCGACCACCTCCAGCACCGCGTCGAGCTCCTCCTCGGTCAGCGGCGGCCGGGGCGACGGCTCGGCGGCGATCACCCGGTCCCAGGTCGTCTCGTCCAGGTCCCGGAGGATCTCTGGGGCCGCCCCGGTGAACGTCGTCACCAGCTCGGGCCAGAGCAGCTTGCCGGCGTGACGCCGGGCCATCCCGACCGCGCCCTCGACGCCGTGGAGCCGGTGGTGGACCTCGGCGAAGTCGGCCAGCTGCATCAGCCGCACCGAGATCGGCATGTCCTCCGACGCGATCCGGCGCGGGACGCCCTTCCCGTCCCAGCGGACGAAGGTGTGCGACAGTGCCTCGCCCACTCCCGGAGGCAGCCCGAGCCGGCGCGCGACCTGCCGGGTGACCGCGCAGTGGGCGAGGAACCTGGCCTCGACCGTCTTCCCGCCGGTCAGGGCGATGCCGCCGGCCGCGCGCGCCCGCGCCGCCGCCCCGCGGTCGGAGCCGGCCTGCCCGAGCACGTAGACCATCTGGGCGAGCTGCGACGGCCCGACGTGGTACATGCCGGAGCGGAACGCGACGTCGTCGCCGAACAGCTGGGCCAGCTCGAACGACTCCCCGGTGCAGACGAGGGCGAGCAGGGTCACCCAGTAGGTCTCGGCACGCTGCCGCTCGTCGAGGCCGAGGCGGTCGGCGAGCCGGAGCGCGATGAGACAGGAGCGCAGCACGTGCTCCATCGGCTGGCCGAGCCCCAGGTCGGTCGAGAAGGAGAGCGCGGCCATCAGCTCCGAGAGCCGCACGCCCGCCGACCGCCTCGACGAGGCGCCCGGCCGCTCACCTGTCTCCGCCGCCACGCCGTCAGCATCGCGCCGCGCGGGCACGCTGTCACTACCGCTAGCTGCAAAGGCCGTGCAGGGCAAATCACCCGCTGCGGGTGAGGACCACACCCCCACGCCGCCTGCACGATCGCGGGAGCGTTGCCAACGCGGTCAGGCCGGACGAGGAGGCAGAAGGATGGCGCTGAGGCGATCGAGTCCCCGGCGAACAGTCCCGGAGGTCAGCATGCGTTCCCTTGTTCTTGTGAGGTTCCTGCTTCTCGCCATGATCTGCCTCGTCGCCGCCGCCTGCGGTGGCTCCGGTGATGATTCCAGCGGCGCAGCCCCGACCACCACCACCACCACCACCGCGGCGAGCGGAACCACGGCCGCGGCCTCCCAGGCCTGCGCCGACGCGGCCGCCCTGAAGGCCTCGATGGCCGAGCTCGACCAGCTCGACCCGGCCCAGGCCGGCAAGGCCGGGATCCAGGCCGCCCTGGACAAGGTCCAGGCCAACCTGGCCGCGCTCAGGGGCAGCGCCACAGGCCAGTGGGGCAGCCAGATCACCGAGCTGGACGGTGCCGTCCAAGCCCTCAAGACCACCATCGCCGGGATCGACGGCAACAGCCTGCTGTCGGCCGTGCCGACGATCGTCAGCGACCTCAAGCGGATCGACACCGCCTGGACGGCGCTCCAGCAGCAGATCGACCAGGACTGCGGCTAGTCGTCCCGCTTCCAGTGGCTGCGGCCGAAGGTGCGGCCGAACCAGTCATGCAGTGAGCCGCCGGCGTGCTCGGAGGGGTCGGCGTGGTAGACCGCCGGCCCCTGGGGCCGGGCCAGCCCTTCGGCCTCCTCGACCGGCAGGTCCAGGACCACATAGCGGTCGGTGATGTCGGCGACCTGGTCGGCGTCGGCGAAGCGCAGACCAGCCGGCGTCTTGACCACGATGCCGTCGAAGACGTCCAGCTCGGGGACCTCCAGCACGTGCTCCACCGTCCCGAGCTCCTCACCGCCCGAGGCGCGGACGGGGACGCCCTTGGGCAGGGCCTGGTAGGAGATCCTCCTCGCGTCAGCGTCCATGGTCAGCCCATCCCCAGCGCGGCCCGCACCTGGTCCAGCATCTGCCGCTCCCCGGCGCTCACCCGCTCGGCGCCGAAGCCCAGGAAGCCGCCCTCCTTGCCGGCGTCGGCGGCCGCCTGGGCCGCGGCCAGCAGCCAGCCCCGGAACGCCTCGACCTCCTCGGGGGTGGCCTTGGCCGTGACCAGCTGGTTGACGGCCTTGAGCTCCTCCAGCACCTGGGGGCCGCCGCGCGGCTTGAAGTCCCCCAGCGGGTTCTGCTTGTGCTGGGTCATGGCCTGGACGTCCAGGGCCACCGAGGCCAGCAGCTCCTCCTGGCTGGGGGGCAGGGTGGCCGACCGCAACGTCGCCATGGTCTCTTTGGCCAGCTCGATCGGCCCACCGGGGTCGGCGAGCGAGATCGCCACCCCGGCGACCAGGGGGGCGCGACGAATCCGGGCCCATTCCTCGTCGGTGAAGTCCTGCTTGGACGTCATGGCACCTCCTAGACGGGGGACACCAGCCTAGACGAGAAGCAGTCCCTTCCGTGTCCACCGGCGTTCATCGATCGGTCAGACCCCGTACAGCGGCCCTGACCAGCGATCTCATCCGGGTGAACTATGCGATGCGATGAGGGCGTCCCATCCACTTTTGCGCGTCAATCCCAAGGGAGCTGGAGAAAGGGGGTCGTCATGGCCTTCAACCTTCGCCATCGGAGCTTCCTCAAGGAACTCGACTTCACCCCCGACGAGCTGCGGTTCCTGCTGCGGCTGTCGGCCGAGCTGAAGGCGGCCAAGTACGGCGGCCACGAGCGGCCGCAGCTGACCGGCAAGAACATCGCCCTCATCTTCGAGAAGACGTCCACGCGCACGCGCACGGCGTTCGAGGTCGCCGCCCACGACCAGGGCGCCCACGTCACCTACCTGGAGCCGAGCGGATCCCAGATCGGCCACAAGGAGTCCATGAAGGACACCGCCCGCGTGCTCGGGCGGACCTTCGACGGCATCGAGTACCGGGGCTACGCGCAGGAGACCGTCGAGGCCCTCGCCCGGCACGCCGGCGTCCCGGTGTGGAACGGGCTGACCGACGAGTTCCACCCCACCCAGATCCTGGCCGACGTCCTCACGATGACCGAGCACAGCGACAAGCCCCTGCACCAGATCGCCTACTGCTACCTGGGCGACGCCCGCAACAACATGGGCAACTCGCTCATGGTCGCCGGCTGCAAGCTCAGCATGGACGTCCGGCTGTGCGCCCCCGAGCACCTGTGGCCCGCCGAGGACCTGGTCAAGTCCTGCCGGGGGATCGCCGAGGAGACCGGCGCCCGGCTGACCCTCACCGAGGACGTGGACGAGGGCGTGCGTGGCGTCGACTACCTCTACACCGACGTGTGGGTCTCGATGGGGGAGGACAAGAGCGCCTGGGAGGAGCGGATCCGGCTTCTCAAGCCCTACCAGGTCAACGCGGACGTGATCCGCCGGACCGGCAACCCGATGGTCAGGTTCCTGCACTGCCTGCCGGCCTTCCACAACCGCGAGACCAAGGTCGGCGAGGAGATCTTCGAGCAGTACGGCCTGGACGGCATGGAGGTCACCGACGACGTCTTCGAGTCCAGGCACTCGCTCGTATGGGACCAGGCCGAGAACCGGATGCACACCATCAAGGCCGTGATGGTGGCCACCCTCGGCGAGTGATCGGGGGCATTCCCATGAGAGTGGTCGTAGCGCTGGGCGGCAACGCGCTGCTGAAGCGGGGCGAGCCGATGACGGCCGAGGCCCAGCGGGGCAACGTGCGGACGGCCGCCCCGGCGCTGGCGTCGGTGGCGGGCAGGCACCAGCTGGTGCTGTCGCACGGCAACGGGCCCCAGGTGGGGCTGCTGGCGCTCCAGGCCGCCGCCTACACCGAGGTCGAGGCCTACCCCCTGGACGTCCTGGGCGCGCAAACCGAAGGCATGATCGGCTACGTCCTGGAGCAGGAGCTGGGCAACCTGCTGCCCGTCGAGGTGCCGTTCGCGACCATCCTCACGATGGTCGAGGTCGATCCGGCGGACCCGGCCTTCGAGGATCCGACCAAGTTCGTCGGACCGGTCTACGACAAGACGGAGGCCGACCGGCTCGCCGCCGACAAGGGGTGGGTCTTCAAGCCGGACGGGGACCGCTGGCGGCGGGTGGTCCCCTCCCCCGAGCCCAGGAGGATCTTCGAGATCCGGCCCATCCGCTGGCTGCTCGACAAGGACGTCGTGGTCATCTGCGCCGGTGGGGGTGGCGTCCCCACGATGTTCCTGCCGAACGGTGACGGGACCCTGACCGGTGTCGAGGCGGTGATCGACAAGGACCTCGCCACCGAGCTGCTCGCCCGCGAGGTCGGCGCCGACCTGTTCGTCATGGCCACCGACGTCGACGGCGTCTACACCGGCTGGGGTACCCCTGAGCAGCGCAAGCTCGAGCGGGTGACGCCGAGCGAGCTGCGCGAGCTGCCGTTCGCCGCCGGGTCGATGGGCCCCAAGGTGGAGGCGGCGGTCCGGTTCGTTGAAGCCACCGGCAACCGGGCCGCCATCGGCGGCCTGAACGAGATCGAGGCGATCGTGGACGGCCACGAGGGGACCCAGGTGGTGGCCCGGTGACCGCGGTGTCTGCGGGAAGGGAGGAATGATGGAGAGCTTCGGGGTGCACTCCGAGGTTGGCCGGCTGCGCAAGGTGATGGTCCACCGGCCGGAACTCAGCCTCCAGCGGCTGACCCCTTCCAACCACGACGAGCTGCTCTTCGACGACGTGCTGTGGGTGGAGCGGGCACAGTACGAGCACGACCAGTTCGTCGCCAGGATGCGCGAACGCGGGGTGGAGGTGTTCCAGCTCCGGGACCTGTTGGCCGAGGCGCTGGCCGCCAGCGACGAGGGCCGTCGCCGGCTGGTCGAGCTGGCGGCGTCGGAGTACACCGTCGGCCTGTCGCTGGTGGACGAGGTCCGCGCCGTCCTGTGGGACATGAAGACCGACCAGCTCGCCACGCACCTGATCGGCGGGCTCACGGTGGCCGAGTCGGGGCTCGACCTCGACAAGTTCAGGCAGTCGTCGCTCCCGGCGGCCGCGCTGGACGACCTGAGCACCTTCGTCCTCCCCCCGCTGCCCAACACCCTGTTCACCCGCGACTCGTCGTGCTGGATCTACGGCGGCGTGTCGATCAACCCCATGTACTGGCCCGCCCGCCGGCTCGAGGCCTACAACGTGGCCGCGATCTACCGGGCCCACCCGATGTTCGCCGGCGCCGGGTTCGAGTACTGGTACCCGCAGCTGGGCGACGACGGACGCTTCCAGGTCGAGGACTTCGGCCGCTCCTCGCTGGAGGGCGGCGACGTGCAGCCGATCGGGAACGGCACCGTCCTGATCGGCCTCAGCGAGCGGTCCCAGGCCAGGATGATCGAGCAGATCGCCCGGGCGCTGTTCGCCACCGGCGCCGCCGAGCGCGTGATCGCCGTGGTGATGACCAAGGACCGCGCCCACATGCACCTCGACACCGTGTTCACGATGCTGGACCGCGACAGGGTCACCGTGTACCCCCAGGTGATGGGCAAGGTCCGGGCGATCAGCCTGCGCCCCGGCGCCTCGGAGGGACGCTTCCACGTCACCGAGGAGGAGGGCTTCCTGGCTGCGGTGGCCGACGCCCTGGGGGTGCCCAAGCTCCGGGTGGTCGAGACCGGCGGCGACGCCTACCAGCAGGAGCGCGAGCAGTGGGACGACGGCAACAACGTCGTCGCGCTCGAGCCCGGCGTGGTGGTCGCCTACGAACGCAACACCTACACGATCGCCAAGATGCGCGAGGCCGGCGTCGAGGTCGTCACCATCGAGGGCTTCGAGCTGGGCAAGGGGCGCGGCGGCGGGCACTGCATGACCTGCCCGCTGGTCCGCGACCCGCTCTAGAAGAGGAGAGGGTGGTGGAGATGGATGACACCCGAAGGGGGGTGCTGCCGAGATCGGGCCGACCTTGATGCTCGTGGGCCCGCTCACCTTCGCGCGCGGTCCGGAGCATCACCACGGCCCCCAGCAGGTCGGGGCACTTAGCCACGGCGCTCCGACCGCAGTAGTCGCCGTGGCATGAGGAGGGCAGCAGCATGGCAGACACCTCTGGAGCACCTCCAAGCGCCGAGGCCGACGCGTTGTCGCCCCCGGGCCGCCGGCAGCCACGGCCACCGAGCCTGCTGGATGCGCTGCTTCCCATTGTTGTCCTGATCGGCCTGCTCGCCCTCACCATCGCCTTCTTCGGCATCGACGCGACCAACGGGCCACTGCAGGTCGCCCTGTTCCTCAGCGCCGCCTTCGCCAGCCTGATCGCCTTCAAGAACGGCTACACCGTCGCCGCCATCCGCGACGCCACCGTCGGGGGCGTCACCACGGCCATGAGCGCGATCTTCATCCTGCTGGCGGTGGGCGCACTGATCGGCACCTGGAACATGGCCGGGACGATCCCGACGGTGGTGGACTACGGGATCAGGCTGGTGAGCCCGACCTGGTTCTATGTCACCACCGCGGTCATCTGCGCCGTGGTCGGCATGGTCACCGGCAGCTCCTGGACCACCGCGGGCACCCTGGGGGTCGCCTTCGTCGGGATGGCCAAGGTGCTGGGCCTTCCCGAGGCGACCGCCGCCGGGGCGGTGATCTGCGGCGCGTATTTCGGCGACAAGATGACCCCGTTGTCGGAGACCACCATCCTGGTCCCCCAGTTGGTCGGCCGCGGCCTCACCACCGGCCAGCACATCAAGAACATGTTCTGGACCGCCGGCCCGGCGCTGGGGATCAGCCTGGTCATCTTCATGATCCTCGGCTTGAACGCCGAGCCGGAGGGGGCCGTGGGCACCGAGGCGGCCCAAGAAGCGCTCGGCAAGGCGTTCAACATCTCGGCCGTCAACCTGCTCCCCCTGGCGCTGCTGGTGGTGTTCGCCATCCGCAAGGTCCCGCCCTTCCTGGCCATCCTGGGGTCGGCGCTGTTCGCCGGGATCCTGGCCCCCTTCACCCAGTCGGCGGCGGTCAAGGCGTTCGTCGACGAGCCTGGGCTTGGGTCGGTCGCGACCGCCATCAAAGCCATCTTTGCCGCGATGGCCACCGGCTTTGTCAGCAACTCGGGCGTGGAGCCGATCGACGAGCTGTTCTCTCGAGGGGGGATGGCCAGCCTGCTGACCACGGTCTGGCTGATCCTGGGCGCGCTGTCGTTCGCGGCCGTGCTGGAGCACGCCGGCTTCCTGCAGCGGCTGCTGGCGCCGATCGTGGACCGGGTCCGACGCCGGGGCTCGCTGATCGGGGGGGTCAACGCCAGCGGGATCGGGCTCAATGTGGTCGCCGGTGACCAGTACGTCGCCGTGGTGTTGCCCGCCCGCATGTTCCGGGGTGAGTTCGAACGGCGCGGGCTGGCCCCCCAGGTGCTGTCCCGGGCGGTCGAGGACTCCGGCACCGTGACCTCGGTCCTGGTGCCGTGGAACACCTGCGGTGCCTACATCTCCGGGGTCCTGGGCGTGCCCACGGCCGCCTACTTCCCGTACTGCTTCTTCAACCTCCTCAGCCCCCTGCTGGATGTGCTGTACGGCTTCATCGGGTTCAAGGTCCCCACCGCCACACCGCAGGCGGCCGAGCCCGCACCGGACGCGCCAGCAGGCCCCAGTGACACCTGAAGGACAGGATCTCGATGGCGATCGTGACCTGGCTGGTGCCGGCCGGCGTCTATGACCGGGAGAAGGAAGGCGCCCCCAAGCCGGGGACCTATCACGAGGTGGAGCAGAACCCGCAGCGGATCCTGATTGACTCGCTCACCGCGCCGATCAACGGCCTGTACGGGATCGAGGACGAGCAGGGCAACATCGACTACTACAACTCCGGGGTCCTGTTCGGCGCCATCGACGTGGCGCTGTTCATCATCGTCATCGGCGGGTTCCTGGCCGTCTTCGGGCTGGCCTTCGTGGCCATTCCGTCGGTAGCCTTCCCCGGCTACCCGCCCGAACCCGTGAACCAGATGGCCAGCGCGGCGCTGCGGCTGTTCCGGGAGGCCGGCAGCGGCGGCTCGATCCCGTTGCGCAGACCCTGCAGCAGGTCGCCCCGAACGCCGAGTTCATCCTCTGGGGCCCCGAGGACCTGGTCGCGGGAGCGGCGCGGACTCAGCTCCGCGAAGACCAGCCGAAGCATGCCGAAATCACCCGGAACGGATGATGCAGGTGTGCTTTGACGAGCCGCACCATCAGCTGGGAGATGTGCCGAGCGTAGAGCTGCCGGCACGTGACGGACCGCCTTCGACCGAGCTGGGTCTGAGACCCGAAGCGGGGGGCAACGGGGGTGATGCCTGAGTTCCCGGCCGACCGTGTCGGTGACACACCGTTTCGGTGACACAAGGTGTCCCGAGCGACCAGACGGTCCAACGCTGGAGGCGCGTCGTGAGCAGTGTGCGTGTCGCGGGGCGGGGACGGCAGAGGAGAGGACGAGGACGACCGCTCGCTCTCGCGGTGGCACTCGCCCTTTCATCCGCACTCCTCGCGGCCTGCGGAGGCGAGAGCAGCACCCCGACCTTGAACTGGTACATCAACCCGGACAACGGCGGGCAGGAACGCCTCGCCAAGAAGTGCGTCGACGCTTCGAACGGTGCCTACCAGGTCGACATCCAGACGCTGCCGAACTCGGCGTCCGACCAGCGGGAGCAGCTGGTCCGGCGGCTGGCCGCCCAGGACAGCTCGATCGACGTGATGAGCCTGGACCCGCCGTTCGTCGCGGAGTTCGCCAACGCCGGCTTCCTCCGTCCGTTCTCCAAGGAGGACGAGGCCACCTTCACCGACGGCGTCCTCAAGGGCCCGCTGGAGACGACCTACTGGAACGACCAGCTGGTGGCGGCGCCGTTCTGGGCCAACACCCAGCTGCTCTGGTTCCGCAAGTCGGCCGCGAAGGCAGCCGGCGTCGACCCCACCGCGCCGGGCTTCACCTGGGACCAGATGATCAAGGCGGCCGAGGGCCAGCAGAAGGTGATCGGGGTGCAGGCCAACCGGTACGAGGGCTACATGGTCTGGATCAACGCCCTGGTCGTGTCGGCCGGCGGCGAGATCATCGGCAACGTGGAAGCCGGCAAGAACGCCACCCCTGAGATCAACTCCCCGGCGGGAGATGCGGCGGCCGAGATCGTCGGCGGCCTCGCCAGGTCCCCGGCCGCGCCACCGGCGATGTCCACAGCCGGTGAGGAGGAGGCCCGTTCGGTCTTCCAGGGTGACTCGGGCATGTTCATGGTCAACTGGCCGTACGTCTATGCCGCGGCCCAGGGCGACGCCGAGCAGTCGGTCGTGGACGACATCGGCTGGGCCAGGTACCCCGGGGTCAAGGCCGGCGAGGCGAGTCGTCCGCCGCTGGGCGGGATCAACCTGGCCATCGGCGCCTTCACCAAGTACCCGGAGCAGGCGCTCGACCTGGTCAAGTGTGCCACCTCGCTGCAGAGCAACATCGAGTACATGGTGGACTCCGGCAACCCGGCGGCGAAGCGGGCCGCCTACGACGACCCCAAGGTACGCAAGGCCTTCCCGATGGCCTCGCTGATCCGTGACTCGATCGATGAGGCCGGGCCGCGGCCGGTCACGCCCTACTACAACGACGTCTCGACGTCGGTGCAGCGGGTCTGGCATCCGGCGACGGAGGTCCGGGCTCCGCAGACGCCGGAGGAGACGGCGACCTTCATGACCGACGTCCTGCAGGGCAAGCGGCTCCTGTGAGCCGACCGGCGCCTCGCCCCGAGAGGAGCACCCCGTGACCGTTACCGAACCCCGCGTCGAGGCCCCGGCGCAACCGCCGCCCGAAGTGTCCGAGCGGACGCGGTACGAACGGCGGCTGGGGCTGGCCCTGTCAGCCCCAGCATTCATCGTCATGATCTTCGTGACCGCGTACCCGTTGATTTACGCGGTCGTCCTCGCCTTCTACGACTACCGGTTGACCGACCCCGGAGGAAGGACCTTCGTCGGGCTCAGCAACTTCACGACGGTGCTGACCGACCCCGTGTGGTGGTCCGACTTCACGACCACGCTGATCATCACCGTGGTGAGCGTGGGTGTGGAGCTGGTGCTCGGCTTCGCCTTCGCCATGGTGATGTACAAGATCCTGTTCGGCCGCTCCTTGGTCCGCACAGGGATCCTCGTTCCGTACGGCATCATCACGGTCGTGTCGGCGTTCATCTGGCGCTATGCGTTCCAGCTCGACTCCGGATTCGTGAACCAGTGGTTCGGCCTCGGCGATTTCAACTGGTTCGGTGAGCGCTGGTCGTCGCTGACTGTCATCACGTTGTCGGAGATCTGGAAGACGACGCCGTTCATCTCGTTGCTCCTGCTGGCCGGCCTGGTGCAGGTGCCCGCCGAGCTGAACAAGGCGGCCATGGTCGACGGCGCCACGGCGTGGCAGCGGTTGATGCGGGTGACGTTGCCCAACATGAAGGCTGCGATCATGGTGGCCTTGTTGTTCCGGACCTTGGACGCGTGGCGGATCTTCGACAATCCGTTCATCATGACGGCGGGAGCCAACGAAACCGAGACGCTGTCAATCCTGGCCTACCGTCAGAATGTGACCCTGCTCAACCTGGGCGTTGGATCGGCGATCTCGGTGTTGCTCTTCATCACGGTGGTCATCATCGCCTTCATCTTCATCAAGGGCTTCCGGACGGACCTCTCGCAGGTGCGGGGTGATCAGTGATGGAGCGGCGCAACGCCCGCTGGTACACGCTCTGGGGAGCCCTGATCCTCATTTGGGCCTTTTTCCCGTTGCTCTGGATGATCTCGCTGTCCTTCAAGGACCCGAATACCTTCCGCAGCGCGCAGCCCACCTTCTTCCCAAAGCAGTGGGTGTGGACCAACTACGACACCGTGTTCAGTGACAGCCTGTTCACCAGCGCCCTTCGCAACTCCATCGGTATCTCGATCCTCGCCACCGCAATCGCCGTGGTCGTGGCGATGTTCGCGGCGTACGCCATCGCCCGTCTGGATTTCCCCGGCAAGAGGCTTCTGCTGTCCATGGCCCTGGGAATCGCGATGTTCCCGCAAGCCGCGCTGGTTGGGCCGCTGTTCAACATGTGGCGGAACCTCGGGATCTATGACACCTGGATCGGCCTGATCATCCCTTACCTCACCTTCGCCCTGCCGCTGTCGATCTGGACGATGTCGGCCTTCTTCCGTCAGATTCCCTGGGAGATGGAGAAGGCGGCCCAGGTCGACGGGGCCACAGGATGGCAGGCGTTTCGCAAGGTGATCGTCCCGTTGGCCGCCCCCGGTGTGTTCACGACGGCGATCCTGACCTTCTTCTTCTGCTGGAACGAGTTCCTGCTGGCGATCTCGCTGACCTCAACCGACCGGGCTCGCACGGTTCCGGCCGCCCTGTCGTTCTTCACCGGCGCCTCGCAGTTCCAGTCGCCGGTAACGTCCATCATGGCGGCCTCGGTGGTCGTCACCATCCCGGTCGTCATCATCGTGCTGGTGTTCCAGCGTCGGATCGTGGCCGGTCTGACCGCCGGCGCCGTCAAGGGCTGAGCGTTAAGGGGAGTGATCCAGCCGTGGCAGCTATCACCATGAAGAACATCGTCAAGCGGTACGACGACGGGTTCCTGGCCGTCAACGACGTGAGCCTGGAGGTCGCGGACGGCGAGTTCGTGATCCTTGTCGGCCCGTCGGGCTGTGGGAAGTCGACCCTGCTCAACATGATCGTCGGCCTGGAGGACATCACCTCCGGCGACATGCTCATCGACGGGGACCGGGTCAACGAGAAGAAGCCGCGAGACCGCAACCTTGCCATGGTCTTCCAGAACTACGCCCTCTACCCCCACCTCAGCGTGTTCGAGAACATTGCCTTCCCGCTGCGCCTGCACAAGCTGTCCGAGGACCAGGTGAAGGCGCAGGTACACGAGGCGGCGGCCCTGCTCGAGCTCACCGAGCACCTGGACCGGAAGCCGGCGAACCTCTCCGGAGGCCAACGCCAGCGTGTCGCGATGGGCCGGGCGATCGTGCGCAAGGCCGCCGCGTTCCTGTTCGACGAGCCATTGTCGAACCTGGACGCGAAGCTGCGAGGGCAGATGCGCACCGAGATCGCCCGGATGCAGCAGCGACTGGGCACGACCACCGTCTACGTCACCCACGACCAGACCGAGGCGATGACCCTTGGCGACCGGATCGCCGTGCTCCGCAAGGGACTGTTGCAGCAGGTGGGGTCGCCGCACCAGCTCTACGAGCAGCCCGTCAACCTCTTTGTCGCCGGGTTCATCGGGTCCCCACCGATGAACTTCATTCCTGGCCGACTCACCAGTGGCCAGCTCGAGACGCCCTTCGGCACCCATCCGGTCAAGAGCGACCGGATGCGGCGTGCCGGCGAGCATGACCTGGTGATCCTCGGTATCCGGCCGCAGGACTTCGAAGATTCGTCACTGCTGTCGGACGAGAAGCGCCAGCGGGGGCAGACGTTCAAAGCCACGATCGACGTGAGCGAGTGGCTCGGGAACGAGCTGTACGCCTATGTGCCGTACGAGGCGCCGGCGGAGGTCACCCAGCAGTTGCGAGAGCTCGAGCGTGAGCTCGACAGCGAGTCGCTACGCACCCAGCTGGTCGTCGCCCTCGATCCCACCAGCAGGGTCCGTCCGGGCAGCAAGGCCGACCTCTGGTTCGACACCGAACGAGTGCACGTCTTCGACCCGGCCACGGGCGAGAACCTCACCCTCAACCGCGACCGCACGTCCGGCGACGGCGAAGCTGCCGGCGTCAGTGGTACCGGACCGCCCGAGGAAACGGCCTCCGGCTAGTCCTGCGGCATCACGCTTCCGCCCCGGCTTCCAGCGAGCGCGGCGTCACCAGGGCGGTGACCGTCCCCTGGTCGATGTCGCGCCAGCGTTCGACGTCGAGCTCGACGGTGGCGAGGGCGCCGGTTGGGAACTTCTCCCGAAGCCCGGCCAGTGCGGGACCGCCCGCAGCAAGCGCCAGGGCCAGGTCCTGGATGCCCGGATTGTGACCGATCAGCATGGTCGACGGCGCCCCGTTCGAAACCTGTCGGAGCCGGTCCAGGAGCTCTGCCGCTCCGGCGCCGTACAGCGCCCGCTCGATCCGGATCTCGAGGGCGTCCCCGAGCGCGGGGAGGATCGCCGCCAGCGTCTGCCGGGTCCGTAGCGACGACGAGCACAGCACCACACTCGGCCGGACGTCCGAGGCGGCCAGGTGGGCCGCCAACAATTCCGCGGCCCGCCGACCCCGCGGCGCCAGCGGCCGGTCGGGATCGGGAAGGCCCGGGTCCTCCCAGCTGGACTTGGCATGGCGGAGCAACCAGAGGCGCTTCACAGTAGCGCCAGTGTAGTGGCCGTCCGAGTGCCGCGACTCTGAAAGGATCTGCGTCTTCTTCAGAGGGAGGTCACGGGATGCGCAAGTACATCATCATGGGCGTCCAGGGCAGCGGGAAGGGCACCCAGGCCAAGCTGCTGGCCGAACGCCTGGAGCTCGAGCACATCAGCGTCGGCGACATCTTCCGCTGGAACATCCAGCACCACACCAAGCTGGGCGCCCAGGTCCGCCGCGGCGTCGTCGCCGGCGAACTGGTCTCCGACGACCTGGTCGCCTCGGTGGTCCAGCGGCGCCTGGACGAGCACGACTGGAACTTCGGCTTCATCATCGACGGCTTCCCCCGCAACCGGCCCCAGGCCCGCTTCTTCCTGGAGACCTACGACCTGGATGCGGTCATCCTGCTGGAGGTCCCCGACCAGCTGGTCACAGAGCGCATCCTCAGCCGGCGGCTGTGCTCGCGGTGCGGGGTGGACTACAACCTCATCTTCCACCGGCCGGCCATGACCGGTGTCTGTGACGTGTGCGGGGGCCGGCTGGTGGCCAGGGCCGACGACACCCCGGAGGCGGTCCAGGGCCGTCTGCGCGACTATCACGACAAGACCCGGCCGGTCCTGGAGCTGTTCCGGGCCAAGGAGGTCGTCGCGGCGGTGGATGCGACCGGGCCGGTGGCCCAGGTGCAGGCGGCCATCCACGACCAGCTGGGGCTCGAGCCGCCATCCGCCTGACCAGGTCAGTCCGGGGTAGCCCGCTCGCGTGGGATCAGCTGCCCACCGTCGCCGGTGGTTGACGCCTGGTCGAGTCGAGACGGGCCAGGAACGAGCGGACGGTCCTGAGGAACAGCGCCGGTTCCTCGGAGAAGCCGAAGTGGCCGGCGTCGGCCAGCTCGACCAGCTCCGCGCCGGGGAGGGCGTCGGCGATGGCCCGGCCGGCCGCCGGAGGACAGACCCAGTCGTAGCGGCCGACGACGGCCAGCGTGGGCACGGTGACCTCGCCGAGCCGGGCCCGCAGGTCGTAGGCCGGCGCCAGGGTCCCGAAGAAGTGGTGGGCGACGTCGGGCTGGAAGCTGCTCAGGGCGAGCAGCCGGCCGGGGACGTCCAGGTGCCCGGGAGCGGCGTAGAACGGCGCCACCAGGCGGCCGAACGCCTCCATGGTGGCCGCCGAGAAGTCGCCGCCGAACAGGCGGGCGGCGACCGCCACGGCGTCCGGCCCGGCGCGGTCGGCGAGGCTCGGCGGCGGGTCGGGGTCGGGCAGCGGCGCCAGCGTCGGGGCCGTGTCGCACAGGATCAGGCCGCCGGCCAGGCCCGGGTGACGGACGGCCAGGTGCAGCGCGACGAACCCGCCGGCGGAGTGGCCCAGGACCACCGGGCGGTCGACCCCGAGCAGGGCGCACAGCGCCGCCACGTCGTCGGCCATCTGCTCCAGCGTGCACGACGCCAACGGGGGCCTTCCCGAGCGGCCCTGCCCGCGCAGGTCGACGTAGACGAGCTGGGCGTCGGCGCCCAGCGGGTCCAGGCCCGGCCGCAGGTAGCCGTGGTCGAACCCCGGGCCGCCATGGAGGGCCAGCAGCGTCGGACGCTCCCGCAGGGAGCCGTCGACGAGGTCGAGCTCCGGTCCCACCACCTCGAGATAGATGTCGGTCTGGTTGAGGGTGACACGCATGGCGCTCGCCTCCCGCGCTGGTCCCGTCCGACAGCAGGCTAGGAAGCCGGCCGCCCGGTGGCATCCGTGCCGGTACCCATCTCGTGGGCGCTGCCACGTAACTGGTGCTCCGCCGGAGGGGCGCACCGTACGATTGGCCCATGTCGACGATGGAGCCGCTAGCCCAGGGTCGCCAGGCCCTCGAGGCCGGGGCCTGGGAGCAGGCCAGGGCGTCGTTCGAGCAGGCGCTCGGCCAGGAGGAGACGGCCGAGGCGCTCGAGGGCCTGGCGGTCTCGGCCCGATGGCTGGGCGACGCGTCCCGGGCCATCGATGCCGGCGAGCGGGCCTTCCTGCTGCACCGGCGGCGGGGCGACGACGAGGCCGCCGCGCGGGTGGCCGCGCTCCTCTCCCTGGAGGTCCTGGAGTCACGCGGCGACGCCGCAGTGGCCTCGGGCTGGCTGGCACGGGCCCGGGACCTGCTCCGCGACCGGCCGCTGTCCCCCCGGAACGCCATGGTCGACGGGATCGAGGGCGGGCTGGCGGGCATGTACGAGCGGGACCTTCCCCGTGCCAGCCGGCTGCTGGAGCGCGCCGCCACCGGGGCCCGCCAGGCCGGCAACCTGGACGGGGAGCTGCTGGCCCGCGCCCAGCTCGGTCTCGTCCTGGTCGGCTCCGGCCAGGTCACCGACGGGATGCGCCTGCTCGACGGCGCCGCCACAGGAGCCGTCAGCGGCGAGATCGCCGACCCCTCCAGCGCGGTCGCCGTCTGCTGCCTGCTCACCATGGCCTGCCTGGCCGTCCGGGACCTGGAACGGGCGGCGCAATGGTCGCGCTATGCCATGGACGCGGCGGCCAGCCGGGGCGGCGGGACCCTGTTCGACTACCCGCGCACCGACCGGGCGGCGCTGCTGATCTGGCAGGGCCGCTGGGCGGAGGCCGACAAGGAGCTCCGCGGCGTCATCGCCGCCACCGGCTGGTCGCGGCCGGCGGCGCTGGCCAGGCTGCGCCTGGCCGACCTCCGCCGGCGGCAGGGCCGGTTCGCGGAGGCCGACGCGGCCCTGGACGAGCTCGACGGCGGCGCCCGCGGCGGGCTGGCGCCGCTCGTGTCGGCGGTCCGGGCGGCGCTGGCCCTCGACCGGGGCGACGCCGGCGAGGCGGCCCGCCAGGCCGAGGCGAGCCTCCGCCTGGTCCCCGCCGACGACCTGGTCGAGCAGGTCGACGCCCTGGAGGTCCTGGCCCGGGCGCGGGCGGCGGCCGGGGACGCCCACGCCGCCCACCGGGCGGCCGCGGAGCTGGTGGCGATCGCGGGGAAGCTGGGCACGCGGGCGCTGCGGGCGGCCGCCGAGCTCGCGACGGGGGCGGCGGCCACCGCCTCCCGCGACCCCGGGGGAGCGCGGGCGGCGTTCGAGCGCGCCGGCGACCTGTTCGGGCTGGCCGACGCGCCGCTGGAGGCGGCCGCGGCCCGCCTGGAGCTGGCCCGGGCCCTGGTCGACACCGACCAGCCCGAGGCGGCGGCGCGGGAGGCGACCGCCGCGCTGGCCGGGTTCCGGGCGCTGGGCGCCGCCCACCAGGCGCAGCGGGCCGAGCGGCTCCTGGCCGAGGTCGACCCGGCCGCCCGGGGCCGACCCGACCTGCGCCTGACCCCGCGGGAGGTGGAGGTCCTGCGCCTGGTCGGCCAGGGACGCTCCAACGACGAGATCGCCTCCGGCCTGTTCCTGTCGGTCCGGACCGTGGAGCGCCACGTGGCCAACATCTACGCCAAGATCGGCGCCACCGGCCGCACCGCCCGGGCCACGGCCAGCGCCTTCGCGCACCGCAACGGCATCATCTAGCGCGCCGCCGGGTCTGCGCACCGCGGGTCGGGAAGTGGGCGCCGGTGCGGAGGAGCCTGGCCTGGTGGCCCTGGCCAGCCCAGGCACCGAGCTGCCCGAGGTCGTCGAGGCGGTCGCCGGGGTCGTCACCGGCCAGCGGCCCAGGTAGGGGACCCGGATTCGGACCGCCAGATCGTCCCGAATGGGGGATGACGAGACATCCGCCGCCGGGGATGATCCGCCGGATGCCGGCCGGACGGTAGGGTGATCCCATGGGCAACGCACCGGGCCAGGACGTGGCCGCGCCGCCGCGCCGGAGCGCCTGGCGGATGGTGGTCTCGGCCGCCATCACGGTCGCCGTGCTCGTGGTGGTCTTCGTCGGCATCTTCCCCAAGGTCGCCGACTACTCCGACGCATGGTCGTCGATCCAGCAGATGCCCACCGCCTACCTGGTCGCCCTGGCCGTGGCCACGGTGGCCAACATCGCGGTGTACGTGTGGCCCCTGCAGGCGGCCCTGCCGGGGCTGAGCTACGGCCCCGGGTTCGTCGTCCGCCAGACGTCGTTCGCCATCAGCAACGCCGTCCCGGCCGGCGGCGCCGTCGGGCTGGGCGTGCAGTACGGCATGCTCGACTCCTACGGGTTCGGCGCGGCGGCGGCCGCCGGCGCCATCGCCATCGTGAGCATCTTCAACGTCTTCGCCACCCTCGTCATGCCGGTCCTCGGCGTCCTGGCGCTGCTGGCCAGCGGGGTGGTCAAGGGGACCTACCTGCTGACGGCGGCCGTCGGGGTCCTGGCCGTCGTGGTCGCCGTCATCGCCGGCACGATGGTGCTGCGCAGCGAGCAGGGGGCCCGCACGGTCGGGCGCTGGGCGGAGCGGCTCGTCAACCCGCTCACCCGGCGCCTGGCCCACGGCCGGTCCATCGACCTCACCGGCAGGATCCTCGACTTCCGGTCCAGCGTGGTCGGGGTCATGCAGGCCCGCTGGGTGCAGGTGACCGTGTCGAGCCTGCTGCTGCAGCTCACCTCCTGGGCGATCCTGGTCCTGGCCCTGCGCGGGCTGGAGGCCGGGGCCGGCGGGGTCACGGTGACCTGGACCGAGGCGCTGGCCGCGTTCTCGTTCGCGCGGATCGCCTCGTTCATCCCCGTCACCCCCGGGGGCCTCGGGACCGTGGACGCCGCCCTCACGGCCCTGCTCACCGGCTACGGCGCGACCAGCAGCCAGGCCCTGGCCGCCGACCTCGTCTGGCGTGCCGCCACCTACGTCCCCCAGGTGGTCCTGGGCGCCCTGACCTTCCTCTGGTGGCGGGTCACGGCCACCCGCCGTCGCCGGCGTGGTCAACTCACCCGCATGGGATGATGCCCGGCGGCGGGGTGGTGCCTATGGTTGGTGGGCACCCGACCCGGATGCACCTGGGCGGCGATTCGAGGACCCGATGACCGAGGGAGAGAGCCCCAGCGTTCCCGCGCAGGCCGCGGGCAGCCAGCGGCTGGCCATCCTGCTCGCGATGGCGATGTTCGTGCTGGTCGTCGACACGTCGCTGATGAACGTGTCGATCTCCGCGGTGGTCCGGGACCTGGACACGACCGTGAGCGGGGTCCAGTCGGCGATCGCGCTGGAGGCGCTGGTCTCGGCCGCGTTCATCCTGATCGGCAGCAAGGTCGGCGACCTCATCGGGCGAAAGCGGGCCTACGTGCTGGGCCTGCTCGGCTACGCCGTCGGCGCCCTGGCGATGACCCTGGCCCAGGGCCTGACCGCGATCATCATCTTCTGGGCGGTGGTGGGCGGGATCGGCGCGTCGCTGCTGCTGCCCGCAATGCAGTCCCTCATCCACGGCAACTTCGAGGGCGCGGCCCAGGTGAAGGCCTACGCGCTGGTCGGGGCGGCGGCGGCGATCGCCGCCGCGGTCGGCCCGCTGCTCGGCGGGTTCATCACCACCTACCTGTCGTGGCGGGTGGGGTTCCTGCTCGAGATCCTGATCATCGCGATCGTCCTGTCCGGCATCAAGCTCGTCCGCGACGCGCCCTACACCGGGCCTCGGGAGGTCGACCTGGTCGGCGCGGTCCTCTCCGTCCTGGGGATGGGCGGCATCGTGCTGGGCATCCTGGTCTGGCAGGAAGGGGGCGAGTCCGTCGCCGCCCTCCTGGCGGTCGGTGCGATCGCCATGGCGGCGCTGGTCTTCTGGCTCACGCGGCGCAAGCGGCAGGGAAAGCCGACGCTGCTCGACCCGGACCTGTTCAAGTCCAAGCACTTCCGGCTCGGGATCACCCAGCAGCTGCTCCAGCAGATCG